>Ga0335070_10001944_pt1 | contig 23961 bp, 23 predicted proteins | sample Lox_Sample_13_FD_206722 | JGI IMG/M metagenome (GOLD analysis project Ga0335070, IMG submission 206722) | Soil microbial communities from Loxahatchee National Wildlife Refuge, Florida, United States - Lox_Sample_1.3 | ecosystem: Environmental > Terrestrial > Soil > Wetlands | place: USA...
CCACCAGGCGGTGCAGCGCCAGGAACCGCTTCGCCTGCTGTCCGGTCTGCGAGGCAGGCAGATCGTTCAGCTGCGTGGCGATCAGCTCGAGCCGGAACCGCCGCGGCCCGAGCCGCAGCATCACGTGGTCGTACGGATACGGATTCGGGGACAGCAGAAGGCCCGGCAGCTCGGGAGGGCCCCAGTTCCGCGGCTCGCTGCCGAAGAACACCTCGAAGTACTTCCACGACGCGAGCACGTACGTCTCGGCGTTCCAGCCTGCGATGAACCGCTGCTTGTACCCGGTCCACTGCGTGTCCCGCAGCATGCGCGTGTCGAAGTACGGGCTCGTGACGATCCCCACGTGCGGGAACTCGAGCGAGCCCGTGAGGCCGCCGTGCCAGAAGAGACCGGTGTTCTCGGGCTCGGGTCGCACCGTCCAGCGGCTGGGATCCGAGGCCCCCTGCGCCGCCACGTCAGCCTCCACCCTCCATCGCACGGTGTCGGGCCGCTCCTCCAGCTCCCAGGCCAGGAGCCGCAGCGTGCCCTTGACCGATTCCGCCAGGCCCGTCGTGTCCACCTTCGCGACGGCGCGCGCGACGTCGGCCCGCTTGAGCGGACGCGTCAGCGGGTCGAGTCCCCGGAGCACGCCCGCGCGGATCAAGTGCTCCAGGTAGGGAGAGGCCCAGGAGTCGATGGGCAGGTAGAGGTTGCTCTCCGGGCCCGGCGCCGCCTGCGGCGCCGCCAGGGTGCTGTCGGGGACCTGCGCCGCCAGGGGCGCGGAGCAGAGTCCGAGCAGCAGAGCCAGCCCGGGGCGGATTCGCATGTCCGCAAAGTATATTGGCGCCGTGCTCAAGCGGCCACAGCCGCTCCTCGTGATGGCCGTGGCGGTGGTGGCGATGTCGTGGGCCGCGCCGCTGATCCGACTCTCGTCCGCTCCACCCCTGGCCATCGCGGCGTGGCGTCTCACCTTCGCCACGATGATGCTCGCGCCCGCCTTCGCCGGCTCGCTTCGCCAACGGGCCGAGTGGTCGAAGCTCGGCGGACGCGCGCGCAGCATCGCCGTGGTGGCGGGGGTCGCCCTCGCGCTGCACTTCGCCTCGTGGATCACGTCGCTGCGGCTGACCTCGGTCGCCGCGTCCGCGGTGCTGGTCTCGCTCTCGCCCGTCTTCGCCTGGGTGTTCTCGCGCGCGTTCCTGGGCGAGCGCCCCGCGCGGCGCCAGGCGTTCGGCATCGTCCTGGCCATCGCGGGCGCCGCGGTCATCGCCCTGGGCGACGCACGTCACGCCGGCCGCGGGGCCCTGGTCGGCGACCTGCTGGCGCTCGCGGGCGCAGGCTTCGGCGGCGCCTACTTCGTCATCGGCCGGCGGCTCCGATCGGATCTCGGCCTGGTGGCGTACATCACCCCGGTCTACGGCGTCGCGGCGATCGTCCTGCTCGCCTGGGCGACGGGGCTCCAGCAGGCGTTCCACGCCTACCCGGCGCGCGACTGGCTTATCTTCGCCGCCCTCGCCGCGGGCCCGATGCTCGTCGGGCACGGCGGCCTCAACTACGCGCTGCGGTACCTCCCGGCCTACACGGTCAACGTGGCGGCGCTCGGCGAGCCCGCCGGCGCAACCCTCATCGCGTGGCTCCTGCCGGCCATCGCCGAGCCCCCGGGGCTCGGAGCGGTCGTGGGCGGCGTCTTGGCCCTGGGAGGCATCGCCCTCGCGCTGGGAGGCGTACGGGCGGCCCCGAGCGCCGCGCCGGCGCATCGCGGTTAGCTTTCGCCCTCGAAGGGACCTCGCTGGAGCGTGCCGGATGACGATGGGTGACGGACGCGCATTCGAGCCGCGCCGCAATCGAACGGTGATGGCCGGCGCCGGGTGGCACATACCATGACCACCGTGCTGGACGCTGCGACCCGGGGGCTGGTACGCGTGGCGCTCGCGCTGCCGCACGCCGCCGAGAACGAGCTGAGCGACTGCATGCGGCGGGCGCGCGAGGACACCCCGGCGCTGTGGCTCGAGGAGCTGCTGCTCGCCTGCGTGCTCTACATCGGCTTCCCGCGCGCCATCGTGGCGTGGACGGTGTACCGCCGCCTGGAACCGGAGCCGGCGCCCGGGAGCGAGCCGTCGGACTACGCGCAGTGGCGGGACTGGACGGAGCGGGGCGAGGCGGCATGCCGCACCGTGTACGGGAAGCACTACGAGCAGCTGCGGCACAACATGCGCGCGCTGCACCCCGCGCTGGAGACGTGGATGCTGGTGGAGGGCTACGGCAAGACGCTGAGCCGGAGCGGCCTCGACCTGTTGCGCCGCGAGCTCTGCTCGGTGGGGATGCTGGTGCCCCAGAGCGCGCCGCGGCAGCTCGTCTCGCACCTGCGGGGCGCGCTCAACGCCGGCGCGACGACCGCGCAGGTGGACGAGGTCCTGAGCCTCGCCGGGGCGCTCCCCGTGCGCTCACGCAACCTCGATATCGCGCGCGGTCTCTGGGAGGAGTTGAAGGCAACCCTCGTCCACGACTGAGATGTTCATAGACCAGGTCATCATTGATGTGAGCGCGGGGAACGGCGGCTCGGGCATGACCGCGTTCCGGCGCGAGAGCCGCGTCCCCAAGGGCGGGCCGTCGGGCGGCGACGGCGGTCGCGGCGGGAGCGTCTACCTGGTGGCCGACCCGCAACTCTGGACGCTGCTCGACTACACCTACCGGCCCAAGTGGGCGGCGGACTCCGGGGAGCCGGGCGGCCCGTCGCAACAGTCCGGGCGGTCCGCGGACGATCTGGTGCTGCCCGTGCCGTGCGGGACCGAAGTGAGGGACGCAGCCACGGGGGACGTGCTGGGCGAGGTGGTACGGGCGGGGGACCGCCTGCTCGTGGCGCAGGGCGGCCGCGGGGGCCTGGGCAATCAGCATTTCGCCACCCCCACGCACCAGACGCCGCACCACTATCAGCCGGGCGAAGACGGGGAGCGGCGGAAGATCGAGCTGACGCTCAAGCTCATCGCCGACGTCGGGCTGCTCGGGCAGCCGAACGCGGGGAAGAGCACGCTGCTCGCTGCCGTGACCGCGGCGCGGCCCAAGATCGCCGCCTACCCCTTCACCACGCTGGAGCCCAACCTCGGCGTCGCCCAACTGCGGGGGCACCGCAGCTTCGTGATCGCCGACATCCCCGGAATCATCGAAGGCGCCCACCAGGGGAAGGGCCTCGGCACGAGATTCCTCCGGCACATCGAGCGGACGCGCGTCCTCCTCTACCTGATCCCGGCCGACGCCGAGGACCGCGACGCCGCGTACGAGATGTTGAGGCGGGAAGTCTCGAAGTTCTCCCGCAAGCTCGCCGCGAAGCCACACTGCGTGGTCCTCAACAAGATGGACCTGGTACCGCCCGAGTCGGCGAAGGACTTCACCGCCGCGCCCGATGCGTTCGCGACGTTGGCGATCTCCGCGCTCCAGCGCCGCGGGCTCGACGACCTGCTCGAAGCCCTGTGGGAGCGGCTGGTGGAGGAGCGGCGGGAGGCCGCGGTGTGAGCGGCGCGGAGGATGCTGACGCGGTGGCCACTGGATCGGGCAAGTCGCGCGCGGGCGGCGCGACGGATGGGGGCGGCACAGAGTCAGCCGCCTCCGGCGCCATCCGGGGCCTCGAGCGCGACAGCCCCTTGTTCCCCAAGTCGGTCCTGCTGGTCGAGAAGCCTCCGCAGCGCCTGTACGCCATCGGCGACCTCGCGATGCTGGAGGGGCGGCGCGTCGGCATCGTGGGCAGCCGGCACCCGTCGAACTACGGCGTGCGCGTGGCGTACGCCGCGGCCCAGGCGGCGGCGCGGGCCGGCCTGGTCGTCGTGAGCGGGCTCGCCCGGGGCCTCGACGCGCGGGCGCACCGCGGTGCGCTCGACGCCGGCGGGAAGACGATCGCGGTCCTGGGGGGCGGCGTGGACGTCTGCTATCCCCTCTGCAACCGCGAGCTGTACGTCGCCGTACGGGAGAAGGGACTGCTCCTCAGCGAGTTCGCGCCCGGTGCGCGGCCGCGCCCGGAGAACTTCCCGCAGCGCAACCGGATCATCGCCGGCCTGGTGGAGTACCTGCTCGTGGTGGAAGGGAAGATCAAGGGCGGAACGAGCAACACGGCCGACTGGATGCTGAAGCTCAGCAGGCACGTCCTCGCCGTGCCCGGACGGATCGACGAGGAGGTGGCCGGGAGCCCGAACCTGCTGATCAGCCAGGGAGCGACGGTGTACCGCGGCGCCGAGGACCTGCTCGGAGCATACGGCATCGCGCTCGCATCGGTCGAGGCACGGGAAAAGCGGGAGCTCACGGCGCAGGTCGACCTCGCCTTTGGGCCCGAGCCCGAGCTGCTGGAGGCGGAAGCGAGGGTCTTCGATCTTCTGACAGACGACCCGCTCCATGTGGACGCGATCGCGGAGCGCGCGGCGCTCGAACCCGGCACGCTCCTGGCCGCGCTCTCGTCGCTCGAGCTGAAGGGGCTCGCGGTTCAGCTGCCCGGAAAGCAGTTCGCTCTCTCGCCGTGACCACGCGGCATCTCTACGTGCACGTGCCGTTCTGCGGGCGGCGCTGCACGTACTGCGACTTCAGCATTGCGGTGCGGCGGCGCGTGCCCGTCGACGAGTACCTGGCCGCTCTGGGCCGCGAAGTGGAGCTGACCGGCGCCGGGGCCACCGAGACCGTGTACCTGGGCGGGGGCACGCCGTCCCGGCTCGGCGCAGCGGGGATCTCGGCCCTCGCGCGGCTGCTCCGCGCCGGGCGCGGGCTCGCGGAATTCACGCTCGAGGCCAATCCCGAGGACGTCACGCCGGAGCGCGTGCGAGCCTGGGTGGGCGCGGGCGTGAATCGCCTCTCCCTCGGCGCCCAGTCGTTCGAGGACCGGGTGCTGGCGTGGATGCACCGGACGCATGACGCGGCCCGCATCGCCGAGGCGGTGCGCACGGCACGCCGCGGCGGCATCGCCAACCTCTCGCTCGACCTGATCTTCGCGCTCCCCGCGGCGCAGCAACGCGACTGGGGGCGCGACCTCGACTGCGCGATCGCGCTGGAGCCGGACCACGTCTCCCTCTACGGGCTCACGGTCGAGCCGGGGACCCCGCTGTTCCGCCAGGTGCAACGCGGCGACGCCGTGGGCGCCCCGGAGGAGCGCTACGAAGAGGAGTACCTGCTCGCCCACGAGCGGCTCGGCGCGGCGGGCTACGTCTTCTACGAGGTCTCGAACGCGGCGCGCGCGGGCCGCGAGGCGGTGCACAACGGCGCGTACTGGCGGTTGGAGCCGTACCTGGGGCTGGGCCCGGCGGCCCACAGCTTCGATGGCCTCGCCCGGTGGTGGAACGAGCCGACCTACGTCGGGTGGCGGCGCAGGCTCGAGGCGGGCGTGAGCCCTGTCGCGGGGCACGAGATCCTCAACGACCACCAGCGCCAGCTGGAGGAGGTGTACCTGGGCCTGCGGACGCGGATCGGCGTTGCGCTCCCGGAGCCCTGTCCCGACAAGCTGCGCAGCGCGGTGGACCAGTGGGTCGGCGCCGGATGGGCGGTCCTGGAGGATGCATCCGCACCACCGTGTGTCCGGGTGCGCCTCACTCCCCGCGGCTGGCTGCGCCTAGACGAGTTGGTGTCGAGCATCTAAATTGCTGCGGTACTTGGATTTGAGACCATGCAAGAATCTCTGAGCGAACGCGAGCGGCGGGTCCTCGAGGCCGTGGTCCTGAGCTACGTGGAGACCGCCGAGCCGGTGGGGAGCCGCACCGTGGCCCGCCGGTTCGGACTGGGCGTGTCGGCGGCGACCATCCGCAACGCGATGAGCGATCTGGAAGAGAAGGGGTTCCTCTTCCACCCGCACACGTCGGCCGGCCGCGTCCCGACCGACCGCGCCTACCGGTTGTACGTGGACTCGCTGATGCGCTTCCCGTCGTTCACCGCGCGGCAGGAGGAGCGCCTGCGGGAGGATCTCATCGCCGAGGGCTCCGCGGTGTCGGCGGTGGTACGCCGCGCCGCGCAGGTGCTGAGCGTGCTCACGCAGGAGCTGGGCGTCGCGGTGGCGCCGTCGCTCGATGCGGCGACGCTCGAGCGTCTCGAGCTGATCGCCGTCTCGAGCGACCGCCTGCTGCTCGTGCTCACGCTGAAGAGCGGCGTGGTCCGCACGATCTTCGTCGAAGTGCCCGGCACCCTGCATCCGGACGCCGTCGCGAGCCTCAACATCGTCCTCAACGAACGGCTGGGCGGGTTGTCGTTGCGCGAGATCCGCGAGACGCTGCCGGAGCGGGTGCGTGACACCGCCACGACGCCGGCCGAAGGCGAGCTGCTCGACATCTTCATCGCCACCGGCGACCAGCTGTTCGAGGCGCCGCCCGCCGCTGCGAACGAAGTGGTGCTGGGCCGCACCTCCGTCCTCGCCGACCAGCCCGAGTTCTCGTCCGGACAGCGGATGAAGGAGCTGATCGAGCTGACCGAGCAGCGGGACGTGCTGCGGAAGGCGCTCGAGAGCCGGAGCAACGCCGTCGGGCTCACGGTGACGATCGGCGGCGAGAACGAGAACCGGCAGCTCTCGAGGCTCACGCTCGTCACCGCGCCGTACCGGTCCGGCCTGCTGTCCGGCGTGATCGGCGTCCTCGGACCCACCCGCATGCCGTACGACAAGGTCGCGTCGCTGGTGGAGCACACCTCGAAGCTGGTCGGCGACCTCCTGCGATGAGCGATTTCTACGAGGTCCTCGGCGTGAGCCGGGATGCCGACGAGGCCACGCTGAAGAAGGCGTATCGCCGGCTCGCCATGGAGTTCCACCCCGACCGCAACAACGGCGACCGGGCCGCGGAGGCGCGGTTCAAGGAGGTCACCGAGGCGTACGAGGTGCTGCGCGATCCGCAGAGGCGGGCGGTGTACGACCGGTACGGCGAGGCGGGTCTCAAGGGCGGGGCGGGGCAGGCGTACGGCTTCCATCCGTTCGATCTGTCCGAGGCGCTCAACATCTTCATGCGCGACTTCGGCGGCTTCGGCGGGTTCGAAGAGATGTTCGGCGGCGGGCGCCACGCGCAGCACGGGCAGCGGCAGGGGAACGACCTCAAGGCATCGGTGTCCCTCACCCTGGAAGAGGTGGCGCAGGGCACCAAGAAGACGCTGAAGTACAAGGTGCTCGTTCCGTGCGAGAACTGCGGCGGCTCGGGCGCGAAGCCGGGGACGAAGGTCCGGACCTGCCAGACCTGCGGCGGGAGCGGCGAGGTGCGGCGCGCGCAGCGCTCCATCTTCGGGCAGTTCCTCTCCGTCTCGCCGTGCCCGACCTGCGCGGGCGAAGGGCGCGTGATCGCGGAGCCGTGCCCGATCTGCCGGGGTGACGGACGCAGCCGCACCGACCGCACGGTCGCGGTGGACGTGCCGCCCGGCGTCTCGTCCTCGAATTACATCACGCTCCGGGGGCAGGGGCACGCGGGGGCGCGCGGCGGGCCGGCAGGCGACCTGGTCGTGATGCTGGAGGTGGAGGAGGACGAGCGGTTCGAGCGGCACGAGGACGACCTCGTGTACGATCTCCAGCTCTCCTTCAGCCAGGCGGCGCTTGGCGCCGAGGTCGTCGTGCCGACGCCCTACGGCGACGAGAAGGTGAAGGTCCCTGCCGGCACCCAGGCGGGAACGGTGCTCAGGCTGAAGCACCGGGGCCTGCCGCACCTCGGCCAGGGGGGCAAGGGCGACCTGCACGTGCGGATCGGCGTCTGGACGCCGGAACGCCTGACCACCGAGATGGAGACACTCTTCCGCGAGCTGTCCCGGCACGAGGGGGAGCCGCCGGCAGACCGTGCCGGCCGCTCGTTCTGGAACCGGATGCGGGACGCGCTGGGCGCATGACGCTGCGGGGCGGCGCTCCGCCGTCGGCCACCGTGGTCGCGCGCGGTCCCTTCCTGGCCGGCGGGGTCGTCATCCTGGACGAGGAAGAGGCGCATCACCTGCGGGTGCGGCGGGTCGGCGAGGGGTCGCTGATCCGGCTGGTGGACGGCCACGGCGCGGTGGCGACGGCGCGGATCGCGATCGAGGCGAAGATGGTCTCCGCGCGAGTGATGGCGACGACCGTGATCGGCGCCCCTCCTCCCACCGAGTTGATCCTTGGCGCCGGCGACCGCGACCGATTCCTGAATGCCGTGGAGAAGGCGACCGAGCTGGGGGCGACGCGGATCACGCCGGTGCTGGCCGAGCGGGTGGCCAGTGTGGCGGCGCGCTTCCAGGCGTCGCACGTCGAGAAGGCGGCGGCTCGGGCGCGCGAGGCCGTGAAGCAGTGCGGCGCGACCTGGACGCCGGCGGTGGGGGTGCCCGTCTCGCTGGGCGAGGCCATCCGGCAGGCGCCGGGTGGCGGCTCGGCCGGCGGCGCCGCGATGCGGTTCCTGGGCGATCCCGGGGGCGGCCCGATGCCGGTCCTGCGGGAAGGGGCCGCGGTGCAGTGGGCGATCGGCCCCGAGGGCGGGTTCACGGACGCGGAGCTCACCCAGCTCAAGGGGGCGGGGTTCGCGCCGATCACGCTGGGCCGGTCGACCCTGCGCTTCGACACGGCCGCGGTGGCGGCGTTGGCGATGACGGCGGCGATGCGAGGCAGAACAGAAAAGTGAGGGGTGAGACGGCAAGGGCGTGAGAAGGCAAAGTGAGATGTGAGAGGGCTCGGCGAGAGGTGAGACGGCGTGATGCTGCCCATAGCCTCTCACGTCTCACGATGTCCTCTCACCGCCTCACTTGAACGTCTCACGCCTTCGCCCTCTCACTCCTCACGCCTTTGGAGGCATCCATGAGCGACTGCCTGTTCTGCAAGATCGTGAAAGGCGACCTGAAGGCGGAGGTCGTCTACCGGACCCCCACCATCCTCGCCATCCAGGACATCAATCCCCAGGCCCCCGTGCACATCCTGGTCGTCCCGACGGAGCACGTCGAATCCCTCAACGAGACATCCGACCCCCAGTTCCTCGGTGACCTGCTCGTGGCGGCGCGGGAGGTGGCCCGCCAGCAGCGGATCGACGTGCGGGGCTACCGGGTGGTCGTGAACACCAAGGCGGAGGCGGGGCAGACCGTGCCGCACATCCACGTGCACGTGCTGGGCGGCAGGGCGATGCGCTGGCCGCCGGGATGAATAGATGCCGGGGTTGGGGAATGGGGGTTGGGTCGTGGGGCCCCGCAGCCCCGCCCGAATCCCCAATCCGCAACCCCCTGGCGGCTTGTCTGATGTTGGAGGTCGGCGTAACTTTATCAGGTTGTTCGGGATACACTCGCAGGGAGGACCGGCACCTAATGCCTGAAGTCATCATCCACGAAGACGAGAACTTCGAACGCGCCCTGAAGCGCTTCAAGAAGAAGTGCGAGAAGGCGGGGATCCTCTCCGACCTCCGCAAGCATCGCCACTACGAGAAGCCGAGTGAGCGCCGGAAGCGCAAGATGAACGCTGCGCGCCGCAAGAATCGCCGCAGCAGAAGTGAACGGTAGTCTCGCCGAGCAGCTCCGCGCCGCGCTGAATGCGGCGCGCAAGGATCGGGACCAGCACCGCACGCTCCTTTGCTCCACGATCCTCTCCGATATCCGCAACCGCGAAATCGAGGCGAAGCACGCGCTCGACGACGCCGAGGTCGTCGAGGTGCTCCGGCGCGGCATCAAGCGGCGCCGGGAGTCCGTCGAGGCGTTCAAGGCCGGCGGCCGCGCCGACGCGGCGGACAGGGAGCAGTTCGAGATCACCGAGCTGGAGAAGTACCTGCCCCCGGCGGTGCCCGAGGACGAGATCCGCGGCGCGGTGCGCGCGGCGATCGGCGATGGCGCGAAGGACCTCGGCGCGCTGATGGGGAAGGTGATGCCGCAGTTCAAGGGGCGGGCGGAGGGGAAGGACGTCAGCCGCATCGCCCGCGAGGAACTCGCCGCGACATCATGAGAGAGGGGTTCGCGGAATCCGCCCTCGCCGCCATCGAGTTCCACGCCGCGCTCGATCTTGTAGCAGACCACGCAGTCTCCGCCCTGGGCGCCGCCCGGGTCCGCTCCCTCCGCCCGCAGACCGATCCCTGGATGGTGGCCCACGAGCTGGACCGCGTGGAGCAGTACACCACGCGGCTCGACGCCGGCGACGACCTGGCTCCCGAGCCCTTCGCCGACGTCACGGCCGCCCTCGCGCGGCTCCGTCTCGAGGGCTCGGTCCTCGAGGGTGCGGAGCTGGCGGAGCTCGGCCGCGTGCTCGCCGCGGCCAGGATGGTGCACGGCCGCCTGACGCGCGTCGCCGCGGCGGCCCCGCTGGTCGCCGCGCTGGCGGCGCCGGTGCCGCCGCACGAGCTGGAGGAGGCGTTGGAGACGGCGCTCGAGCCAGACGGCAGGGTCCGTGACGCGGCGTCACGGGACCTGGCCCGCGCGCGGCGGGAAGTGCGGGAGGTCCGGGAGGAGTTGGTGAGGAAGCTCGGGGCCATCGCGGGGTCGCTCGATTCCCGGCTGGTCCCCCCGGACGCGACGCCCACGTTGCGCGGCGGCCGCTACGTCATCCCGGTGCGGCGCGAGGCGCGCTCGCGCCTGGGCGGGATCGTTCACGACGAGTCGGCGACGCACGCCACGCTGTTCATCGAGCCCGCCGAGGCGATCGAGCTGGGCAACCAGCTCCGCGAGGCGGAGGCCGCGGAGGCGCGCGAGGTCATGCGCGTGCTGCGCGCCCTCACCGAGCGGCTGCGCCCACACGCGGACGCGCTGGACGCCGTCTTCGAGATGCTGATCGCCGCCGACAGTTGCTCGGCCCGCGCCCGGTTCGCCATCGCGGCGGGCGCCAGCCGGCCGCAGGTGGAGCAGGGCGGCGCCTTCGCCATCGTGAAGGGAGCGCACCCGCTCCTCCTCCAAGGCGAGGTGGCGGCGGTGCCGTTCCACCTCGCGCTCGAGCCCGAGGAGCGGACGGTCCTGGTCTCGGGCCCCAACACGGGCGGCAAGACGGTGCTCCTGAAGGCGGTCGGGCTGGTGGTGGCGCTCGCCCAGAGCGGCGTGATCCCGCCGGTCGGCCCGGCGACGCGGCTCCCCGTCTTCGCCGCGCTGTTCGCCGACATCGGCGACCGGCAGAGCATCCAGGAGAGCCTGTCGACCTTCAGCGCCCACGTCGCCGCCATCAAGGACGTGCTGGAGGGAGCGGACGCGCGGTCGCTCGTGCTGCTGGACGAGCTGGGGACCGGCACGGATCCGGCGGAAGGGGCGGCGCTGGCCGGCGCGGTCCTGCGCGCCCTCACGGCGCGTGGCGCGACCACGATCGCCACGACGCACCTGGGCTCGCTCAAGGAGCTGGCCGAGCGCGAGCCGGGGATCGTGAACGGCTCGCTGCAGTTCGACGCGGCGACGCTCACGCCCACCTTCCGGTTCACCAAGGGCATCCCGGGGCGGTCCTACGGCCTGGCGATCGCCCGGCGCCTGGGCGTGGACCCGCTGGTGCTGGAGGAAGCCGAGCGCACGCTGCCGTCCGACCTGCGCGCGCTCGAGACGACGCTCGCGCAGCTCGAGGTCCGGATTCAGGACGTGGAGCGGCGCGAGGAGGAGGTGGCGGCGCGGGCCGCGGAGCTGGACGTGCAGGACGGCGGCCTCGGGAAGGCGCGGGCCGAGCTGGCCGATCGCGAGGAGGACGTGCGGCGGCGCGAGAAGGAGCTGGAGCGCACCGCGAAGCGGACCCAGCGCGCCTACCTCCTCGAGGCGCGGGCCGAGGTCGAGAAGGCGATCGCGCTGGCCCACGAGGCGCAGCGCGAGCGTGACGCGCGCCGGGTGGTGGAGGAGGCCATCGCCGCCACGGCGGCGCGCGAGGAGGCCACGCTGCTCTCCCTGCCCGATCTTCCTGCGGGTCCGGTGTCCCCCGGCGATCGGGTGCGCATCGCCTCGCTCGGCATCGAGGGGCAGCTCGAGACGGTGCAGGGCGGCGAGGCGACGGTGCTGGTGCGCGGCCGCCGCGTGAAGGTGCCCGCGACGACGCTCTCCCCGGTCCACTGAGGAACGACGCCCGTGATCGCTCCCGAATTGATCGAGCAGATCCGCGACGCCGCCGACATCGTCGCCGTGATCGGCGAATCGGTGGAGCTGAAGCGGACCGGGAGCGACTGGCGCGGACCGTGCCCCTTTCACGGGGGCACGCACCGCAACTTCTCGGTCGTGCCGCGGAAGCAGATGTACCACTGCTTCGTCTGCCACGAGTCCGGCGACGTCTTCACCTACCTGATGAAACGGTTCGGGCTCGATTACCCGACCGCGGTGCGCGAGATCGCCGGCAAGGTGGGGATCACGGTGCCCGACGTCCGCACCTCCGGGCCCGATCCGAACGAGCCCCTCTACTCGGCCCTGGGCACGGCCGCCGACTGGTTCGCGCGGCGGCTCCGCGAGGGGGGCGACGCGCAGGGCGCGCGCGACTACCTCGACGGCCGCGAGCTGGACCAGGCGGTGCGCGACCAGTACCAGCTGGGCTTCGCCCCCCCGCGCGGCGAGGAGTTGCTCGAGGCGCTGAAGGGGCTCGGCGTCGAGGACGACGTCGTGCGGAAGGCCGGTCTGGTGACGGAGCGGGAGGACAAGACCATCGCCCCGCGGTTCCGCGGGCGGCTGATCTTCCCCATCGCCGACGTACGAGGGCGGGTGGTCGGCTTCGGCGGCCGCATCCTGGGCGACGGCGAGCCCAAGTACCTCAACTCGCCGGAGACGCCGGTCTTCCACAAGGGGACGCTGCTGTACGGCCTGGACCGGGCGCGCACGGCCATTCGCACCGAGGCGCTGGCGGTGCTGGTGGAGGGGTACGTGGACGCCATCCGGCTCCAGGTCGCGGGCATCGCGAACGCGGTGGCGCCGCTCGGCACGTCCCTGACCCCCGAACAGGCGCGGCTGCTGCGGCGCTACACCAAGCAGGTGGCGCTCGCCTACGACGCGGACGCCCCGGGGCAGAAGTCCTCGTTCCGCAACGCGGACGAGTTGCTGCGCCAGGGGGCGAGCGTCAGCGTGGTGACCCTGCCGCCGGGCGAGGACCCCGACACCCTGGTGCGGAAGGGCGGGGCCGACGCGTTCAAGGCGCTGCTCGATGCGGCGGTGGACGTCTTCGAGCGCAAGATCCAGCTGCTCGACCGCAAGGGGCTCGCGGGGACGCTGGAGGGCCGCCGCGAGGCGCTCGACCGGCTGCTGCCGACGATCCGCGCCGCGCAGGACCCGATCACGCGGGAGCTGTACGTGGCGCGCGCCGCCGAGTGGAGCGGCGTCGCGAAAGAGGTGCTGGAGCAGGAGGTGGGAAGGCAAGAAGCGAGGGGGTTCGGGAGTGGGGAGAGCGCCACGGGGCGAATCCGCTGCACCCGGCGCGCCGGTGACGGAGATCCCAACGGAGCGCACGCTGATCCACCTGATGCTCGCGGTGCCGGACAACATCGCGCGGGTGAAGGCGGAGCTGCCGGCGACCGAGTTTCGGCATCCGGTGTACCGGCGCCTCGCCGAGCTGCTGTACGCCGGCGCGGGGCCGCCGGCCGACGGGGCCGGGCGGGAGACGTGGGAGCGGCTGGCGTCCGCGCCCTACGAGCGTCCCGAGCCGGAGGTGGACCTCGTGCAGGCGGTGGCCTGGATGCTGGAGCGTCCGCGCCGCGAGCGCCTCGAGGAGATCGATCGCCTCATCGGTCTGGCGAGCGCCGGAGAGAAGGACCAGCTGCTGAGCGAGAAGCGGACCCTGATGTCGGGCGGCGCGCTGCGGTACCGGCGCAAGGCGTTCAAGGCCGAGCGAGAACCGAGACACTGATCCACGTTCCACGAAACGCAAAGGAGAATCCGTTGCATCCCGATCTCGAACCCCTGCTCGCGCTGCAGGAGCGTGACAAGGCTGTCGGCGCGGTGAGGAAGGCGATGGACGCGTTGCGCCCAGAACAGGAGGCGCTCGACGCGGAGCTGGGCGCGCACACCAAGGCGCTGGACGACGCGGAGCGCGCGGCCTCCGGGGCCGAGGCCCGGAAGGTCGAGCTGGAGCAGCGCATCGCCGGCTACAAGCGGCTGCAGGAGCAGCGGCGCCAGCAGCTCGACTACGTGCGCGGGGCGAAGGAGGCCTCGGCGCTGATGGCCGAGCTGGATCTGGCGCGGGGCGTCCTGGTGAAGGAGGAGACCGAGTACCTGCGCAGCGGCGACCTCATCGTCGAGGCGCAGAAGAAGGTCAAGGACGCGCAGAAGGCGCACCAGGCGGTGGTGGCGAAGCAGGCGGAGGCGCGCGAGGCGCTCGCCGCCAAGCACGCCGAGCTGGCCAAGCAGCTCGAGGCGGCGGAGGCCGAGCGGGCGGCGGCGACCAAGGCGGTGAAGGCGCCGCTCCTCGTCCGCTACGAGCGGATCCGGCGGGGCCGCGCCCCCGCCGCGCTCTACCCGCTGCGGCAGGACGCGTGCGGGCACTGCTACACCGCGGTTCCCATGCAGCGGCGCGTGCTCATCCAGCAGGGGCAGTCCATCGAGGGCTGCGAGGTGTGCGGCGTCTTGCTGTATGCGGAGGAGTGAGCTCGCCCGGCGTTGGCAGTGTGAACCGACGCCCGACCCGGCGCGCGTAGCGGCGCTGGCCGAGGGGCTCGGCGCGCCCCTGACGTTCGCCGCGCTCCTGGTCCAGCGCGGTGTGACGGACGCCGACGCGGCGCGGCACTTCCTCCGGCCGGCCCGGGGCGATCTCCACGATCCCGGGCTCCTTCCCGATATCGCGCCGGCGGTGGAGCGGCTCGCGGGTGCCGTGCGCGGCGGCGAGACCATCCTGGTGCACGGTGACTACGATGCGGACGGCCAGTGCGCGGCCGCCCTGGCGACGCGGGTCCTGCGGCTGGCGGGGGCCCGGGTCGTTCCGTTCATCCCGCACCGCCTGCGCGACGGCTACGACCTGTCGGAGGCGGGCGTCGCGGCGGCACAGCGGGCAGGGGCACGGGTGATCCTCGCCTTGGACTGCGGCACCACGGCCATCGAGGCGGTGGCGGCGGCGCGGGCCGCCGGCGCGGATGTGATCGTGGTCGACCACCATCTCCCGGGCCCGGAGCGGCCCGAGGCCCTGGCGCTCGTCAACCCGCGCCGGCCCGAGAGCGCCTATCCGTTTCCCGATCTCTGCGCCACCGGCCTCGCGTTCAAGCTGGCGGTCGCGCTCGCGCCCGCGATCGGGCTGGCTCCCGGCGCGCCCTGGCATTTCCTCGACCTGGTCGCCGTGGCGACCGTCGCCGACCTGGTGGCCCTGGTCGGCGAGAACCGCGTCCTGGTCCGGCTCGGGCTCAAACTGATCGGGGCGAGCCGCTCCGCCGGACTGGCGGCGCTCGTCACCACCGCGGGCCTGGGCACGAAGCCGATCCGCGCGGTCCACCTGGGGTTCGCGCTCGGTCCGCGCCTCAACGCCGCCGGGCGCGTGGGCGACGCCGGCGACGGTCTCCGGCTGCTCCTGACCGACGACACGGCGGAGGCGTACGCGCTGGCCGCGCAGCTCGAGCGGCAGAACAGTGAGCGCCAGGCGCTGGACGAGCGCACGCTGGACGAGGCGCTCGAGGACCTGGACCGGACCTTCGACCCGGCGCGTGACGCGGGCATCGTGCTCGCCCGCGACACCTGGCACCCGGGCGTGATCGGGATCGTGGCATCGCGCGTCGTCGAGCGGATCGCGCGACCCGTCTTCCTGGTCGCGTTCGACGGCGACACGGGCAGGGGCTCCGGACGGTCGGTCTCGCGGTGCGATCTGCACCGGGTGCTGCAGCAGTGCGCCGGCCATCTGGAGAAATGGGGCGGGCACCGGATGGCGGCCGGCCTCACCGTCCGCCGCGACCGGCTCGCGGCATTCCGCGAGGCGTTCAACGCCGCCTGCGCGGAGCAGGTGGCCCCGGCCGAGCTGGCCCCGAGCCACCGCGTGGACGCGATGCTCACGGTCGCCGATCTGACCGGCGAGCTGGAACGCGCGCTCCGCGCGCTGGAGCCGACGGGCCTCGGCAATCCCTCGGCGGTGTTCGGCCTCGCCGGCCTGTCGCTCGCCGGCCCGGTGCGGCGCATGGGCGATCGTCATGTGCGGCTCACCGTGCGCGACGCCACCGGCGCGCTCCGGCTCGTCGGCTTCGGGATGCGCGAGGAGGTGGAGCGTGTCGTCGCCGGCTCGGCCGGGCCGTACCGCGCCGCCCTCCGGCTGGAGCGGGACACCTGGCAGGGGCGCGACGTGATCGAAGGACGCCTCGTGGCCTTCGCGGCGGCCTGACCGTTGAGGATCGTCGGCGGGCAGTGGCGCAGCCGGCGGATCGAGCCGCCGCCCGACGCGCGGGCACGCCCGACCACCGACCGCGTCCGGGAAGCCTGGATGTCCATCCTCGCCGACCGGCTGCCCGGGGCGCGCGTGGTGGACCTGTTCGCCGGGTCGGGCGCGATGGGGCTCGAGGCGCTGTCGCGGGGAGCGCGCTCGTGCGACTTCGTCGAGCTGTCGCCCCCCAGCCTCGCGGCCCTGCATCGCAACCTCGCCGCGCTCGGCGCCACCGGGGCGCAGGTGCACCGGGCCGACGCGCTCCGCTACGCGGCGAAGCTCGAGCCGTTGGCCTTCGACGTGGCCTTCGCCGACCCTCCGTACAGCACGCTGCACGCCTCCCGGATCGCCGCCCTCTTCCGCGAGCGGCCGTTCGCGCGCATTCTGGGCGTCGAGCACGACCGGCACGAGGACGTCGGCCCGGGCGACCACCGAAGCTACGGCAGGACCGTCCTCACCTTCCTTGAGGCGCCATGACGAGGCTCGCTGTCTACCCCGGCTCGTTCGATCCGATCACCCGCGGGCACGAGGACCTGATCCGCCGCGGCCTCAGCTTCGCCGACCGCGTGATCGTCGCCGTGGCGACCCAGGTGGCGAAACAGCCGCTGTTCACCCTGGAGGAGCGGTGCGCCCTGGTTTCCGAGGTCCTGAAGGGCGACAACCACATCGAGGTCCGGGCGTTCGACGGCCTGCTGGTGGAGTTCGCGCGCAAGGCCGGGGCGCACGTCATCGTCCGCGGGCTGCGCTACGTCAGCGACTTCGAGTACGAGTACCAGATGGCGCTGATGAACCGGAAGCTGGCGCCGGAGATCGAGACGCTGTTCCTCGTGCCGGCCCTGGACCTCACCTATCTCTCCAGCTCGCTGGTGCGCGAGGTCGCGCGGTTCGGCGGCGACGTCGGGGACCTGGTCCACCCCGCGGTCTCGAAGGCCCTGGCCGCCAAGACGAAGCGGAAGTGACCTCGTTCGTCGAGTCCCTCCTCGACCGGGCGCGGCGGGCGCGCCGCCGCCTGGTCCTCTCCGAGGGCGACGACGAACGGGTCCGCGAAGCGGCGCTCTCCCTCGCGTCCGGCCGCGTCGCCGAGGTCACGGTGCTCGGCGGCGCCGCGACCGCGGCGTGGGCCGCGGCCCAGGCGCCCGGCGTCTCCGTCCGAACACCCGATGGCGACCCCGGCCTGCGCGCCGTGGCGGACCTGCTCGCCTCCCGAAAGCCCCAGGCGGTCCCGACGTCGGAGGCGGCGCTTGCCGCCGCGGCCGATCCGCTCCGTTTCGCCGCCGGCCTGGTCGCGTTGGGGGAGGCGGACGCCACGGTGGGCGGCGCCGTCCACGCCACGGCAAACGTGCTGCGCGCCGCTCTCTGGGCGGTGGGCCCGGCGCCCGGCATCCGGACCGTGTCGAGTTGCTTCTACATGGTCACCCGCACCGCGGGCGTGCTCACCTTCGCCGACTGCGGGGTGGTGCAGTACCCGACCGCCGAGCAGCTCGCGGAGATCGCGGTGGCGGCGGCGCGCGACCGCCGCCTGGTGGTCGGCGACGAGCCGGTCGTGGCCTTCCTGTCGCACTCGACCAAGGGGAGCGCCGAGGGCGACAGCGTGGACAAGGTCCAGCGGGCGGTGGAGCTGTTCCGCGCGCTCGAGCCGGGCGTCCCGGCCGACGGGGACCTCCAGGGCGACGCGGCCCTGGTGCCGCTCATCGCCCGCCGGAAGGCCCCCGGGAGCCCGGCGGCCGGACGAGCTAACGTCTTGGTATTCCCGGACCTTGACAGCGGCAACATTGCGTACAAACTGGTACAGCGGATCGCGCAGGTACCGGCCCTGGGGCCCGTCGTCCAGGGGCTGGCGCGACCCTGCTCGGACCTCTCGCGCGGCGCGACCGCCGACGACATCGTGCTGGTGTCGGCCATCGCGCTGCTGCAATCCCGGGCCGCCTCCCAGGGCGGCTGAGGGCGATACTCCGGAGGATTGATGGCGTTCACCACGCGGAAGCACCCCGGTGGCGTCGTGGTCGTCGAAGTGGACGGCCAGCTCATCGTGGGCAACCGGCAGGAGCTCAAGCAGAAGGTGCTCGACGCCCTGGAGGCCGGGAGCCGCAAGTTCCTGATCGACTTCACCCGGACCGGCTACATCGACTCCTCGGGCCTGGGCGTGCTGGTCTCGCTCTCCAAGAAGATCCGGGACGAGGGCGGCGACCTCCGCCTGGCCGGCCTGAACGACGACCTCAAGACGCTGTTCGAGCTGACGAAGCTGGACACGCTCTTCGCGATCACCGATTCGGCGGCGGAGGCGCTCGCCGCGTTCTGAGCGGCGCGGGATGAGCCTCCCCCTGTTCGCCGAGCTCGCCCGCCGCGTGGACGCGGAGGGCGGCCTCGCGGCCGAGTTGCGGCTCCGTATCCCGAGCGACGTGGCGCTCGTGGACGATGCGGTCGAGCTGGTGACGCGGCACCTCGAGGCGGAGTTCGTGGACCGCCACACCATCCGCTTCAATCTCCGCGTCGCGCTGGCCGAGGCGGTGGCGAACGCGATCCTCTACGGCAACTGCGAGGACCGGGAGAAAGGGGTGGGCGTCCGCGTCCTGTTCGGCCGCCACGCCGTGGAGATGGAAGTGACCGACGAGGGGTGCGGCTTCGACTTTCGCCACGTCCCGGACCCCACGCTCCCAGGCAATCTCCGGCGCCCGTATGGCCGGGGCCTGTTCCTGATCCGCCAGCTGGTCGACGAAGTGCGCTTCAACGACGCGGGGAACTCCATCTGCATGGTCCTGCGCCGCACCTGAGCCGCCTCGATTCACTTCTCGCAGCACTCCAGGAGCTGACCGGGGGGGACGTCCGGCTGTGGCGCCAGGAGGCCGGGCGCCAGCGCGCGATCGCCCTCTCGGGAGAGCACGGCGCGTGGTGGCCGGAGCTCGAAGGCACGGTCGGGCACGCGATCCAGACGCGGAAGGGCTCCGCCTGGCTCGAGCCCGTGCCCGGCGCGCCGGGGACCTGGGTCCAGCTCGGACCGGACCAGACGAGGGCGAAGACGCGCCCGCAGCGCGCGAAGGCCGCCGCGCAGCTCGTGGGGGACGCGCTTGGCGCGGAGCGCGAGGCGGGGCAGGTCACGGTCGAGCTGCGGGAGCGCTACGAGGAGATCAACCTCCTGTACACCATCAGCGAGATCCTCGGGCGCACGGTCGCCCTGGAGGAGGCGGCGCGCCGGATCGTGCGCGAGGTGTCGGACGTGGTCGGCGCCCGCCGCGCCTCCATCATGGTGTACGACGAGGTGGCCGGCGTCCTGCGCGTCGTCGCCGGGCGCGGCTTCGAGGTCACGCAGCTCGAGCCCGTCCCGGTGGACGACGAGTGCAGCATCGCGGCGCAGGTCTTTCGTGCGCGCGAGGCGATCTCGTACGACCCGCGCGACCCGGTGCCCAACCCGGGCTGCCCCGCGGGCCGCACCTACCGCGGCGCGGCGTTTCTGTCGGTGCCGATCATGTACGCCGGCGAGAACGGGATCGCGCGGCCGGTGGGTGTCATCAACCTGACCGACCGGCTGGGCGAGGACGCCTTCTCGGCCCCGAACAAGAAGCTGGTGACCGCGATCGCCAACCAGGTCGGCGCGGCGATCGAGAACTCCCGGCTCGCGGCCGAGGAGAAGCGGCGCGAGCGGCTTTCCACGGAGCTGGTGGTCGCGCACAACCTCCAGCTCGCCCTGCTTCCCAGCGCGCCCCTCCTGGCAGGCATCGGCAACGTGGGCGCCCGCTGCCAGAGCGCGGAGTCCATCGGCGGGGACTTCTTCGACCTGATCCCGCTGGGCGGTGGGTCGGTCGGCGTCCTCATCGGCGACGTCTCGAGCCACGGGCTCGGCGCGGCGCTGCTCATGGCGAACACGATCTCGGCGGCCAACCTGCTCGCGCAGGCGGCGCCGTCACCGCAGGACGCGCTGAACCGCCTGCTCCAGCTCCTCGGGGACGAGCTGGAGCGCACCGAGATGTTCCTGTCGCTCTTCTACGGTGTGGTGGATCCGGAGGGCGGGGTGCTGCGGTACGCCAACGCCGGGCACCCGCAGGCGTTCCTCGTGCCGGGCGGCGACGGCGTGCCGCGCCGGCTGCGGGCGACCGCGCCGCCTTTCGGTCTCGCACGCGACCGGCCGATCGGCGGGGCCGAGGTGGCGTGGCGCCGCGACAGCGACCTGCTCTGCCTGTTCACCGACGGCCTCACGGAATCGTGTGACGCCGCCGGCGCGGCCTACGGGGAGGAGCGGCTCCTCGACCTGGTGCGATCGCACGCCGCCCGGCCCGCGCCCGAGATCGTGGACGCGGTCTTCCGCGACGTGGAGCAATTCTCGGGGCACGTCGCCACGGACGACCGGACGCTGGTCCTGCTGCGCCGCTGACGTGGGCGCGCGGCTCGGCCAGCACTTCCTGTTCGACCCCTCGATCCTCGACCGGATCGCCGACGCGGCGGTGCGCGACGCGAGCGCGGTCGTGCTGGAGATCGGGGCGGGGAAGGGCACGCTCACCCGGGCCCTGGCCCGGCGCGCGGCGGACGTGATCGCGATCGAGGCGGATCGCCGGCTCGCGACGGCACTCGACGCCGTCCGTCCGGCCAACGTCCGGATCGTGGCGGGCGACGCCCTCGAGGTCGCGTGGCCGGCCGCCGACGTCGTGTGCGGCAACATCCCTTACCAGATCACGTCGCCGCTGATCGAGCGCGCCCTCCGCCCGCCGCGCCCGGGACGGATCGTCTTCCTGGTGCAGCGCGAGGTGGCCGACCGGCTCGCCGCTCGCCCCGGCACCCGCGCCTGGGGCGCGCTCTCCGCGGGCGTGCAGCTGGTGGCGGCCGTCGAGCGGTTGTTCCGCGTGCCGGCCGGCGCCTTCCGGCCGAAGCCGCGGGTCGATTCCGCCGTGGTGCGGCTCACGCCGCGCGACACGCCGCTCGTCGCCTCGCTCGACGAGGAGGCGCGCGTACGGCGGCTGATCCAGGCGGGCTTCCAGCGCCGCCGGCAGCAGTTGGCGCGCTCGTTGCGCGAGGCCTGGGGCGTGGAGCGGGAGGAGGCGGAACGGCTGCTGGCGAAGCTGGGCGCGGGGCCGGGGACGCGCATCGAAGTGCTCACGCCGGAGCAGCTGGTGGGCCTTGCCCGTGCTCTGGGGCCTCGTCTAGCTTCGTGAATCCATTCACTAGGGTCACCGCTGCGCAACGTCGCGGAATCGACGGTCCGGAGACTGTCGCTGTACCTGCAGTTCCTCGACGAGTGCGAGCGCCGGGGCGAGGCGACCGTCTCCTCCAGCGCCCTGGCCCGGCGCGGCGGCGCCTCCTCGGCCCAGGTGCGCAAGGACCTGTCGTTCTTCGGCTCGTTCGGCCGCCGCGGGATCGGGTACAGCGTGCCGCTGCTCGCGGCGCGGCTGCGGGAGATCCTCGGCCTGGTGCGCCATTACCGGGTCATCCTCATCGGAGCGGGGCGCATCGGCTCCGCGCTCGCGGCGTACCCCGGGTTCCGCGCGCGGGGGTTCGACATCGTGGCGGTGTACGACGCGGATCCTGCACGCATCGGCGCCCGGGTGGACGGCCTGGTCGTCCGCGGCATCGAGCAGCTCGAGGCGGACCTGGTGGCGGAGCCCGCGGATATCGCCGTCATCGGCACCCCGGCCGAGGTGGCGCAGGCGGTCGCGGACCGGCTGGTCCGCTGCAACGTCCGGGCGCTTCTCAACTTCGCGCCGGTCAGGCTGAGCGTGCCGCCGCGGGTCGCGGTCACCACGGTGAACATGGCGATGGAGCTGGAGGGGCTGAGCTACGCCCTCAGCAGGCGCGACACGCAGGCCGCCCGCGGGGAGGGGCCCGGGTGACGTCCGGACGAGTTCCGCCTGGGTGCGGGCGGCGCGGACGTGGTGTCGTGTGGCACGCGGCACCCGAGGCGGCGCCGTGAGCGCGGTGCACGTCTCCTCGGAGATCGGCGCGCTGCGCTCGGTGCTGCTGCACACGCCGGGCGCAGAGCTCCTCGCCGTCACGCCCGGGACGCGCGAGGACTACCTCTACGACGACGTGATCGACCTCGAGCTGGCGCGCAAGGAGCACCGCAACCTGGTCGCGGTGCTCGGCCTCTTCGCCGAGGTGCTCGAGACCCGCGCCGCCCTGGAGGAGATCCTCAAGCGCGCCGAGGTCCGCGAGGCCCTGGTCGCCCGCACCCTCGACGTCGTGCCCTCGGACGCGCTGGCCCAGCGGCTCGGGCGGCTCCCGGTGGGACGGCTGCTGGACGTCCTGGTCGCGGGCGCGCTGGAGGAGGCGGGCCCCATCGCGGCGGCGCTCAACGAGGTCGGCTACATGCTGCCGCCGCTTCCCAACCTCTTCTTCACGCGCGACGCGGGCATGGTCATCGGCGATCACGTGATCGTCGGCTCGATGCGCTACGGGGCGCGCTGGACGGAGGAGTTGCTGATCTCGGCGCTGTTCCGCCATCATCCGGCGTTCGAGAACGCGGGCATCCTGTACGACGGGTCGGAGGAGAAACGCCTCAACTACACGCTCGAGGGCGGGGACGTGCACCCGCTGCGCCCGGACCTCGTGGTCCTCGGGTTCTCGGAGCGCTCGTCGCCGGCGGCGCTGGACCACCTCACCGAGCTGCTGTTCGAGCGGTGCCGGGTGCGGGACGTGATCGTGGTGGTCCTGCCGAAGGAGCCGACCGCGATCCACCTCGACATGATCTTCAACCAGATGGACCGCGAGCGCTGCGTCGTCTACCCGCCGCACTTCGTCGGGCCGGAGCGGCTCGCGGTGCTGCACCGGCGGAAGGGCGAGACCGGCATGCGCGAGACACCGAACCTGTTCGCGGCGCTGGCCTCGGTGGACCTGCCGCTCGAGCCGGTCTTCTGCGGCGGCGCCCGTCGCGCGGACCAGGAGCGGGAGCAGTGGGGCTCCGCCTGCAACGTGGTGTCGGTGCGGCCGGGAGTGCTGGTGGGCTACGAGCGTAACGAGGCGACGCTCGCCGAGATGGCCAAGGCGGGCTACCGGATCATCCCGGCGGCGAAGCTGCTCAAGGGCGAGCAGACGGTGGACGAGGGCGAGGCGGCCGTGATCGCCATCCGGGGGAGCGAGCTGGTGCGGGGCGGCGGCGGGCCGCGCTGCATGACGATGCCGCTCCGGCGGGACGACCCATGATGACCGCGCCGGACGACCGCCCGCCCGCGCACGATATCTCCGAGGCGCCGCCCGCAGGATCCCGGCCTCAGCGGGGTGCCACCCTAGCGGAGAAGACGGCCGAGTACCTGCGCGAGGGGCCGCGGCCGCCGCTGGAGATCTGCCACGACGTGCTCCTGCTGCCGCAGGCGTCCCGCACGGTGGCCGAGCGGCTGGTGCTGGCGCTGCTCGGGGCGGATCCCCGTTTCGCGTTCGACGTGGAGGGGCGGTGGAGCGCGGTGGCCGAGCCCGGGCTCGGTTCGACGCCCGTGGCCGACCTGCGCTTCGCGGTGGTGGACGTGGAAACGACCGGGATGAGCGCCCGGCACGGCGACCGGATGACCGAGGTGGCGGTAGTGCACGTGGACGGCGGCGGCAGGCGCGCCGAGGTGGCGTTCGAGTCGCTGCTCAATCCCGGGATGCCGATCCCCCCGCGCATCACGATGCTCACCGGGATCGACGACGCGCTGGTCAGGGAGGCGCCGCGCTTCGAGGACGTCGCCGACAACGTCCTGGCGGCGCTGAGCGGGCGCGTGTTCGTGGCCCACAACGTCCGGTTCGACTGGGCGTTCGTCCGTGCCGAGGTCGAGCGGGCGTGCGGCGTCGCGCCCCGCCTGCAGCGGCTCTGCACGGTCCGCCTGTCGCGCGCCCTGGTGCCGGAG
>Ga0335070_10001945_pt1 | contig 23955 bp, 32 predicted proteins | sample Lox_Sample_13_FD_206722 | JGI IMG/M metagenome (GOLD analysis project Ga0335070, IMG submission 206722) | Soil microbial communities from Loxahatchee National Wildlife Refuge, Florida, United States - Lox_Sample_1.3 | ecosystem: Environmental > Terrestrial > Soil > Wetlands | place: USA...
GAACACCTATGGCGTGCCGCTGTTCCAGGAGCAGGCCATGCGCATCGCCATCGTCGCCGCCGGCTTCTCCGCCGAGAAGGCCGACCGCCTGCGCCGCGCCATGGCGACGTTCCGCCAGAACGGCACTATCCACAAATTCGAGGACGACTTCATCGAGGGCATGGTCGGCAACGGCTATCAGCGCGATTTCGCGGTGCGCTGCTTCAACCAGATCAAGGGCTTCGGCGAATACGGCTTCCCCGAGAGCCACGCCGCGAGCTTCGCCCAGCTCGCCTATGTCTCGGCCTGGCTCAAATGCCACCACCCGGCGATCTTCGCCTGCGCGCTGCTCAACAGCCAGCCGATGGGCTTCTACGCCCCGGCGCAGATCGTGCGCGACGCGCGCGACCACGGCGTCGAGGTCCGGCCGGTCGACGTCAATGCCAGCCTGTGGGACTGCACGATCGAGCCGGCCCCGGCCTCGACCGGCGGCCTCGCGGTGCGGCTCGGCTTCCGCCAGATCAAGGGCTTCGCCGAGGCCGACGCGGAGAAGCTGGTGGCGGCGCGCGGCGCCGGCTATGCGACGCCGCGCGAGCTGGCGCGGCGCGGCGGCCTCGGCCTGCCGGCTCTTGAGCGCCTCGCGCGCGCCGACGCCTGGGGCTCGGCCGGCCTCGACCGGCGCACCGCCCTCTGGGCCGCCAAGGGCATCGCCGCCGCGCCGCCACCGCTGCTCGCCGCCGCCGAGGCGGGCGCGGACGCGGCCGAGCCGGCCGTACGCCTGCCGACGCTGTCGCTGGGCGAGGAGGTGGTCGAGGATTATGCGACGCTGTTCCTGTCGCTCAAGGCGCACCCGGCGGGCCTCCTGCGCGCGCGCCTGGCGCGCAATGGCATGGTGCCGGCGCGCCACCTCGCCGGGCTGAAGTCGGGCGACGCGGTCAAGCTCGCCGGCCTCGTGCTGGTGCGCCAGCGTCCCGGCACCGCCAAGGGCGTCGTCTTCATCACCCTCGAGGACGAGACCGGCGCCGCCAACCTGGTGGTCTGGCCGGCGATGTTCGAGCGCTTCCGGCGCGTCGTGATGACCGCCAAGCTGCTCGCCGTCGAGGGCGTGGTGCAGCGCGAGGGCGCGGTCATCCACATCGTCGCCCATCGCCTGGTCGATCTGTCGGCCTGGCTCGAGGAGCTCAACGGCCGGCCGCCGTCCTTCGACGGCGCGCTGGCCCGGGCCGACCAGGTCAAGCGGCCCGCGCGCGACCACTACGAGCCGCTCTACCCCTCGCGCGACTTCCATTAGCGGCAACGTCGATCGATTAACCTAGGTAATGGCGGGACGGCGGTGCCGGGGCGATCATCCGTCCGTGCACGACGCCCTGACGACTATGACGTCGCTTTGTCGCCCCGCGGCGGCGCCGGGGCTTGGACCGCTTCGATCTGTTCGGCGAGCCTGCACCACTCCCGAGGCAATGGCTCGAAGAGCGCCAAGGCGTAAAGATCGCGCAGCCCGGCCACCAGCCACGCGTTGCGGGGCTCCACCAAAGCAACTATAAAGGGCACGTATTCGTTCATAGCACCAATCAACGGAACGCTTGACGCGATTGTTCGTTTCTCAGCCGGTGGAGTTCGACCAGCTGGGGGAAACGAGGGTGTCGCATCGCCTCTTACGCGAGTGGAAACAAAAGGTTCGGTCTCAGGTTCCTGAACCGGATCTCCTGCCGGACAAATCCTGGCCGTTGAGTCGCGGGCCATCTGACTTTCGTCACAGTAGAGAGGCTTGCGTGCCGCTGTGGACCCCAGCCACCATGATCACGCGCTGCCGGACAACCCCGTCCCGCGCGCCCGTGGGAGGCCAGTGATGCCCAGAACCGCCGAAGACATCGTCGCCCAGCTGCCCTATCTCCGGCGCTACGCGCGGGCGCTCACCGGCTCGCAGGGGATCGGCGATCAATATGTCCGGATCTGCCTCGAGATGATCGTCGAGGATCCGTCACTCATGCCCGAGGACGTCGACCTCCGGCTGCAGCTGTTCTGCCTGTTCCATCAGGTCTGGGCGGCCACCAAATCGACCGAGCTGCGCGAGCGGGCGATGCGCACGCCGGCTTCCGGCGAGCCGCTCGCCGACCAGCTCGCCGTGCTGCCGCCGGTCGAGCGTCAGACGCTCCTGCTCGTCTCCCTCGAGGGCTTCTCCTTCGCCGACACGGCCTACATCCTCGGCCTGACCGAGGCCGAGGCGCGCAACTTCTTCAATCGCGCGCAGGAGGACATCCGGCGCCAGGCTCCGGCGTCCGTCCTCATCATCGAGGACGAGAAGATCATTGCGCTCGACATCGCCTCGATCGTCGAGGAGATGGGCCACAACGTCTGCGGCGTCGCCGAGCGCGAGACGGAGGCGCTCGCCATGGCGCGGCGCACCAACCCGCAGCTCATCCTGGCGGACATCCAGCTCAAGGACGGCGACAACGGCATCGCCGCGGTGCAGGAGATCCTCAAGACCACGGATGTGCCGGTGATCTTCATCACCGGCTTTCCGGAATACCTGCTGACCGGCCGCACCGTCGAGCCCGTCTTCGTCATCACCAAGCCGTTCAAGTCGGAGACCCTCAAGGCGGCCATCGCCCAGGCCCTGTCGAGCTCGCAGCGCAGCGCGTGAACGCGCCGCCGACCAGGGCCGCGCGGCGCGCCGCGCTGTCGCTGCGGGTCCGCCTGCTCCTCTTGCTCGCGCTCGCGATGCTGCCGGCGATCATCCTGGCCATCGTCAACACGCGCAACCGGCTCGACCGCGACATCGTCCAGGCGCGCCACACCGTGCGCACGCTCAACCTCGTGGCGTCGGGCCGGCACCGCGAGGCGCTGGCGGCGACGGAGGCGATGCTGGCCATCCTGTCGCGCCTGCCCGAGATCCACGATCCCGACCGCCGCGTCTGCCGGCACACCCTCGAGGGGGTGATCAAGCAGTTCGCCGGTCGCTATTCGAATCTGTCGGTGCTCGACGCCGACGGCCATGTCGTGTGCAGCGTGCTGCCGGCGACGGCGGGCAAGTCCTATGCCGACCGTGACTACTTCCGCGACGCGCGCGACAAGAACGCCTTTGCCGTGAGCGGCTTCGTGACCGGCGAGCTGCCGGCGCAGCCGGTCATCATCGCCGCCTATCCGATCCGCAACCAGGACAATTCCTTCGGCGGCATCGTCGCCACCGGGCTGTCGCTCTACTGGTTCACCAGCCTCGCCGACATCTTCGCGCTGCCGGTGGGCTCGACGATCTTCATCGTCGACAACAAGGGCACGGCCTATGCGTTCGACGAGAAGACCCTCGACCGATTGCCCGAGCGCAATCGGCTGCTGGGCGCGATCTCGGCGCACGAGACCGAGTTCGACGCCGTCGGCCGCAACGGCGAGCGCTATCTCTACGCGCTGAGCGAGCTCGACAGCGACCGCGTCTTCGCCCTCTCGCTCGTGCCGATCGAGACGGCGCTCGATCACGCCTCGTCCGACGTGCTGCTGCGCATCGCCGAGATCGCGGCGTTCTGCGTGTTCGCCATCCTCGCGGTCTGGGTCGGCGCGTACTACCTGTTCCTCAATCCCTTGCGCAATTTCTACAAGGCCGCGGCGGCCTATCGCGACGGTGATTTCTCCTATCATCCGGCGAGCGCCGACCAGCCGACCGAGCTGCGCGACCTGGCGCAGAAATTCTCCGACATGGCCCAGGGCATCCAGGCGCGCGAGGAGCGCCTGCAGTCGCTGATCCACCAGCGCGACCTCCTGGTCCAGGAGATCCATCACCGCGTCAAGAACAATCTGCAGATCGTCTCGAGTCTGCTGTCGCTGCAGGCCAAGCGCATCAAGGTGCCCGCTGCGCGCCGCGAGTTCGAGGTGGCGCGCGAGCGCGTCGATGCGCTCGCGCTGCTGCACCGGCATCTCTACGAGCAGCGCGACGCTGCGTCGATCGACGTGAAGGTGTTCGTCGAGCGCCTGGTGCGCCAGTTGATCGAGGCCTATCTGCCCGACGACGACCGGCGTATCCAGGGCACCGTCGACGTCGCCGACATCCGGGTCCCGCCCGCGATCGTCGTGCCGCTCGGCCTGATCGTCACCGAGGCGATATCCAACGCGCTGAAGCACGCCTTCTCCGGCGGGCGGCCGGGCCGGCTCGACGTGACGCTGCGGGTCGACGGCGATCGCGCGACGCTGGTCGTGCGCGACAACGGCACGGCCAACAAGGTCGACGACGGCGAGGGCGGGCTCGGCACGACGCTGATGCGCGGCTTCGCGGCGCAGCTCGAAGGCGAGATCTCGATCGTCGCCGACGGCGGCGTCGTGGTGATGGTGGTGTTCCCGCTGAACGTCAATCCAGCAGCCGAGCCGGCCTGAGGCCGCCGCCGGTCAGTTCTTCAGACGCTGCAGAATCTCGAGGAACTTGCGCGGAATCGGCTCTTCGATGATCTCGGAGCCGAGCCGGCGCAGCTGTTCGGCCTGCTTGCGCAGGGCCTCGACCTCGACCGCCTGCTCGGGATGGCGCTCGAGATAGACGAGCACGGCGCGGAGCCGGGATTCGTCGAGGCGCCCTTCGATGTAGTCCTGCAGGTCGTCTGGCCTGATTGCTCGCGTCGAGGACAATTCAGCTCCTTCCTGCAAACCGAACAGTCACCCAGACACCGGCACGAGCTCCGGAAGGGCCCTCAGCCGTTGAACACCGCGGCCTACCGGTGGTTCCGGGCCGCTTCGGGCGATGGTTGCCCACGGCGGTTAATACCCGGTTACCGGTAAGCGGCCGGCCAGACTATACAAAGGCTTATCCTGCGCCTGCAACCGGAGCACGTGACGACGGGCCGGCCGGCGCCGCGTCGAGGACGGAGATTCATGAGAAAAGCCGCGGCCGGTCATGCTCCCAACTCCCCTGGCGGACCCCGCAACGCGCCGTGCCGCGCGGGTACCCGACCAGCCCCTTTTTCCTCCGAATTACAACGGCCGGCGGGCCGAATCGTTCCCGGCCGCCCGGCGGAACCAAGGGCCGGGGCCGCTGTTGTGCTGAGGGTCCGGACCGCCGCCGCCGACCGCCGGCGTCGTCCGCCTCCCGACAGCAACGGAGCACTTGATGAACAGCGATCGTATCGAAGGCAACTGGAAGCAGCTCAAAGGCAAGGTCAAGGAACAGTGGGGCAAGCTCACCGATGACGATCTCGACGTCATCGACGGCAAGATCGACCAGCTCAACGGCCGGCTGCAGGAGCGCTACGGCGTGACCAAGGACGAGGCCGATCGCCAGATCTCCGACTGGCGCCGTCGCGCCGCCAGCCGCTAGCAGCCGCTCGCTTGCGGCGCATTCGGGACGCCGGCCGGGAGCGCCCGCCCGGCGTCGCGATTCTCATCGGCAGGGATCAGCCCTCGCCGCCCGGATCGGGCAGCGCAGTCGGCTCCTCCTCGCCGCGCCCGCCCGACAGCAGGACGCGGAGCGCCGCACGGCCGCGCGACAGCCGCGAGCGCACCGTGCCGACCGGGATGTTGAGGATCGCGGCGACCTCCTCGTATTGAAAGCCCTCGACCGCGCACAGCAGCACGACCTGCTTGAATTCGCTCGGCAGGTCGTTCAGCGCGCGCTGCATGTCGGCGAGCGCGACGCGCGATTCCTGGTTGCCGTCGACCGCGGTCGCCGGATGGTTGTCGATCTCCTCGCCGACGTGGATGTCGGCGTTCTTCGCGCGCCGGAAATCGTTGCGCATGACGTTCTTCATGATCGTGAACAGCCAGGCGCGCATGTTGCTGTCGGGCTGCCAGCTGTCGACGGCGGCGACGGCGCGCACCAGCGTGTCCTGAACGAGGTCGTCGGCCGCCTGCGGATTGCGCAGCAGGAAGCGCGCATAGCGTCGCAAGCGGGGAATCTCGTTTACGATGAGCTGGTGCAGGTCGTTCATACAGGCGCCGGAACTCGGAGCGTCGCTGATGGGATCGATGCGTGGGCGGCGTATCGCGTAGACCCGCAACTCGGATACGCAGACGTGGGCAGCCGCATCCATCATCGAACGACGCGCCGAAGCGATTGGTTCCGCCGGCGGCACGAGCACTGGCCGGGAACCAACGGCCGCCTTAGGTGTTGAAGGTGCGCGCATAAGCACTGCCGAGTAAGGGGCCCGCGCCGCGGAGGAAGCCGTGCAAGCAGACCGACAGCGACAGGACTCGGCTCTCCCAGATCCGGCGCGCAAGTATAAATCGCCGCAGGAGCTGTGCGAAGACGATTCGCTATCGGATGAACGCAAGCGCGCCCTGCTCCGCCAATGGGAATACGACTTGCGTTCTATCCAGGTGGCCAGCGAAGAGAACATGACAAGCGCGACGTCCGGCACGGCCGGCGCAAGCGCCGAGCGTTTGCGCGACGTTCGGCGCTGTTTGCGTTCGCTCGGCGACGCGACCGACGACCAGTCGCGGACGACGAAGCAGGGCGGCGGGGCTGTGGACAACTAGCGAATTGCCACAATGATGCCCAAAAGCATGCCGCAAAGCTGCCCGATTGGTGCTCGACGCTTCATGGCAGTCAGACACCAAGACGCGATTGAGACAGCAACGAGGAGGGGTCAATGGTGACATCGTTCGAAGCGATGATGATCGACTGCCTGCCGCATCTCAGGGCGTATGGTCGCTCGCTGACCAAGGACCCGGATATGGCCGACGATCTGGTCCAGGACACCATCGTGCGCGCCATCGGCGCCCGCGAGTCGTTCCAGGAAGGCACCAATCTGAAGGCCTGGCTGTTCACCATCCTGCGCAACAAGTTTCTCGATGACCGCCGGCGCAAGCGCGGCTATTTCGAGCAGATCGAGACCGTTGTGCACGAGCGGCTCGTGTGCCCGCCGTCGCAGGACGCGGCCGTCGAATTCGCCAACGTCGCGACGGTGTTCTGGTCGCTGAGCGCGCCGCACCGCGAGATCCTGATGCTGATCGGCGTCAACGGCCTCAACTACGAGGAGGCCGCGGCCATCCTCGGCTGTCCGATCGGCACGGTCCGCTCGCGCCTGTCGCGCGCGCGCACGGAACTGCAGAAGAAGCTGAGCGCCGCCGACGCCGAGGGCACCGAGGCCGAGCTGCGCGCGCTCGGCCGGCATCTGCCGGCGCTGCTCGCCGCCTGATCGCGACGTCTCCCCACTGAACGGTCCCGCGCCCGCCGGTTTCCGGCGGGCGCGGTGCTTTTGGGCCCGCGCGTCGCCGCGTCGCGGCGGGAACGATTACGAGCGTCGTCCGTTGCCTATAACAGAAGACGGAAGCAGCAGAGAGGAATGATAATGCTCAAGATCATTTCTGTCGCCGCGGTGGCGATCATCGCGTCGGTCGGATTGACAGCCTGCGGGTCGTCGCCTGGCGATCGTGCGATCAGCGGCGCCGGCATCGGCGCGGCCGCGGGTGCCGCGGGCGGCGCTTTGACCGGCGGCAGCCCCGTGGCCGGCGCGCTGATCGGCGGCGCCGGCGGCGCCGCGGTCGGCGGCCTGACCGACTCGCACGACTTCGACCTCGGCAAGCCGCTCTGGAAGCGCTAGCGCGACCGGAGGAGATCCAGATGGCCGACAAGAAGCTCGAAGAGTTCAAGGAGCACAGCCGCGCCTACAACAAGGCGACGAAGGAATTCGTCGAGTCGGGCGAGGTCGCGGGCAAGGCCCGCGAGGCGGCGCGGGCCCGCGAAAGCAAAGAGCGCAAGGCGCTCGACGATGCCGAAGAGCAGGGTCGCGCGCACGCCGCCGAGAGCGATCCTCAGATCGCCCGCGACTATCACAACAAAGGTTCGACGCCGCGGTCTCGCTAGCCGCCACCTGCCAACCGCGGTCGTCACGCGCCGCCCTCCGGGGCGGCGCAACTTTTTTCGCGGGGCGCAGCGCCGGCGCGCGGCGGGAACAGTCGGCACGAGGCGCCGTTGTATTTTCGACAATGTGGCAAAGGAGCTCAGTCATGGAATCGCGGACCGTTCGCTCTCTCTTCGTTGCCGCGACGGCGGTCGCGGCGTTGGCCGCGGGCTCAGGCTCGGCGCTCGCCGCGTCTGCGATCGCATCGGACAGCGGCGCGGCCGGCGCCGTGCTCGTCGCAGCCGACGACGACAGCGCGACCGCCTATCGCCAGCGCATGGGCGCGCAGATCGACGAGTGGAAGTCCAAGGTCGAGGACTATTCGCGCCAGGCGAAGGCGAAGGGCGGCGCCGCAAGCGAGGCGGCGGCGCAGAAGCTCGACCGCGCGTGGGACGACGTCAAGACGCAGTGGAGCAAGCTGCAAGGCGCGACCGACGATACGTGGGACGACACCAAGGCCGCTTTCGAGAAGGCGTGGCGCAATTTCCAGGACACCTGGAATTCGGCGACGTCGCAAACCTAGAAACCAATGTCCGACGCCGTCACGCCCCGGCGTGCCGGCGCGGTGCGGAAGGAGTGTGAGACATGGCAAATACCAGTACCGGCAATGCATCGATCGATAAGGAGCTGACCGCGCTGCGCGACGATCTCAGCGCCCTCAAGGAGGATCTCGCCGGCCTTGCCGCCAGCGTGGGCGGCGTCGCCGCTGCCGGCGGCAGGGCCGCCTATGACAGGGTCAAGGACCAGGCGGCGAAGACCCGCGATCAGGCGACGCGTGCGGCCGCCGCCGTGGGCGAGGAAATCGAAGCAAGGCCGCTGACCAGCGTCGCGATCGCGTTCGGCGCCGGCTTCCTGCTCGGCAAGCTTCTGGAACGGCGGTGAACGCACCCCTGCGTTCGACGGCTATGCGCATCGGCGACCGGCTCGACCATCTGGTCGGGCAGGCGGCCCTGATGCTGGTGGCGCTGATGCTGGCGATGCTCGGGACGATCTCGCTCGCCATCGCCGCGTGCGTCGCGCTTGCGCAGGTGTGGGGCGTGCCGCTCGCCGCGCTCGCCACCGGCGCCGCGCTCCTCGTCCTCGCGTTGGTCGCCTGGCTGGTCGCGCGCGACGGCCGCACGCGCGACGTCGCACAGCCGCCGGTCGATGCCGGCATGCCGGCCGCCCTCGGCGCGGCCGAGCTCGGCGTCGCGCTGGCGTCGGGCATCCGGGCGCGACCCAAGGAGGCAACCCTCATCGCGCTCATCACCGGTATGGTCGCCGGGTCTAGTCCGGGGCTGCGGCGCAGCCTCGAGCGCCTGATCGACTGATCGGGCGCATGTCCGTCCCGCGCGCCGCGGGACATTCCCCCGCCAGAAGGAGTGAGCCGTCATGACCCTCGGTACCATTGCGTTGATCGTCCTGATCGTGCTGCTGATCGGAGCCGTCCCGGCCTGGCCGTACAGCCGCGGCTGGGGCTACGGCCCGAGCGGCCTGCTCGGCACGCTGTTGATCGTCGTCCTCGTCCTCGCCCTGCTCGGCCACGTCTAGCGCGGGGGCCCCTTCCGACCCCCCGGCGACAGAAGCGCCAGACGCCGCGTTCCTCCTCCGGGCGGCTGTCGAGGAACGCGGCGATCGGCGCCCGCGTCGCGTCGTCTTCGCACGGCATCTTGAACGGCCGTCGGCGCTCGCGGGAAGGCGACGGCTCCGCGGCCGCGCCGCCTTAGCGCAGCTCGGCCTGGGTCGCCGGGGGCAGGGTCGACGCCTCGATATAGTCGGGCGAGAATTCGGCAAGCCGCTCGAGACGGTCGACGTCCTCGATGATCAGGCGCTTGTCGACGAGCTTGACGAGACCGCTCTGGCGCAGCCGGCGCAGCGTGCGGTTGACGTGGACCAAGCTGAGTCCGAGCGAGTCGGCGAGGATGTCCTGCGACAGCGGCATCTCGAAGGAGCGCTGGCCGGCGAGGCCGACGAGCTGCAGCCGCCTGAGCAGCTCGAGGAACAGGTGCGCGGTGCGCTCGAACGCCGACCGGCGGCCGATGCGCACCACCTGCTCGGCCAGGATGGCTTCCTCGCGGCCGGCGGTCCACGCGATCGCGGCGCCGAGGCGCGGGCACTTGCCGAACACCTCGAGGATGCGCTGGGGCGCGAACACGTGGGTCTGCATCCGCGTCAGCGCGTCCACCGAATGGTCGGCGGTGTCGATCAGGCTGCCGTAGATGCCGATGAAGTCGCCGGGGAGGATGAAGTTGAGAATCTGCCGCCGCCCGTCGGACAGCGACTTGTAGCGCATGGCCCAGCCGTCCACGACCATGTAGGTGAGCTCGATCCGGTCGCCCTCGCCGTAGAGCGTGGCGTGCCGGTCAAAGGACCGGCTCTCGGTCTGCAGCGATTCGAGGCACGTGATCTCCTCGTTGGTCAGGTTGACGAGGGTGCCCAGCTTGCGGACGACCGGGCCATGCATCGCGGCGCTCATGCAGCTTTCTTGAGCTGCGCCGCGACGAGGTTCCAATTGACCAGGTGATCGAGGAAGGCGGCGACGAAGCTCTCGCGTCGATTCTGGTAGTCGAGATAGTAGGCGTGCTCCCAGACGTCGCAGGTCAGGAGCGGCACCTGGCCCTCGGCGATCGGCGTCATCGCGTTGCCGGTCGCGACGATCTTGGGCTTGCCGTGATCGAGCACGAGCCAGCACCAGCCGCTGCCGAACTGGCCGACGGCGCGCTTGAGGAATTCCTCGCGAAACGTCTCGGCGCCGCCCAGGTCCTTCAGCAGATCGGCCGCCTCGTCCTGCGGCCTGCCGCCGCCGGTCGGGCTCATCGAGTGCCAGAAGAACGTGTGGTTCCACGCCTGGGCGGCGTTGTTGAAGATCGCCTTGTCGCTCTCCTTGCGATGGCTCTGCTGGATGATGGTCTCGAGGGTCATGCCCTCATAGGCCGTGCCCTCGACCAGCTCGTTGAGCTTCTTGACGTAGCCTGCGTGATGCTTGCCGTGATGGAACTGCATCGTCTTGCTCGAGATGTGCGGCGCCAACGCGTCCTCGGCATAGGGAAGCTTGGGCAGGGTGAATGCCATGATGCGACTCTCCCGGATTTGATGGTTACGGAGGCCGGCCCGGGGCCGGCCGCAGTCAAAGCGGGGGTGTGCGTCCCTGCACGAGCCGCGCGATGAGGCTCGCCAGGAACAGGATCAGGAAGATGAAGAACAGAATCTTGGCGATGCCCGCGGCCGTCGCCGAGATGCCGCCGAAACCGAGCACGCCGGCAATCAGCGCGACGATGAGGAAAACGATAGCCCAGTTCAGCATGACGACCTCGCTGGTTGTCGGAATGCCGCGCGCCGGGCGGACGGCGGCGCGCCCTCACATCGTTCAACGTGTCGGCGGAGGCAATGGTTCCTGGCGCGCGGCGGCGCGGCGGGATGCGGAACCGGCGGGCGGGGCGGGCGTTGGAGTCGCAACACCCAACAGGAGATGCCCAATGCGCTATCTGTCGCTCTTGATCGTTCCGGTGCTCGCCGCCGCGTCCGCCGGCTGTTCGGGGATGGGCGGGCCTCAGCAGGTCAATGCCAGCGCGCCGACCGTGACCTATCGCTTCACGTCGGATCGCGAGCTCGCCGAGGCGACGCAAAAGGCCGCCGTGTTCTGCCAGACCTACGGGAAGTCCGCGCGCCTGGTCGGCGGCTCGCAATCCGATCTCGCCACCTTCGAGTGCATCTAGTGCGGGCGCGCGTCGCGCGACCCTCTCGGCACGGCGAGGCCGCCGGCGGGACTCTTCGCCGGCGGCCTTGCCGCAGAGCTTCCGGCCAGCTCTAGTGCTTCGCATCCCGCGCGGTGTCTTCGACGGCGCTGCCGCCCGCCTGAATGTCCTTGCCGGCGCCTTCCATCGTGTTGCAGGCGCTGACCGCCAGGGTGCCGGCGAGCGCGATGGCGAGGATGATGGCGGATTTGACATTGGTCGGATGGGTCACGAGTCGCTCCTTCATGTGCTGATCCTGTGTTGTCGCGGGCGCGCGGCGCGTCCCGATGTCGATAGGAACAGCGCGCTCGGCGCACGGTTCCACGGGCCGCCCCTCGGACCTCCTAAGCGGAACGATCTAGGCGACGCGCGACACTCCGTCGCGCCCCTTCGCGCGTGCGTGGGGAACCCAATCGCCGCCCGCGGTGTTCCTACCTCGGGCCGAGTGCGGCCGGCGGCAGCGCCGTCGGCCGCGGTCGGACATTTCAACAGCAGTTTGGGGGTGCCTCGTGCACTATAAGAACAGCATAACGTCCCGCCACATGGCGGGTGGCCTGGTTGCGCTCGGATTGGTCGGGATGATGGCGTCGCCGGCGCTGGCCGAGACCCAGATCTCCACGCCGCCCGCATCGGCGCTCTCGGTCGGTCCCTATGTCGGCCTCGGCGGCGGTCTCAACATCCAGCGCGACATGGACCTGAAGGGGCCCGGCGTCGACGGCACGTCGATCGATTCGAATCTCGGCTGGGGCGCGTTGCTGTCCCTCGGCTACCGCTTCTCGAACGGCCTGCGCGGCGAGATCGAGGGCGGCTATCGCCGCAACAACGTCGACGAAATCGACAACTGCGGCAGCTGCGGCAGCGACGGCTTCACCCGTGCGTGGAGCGGCATGGCCAATCTGCTGTACGACTTCAACTACGACAATTTCCCGCTGCACCCCTATCTCGGCGCCGGCGTCGGCGCCGCCAATGTGCGCGCGGGCGGCGTCGGTCCCGTGCCGAACACCAGCTTCGACGACAGCGCGTGGGCGTTCGCCTATCAGGGCATCGCCGGCGTGAGCTATCAGGTTTCGAAGCCGGTTGAGCTGTTCGCGGAATACCGCTACTTCGCCACCCAGGGCCTGAACCTGAAATCCGACACGGCGCTCGGCGCGGTCAAGAACGACGACGAATATCGCAATCACACGATCATGGCGGGCCTGCGCTGGTATTTCGGCCCGCAGGCCGCGCCCGTGATCGCGGCCGCGGCTCCGGCCAAGGCCGAGACCGCGCCGCCGGTGCCGCGCAACTACACGGTGTTCTTCGACTTCGACAAATCGTCGCTGACCGACCAGGGCCGCAGCGTCGTCGAAACCGCCGCGGCCAACGCCAAGCGCGGCCAGGTCGCGACCATCGACGCGACCGGCTATACCGACCGATCCGGCACGGCGAGCTACAATATGGATCTCTCGCGCCGGCGCGCCGAGACCGTGAAGAGCGAGCTGGTGCGCCTCGGCATTCCGGCCAATCAGATCGTCGTCGCCTGGAAGGGCGAGAACGACAATCTGGTGCCGACCGCCGACGGCGTGCGCGAGCCGCAGAACCGGCGCGTCACGATCATCTATCGATAGTCACCGCTGCGTGGCGTGGGCTGGCCGCCCCCCGGACGGCCGCGCCCGCGACGGGAGCGTCGGTTCGCCGGCGCTCCCGTTTTTTTTGCGCCGGAACCTTCAGCCGCGGAGCGGTGTTGTCCCGGCACTCTGACCCGTCACGTAGATAGGAGACGACCCATGGCGACAGCGCGCCAAGAACCAGCTCGGGACGAGACCGCCACGCTCATCGCGGCCGACAAGGTGGAAGGCACGTCGGTGAAGAACGCGCGGGGCGAAAGCCTCGGCTCGATCGACACCGTGATGATCGACAAGTTCAGCGGCAAGGTCGCCTACGCCGTGATGTCGTTCGGCGGCTTCCTCGGCATCGGCGACCGCTATCATCCGTTGCCGTGGAGCGTGCTGCACTACGATCCGGGCGAGAGCGCCTACGTGGTCGACATCGACAAGGCCGTGCTCGAGAAGGCGCCGAGCCTGTCGCGCGACGAATACGCGACCATGCAGGACCGCGGCTGGGGCGAACGCGTCTACAAATACTACGACGTGCCGCCCTACTGGATCTGAGATCCTCCGCTTCCGCGCGCGCGGCCATGAAATGGCCAAAGTTCGCGGGCAGCCTCGCCGGAAATCTGCAACGCCCCGCCGCCTCGCGGCGGGGCGCGGTTGCATGACCGTGGAGCGATGGCGCCGCAGACCGAGTTCCAGAAGCTGGTCGGACTGATCCGGACGCGCGACGAGCTCGCGACGCTGCGCCGGGTGCCGCTCGACGGCCTGCGCGACGCGGTCAACGGCATGATCGGCGCGCGCGTGCCGGCGGGCGACATCGAGGGCGTCGCGCACGACCTGCGCCGCGCGCTGGAAGATTGGCTGCCCAGCCCCGCGGCGCCCGCGGCGGCGGCGCTTGCGCCGCCGCCAGAGCGTGCCGCGGCGCCGGCGCTGCCGCGCGTCGGCTTCGTCGCCGCCGCCTGCGAGCATCCGAGCGTGCAGTCGGCGGCGCGCGCGTCAGAGCGTGGCGCGGGCCGCGGCTGGCGCTGGCTGCTGCTGCTCTCCTGGGCCGTTCTCGCGCTCGGCTGCGTCGTCGCGCTCGAGGCGGTCGCCTGGTCGCCGGCCGGCGCGCTCGCCGGCGTCGCGGCGGCGCTGTCCGACCTCGCTTTCCGCGCCCTGACCGGCGATCCGCTCAGCCTGGGCGCGCTCTTGTCGGCGGCCGGGCTGTCCGGCATCGCCCTGGCCAACTTCTGGCTGCTTGTGCACCCGGGCGCCGCCGCCCGCGGTTGATCTGCGTCAATGACCCCCGGTGCCGTCCGGGCCTGAACTGCGCCGAGCAACTTTCGAGGAGGGCTCGGCTCATGTCGGACGGCGAACTGATCTATCTCATTGGCGTCATTGCCGCCTTTGCCATTTTCGCGGTCACCCTGGCGGTCGTCAGCCACGGCCAGCACTTGCCCCCGATGGGCGCCGAGAGCAAGAAGCCCAGGTCATCCGGCACCGACCACTGATCGGCGCCGCGGCGCCGGCGGCGCAGCCACGTTGCCGAGCGTCGATGGAATTGCCATTCTAGCCGCGTGGATGGCTGCCGGCCGTTGCCGGCGATAGCGAGGGGGAAACGATGGTCGTCGTCAAACGTCTGGTCTTGGGCGCGCTCGGACTTGCCGCGGCCGCCGCCATTGCGCCCGCCCTGGCGCAGGTCAGCCCTTTCGGGCCCGGCGCCTTCAACGTGCCGGACAGCGATCTGCCGCTGCTCGGCGCCGCCGAGGCCAAGCTCTATACCGGCGCAAAGGTCGGCGCGGTCGAAAAGTGGAGCAACGCCGCCACCGGCGACGATGGCAGCGTCACGCTGATCAGCACCTTCGAGCGCGACGGCATGCCGTGCCGCCGCCTCGCCCACGTCATCAAGCTGCGCGGCATTAAGGCCGAGCACCAGTTCGTCATCTCGCGCTGCCGCGTCGCCGACGGCAGCTGGAAGATCGTCCCCTAGACGAGCGGCGCTCAGCGCCGCTGCTTCAGCAGGTCGCGGATCTCCTCGAGCAGGACCTCGCTGCGCGGCGGCGGGGTCGGTGCCGCCTCTTCCTTGCGCCAGAAGCGGTTGACCTGCTTGACCAGGATGAAGACCGCGAAGGCGACGATCAGGAAATTGACCACGGCGTTGATGAACAGGCCGTAGTTGAGCGTCGCCGCGCCGGCGGCCTTCGCCGCCGCCACCGACGGGTAGCCGCCCGTGCCGGCGAGCGTCAGGAACATGTTCGAGAAATCGACCTTGCCCAGGATCACGCCGATCGGCGGCATGATGATGTCGTTGACCAGGGAATTGACGATGCCCGTGAACGCCGCGCCGATGATGATGCCGACCGCCAGGTCGATGACGTTGCCGCGCGAGATGAAGGCTTTGAATTCTTTTAGCATGGCGGGCCCCCCGCGAAGTTGTCCGGAAGGCCGATTGTAGGCGGAATTCGACCGGGAGCCAGCGCTCGATCGGGCCGCTCGTCAGGCGATCCAGCCGAGCAGCAGGAGGCCGAGCGCGATCGCGGCCAGCACGGTGGATATGACCAGGACATAGCGCATCCGGCCGAGCGTCGTGCCCTGGCGCGCCGCCGTCTTCGGAAGCTCCGTCATCCGGGCCGTCTCCTTGTCATTCTCCTTCATGGTCTCCAGAACGACCCGGCACGCCGCGAATGGTTCCGCTATTGCGGCCGCAACCGGAGGGTGGCGATGACCGGGAAATGGTCGGAGCCGCCGCTGTCGCCGAGCCGGACGTCGACGATCGCCAGGCGCCCATTGGCCAGGATATGGTCGATCGGGATGCCGAAGGACGGCAGCCAGCTCGGCCAAGTCGACAGCCACGGCCTGAGGCTCCACGCCTTGATCAGCCCGGTGCCGCGCGTCAGCTCGGCGAAGGCGCGCGACCACGGCGTCGCGGTGAAGTCGCCCGCCACGATCACCGGTCCGTCGAGGCTCCTGACATGCTGGGCGACGCGTGCGAAATAGATGTCGCGGTCGACGCTCTCGCCCAGCCGCAGCGGGCGCGGCGGATGGATCGACAGCAGCGTGACCGCCGCCGAGGGCAGCTGCAGGGTCGCCGTGAGATAGGGATAGTATTCGGAGATCGGCTGCAGCTGGCGGATCTGCGCGAGCGGCACGCGCGACAAGATCATCATGCCCTGGCTCGCCGCGACCTCGGCCGGCGCCACATAGCGGTAGTCGCGACGGAGCGGCTCGAGCGCGCGCGGCCAGCCCTCCGATGCCTCCTGGACGACGACGACGTCGGCATTGGCGGCGCGGATCGCGTCCACGGTCGCGCCGCGCGTGGTGTTGAAGGCGTTGAGATTGAAGGTCATCACCCGCAGCGTCGGTCCCTCGGACGGCGCCGCCGGCACGGCGTCGATCGACTGGACGATCGCGCCGAGATTGACCGCCGTGCAGAACAGCGCGACCAGCGCGCTCGTGCGATAGCCGAAGGCGGTCGCCGCCAGCCCGACGAGCACGCCGACGACCCCGAGTTGCACGCGCAGCTCGGGCAGGGCGTTGAGCACCATCCAGACATAGTCATAGGCCGGCGCGCCGTCGGCGATGCCGAGGCGCACGGCGGCGATCTGCCAGAGGCTGTCGAGCACCGGCGCCGCGGTCGCCAGGCACAGCGCGACCGTCGCCGCGACGAGCACCGCCAGCGAGGCCGGGGCGCGCTCCGGCGCCGCGGCCGGCGCGGCGCTTTCTTCGGCGACGGCGACGGGCTCTTCGTTCGCCATCGTCTACGCGGCGTCCGCGCGCGACCGCTCGGCCGCAGGCCGGCGGCGGAGCGAAAGCGCGGGCTCGGGGATCGGGTAGGGCGGCACGGGCGCAGTCTATCGGCCCGCCGGGCCTGGCGCCATCGCGCTCAGCGGCAGCGATCGGGCGTGCCGAGGCGGCTGGCCATGCTCTCGCAGGCCATCGACCAGCCGACGGTGGCGGCGCGCGGCCGCTGCGCCAGACGCGCCGACTTTTCGTCGAGGCCCATCTGCGCCATTACGGCGAAGCGCTTGGCCTCGGCCGGCGGCAGAAGCGGGGCTTCGACGGTGCGATTGCGCGCGTCGAGCTCGACGTACTTGGCGTAGATCAGGCGGTCGGCGCCGGCGTCGTCGAGCTTCTTGGCGTCGACCTCGCTCTCGACCTCCGCGCGATAGGCGAGATAGTCGTCGATCGCCGGATTGAGCTCCACGCCGTAGAGCTCGGCCATCTTCTCGCGCAGTTTGCGCTCGGCCTGGCCGCGCGGCATGTCGCCTTGCGCCGCCATCCATTCGAAGTAGCTGTCATAGGCGCGCGCCTTGGCTTCGCGCAGGCCGCCCGGGCCGAAGCTGACGAGCCCGTCCTCGTTGAACAGCACCCAGAAAGGCTGCTCGGGCCAGTTCTCCTGCGGCGCCAGGAAATATTCGAGGACGGTGAACTTGAGTGCCGGCTGCTCGGGCAGCTCGAAGGCGACGACGCGCTCCGGCTCCTTCTCGATCTTGGCGCGCACGATCTCCTGCGACAGGCCCGAGCGCAGATCGCTCTTCGGCAGGGTCGGCGCGCAGGCCGACGCGGCCAGGATCGCCGCGACCATGGCGATCGCGACCCGGGCCCGCATGTCAGCGCGCTCCGGAGTACTGTCTCAGCAGCGGATCGGGCGGCACCGTCGGCCGGATCTTGAGCAGCGACGAGTGCCATTGGAACGCGGCGAGCTCGGCGCCGGAGAGGATCGTTCGCGGCGGCAGGCGCACGCTGTCCGGATCGACCGCGGCGTCGTTGACGTGCACCTCGTAGTGCAGATGCGGGCCGGTCGAAAGACCGGTCGTGCCGACGAGGCCGATGATCTGGCCCTGGCGCACCCGGTCGCCCGGCCCAATCCCGTCCGCGAACGCCTGCAGATGCGCGTAGGCCGTGTCGTAGCCGTCGTCGTGGTGGATCAGGACATAGTTGCCGTAGCCGCCCTTCTTCTGGGCGATCTCGACCACGCCGTCGCCCGCGGCGAACACCGGCGTGCCGATCGGTGCGCCGAAGTCGACGCCCTGGTGCATGCGGCTGTAGCCGAGAATCGGATGCTTGCGCGGCCCGAACGGCGAGGTCACATGCGCGCCGTCGATCGGCGAGCGCATCAGCCCGCTGCGCAGGCTGCGGCCCTTGGCGTCGAAATATTCGGTCTGGCCGCCCTTGGGGCGGTAGCGCCACAGGCCGAGCTTCTCGCCGCCCAGGATCAGCGCGGCGTAGAGCAGATCGCCGCTGCGCACCGCCTGGCCGTTCTCGTCGTAGACCTGCTCGTACATCAGCTCGAAGCGGTCGCCCGGCTTGATGTCGCGCTCGAAGTCGACGCCGAAGCCGAACAGCGACACCACGGCGATCATCACCGCCGGCGGCACGTCGTGCTTCAGGCCGACCTCGTAGAGGCTGCCATCGATCGGCCCCTCGACGCGCACCAGGTTGCGGACCGGCTCCTGCTCCGCCGGGCGCGAGGCGACCGAGACCGTGCCCGAGCCCGGGGGCGAGGTGCCGTCATCGGCGAGCGCCGCGGCCGCAAGACAGACACCGAGACCGGCGATCAGCGCCGCGACCGGCCGGCCCGCGGGCCGACGCCGGCCCGCACCGATCTGCAGCTCCGTCGAAACGGGATCTTCGACCATGAATACGCCCCCTGCCTACTTGGCACGACGAATAAGACTTGCTGAGAGGAAATCAGGACGTCGAAAGTAAATGCGGGTCGCCCCGATCAATATTCGGAGGCTGCCGGCAATATTTTCGAAATCGAAACACCTCCCAACGCGCAACCGCCCATGCGCCAGCCGCCACTGGATCGCACCAGCTTCAGGGTCTTGCCGCCCTGCCGCCTGCCTTTTACTCGGTCGCTCGGCGCGCCGGTCCCCGGATCGAGACCCCGAGATCGCGGCCGTTTTCGCGACCGCGATGGCCGCGCCTTATGCCGAGCGTTATACAGAATTTTAACAATTGCAACACGAATGCGGTTCCCGCGCTGTGAGCATGGTCACAGGGCGAAATCGACCGGCCCGGCGTGACAAAAGCGCGCATTCGCCTGTCCCCGGCAGGGCCCGACGCGCGCGCGAAAGGCGATTTTGGACTAGATGGCCCAATTAGTAGCGTATCGGCGCCAGCCTCCAATACAGTTTCTGGGCGGTGCCAGAGGAAATACTTCCGCCCGCGGTTGCCGGGCAGGCATCAGACCAAGGTGATTCTTGAGTTTCTCTTGGCGACGCAGCAGAATTCTCGCCTCTTGACTATGGTTAATTTGTCACAGCTAACTGATTGAGGTTTCATTAAGAAATAATTGATGGCGGAAATCCATAAAATGCTCTATATCTGGCGCTGCGAGTAGGAGCCGTGTTGCGGCTTCTGAGGAATTCTGAAACAATCCGACGCTGCGAGGTTGCGGCGTCGGGCCCCGAGGGGCCTGTCAGGAGGGCGAAGAGCATGTTGCGCAGGGTTTTGAATGGCATTGCGGTTGCCGGGTTGGCGACTGCATTGCTCGCCGGCACGGCCGCGATGCAGACGGCGTCCGCCGATTTTGCATCGGATCTGAGCGGCGCGCTGGCGTCGGGCAATCCGAATCAGTTCGAGCCGGCGGTGATCGGGCTGGCCAAGTCGAACCCGGACAAGGGCACCCAGGTCGGCAAGGCGATCGGCGGCGTGGTCGATGAAGATCAGGCGGCCGGTGTCGCCGGCGCGATCGCGGGCGGCGTCAAGAACGCGCAGTTCTCGGCGGCCCTGTTCCAGGCGCTGGCGGAATATTATCCGGCGGCACGCGCCGACATCGCCGCGGCGGTCATCGCCGCCGACCCGACGTCGGAAGCGGCCGTAGCGGCCGCGCTCGAAGAGGTTAACACCGCCGCGGGCGCCGGCCTGCTGAGCAACCCGGGCCCGGGCGCCGCGCCGGTCAACGTGAATAGCACGGTCAGCGATACGCAAGAGGCGTTCATCAAGACGCCGGGCGTGACCAGGCTCGGTCATGTCGCGGGCGCCGAGTTGTTCGCCGGGCCTGGCGGTCCGACGACGTCGCCGACTAATCAGGATAGCCAGACGATCCCGCGGGATCAGTTGGACTAGCCAGACTTTGGGGTTTGGCGTGGGGGATTGAACTAAGCTGGCCCTCGCGGGAGACCGCGAGGGCCGCTCTCAGTACATAAAGTACTGATTTGAGCTGGGTGGGGGACTCAAAATGAACAGCAAGCTACGCGCTGTATTGTTTGCATCTGTGGCAGGCGTGACGATTGTGGGAACTGGAGCTGCATTCGCGGAGTCGACGGTGGGCGCGCCATTCCCGGACGAGAACGTCCGAGAAGGCGCCAACGCCCAGGCGCAGCAGCAACGCGAGACGGTGACCAGCCGTCCGCGGCCGGAATACGATCCGCTCGGCATCCGCGGCGACGGCTTCTACTTCTATCCGCACTACACTCAGACCGAGATGTTCGACGACAACATCTTCGCGGTGCCGGGTGCGGGCAAGTCGGACCTGATCTCGATCTTCTCGCCGGCGTTCCAGGTCCGCTCGGATTGGAACCAGCACGCCGCCAGCTTCGGCGCGCGGGGCGATATCGGCAAGTACATGATCAGCCCGAGCGAGAACTACGACGACTGGGCGGTGTTCGGCGACGGCCGCGTCGACATCACCCGCGAGGCGGGCCTGGTGGGCGCGATCACCTTCGCCCACCGCCATGAGGATCGCGGCTCGCCGGACAACGTCAACGGCAAGAACCCGACCACCTTCTACGCGCTCGAGCCCAGCATCGGCGGCTACTGGCAGCTGAACCGCTTCTCGATCCGCACCGAGGCGGGTCTGACCCGCTACGACTATAACGACGTCGAAACCTCGACCGGCTTGCTCATCGACCAGGACGACCGCGATCGCACGGAATACACCGGCGGCGCGCGCTTCGGTTACGAGATCGTGCCGAACTACGAGGCGTTCTTCCGCGGCACCTACAATCAGCGCGTTTACAACAACAAGGTCGACGGCGACGGCTTCCGGCGCGGCAGCCATGGCTGGGAAGCTGACGTCGGCACCGCCCTCGATCTGACCGGCGTCCTCTTCGGCAACGTCTTCGGCGGCTATCGCGAGCAGTACTATCAGGACGCCAATTTTTCGACGGTCCGGGGCCCCGCGTTCGGCGCCGACATCACCTGGAACGTGACGCGGCTGACTACGGTCAAGGCCCTGGTCGAGCGGCGCACGGAAGAGACCACGCTGGTCGGCGCCTCCGGCTACAACTCGATGAACTTCGGCGCGTCTGTCGATCACGAGCTGCTGCGCAACATCATCCTGAGTGCGTCGGGCAGCTACCAGCAGAATGACTACAAGGGCATCGACCGCACGGATAAGCTCTATCGTGCCAACGCCGGAGGCAAATACTTGATCAACCGCTATGCGGCGATTGGCCTCGAGTACAATTTCCTCGACCGCAATTCGAACGCGCCTGGCGAAGATTTCACCATCAACCAGGTCCTTCTCACGCTCGACTTGCAGATGTAGCGTTGGTCGTTCGATGCGCCGGTCAGGAAGACGTTAGGGTCGCATTGATTGACGGAGTTATGTGTGGTCGTAAACGACAGGAATGTCTTCGACTCCTCAGCAAACATGCGCATTGAGCGGCTGATCCTCGCGATCCGCCGCTTGATGCTCGTTTTCGGCGTCCTGCTCTATGCCGGCGCCGCCTATGGCCAGGCGGCGTCGGAAGGGACGACCGCCAACGCGCCCGCGGCGCCGCAGACGCCCACGTCCGCCAGCGAGTACCAGTTGGGGCCCGGCGACAAGCTGCGCATCACGGTCCACGAATCGCCCGACCTGACCGGCGAGTTCATGGTCAGCGGCTCGGGTTTCGTGTCCATGCCGCTGATCGGCGAGGTCCAGGCCGGCGGGCTCACGGTGCGGCAGCTGGCCGACGCCATCGCCGCCAAGCTGACGCCCGACTATCTCAAGAATCCGCGGGTCAGCATCGAGGTGCTGAACTTCCGGCCCTTCGACATCATCGGCGAGGTCAACAAGCCGGGCAGCTATCCGTACCGCCCGGGCATGACCATCCTTAACGCCGTGGCCATGGCCGGCGGGTTCACCTATCGGGCCAACAAAGATTCCATGTACATCAAGCGGGCCAAGGATCCGGACGGCCGCGAGGTGGAGGCCAATACCGAGACGACGGTGCTGCCGGGCGACATAATCAGGGTTAAAGAACGCTTCTTTTAACGTTCTTTTTCGACATTTCCCGTACGTTTCCGGCTAAGCGACGGTTTTTGCGGGAAATCAATGCCGGGCGGGCGGTTTCCCGGCAGGGTCGCCCGATTGCTCGCTTGGCGAGCCTCTTCATGCAAGGGACGGTGGGTTTATGACGTCACTTCCGCCAAAGATCGACACCATCAGCAAGCCGGCGCGCAGCGAGCCCCTGGTGGGCGTGCCGCGCGTGAGCGAAGCCGATCTGAAGGAGATCATCCAGAAGATATGGCGCCGCCGGCGCATCATCTTCGGCACGGTTCTCACGCTGACCGTCCTGGCCGGGCTCGTTACTTGGCAGCTGACGCCGATCTACACCTCGGCGGCGCTCGTCGTCATCGAGCCCCGCCGCACCCAGGTCGTCGACATTACGCAGGTCCTCTCGGGCCTGCCCGCAGACCTCGAGACGGTCAACAGCGAAATCCAGGTCATCCAGTCGCCGCACATGGCGCGCCGGGTCGTCGAGAAGATGAAGCTCGAGCTCGACCCCGAGTTCAACCCTCTGCTGCGCCAGCCGACATTGGTGACGACCGTCCTGCAGGCGATCGGCTCGGTGTTGCGGCGCGGCGGCAGCGGCCAGCCGACGGCCGAGGAAAAGGCCGAGCGCGAGCGGTCGGCCGTGGTCGATTCCCTGCGCAGCCGCGTCAAGGTCACCGGCCAGCCCAATTCGCGCGTCATCGAGGTCAGTGTCGGCTCGGAGAGCCCGCTCAAGGCGCGCGCCATCCTGCAGACGCTCACCGACCTCTACCTGGTCGATCAGCTCGACGTCAAATTCGAGGCGACGCAGCGCGCCGCCGCATGGCTCAACGAGCGCCTCTCCGAGGTCACTCGCAAGGTCGAGGTCTCCGAGAAGGCGGTCGAGGACTTCCGGCGCGAGAACGGCCTGATCCGCGGCAAGGACGACGTCAACCTGACCACGTCGCAGATCACCGAGCTGAGCTCGCAGCTGGTCGTGGCGCGCACCAAGGTCGCCGAGGCCGAGGCGCGCCTGAAGCAGGTCGAGGCGGTCGCCCGCTCGGGCAGCGGCTCCGCCTCCGTCGGCGAGGTGCTGCAGTCGCCGCTCATCCAATCCCTGCGCCAGCAGGAATCGCTGGTGCTGCGCAAACAGGCCGAGATGTCGACCAAATACGGCCCGAAGCACCCGCAGATGATCAACGTCAACGCGGAGCTGGCCGACCTGCGCCAGAAGATCTCGATCGAGGTGCGCAACATCATCAGCAATTTGCGCACCGAGCTCGAAGTCGCCAAGGCGCGCGAGGCCTCGCTCATGCGCGACCTGGGCGACATGGAGCGGCGCGTCGGCGGCCTCAACGAGAAGGAAGTGCAGCTGCGCGCGCTCGAGCGCGAGGCCACCGCCAACCGCACGCTGCTCAACACCTTCCTGCAGCGCTTCAAGGAGACCAGCGGCCAGGAGGGCATCCAGGCCCCCGACTCGCGCATCATCTCGACGGCCAGCCTGCCGATCACGCCGTCCTTCCCGAACGTGCTGCTGATCATGAGCTTGACCGTCGTCGGCTCGCTGATCCTCGGCGTCGGCCTGGTGTTCGCGATCGAGCAGCTCGACTCGGGCTTCCGCAGCATGGACCAGGTCGAGCGCGAGATGGGCGTGCCGGCGCTCGGCATGATCCCGCTGCTCGATCCGG
>Ga0335070_10001946_pt1 | contig 23953 bp, 31 predicted proteins | sample Lox_Sample_13_FD_206722 | JGI IMG/M metagenome (GOLD analysis project Ga0335070, IMG submission 206722) | Soil microbial communities from Loxahatchee National Wildlife Refuge, Florida, United States - Lox_Sample_1.3 | ecosystem: Environmental > Terrestrial > Soil > Wetlands | place: USA...
CTTGTTCGAGAGCGGCACCGTTAAGAATGACCTGGACCGTAAAGCTGTTCCGGGCGGGATACAACGCTGTCAACAAACTTGCCTTGACGCGGAACCTCAGCGCCCACCCATACTGCTTTCCGTAGCAGAATCTCAAATCCTCTCGGCCATGGTAGGTCGCACGGATGTGTTGTACGAGCGCTTGCCATAACTGCAACGTCGCACCGAGGACGTTTGCGATTTCGGCATTCGTCGGTTCGTGATTTTTCTCCGTGAAAGCTCCGATACTCATCACAGGCTCCAAAAACAATGCCGTTGGCAAAGATGCGACGGACTTATCCGGAATGCTCAGGTTTCCCAAGCTGAATCAGTCTTCGTCCTACAAGGAATAGCCACACTGGATACCCTAGACCGGCAACGATCATGAAAATCGAAGCCACCCTGGGAAGAAAGGGAGCGAAGAGAATGTGCACCAAATCAAGCGCGTGTGTGATGATGCCAACGCAGGCCGTCGCCTTGCTGAAAACCCCACGCAACATAACAACTGAAATCCACACGGCTCCGGTCTGCACGAAGAGTCCGCCCATATAGGAACCCGTTCCATGCCAGATATCGGTGGCCAACACCGCTTCACCCGCAGCCAGAAAATGGGCTTTCATGGCGTCGCTCGTCGCGGCCGCACACTTGTCACTCAGGGCCATCAGTGGAAGTGCGGTGGGCATTGCAAGCACCAGGGTCACACCCATAAAAACCAGAACCGTGCCAATGGCTGCGTGAGTGCGATCTGTGTCTTTCAAAGCCGCAAAGAGGCCAAAGAAGAGGAGGTAGTACAAGGGCAACACCAAAACAGTCGCGAAATCGAGCCGCAAGAGACCCAGCAACTTGTTCTGCTGCAATGCGCGAAACGCTTCTGCAACGCTATCCGGCGGCCCGCCGAGGATAGCGATCTGGACCATTGTCGCGAGACAGTAAACAAGGAAGATGAAGGCAGCAGCTCCCGCCGCCCGGCAAACGCCAGTCCAGTTGAAGGCGGAGGGTGCAGAGGACGTTCGGGTATGTTCGGCAGGCGCAGTCATCTTCTTGTCTCCCGCTTTGCGCTCGGAGAGTACACTTCCTCTCCAGCACCTTCTGCTCGGCGATACTGCCAGAGGCAGATCTCGTTGCCATCCGGATCTTCAAACGAACCCAGGACGCCGGTGCCTTTGTCTTGGGCTTGACTCGTAGGCACCCCCTTCGATCTCAACACTTGCAATGACTCTTCGATACTGTTAACGCGTAAACAGGGAACCTGGAGAACTTCATATCGCGGCCGCTGAATTCGCCGGTGCCCTGCTCATGCTTATCGCAATTACGAACAGCGCGACGTAGATCGCTCCAACAAGCAGGCAGGATCCAAAGGTTAGCGGTGTGAACTTGAACAGAAAGAATTCCTCCGCCGCACGCGACAGGTAAAGAGCCGAAACCAACAACAACACGACTCGGCCAACTCCGGTCTGGAGCAATTCTTTTCCATGAAACAACGACACGTAGGCGAAAAATAAGATGAATAGTGCACCGCCTGTGTTGAGCGCTTCCATCAGTGCCCGGTATGGCGGTGCGACTGGAGTGAGATGGTGGATCTGGTAACCCAAGAGAAGATGAAAGAGAAAGAAAAAAGCATTGAGCACGCCGCCAGCCACAAGCAAAGCTTTGGACATAAGGGCGGTCCTTTCCCCGAACTTGCTAAATCGAGCTTATCGGCCACGACCAAGAATGCAGTGACCCGAATCACGAATCGTGGTGAGAAGACAATTTTCTTTGGCCACACTCGTAGGAGTGATTGGCGTGTCTCAGATCACAGACTCCCGCCACTGCGGTGAATACAAATGATGCAGAAGAGAAGCAAGCATGGAACGGTTGGATAGAGTTGCCGGTGAGCAGACGGTCAGACTGACACTACGGGCGCAAATCAGGCAAGCCATACGAGGTCACAAGCTGGTTCGTCGTAGACGGCGAGCGAGTCCACCTGGGAACCGCAAACGTTGGCCGGCAGTGGGTGCGCAACGTCCAGAAGACGCCAGTGGTGAAGCTGACCATCGGAGGTGAATCCTTCGACGGCACGGCACGATTCCTTGCCGACCGGTCTGAGCACGAACAAGCGCAGGCGAGATTGCGAGGGAAATATTGGATATTTTGGCCGATTCTTACAGTGGCAAGAGTACTGATGGCTTTCGGATGGTTGAAGGATAGAACGGGGTCGTTCGAGGTGACAATACAAGCACAGTAGAACCAGGCATTCATTGCCATCGTCCCGGCCGCAGACACATTACCCACGTTGGGAGAAGGTCTCTCTCCTGGCATTCTTTCGAACTTGGAGTCCGCGACCGCACTGCTGGCTCCGGCGGATATTCCCCCGGGCAACTCTTATGCGTATCTGCACCATCGTCTTGTTGTTTTTTTCGACGGCGCTATTCTCTTCCTGGAGTTCGCGGCGGCCTGTGTACTACTGGGATCTTCCAACAGGTTCAAACATAGCGTACGTTCGTTATCCTGCCCGGCCACCTGTGAAACACGAGCCTATTGTTTTTCTGCACGGCGGCCCTGGCGCCTACATTGTGGATCATCCGGCGATGGCAGAGGAGTTCTACGAGTCGCTTGCTGGACTCGGCTTCGACGTCACATCTATGACCAGATTGGCAGCGGCCGCTGAGCGCGCCTGGCAGATCCCCGCGAATACGGCTTGGACCGTTATATCAGGGACCTCGACGCCATTCGCAAAAAGATCGCAGCTCGCCCTCAACCCAGCCTAACCCGACCTTTGTGTTCCAGATCACTGCACGTTGGCAGTTCCCCGAGGACACTTAGACCGCATTCGAGTGTGCGTAGAAGCGAGGAATAGCGTGATCACGGGCATCCACATCCTCCTAACCCTGAAGTGTACCAACGAGTGTGATCATTGCTTTCTGCATTGCGGCCCCGGCCGCGAGGCAACGTTCACCCTCGGACAACTGCGAACTCTAGTCGCGCAGATCAGGCAAATAGGGACGGTGAACACTGTGTATTTCGAAGGCGGAGAGCCGTTCCTCTTCTATCCGCTGCTTTTGCAAGGGCTGCGCATGGTGCGGGATGCAGGCTTTGACGCTGGAATTGTCACTAACAGTTACTGGGCGACCTCGATCGAGGATGCTTTGCATTGGCTGAGACCGATCCACGACTTGGAGATCGTCGATCTCAGTGTCAGCGATGACGCGTTCCACCGTCTCGAAGAGAGCGACCCGAAGCCGGAGTTTGCTCGCCAGGCGGCACAGCAACTTGGCATTCCGACCGGTACGATTTGCATTGAGCCACCTTCAGTCTCGCATCACGCTGCCGACAACGTAAGAGGGAAACCAGTAATTGGAGGTGGGGTACTTTTCAAAGGGCGCGCAGCAGAGAAGCTTACGGCGAGCCTGCCGGTGCGCCCTTGCAAGGAGTTCACCACGTGCCCTCACGAAGACCTGGTGAGTCCCGAGCGAGTTCACGTGGACGCGTACGGAAACGTGCACCTATGCCAAGGGCTGAGTATGGGCAACATCTGGGAGAAGCCCTTATCCGATCTCATTGCTAGCTATGACGCGCGGAAGCACCCCATCACCGGGCCACTGGTTGACGGCGGACCGGCGCGCCTCGCCACAGAGCACAAGCTTCAGATGAACGACGCCTATGTCGATGAGTGCCACATGTGCTACGCAGCGCGGAAATTGCTGTTGCCACAGTTTCCCCAGTACCTAGCACCGAGAGAATGCTATGGGCGGTAGCGCAGGCCGGCGACCATTAGACACGGCAAGACGCCGCCAGAGTTGCTCAAGAGAGGAAGGATCGATTCGAAGCCACTCTGTAGTCTCTATCAGGTGCACACACGAAGGAGGAGGGTGGTAAGACACAACCTCACGCTCGAGACGATTGCGGACTTTCTATCGCAGAAGCGACTCGCGAGGTAATGCGATGAACCACAGTTCTCTGGCAGAGCTTCACCCAATTTCCGATACATCGCTCACGAATGATTTCGGAGTTTACGCGTGCCCCACATGCAAAAGTCTGTTGTGCGGAGAAGCGGGCACCCTTCGATGCTCCGCCTGTGCTAAAGCCTACCCAATAGTCGAAGGCATTCCGGACTTCATTCTGGAAGAATTGTCTCGAAGTGCGGATCCCGTACTGAGAAGAATGCGCTTTATCGACCGGATGGCGCGAATCTATGAGTCGAGGTTGTGGTATCCGGTCGTCCTCGCTGTCTATGGAGGGTTTCACAGCCCATCTCTTCAACAACTAATAAGCATAGTCACTCAGAAACTTGAGTCAGCAAAAGGCCGTGTGCTCGATGTCGCTTGCGGCCCCGGCACCTACGGCCGACGTGTTGCGTCCGCGTCGAGGGAGGTGTTCGGAATCGATGTGTTGATGGGGATGCTGCGGCAGGGCGCGGCTTACATCAAAGGTGAACGAATTCCCAACATGCACTTCTCGCGCGCACGAGTGGAGGCACTTCCGTTCGCAGATGGTTTCTTCGGCGGCGCCCTCTGTTGCGGATCGCTTCACCTATTTGCGGACACTGTGACTGCCTTGCGTGAGGTAGGCCGCGTCATGAAGCCAGCAACAGTACTTTCCGTTTTTGCCTTCGGCGCGGGCAGCGGAGGTATTCTGAAATTTCGCCGGGTGCGGGAGCACAGTTTCAGACATCATGGTCTCCACGTGTTCGAACTCTCTCAACTGGAGTGCCATCTGGAGGCGGCTGGGTTTGAGGACTTCCAGCCTGAAATGTCGGGATCCATCCTGACGTTCAGCGCCCGTAAGCGCAGGATGGGCTCTTGCCTCCTAACGGAGGAGCGTAGACCGCGAAACCAAGCAAGAGCAAAAGGCTGAGGCCCGCCGCAAGTCCTGGCGGGCCTCCATACCGCTCGTCTTACAGTTGCGAGCGTCAGTGCTTCTGACAATGGCCCGAGAATTCTGCCGCAGCAAACTCGCTGTTGTAGTTCACAACGGCCCATGCTGTGCGCGTATGCGGATCTACACCGTAAGTCCCGAGCCCATAGCTTGAATTCCAGGGTCCGAGCACAAAGCTTTTGGAACCACCGGAGTTCTGGTCCACAGCATTGATCCATTTGCCCCTAGCGTCTTTCACAGCCACCCCAAACTCGCCGCGCGCGATCCGTTCGTGGTGCGTCTGCCATGGGTTATAAGTCAGGGAAAGGGCGTAGCTATCGGTATTGGCATTGCCCAGGTCAGCCATTCCGAGCAGTGTCAATGCATTGCTGGCCGCTCCCGGAACGGAAGACCAGCCGAGATCAACGGTTTTCGTGAGAGGCCGATTGCTGCCATCCGTCATGGTACTGGAGTTCGTTCCGCCAAGAATCTGCGCCCTTGTGCCCCAGAAGCCGTCGTGCACTGTGCTATAGTCGGCGCCTTCCGGGATCACGAACTGCGTGCCGTTCAGGTTGTATCCGAAGGTCTCCTGTTTCACGAAAGTCAGCGTGGGAGTGGCATAAAGAAGATATTCGCCATCCACTAGTGTGGGATTGACCACCGCCGCGTAATAATCGACGGTGACCTCTGAGTCGTCCACAGTGAAGATGTAATATCCGACTTCGTTCACCTGCTGCGCGATGGGAGTCTCGCGCCGGGGCGTGTCGTATTTTTCATCGTTCGAGGGAATGGCGGGAATGTAGAACTTCGAGCTATCAGAAGCGCCGATAAGCTGCTCGACTTTTGAGAGGCCATCGGGGCTGGCGACGATGGAGCGGTGATGCGTGTGATCGTGTCCGCTGATGTAATACCGCACGCCGTTGGCCTGCAGTGTTCCGATGAAAGAATTCTGCACGGCGGGATTCTGGCTCGGATCAGAACCCAGAAGAAAATCAACGTGGTTCTGGCCGATTAGGTTCTTGTGACCAAAAACAAAAGCGTGTGTATCGCGCCGCTTGTCGGCCAGTGTGCTGCCGATCCATCCAAGCTGATCCGCGATGTTGGTGTTGTTGGTTTCGTTGCTGCTGCTGCCGGTGCCGTCCAGGCGCGTGAACTGGTCGAGCAGAACAAACTTCGCGTTGCGGTACGTGAAGGAATAGCTCAATCCTTGCAGATTCGCGGACGGGCTCGTGAACTTGCGGGCGCCAACTATGTTGCGACCCTTTCCCTGGGTTTGCGGAAAGTCGAGTTGAAACTCCTGCGCGGCAGCTTGTGAGCTTTCGTGATTGCCGCGTAGAGGAAAGAAACCGATTCTGGCGTTGTACAGAGCCTGCGCCGCCTGTGCTCGAGTGTCCAGGGCGGGATTGGTGCCGTTGTCGGTCAGGTCGCCCACTTGAATGACGAACTGAACGTGAGCTTTGATGAACTGATCGTTGATCTGATCAATGATTCCCACCGCGACCGAATTCGGATTCTTGCCGTCGTCTGGCGTTGTCCATTGAGTATCGGACATGACACCGAAGCGCCACGACTGTGCGAAGGCGGGCGCGCACACGATGAACATTAATGTAGTGAAAACGAAAATGCGAAATACACTTCTGCGAAGCATTTCTCTTCTCATATGATCTCCATTGGAATCCATGAAAGTTCACAGCCATGAATCAGGTAGTTGGTTTATTAGAAAGAAGGTGTAGCGAGTCTTTCGCCGCGATGCTAGCAACGAGGTGTAAACGGAGAGTTACAGGGCGGTAAATTCTTTTCCTAGCACAAGGAGATGTGATTCAAATCACATTCCACGACTGAAGAGTCCAAACGAACTCACATTCAGACCGCGATTTCAGTTCGCGACTCTCTGATGCCAATGTGTCAGCATTTCTTGAGGACACTCCGGGTACGAAAAAGCGGAGAGGACAAGCTCTGAGTCGCTCGACTAGACGACGGCAAGAAGAATTCGGAATTTTAGGTTTCTCGCCTAAATCACACGCTGGCCGCGAACGGCCAGTGCAGGCGTCGGTGAATCGCTGCCTGGATGTTCATGTCAGGGTGGTTCTTAATTCCGCGAAGCTGTCGAGGGCGTACATGAAAACGTTCAAGGCGAGCTGCATGGAAGCGACATGGCACGTCGAAACCGGACAGCTAGCGTGCCACTGGTCTGAGTTTGGCCAATACGTTGGATACGACGCAGCTTGGATGCACGAAACTTCAGACACTCAAGGCGGCTACTTGCCACCTAATCCGGACTTTACCACCCATAGTTCTTTTGGCGGAGCCAATTGGTTCCAGCGCTACACTGCCTGATCCCGATTTCGAATAGATATTCCAAGGGCAGATGCGCAGCTGCGCTTGCCTTGCTAGCATCTGGCCACAGCGCGTAAAATAATAAGCTGCAGGTCGCAATTCATTCGGATTTACACCATTCAAAACACACCCAATCTATCGCAATTCCAAGGGCCCCATGGCAATACAAACTCAAAGAGATCATGAAGTCTGCGAAAGGCTGAAGGCGCTCGGTTACGCGCATCGCAAAAGCATCCGCATGTACGGAGAGGAATTCGATCTGGCGTCCAATCCGGTTCCGGACGGAAACGGTTTTGCCATTGAAGCGATTTCGCGAAAATCGGGGACCACGAGGATGGTACGAATTCCTCTGTCGGTCCTGCAGATGATCACGAACGACCTCCAGGCGAATGTTTCCAGCAGAGCTGCCTAGCTAGAACGCTAGCAGTTCTTTTCTCGCTGGCGAGGTCGCTCCCGCAGATCATCCAGCAACGAGCAGATGTTGGAGCGTCATGCGCCACTGGTTTGGCTGCGAATCTGTCGTTGCTAGCAGCAACCGTGGACGCTGCTGTTTTTCCGTTGGCTCTGGAGGCTCTTCTCGGCCAAATTCGCGAATGTACTCAGGTGCCCCCACGAAAACAGCGATACGCTGTCGTGGCCGGATCTTCCGGAGTTCATTCGAAAGCAGAACTGTTTGTTCCGAAGTCTCCGCGGCCGCCAGCAATACAAGATCATAAGGACGTCTTGTACAAAACTTGGCGGCATCCTCAACACTGCGTGCCGGGTGAACTTCGACCTCAAGCCTCCTGAGGGCAACTGTTCGTAAATGTTGTCTGTGCGAGTCGTGATCGATGAGAAGGACCCTTCGCTGGTCATTCGTCGAGAGCATCATGGTGAGCAACTCCTCGCCAAGTTGGACGAATATGGTCACCCTACCACTGCAGCGTTTCAGCCGACGCCTCGCGCTGTTAATTTTTGGTGAATTGGGAGATGGTTACCGAACCTGCCCTCCCGGTCCGTCTTTGATTTTTCGCGCAAATTTTCCAAAAATAGTTGTTCAGGCTGCTCATCGAGCGCTAAGATTTGTTGAAAGAAGGGATGCCCGCGCAGCAGCACAGCTGCCATCGACACCTCTGCTCAATTCTTCTCCGACGGGAGGTGTTTACATTCATGCCAACTGCAAAGAAAGTTGGAGTCGCTGAACACGGAAGTGTGTCACGCTCCAAGAGAGGGAACCATGCCCGGCACGTGGAAGTTGTATTGGCCCGTATTTTCGCGAGACAACGCGGGTACGTAAAGCAAAAAGTCGCTCGAGATCCTGAGTTGGAGAGTGTGAGCCCCGATTTGCGCTGAACCCAAGTGCTGGCGGTGTTGGATGAAATTTGAGGATTTCTCTTTTGGCCGGATCCGTGTGGACGGAACCGATTATGACCACGATGTCGTGATCGATCGCGGAAGGGTCCACAAGCGCAAGAAGCAGCCGTCGAAAAAGTACCGCGAATCGTTCGGCCACACGCCCATCTCGATCGACGAAGAAATACCGTGGGACTGCTCCCGACTGGTGATTGGCACCGGGATGGGTGCCTTACCGGTTATGGACGAAGTGAAGCAGCAGGCCCGCAGGCGTCGGGTTGAGTTGCGGATACTCCCGACAAAAAATGCGATTCAGTTACTGAAGGGCCAGCCGAAGAACACCAACGCCATCCTTCATGTCACCTGCTAACTCGGCTGCAAGAATCGGTTAGAGAGACTTGTACGTTTTCACCGGAAAGTGGACAGTGTCTTCGCATACAGAACCAATTGGGGTCAGCCGCGGACGGTTAGCACTGGACAATGTGAGTGACACACGATTTGATGAGCGATAGCCCACGGCAGATGAGCGGCCGACCACGAGACTTGCGCAGGCACACCAATAATCATTAAGTTTGCATCCCGTTCTCTCGCGACCTCAAGCATTCCAGCCGCGGGCTCGCCAAATCGAACGACGGCATCCGACGAAATCTGAGTGTTGCCCGGCAGCATGCGCTTGAACTGCTCTTGGAAACTGACTTCGGTGCCCTCCCGGGCATAGGAAGGGATCTCGTCGCTGAGAATGTGAACAAGCGTAAGGTGCGCACCGGACACACGGGCTATCGAGATGGCATAAGGCCATGCGTGTGCGGAACCAGGGGAGAAGTCGGCGCCATAGACGATCTCCTTGATCTCACCCTTGGTGGGCCGGTCGCGATCCACATCTGGCCCAGCCGTCAGCACAGGGCACGAGACAGCGCGAAAGATCTGTTCTGCCGTAGAACCCAATAGCAATCTGGCCACGCCCTTGTGCTCGTGCGTCCCCGCCACCACGAGGTCAACCGCATACTTTTCCACCAAACCAGAAATCACCTGCGAGATATCTCCAGTTTCAATCACTACCTCATATTTGAGACCCGTAAGAGGAAGACCTGCGAGAAAAGCTGACATAGCCTGATCTGCATGGCTATGGCTCACCAAGATGTTGGCCGGGGCTGGCTTCGCATGATTGACTATGTGGACGATAAAGACTTTCGAATGGTACAAACTCCCCACCGTAGCCGCGTAACATAGGGCTACCTGCGAGGCATCGGAGAAGTCGGTGGCCAGAAGAATATTCTTGAAAATAACTTGCGCCTGAGCAGTCGGCACTGGCACGAACTGGGCCTGCATCGATAACCTCCCCACCAAAGGGCCAGACTTCAGACGGCTTGCCTATCGGCAGCCGGTCAAACCCTCGTTATTGATCACGCACCTGGAGAGCCCGGACGATGCTTTCCGTCATTATTCGGGCGAAGCCAATTGGGGATGGACTCGTCCGCAGTGTTGGTCTCCGCTTCCTCCAAGAGCCCTAGCATCTGCAGCATAAACTCGTGATTCGGGTGAGGCCGTCGCCATGGCATCGCCATGACAAGAACCGCGACAAATAGCAGGAACAGCCATGGGAGCCACGTGCCCATGCTCCCTCCTGATTTCAGGGTAGTCGCCGAGTATTACAGGGCTGTTAATTTCTGCTTTTGAACACGGTGATCTGTGATGCGAATCACAGTTCAGCTCGAATCTCTGAAGGAGATGTTCCGGGAACGCGCGCTGTGCATTGCCACGCATGGTTTTGCTTTCCAACTGCGAAACCGAGTTCTCTCATTAATCCGCTAATGCACAGAAGGATCGAATATGATTTGGAATCAATGCACATCGAGACAGTTCAAGAGGGAGTGAACTTCGTCAGTTAATCAATCTTAAAATTGAGGTTTTCGGCCAGCCTTCACCGCTCACGCCCTTCCAGTTGGAACAATGTCAGCACCGAGCCGAACGTATCAAACTGCTCGGGCAATAACTCGATCGCATGGGTCTGCTCACGATTCCACATGGACGTTTTAAGTCTGGCTCCAATAGATTGGATATCTCGGCTCCTGCCCGGACGGGCCAGGTAACCAGAAGTTGACTTCCAATCGCTGATCAGCGTGAGTTGAGAAATCTCAGAGTCTCCGAACTTCTCCATTGCTATGCACAGCTAGCTACGATCAGAGTCATATCGTCGGCCTGCCTGCCGCGGCTCGCCTGCTGCACTTCGGCGACAATGTTATTCAGGATTTCGATAGCCGATTGTTGACGATGCTTCTGAGTCGTCGCGATCAACCGTTCTTCGCCAAACTCTTCCTGTTCGTTTGGCCCCGCTTCAGAAATGCCGTCGGTATAGATCACAAGGGCATCCCCGGACGCGAGCTCGCACTCAGCAACGGAGCAATCCCAGTCCTCAAACAGTCCCAAGACAGTCGCCGTTGCCGGGAGCCGCTCAAGATCTCCATTGGCACGCATGAGGATTGGAGGATTGTGGCCGCAATTCACATAACGCAAGCGCCGGGTTCCGTCGTCGTAAATCGCGAAGAACATCGTCGCATAGTGACTCGTTTCCGTGTTTTGATAGAACAGGAGATTGACCGATCGCAACAAGCGGCACATGTCCTCCAGCGCCAGTGCGTATTGACCCCGCAGATTGGCTTGCAGATTGGCCATGAGCAGCGCGGCCGACATTCCTTTACCCGAGATGTCAGCCAGCACCAGGCCGAGACGGCCCGAACCAAAATCGAGAAAGTCGTAGTAGTCGCCTCCAACGGCGCGCGTCTGAATACACTTGCCGCAGATGTCCAGCGTCTTCAGCGAAGGCCCCTGCTGTGGCAACAGGCGGCTTTGCACCTGGCGCGCGATTTGCATTTCCTGTTCCGTGCGGCGCTCGGCCTCCATTTGCTCCGCCATTTTTTCCGCCAGCGTGATGCTGCGTATGGCAATTCCCGCCTGACTCGCAACCGATGCCAGCAGACGTTTGTCACTATAGGAGTACGGTTCTTCGGAAAGCCTGGGCCCCAGCGCAGCCACTCCATCGAGTGTTCCCGTACCGGAGCCGCGAATTGGCACGAGGCACTCAGGATCGAGCGGAGCCAGTTGCGTGTCCCGCATTTCCTCGGCAATCAACTCCAATGGGCCGTCGCGCTCTGCCAGTTTCGCAAACTCCGGCGCGGTGCTAGAAAGGACCATGGCTTGCGCGGGCGGATTACCCGCATACGCGAGCAGCTGTCCATCGTCGTTTCGGAAGTAGACGAACACTGAACGCGGATGCAACGCATCCCGGATATTCTGCTGGAGAAGGGATGCCAACCCTTCGCGGCTGCTGGTGTTGAGGGTCTTGGCAGCAAGGTCCTCCAGGATTTGTTGCGCGTCGTACGAACTGCGGAAGAAGGCGCGGTCCAGCCGTGTCCGAACGCGACGATGGACTTGGCTCGCGCTCGAGATCACCAGCACGCCAAACGTCGCACCAACAGGAATGGCGGCCTTCGATCCGGCGGAGAAATAGTTCGAGAACGCCTGTCCAAACCATAACGTTAGCCCCACAGAAAGCACGAAAATGAGGATCAAAAAGCCGCGTTCAACAATGAAGTAGCGAGCGCTACGTTTTAGCAGGACAGGAATGTCCATGACCCGATGCTTCACCACGGCGTACGCAAAAGAGAGAGGAAAGATGAATAGCAATATGACCTTGGCAAAATTCAACCAAAAAGAAGTCTGCACATAGAAAACCTCCCGCGCCAGTGCCATGGTTACAGCAGGCGTGACGCCGACCACAGTTCCCCAGAAAATCACTTTGATCTTTCGCAGGTCGTCCTTGCTGGACACACTGAGCCTATTCCACAGGAGGGAAACGAGTCCGAGCAAAACAGACCCGTAAGCGACGACCCTTCGCGCATCCTGGGCTACGTTGTCGGGCACCACCGTGAGGATAAAAGGCAAGGCTCTATAGTCGCCGTGGCGATAACCCCCAAGACCCAAACACAGGCAAGCCAGTAGCAGCACCCACTTCAACCAGGGAACTTTGCGGTCGATGGGAGAGCGCGTCGGGAAAACTGCGAAAAAGAAGTAGAACAGTCCAGTGAGAACACTGCCCATCAAGCTCCGATAGGCGAGCAAGAACGAGCGGAGATGCGGCGTCGCTGCCGCAAATTCGTCGGGCATGTCAGCGGCCACAATAAAGGTCCCGAATAGCAGTGCCAGAAGCCATGCATTGGGGTCCTCCATGCGCAGAAACAGCACAGCCAATCCCACGAAGAGGAATAGCAGCGGGTACATCCGAAGTATCTCCAGCGCTATGGTACGGGGAATCGTCTTGGTGTCCCCCACTCCTTGCCTAGCCCTAAATCGAGGCGCAATTACCACCGGTTGCGCTTGACCCGGCCGCTGCAGGGTGAGCGTCACCGTATCTCCCGGGTGTGAACTCCGCCAGATCCGTGACATCAAATCGTCCCATGCCGATGCCGAATCCGCCCTGCTTCCGTTAATGGCCACGATGCGGTCATTGGCTTTCAGTCCCGATTTTTCTGCTGGGCTGTCCGGGTGTACGTTCTGAATTTCAATTCCGGAGGAGGAGTACGTTTCGTCAAAACCTACTTCGACCTGCGGCACCGGCGAAGGGCGCTGAATGTAGTACATCCAAGCTGCGCTGTAGAAAATGGTCAGGGCCGCAAAAAGGATCCCAAGCGCCAATAACAACGGTCGGGATATACGACTGTGCGTCGTGGCTGTCGCCATGTTGTGAATGAGCATCCCACTCGCTTCGGCAGTAGTGTAGTCGAAGTGGCAAGCGCCGAGAATAGAAACTGGGTCTTTTCCATCCCACACGTCGCAGCGCACAGTGTGAAACTGCTTGCAAGACATGTCCGGCCTGTAGTGATGTAATCAAGATGCAAGATTTTAAGAACTTCGCAAAGAGGATGCCCCGGGTAAGGATAACGATGGACCAAGACACCAAGAATGCATTTGCGACAATGAGCCGCGAAGAGCTCTTGCGCGCGCTGGAAATGTTCGCCAAGAACTGGCTCGCCCACGACGGCTGTTGGTTTCTTGCCGCTGAAGAGCGTTTCAACATGGAGACAGCAATCGAGTTGGACGCACGCTCGTGGAAGCGCTTCGCTGCCGCAGAGGCACGCCGGATCATGACGACTTTCGATATTCCTGCCAATGGCGGTCTTGAGGCTCTGGAGAAAGCCTTGGGGCTACGGCTCTACGCTGTCATCAACTCGCAGAGAACTGAATGGTCCAATAACCGGCAGAGCCTGCACTTCTTCATGGACGTTTGTCGCGTACAGGAGGCACGACGGCGAAAAGGCCTGGCCGATTTTCCGTGCAAAAGTGTAGGCACGATTGAGTTCGAAACTTTCGCTGCGACAGTTGATCCACGGATTCGCACGACGTGCCTGCACTGTCCTCCGGATGCTGCTCCTGACCAGTACTGTGGTTGGGAATTCACACTCGTATGAGTTTGATCAGGAGAGAAACGCCGCCTCAATGAGCATGCCTAGCCGCTGCCAACACGGCTTTCTCGATAATCTGCCCCACTTGCACCGCATCCAAAGGCAGCGGTAGGCAGTCGGTCGCCCCTAGGCGCCTGGCTTCTAAACATTCTTCATTTCGAAACACGAGTGATACTACGATGACGGGGACGGTTTTTTCCTGGCGAGCCAGCATACGAAAAACGTCCCGATACGTACCGTCGATCAACTGCGAGGCACAAACGATTGCGGCCAGTCTGGTTTGCCGGACAACGGGTTCAGCATCTGCAAGCGACATAGCAACAACCGCGTTCAGCGACTTTTCCGCCAGAGCTTCGTGCAGCGCGTGACGCGTCCTACTCGGAGAGCAAATAAACAGAATGCGATGTCGGTCCGAAACCATGGATACGTCCTTGAGGTCGATGCCGCGGAATGAGCACGGACCTAGCTGCACGCGAAAGCCGTCCTTCCAGTGGATACCTTGCGTACAAATCGATTCATCGAGCTTGCAACCTTGGCCAGAATTTGAGCCCACTCTTCCAGATGTCTTTCGCCGTCTTTGGTGAGAGTGTAAACTCTGCGCGCCGGTCCTGATGTACCTGTGTCCCAAGTGGAAACGATGTATCCGTGGTGCTCCAAACGGCGGAGTGTACGGTACAGGACGGCTTTCTCGATTTCTCCGTCGGTAAAGGCGTGCTCGGCCAGGCTCCCGAGGAGATCATACCCATAGGACTGGCCCTTCTCTTTCAAAACAAGAAGCAGCACTGGTTCCACAAATCGATACAAGTGCCCCATCGCACACGTGCATGGAAAATCATGCCTGGGGCATTTGTTCGTGGCTTTTGTTCTTCTAAGGGTTTTGGGCAAGTTCGTCCTCTTTATTTCGAACAGTTCAATGATGGCATGCGTGTCCAGAGTGATCACAACCGTTCGCGCCAGTCTCCAGCCTGTCGTTCAGAAATTCAGAAATCAGTGCATCCGGGTCAGCGATAGTTACACCTGTCAGCACGTTTACGGAACTGGCGGACAAGAGGTCTCTGGCGCGAGCACCGAGTCCGACCACAATGACAGTACCAACGCCATGTTCAACGAGCCACTTCGGAAGAAGACCAGGAGCATGCTCGGGAGCTTCTTCAACACTCTTGCCTATTACGGTGCGCTGCTTCATGTCGGCATCCACAAACAAGAATTGCTCGGAGTGCCCGAAATGCTGTGAGATCTGACCGCCGGATAAAGGGATTGCAATTCGCATATGAAATTCACCATTCTTCTTACAAGAAGTCTATTGCATCTAGGTGTATACTACATCCATTAAACAAAATAAGGAAGGTGCTTGGAGAACGTCCTTTAGGAGGTGGGTATGACTGATCGAAAGAAAGTGCTCCTGCTCGGCCTCATTCTTATGGTTGTTCCGCTCGTTCGGAGCCAGATCCCAAGTGATTCGGTGACGTTGAAGGGAACAGTCGGTGAAACAACGCTCTTGTCCAACAACGATCTCCATATTTGGATTCAGAACGGGAACACCGGGTCGGAAGTCTGCTTAGGGCCGTCACAGTTGTTAAGAGATCAAGGTTTTCTGCCCAGCATTGGCGACACAGTAGAAGTAAGTGGCACACGCGTTGGCAACCGAGGTGTGCTGCGGGCTAATTCCCTGCAAATGGGAGGGAGGACGCTAGCGCTAGATCGCAGCGCCGCTGGGCAGAACTGCCCCAATTGCGCTGACCATGACTGCGGCCATCACGATTGCGGCGCCTACCACCACGGCTGTGAGCACGGGCATCACGGACGCTGCTGCGACCATGAATAAGCCCCGTCGCCGAAGGACAACGTTTCATTTTGCTTCCGTGGGTATGTTGGCTAGGTTGGCGACAGTCGGATTCTTAACCTTAGTGGGTTTCTCCCAAGCGACGGATCCGGATACCTTCGCGAAGTGCCTCGCCGAAAAGAAAGCCACAATGTACGGCAGCTTTCTGTGCCCCCATTGCGAGGATCAGAAAAAGCTGTTTGGCTCATCATTTCGCTACGTCCCCTATGTCGAGTGCTCTGTGCGGGGCAGTCGCCAGATGACTTTCCCCTGTATCGCGGCCCAGATTCGCTATACGCCCACCTGGATATTTGCCGATGGGGAACGTCGGACCGGAGTTCAGCAGTTGAAGGACTTGGGCGAGAAAACTGGATGCAAACTCCCATGAATGCCCGTGCGCTTCGCTATCCGATGCTTGGCTGTTGCGTTCTGGGAGCGATCCTGTCCGCCATGTCTCTTCAAAGCCATTACAGTACCTCGGCCACGGAATACTGCGATTTGAACGCCACGTTTAACTGCGATTTAGTGAACCGAAGTACGTTTTCGGAACTCCACGGCATTCCAGTCGCCCTCGTCGGATTGCTCGGCTACATTTTCTTGTTCGCCTTATCACTGAGGCCGCACAACTGGGCAACGATCTTCCGATTCGCAGCGGCACTCGTAGGCGTTGGCTTTGCTCTTTACCTGGCCTACATTGAGGCCTATGTACTTGCAGTTTGGTGCTTACTTTGCATCGGATCTTTAGCGATGATTTCGACGATCATGCTTCTCGCTGGAATTGCCGTGTGGCAGCTTACAAAACGGGAGCCTCAAACAAATGCAGGACGGTGACTCGGCGCTCTTGGGACCCGACGTGTCCTCGACAATGCGAACTGGGTGCCCGCCGTCCAGCGGAGCACTTCCGGACCAACTCGTTCCCGATGCAGCTTCGCGCCAGATCGCTCCAGTGAACGCTAACTGCTTCGTTTGCGGACGACACAATCCTACCGGGCTACACGTGACGTTTGAAGGCGGATCCAAAGGTGTTGAAGCCACATGGATTCCGAACGACGCCAGTGAGAGTTTTCAAGATACGGTTCACGGCGGTCTTATCACGAGCGTTCTGGATGAAGCTATGTCGAAGGCGATCATGGCCAATGGATGGCAAGCCTTCACCGTCTGCATCAGCGCCCGTTTTCATAGTCGGATTTCGCCGGGAGAGCGTCTCGGCGCGCATGGATGGATCGTTGAGCGGCGTAAGCGAAGGATATTGACCGAGGCTAGCCTTGTCACCGACAGCGGTATCGAACGGGCGCACGCCTGGGCGACATTCCTAATGCCGGGCGGAAGTCAAGTTAGGAAAGCCAATGCATAAACATGGCGATCAAGACTCCGAACGAGCTACCACGGTAGGCCTGCTTGCGGGCCTCTGCCTAAATGCCGTCATCGCGCTCGGCGAGATCATTGTCGGAACATTTGCGGGTAGCGTTGCCCTGATTGCCGACGCCACGCACAACTTCGGCGATGTGTTCGCACTGGCCGTTGCATACCTCGCCCGAAACCTCGGTTCGCGGCCGCCGAGCCTCAAACACACGTATGGGCTGAAACGCCTTGAGGCCATAGCCGCGGTATTGAGCGCGGCTGTGCTGATCGGAACCGCGATACTTTCGGAGCCTCCAGTTTGCCCTCCACGAAAGCTTCGTAGCTGACCCTATCGCTTGGAGCCTGCAGCGCGACATCCCACGGAGCGCCGCTACATCACCGTTGCAGTTCTACGGCAGAGTTTCGTTTGGAACTCCTGAGTGCTGGGTGATCTGAAACTTCTGCGATGGATTGAAACCGCCAACGCTGGCTCCGGGAGGCGCGTACTTCTGCACTATCTGCTCGCCCATCAGTCGCATCGATTTAAGATGCTCGTCGCAGACAACGAAGCCCTGGTGCAGGAAAGCCTTCTCTCGTATGGCGAATGCTGTTCGGTGGACGTTCTCGATGATTCCGCGCCCGAGATAATGAGTGCCATTACGAGCCCAGAATTGGGTTTGCCGAATAGCATGCTCGAAGACCCGAGCAAGCGAGTTGTTTCCATGACGGTGAGTCCTGAGGGGAAGGAACTCCCGCCTGCCGGTCTCAAAAATGAACGGCTGCACTCCCGGTCGGTCGAGGAAATTGACGATCAGACGAACCGGAGACCGCTGATACAAACCCTCGACGACTGCAATTCGCGCATCCCCTGATGCAAATTTCGCGTAAGGTCCTGCGTCTATCTTTTGACGATATAGCCATAGTTGTTCCTCAATGCCGATTTCCCTCATGAAACTCTGAAGAGATTCGCCACGTTTGTCTCGGGAAAGCCGGTCGTAGGCTTCGACACCTATCCAGCCATAGTGGAAGTGGCCTTCTAGGCCGCTGCTCCAGCGTACCCGCGCGTAGCCAGCTGCCTCAGCAGTGCCCAGGTCGATACCTCGAGCGAAACGGCCATCAGTTGTAAAGAATCTGGTTTTTGATACGTCGGACGGATCAGGTAAATAGGCGTAATTGTCGGCTTGTTCAACAACTGGCTCTCCAAGGCTTGCATCAGGGCATGGCTGCAGGCTCACAGCAACTGCAAGGTCATGAATACATTTGTCGATGGCCGCGCCTCCCGTGACTCCGGTTCGCATCCTGGGTTTAAGCAGTTTCTGAAACCCTATAGAGTTGAGCCGCCAAAACCGGAATCGCTCGATTTTCAACCCTGAAGCTTGCATTTCCCTCAGGCGGAGCGCTGGCAGACTCTCAGTCTCTATGAAGTCGCAGAGCACTCGATTGCCATACTTAGCGAGTGACGACAATTGTTTGCGGGCAGTAAAAAGCGGCTTCTCGCTCAAATACACGGCATTCGGGAAGACATCGCAAATCTCAACCATGTTTCGGTAATGGCGCTCACTGGGAGTTGCGTCATAGATGAGGACGGGGCCTGTAGAAGCCAACCCGAGCTTTTGAAGCAGCAACTCGGCGACATTCGCGCCTTGCCGACTATCGACGAGCACGCCGTGGCTTCCTATGAAAGTAGGCAACACGTCAATGATTCGGCGGTCGGTCTCGAGAACTCCGATCAGTGCGGGGGCGATTCCATCACTGTGGACCGCGGAGCAAGCATGGACGAATGCGCGATAGGCGATTTCTCCCATCTTTCCCAGTCCGAGAAATACAACCGGCATGTTGTCGAAGCAAGAACCCGAAACAGCTTCCACCAGAGTAGCGATGCACGCCGATTGCCGAACCCGCCAGCATCATGCCGCTCCTTTCATGTATGCATGTTGAGGTTCAGCGAGAAAGCACAGGGCGCCGGAAAGACGGTTGGCAGACGCTTTGATCCTCCCGATGAGTGCCGACACGCTGGCAGTGCCTGAATGCGGGCTGACAACTCCGCGGGCTGGGTTCCGGGCACGGTAGTCCCGTGGCTGCGGTTCCGTGCCGCACGCAGACTGCTCTATCTCTACACTGATGCCCGGAATTCGTCGCGGGAGGCATCCTCTCTAAATGGAGATCGCAGCCTTCATTTTTTGTTTGGTAATTCCGACTCCTTTGGCGCTCCGACAGAACCAGGACGACAACTCCTCAATAAGCCCACCGATTCAAATCCATGGAAGGATGTTCCAGCAGCGGTGCGTCACGTGCACCTGTGCTGCCTATACATTAAGCGCAGTAGTAGTGGCGACTCATTGCACCCCCACGAATCTGCAATTCCACAGAACCTCACTGACCGCTTCCCACTTTGAAAATGCCCGCATGCGGACACTGCCCATCGGCACAAGAGCCCAGGTTTTCGATATATCCCGGTCTCCCTGCCCGGTCATCCAGATAGAACTCTGTGATAAATGGCACTCCATTTGCTTTTCAGAACACCAGGAGAACAGAATGAGTGCTGTCAACTAGAGCTTCCAGCTCCTAGATTGACAAACCTTCCAACCGAGCCTCCATTGAACAGGCACAGATTGTTTAGGTAGACGATCTGACATAGGGACGACGGAGGTGTGGATCACTCCCCGCTTTCACACAAGCGATGAAGTCTCGGCTGGATTGCCTCATCAGAAGTCTCCGCCAAGGAGAAATGATGAAGACGCTGCACCAAATTCGTTTAGTTATCCCTGTAATATTCCTGGTCGGGGTTGGCATCCTGCCCGGATTCGGCCAGGAAGGCAGATTGATTATCCATGCTAGCCCTAAGCAAGCATATGTTTTCGTGGACGGTCGTGCCATCAGCGAAGCCAGCAAGCACAACAAACTAAGCCTCAGCGCGGGCGACCATAAAGTTGAACTGGTCAATTACGGCTATCAGGCGCAGACGAACATCGTTACGATTACGGCCGGAAAGACGACGACTCTCGACGTTAACCTGAGTCCTGATTCCGGTACTGTGTCAGGGCCGTTTGGAGCCATGACCATCGAGGGTGCTGCGCGTTATGCCGTGCTGCTGAACGGGAAGACACCTGACTTTTTCGTCGGTCACGGCGACGAGTTTAACAACGAACGATGGTGGAAACAGGAACTGATCGTCGCGCCCGGTACGTATCAGGTTACTGTTCTGCACAACGACCAAGAAGTCTGGTCAGGTTCGGTTACGGTTCCTGCCAACCAGCGGGTAGTCGTGGACATTCCCAAGGGTGTTCGTAAGACGATTCCCTGGCGACGTGGGGAAAAGCTTGGCACAATACCGCGCTTCAATACAGAGTCGGCCAGTATCGTGCATCCAGCAGACACGATCGTAGCGGTTGCCAAGCCCACGGCGCAGCTGTCCGCCACGACGGACCAACTTAACTGCGGAGACTCCTCGCAGCTGCAGTGGACTTCCTCGGAAGCACCGGCGGTTGAAATCAGCCCAATTGGACCAGTTGGCGGCAGCGGGGAAAAGTCGGTTCAACTTAGCCAAACCACAACCTACAATCTGACGGCTACAGGACCCGGTGGCACCGCGAGTTCCAGCGCCACGGTGCATGTGAATCCAGCGATCCAGGCAGATCTTGCCTTGTCGCCGCCGACGATCCGTTACCAGCGCCTCGGAAACGAAGTCCTCACACAGGGCAACGCCGAGCTTAGTTGGAACGTCAGCAATGCCTCTGCAGTATCCATTGATTCACTGGGTTCTGTCGATGCCAGCGGTAAGCGTGCTTTGCAGGTTGCACCGCGGAAGACCGATCCGGGACCTGTAAATGAAACCGTCACCTACACGCTCACGGCGAGCAATGGGTGTGGAGGAACTGAAACCCGGACTGCCACTTTGCGCATTGTTGGGTCGATTGAAGAGGACAAACTCGCCATGCGCAGCGTGTACTTCCAGACCGACCAGCCGAGAACAGTCAAGGGCGACGATGCACTGCTACCGAGCGAACAGGATGCTCTTAGATCGATTGCAGATGCGTTCAACAAGTATCTCGCCTATAAGCCAGATGCCCGTCTGGTGCTCTCCGGCTACGCGGATCGACGAGGATCGAAGCGATACAACAAAGCGCTATCGGACCGTCGAGCAGAGCTGGCTAAGCGATTCCTGGTCGAACAAGGAATACCTGACGCCAACATCGAGACTCGCGCATATGGCAAAGAACAAAATTTGAGTATCGATCAGGTCAGGCAACTCATGGAGCAGGATTCTAGTTTGAGTGCTGATCAACGGGCTAAAACCCTTCGCAAGCTGCCAAGCATTGTGCTTGCTCACAATCGGCGCGTGGACGTAACACTCAGCACGACGGGGCAGGAATCAGCCCGCGCGTACCCGTACAAGGCAAAAGATTTCGCAAGGCTGGTTGAGAGAAATCCAGCAGGACACAAAAACCCGGTGGTGCTGGCATCGCAAAAAGACAAGATTAACGGAAAGATCGGTAACTAATCGAGTCCGGGGATTAGCATCGGACCGCGAGCACGCCTTTGGCTTTGTGATCTGGCCGAAGGCATGCTCGATCTGGTAGTTCCCTGTTGGTCCTGGGTAATGGCGAGCAGCAGCCGAGCCAAGGAGAGCGGAGGAGTCGAGACCTCACCCGCGTGATTTCCATCGCCGCCGTCAGTTTCGATCGGCTGTTGCGTCTCAAAACTGATCCGGCGTCGTCTCGGGAGCTGTCGTGACTGGAACTGTCGGCCCTTCCGCTTTTGTTCCGTCTGGATTGGACTTTATAGTCTGCGGCATCTCCATCTTGTGGCTCAACGGCAGGAGGCGTCCCGCTGTATGCTCGTCAGCGAATTAAGCAAAGAGCGGCCGGCCGGTACCGCCCCTGACTAGAAGGGTTGTGAGAACCGGGTTTCGAGGAAGTCGCCCAGCTTCGCCGTTGCTTTGAACTGCGGAATTGGGTCAAGTTCCTTGAATGCACTGGTGAACGCGTTCGAGAGGCTCCACGTCGTCCGCGGCGAAAACTCTTCGTACTGCGGCTCGAAATAGAGGCGATGCACGGAAGAGAGAAGACTCCGGGCAGCGTCCAACTCGCCCTCGTCAAATGCTCGGTAGAGAATGAGCTTTGCTGTGTCGTCCATGAGTTGTGTCTGCCGCCACAACTCCACATGGCGCCGCGTGGGCTGGAAGCTTCGTTGAATACGGTCGACACGCACTGCAAGTGTGTCGATCAGGTTGAAGCTTTTGGTGGGCTTGGCTAGGACGGGCGCGAACGCGCCGGGGACAATGTTGCCAGATTCAAGACCTGCCGATGGAACCGCGGAAGGTCGACCAAATCGGATACGCGGCACACAGAGCAACTCCGGTAAGCAGGACTCCAGACAGCACAAACGGCGGTCGCGCAGCACGTTCGATAGCATTGGCGTGCCACAGCGCGGCCGCACCTAGCGCAAACATGAACGGGGCCAGGAATCTGGCTGCCAATACAAGCCCGCGCCGGGATTCGCGGCTCAGCCATGCGTGGATGACTGCTCCTGCAAAGGCCAGCCAAATGGCTACGAGAGGCATACGAACAAGTATTTCCGACGAGGCCTCCAGGATATTCCTCACCCGGAAGCCCGCTTGATCGATCATGCCGCTGGCCGCAAAAGCCTCGCGCAATTGCCAGTCCACACGTGTCGCAGAAAGTAAATTAAAGGAAATCGCAAAGCCGAGCGTGATGAGTGTCGCGACAATGGCGCAGCAAATTCCTCCGATCGCCGCCGTTACCAGCGATCCGGTTCGTTCCCACGCCGCCGCGCCTGCCATGCCAAACAACGCGAGCGTTAGCAATACGGGGCTGATAATGAGAACGAACGGTCTGGTCGGAACAAACGCCTCAATCAGATGATTGGCGATCGCGACAGCACCCACGACCAGGCCGATCTGCGACCCAAGCGTTGCCGCAGTGATCGCGCTGGGGGACCGTTGCCTCCAGACGATTATTCCCGCAAACCCGTATACGAGCAGCAATGCGATGTCCACGCGGAGCAGGACAACTCCAGAGCCTTGAGCGCTGGCGGGATGCTGCATGACGCCAGTGGCGACGAGCGAGAGGACAAGAATGGTGCCAAGGATTATCCCCGAGCCGAGAATCTGTTGCTTGTGCATCGGTACAACCATTTGCACTTGTATCATGAAAGCGTGATTGTGGGCTTGCCATACAGCCTGCAAATCCTGGGTCGGAAAGTTTCGATCCTTGAACCGGCCACTTCTTGGAAGTGGCAACGCCAGGGTTAAGCTCTCCTTCAGGTAAAACTCACCCGCGTTTCACCTCAATGTAACAGTCCCGGCATTTACTTCTCCTTTGCGACTTGTTCGCTTTGGAGGAGATGACTGTGAGCAAAGGAAAGTGCGTTCTGGCAGTTGGCTTGTTGTTGTGTTTCACCTCGATCTTAGCGTCGGCTGATGGACGGTTTCACGATTCCAGACAGAAGATCCGGCACGTCCTATTGATCAGCGTGGATGGTCTGCATGCCCTCGATGTCGCGCGGTACGTTGCCGATCACCCCACTTCGGCCCTTGCTGAAATGTCCAGCCACGGAGTTACCTATACCAACGCGCGTACGCCGGCAAATTCAGACTCGTTTCCGGGACTGTTGTTGGCCCTGGTGACGGGCGGCTCGCCAATTACTCACGGACTCTTCTATGACGTGAGCTATGACCGCAGCTATTTCGACCCCACAAACACAACCTGTTCCGGTACCCCCGGCAACAACATGATCTTTGACGAGAGCATTGACCTCTATAATGCTGCGAACATCTCTCTCGATG
>Ga0335070_10001947_pt1 | contig 23947 bp, 23 predicted proteins | sample Lox_Sample_13_FD_206722 | JGI IMG/M metagenome (GOLD analysis project Ga0335070, IMG submission 206722) | Soil microbial communities from Loxahatchee National Wildlife Refuge, Florida, United States - Lox_Sample_1.3 | ecosystem: Environmental > Terrestrial > Soil > Wetlands | place: USA...
ACGCGGCCGCGCAGGCGGCTGCGGCGGGGCGGGGCGCGCGGCGACCGCGACGGGCCGCGGCGCGGGCGGCGCGGGCGCGGCGACGTCGGGCCCGTCGCCGTCGTCCGGCTCCTCGTCCAGGGCGGCGGCGGGCGCCGTGCGCGCGATCTGCACGGGCGGCGCGTTCTCGACGTGGATGCCTTGCTGGGCGAGCTGCGAGCGCGCGACGACGGCGAAGAGCGGCGCCGCCGAGGCGCCGCCGGTGTGGTAGGCGCCGCGCGGCTCGTCGAGCCCGACCACGACGACGATGCGCGGCGCGTCGGCCGGCGCGACTCCGATGAACCAGGCTCGGAAGCGCGACTGCGAGTAGCGACCTTCGCGGGCGTCGAACTTCTGGGCGGTGCCCGTCTTCCCCGCGACGCGGACGCCGGGCAGCGCCGCCAGCCCGCCGGTGCCTTCCGGGGTGACGACGGTCTCGAGCATGCGCAGCACCTGCGCGGCCGTCTCGGGGCGGATCACGCGGCGCACGTGTGCGCTCGCGGTCGGCTGCCAGGCTCCGGCCGGCGCGCGTCGCGCGGAGACGAGCCGCGGACGCACCCATTCGCCGCCGTTGGCCAGCGTCGCCGTGGCCGCCGCGAGCTGGATCGGCGTCACGCTGACCCCCTGACCGAAGGCGATGGTGGCGTGGTCGACGGGCCGCCAGTCGTGCCAGGAGCGCAGCACGCCGGCGGACTCGTCCGGGAAGCCGCTGCCCGTCGACTCGCCGAACCCGAAGCGATGCAGCATCTCCCAGTGCTCCCGCGGCCCGAGGGCGTAGGCCACGTGTACCGCGCCGATGTTGCTGGAGACGCGCAGGATGCCCGCGAGGTCGAGGATGCCCCGCGGCTTCTTGTCACGGATCGTCTTGCCGGGAACGCGCAGCGTGCCGTCGCCGCAATCGATGCGCTCGTCGGGGGAGATCGCGCCCTTCTCGAGCGCCGCAGCGATCAGGTAGGCCTTGAACGCGGAGCCGGGCTCGACGGCGTCGACGTAGGCGGCGGAGCGCGTGCGGTCGTAGTCGAGCTCGCGGAAGTGGTTGGGATCGAAGGCCGGCGCCTCGGCGAGGCTCAGGATGTCGCCGCTGTAGGGGTCCATCGCGATCACCACGCCGCCCTGCGCGCCGGTGGTGCGCACGGCGTCGGCGAGTCCACGCTCGGTGTCGGCCTGCAGCGTCGCGTCGAGCGTGAGCATCAGGTCGCCGCCCTCGGTGCCCTCCGTGGCGCCGCCCTCCTCGAGCAGCAGCTTCCCGCTGCCGTCGCGCTCCACGGGCAGGTGCCGCGTGGTGCCGCGCAGCCAGGCGTCCTCCTGCTGCTCGATCCCTCGCACGCCCTTGCCGTCGAGGTTGATGAAGCCGAGCACGCTGGCGGCGAGCTGGTGGTGCGGATAGACGCGCCGGCGCTCCTGGACGACGCCCACCCCGTCGAGCCCCAGCGCGCGCACGCGGTCCGCCTGCGCCGGCTCGACCCAGCGCGCCACGAACAGGAAGCCGCGCTTCTCGCGGAGCTTCGCCTCGAGGTCGCCGGCGTCCAGCGAGAAGATGCGGGACAGCGCCTTCGCGGTCGCCCGCGGGTCGCTGACGCGGGAGCGCTCGACGTAGACCGACGGCGCGTCGACCGAGAGGGCCAGGGCGGCGCCGCCGCGGTCCACGATCACCCCGCGCGACGGGGGCAGCGTCAGCGTGCTCTGCGACTGGGCCTGCCCGAGCGTGAAGCCCCGCTGGTCGAAGACGGAGAGATGGGCGGCGCGCAGCGAGAGCACGGCGAAGACGAGCACGAAGAGCCCGAGCGCCGCCTCGACGCGCCGCGCGCTTCGCCGCACGTCCGCCGCCTTCATGGACGCGCGCTCGGTGCGACGGGCTGCGCGCGGAGCTCCACCACGCGCGCGGGCGCCGCGAGGCCCTGCTTGCGCGCGAGCCGGGCGAGCCGCTCGGGTCCGCGCAGCGTCTCGAGCTGCGCCGTCCAGCGGCTGCGCTCCTCGCGCAGCGCGCCCGCTTCGACGGTGGCCTCGGCGAGCGCGTAGCGCATGCGCAGGATCTGGAGGCGCAGCTGCGCGAGGCCCATCGCGGCGAGCAGCGCCCCGAGCAGCGCGGCGGGCAGCCAGGCGCGGCGCCGGCGTGCGGCGGTGCGCACGCGGGCGAAGTCGACGCCGACGAGATCCGGGGATCCGACGCGGAAGATCCGGCTCATGCAGCCTCCGTCAGGCGCTCGGCGGCGCGCAGCTTCGCGGAGCGCGCGCGCGGGTTGCGCGCCAGCTCGGCAGGGCCCGGGCGCACCGGGCGCCGCGTCAGCACGCGCAGGCGCGGCCGCGCACCGCAGGTGCAGACCGGCTGCCTGGGCGGGCAGGTGCAGCCTCGCGCCTCGTCGCGCAGGCGCTGCTTGACGATGCGGTCCTCCGCCGAGTGGTAGGCGATCACGACGAGCCGGCCGCCCGGACGCAGCGCGGCGATGGCCGCGCGCAGCCCCTCGTCGAGCGCGCCGAGCTCGTCGTTCACGGCGATGCGCAGCGCCTGGAAGACCAGCGTCGCGGGGTGATGGCGCCGCCCGCGCCCGATGCCGCTCGCGCGGATCACGCGCAGCAGATCCTCCGCGCTGCGCAGCGGCGCGCTCGCGCGGGCCTCGACGATCGCGCGGGCCAGCCGCCGCGCGCCGGGCAGATCGGCGTAGTCGCGGAACCAGGTGGCCAGCTCGTCGGCGCTGGCGCCCGCGATCAGGGTGGCCGCGTCGGGGCCGCGCGTCGGATCCATGCGCATGTCGAGCGGCGTCGCCGCCGCCGTGGACTCGCCGAAGCGGAAGCCGCGCTCGGCCCGGTCGAGCTGCGGGGAGGACACGCCGAGGTCGAGCAGCACCGCATCGACCGCCTCGATCTCGAGGCCCCGCAGCACGTTCGCGAGAGAGCGGAACGAGGCGTGCTCCCAGTGCACGCGCTCTCCGGCGTCCGCGAGCCGGCGGGCCGCCGCCGCCAGCGCCTCGGGATCGAGGTCGAACGCGATCAGGCGCCCGCCGGGCGCCGTGCGCTCGAGAATGCCCGCGGCATGTCCGCCGCCGCCGACGGTGCCGTCGACGACGACCGCACCCGGTCGAAGGGCCAGCCAGTCGAGGGCTTCGTCCAGCAGGACGGGCTGGTGCGTGAACGAGCTGGCCACAGCAGCGGGGCTCCCACCATCGCCCCCATCGGAAGTCGAGCCACGGGCTTCTTCGGGTGACGCGCGCGGTCGCGTGCGGGCCGGGCGCGCTGCCCGGCTCCGCGCGATCCCTTCGATGCGGTGTGACGCTGGGGCGCCCCGGAGCACCGGCTCCGCGCGACCAGGTCGTCCCCCCCATTGACTTCCTGGCTGCGTCGGATGGGTGCTCCGGGGACACCCCAACCTCTCGCTCGGAGGTTTCCCCCCGAGCCCCCCGCCTTGGATTGCTCCTACCTGCCCAACCTCTCTGCCACCGCTACCGCCATGTCGGAATAACGGGCCTGGGTATGGGTCAAACTGCTCTCGAACCGGGCGCGGTCCCACAACTCGATCTTGGGACCCACTCCGGCTACGGTGACTTCGCGCTCGAGCCCCGCGTGCTCACGCAGGTGGGGCGGCACGAGGATCCGGCCCTGGCGATCGATCGGGCACTCCGTGGCCCCCGAGATGCGCATGCGGGCGAAGGCCTGGGCCTGCGGGTCGACGTCGGAGATCGCAACGATCCGGCGTTCGTACTCCAGCCAGTCTTCGTACGGGTAGAGGTCGAGGCACTCGTGCCCGTTGGTCAGGATCGGCGCCTGCTGGCTCTGCCGGGTGAGCTCCTGTCGGAACGAGGCCGGGAGGCTCATCCGGTTCTTGGCGTCGATCGTGTGCACGTAGCGGCCTCGAAACATCCTGGGAGCTGCCCGACGTCGCGCTCCGTCAACGGAGGTGGGGCATACCACCTAACCCCACCCATCGACCACTCGATGGCGCATTTATACCACCAGCCGAAAAAGGTGCAACAACTTTTTTTCGAACTTTTTCGCCCGAGTCCGGACGAAATTGCGAGTCGGCAGTCTCCACAAGATGGTGGGGTGCTCGGCTTCGCGAGCCACAAGATCGCGTGGTATCCGCCCCTCGACGGGGCGCGGGCTAGGGCGCGCCGATGCCGCGGTAGCGCGCGCCGTGGACCCGCGCTGCGCATGCCACCACGTGCGCCAGCACACTGCCCGGCGGACACGCGGTGAGCGGCGGCAGGCTCGGGGTCTCGCGCGCGAGCAGCACGTCGAGCACCGCCGCGCTGCCCTCGCGCAGCCCGGTCGGCGAGTAGCCGCCCTCGAGCGCGATCACGAGTCGCCCGTCGCAGAGCTCGTCGGCGAGCGCGCGCACCAGCGTCGCCAGCGCGCCGAAGCCGGCGCCGGAGACCTGCATCGACGCGAGCGGGTCGTCGTGGTGCGCGTCGAATCCGCACGACACCAGAATGAGTTGGGGACGATAGGCGCGCGCGACGGGGACGAGCACGCGCTGCACGGCGCCGACGTACTCCGCGTCGCCGCAGCCGGCGGGCAGCGGGAGATTCAGGGTGTAGCCCGCGCCGCGGCCGACGCCTGCCTCGTCGAAGCTTCCCGTGCCGGGGTAGTAGGGGAACTGGTGCGTCGACGCGTACAGCACCGACGGGTCGTCGTCGAAGGCGTGCTGCGTGCCGTTGCCGTGGTGGACGTCCCAGTCGAAGACGAGGACGCGCTCGAGGCCCTCGTCGCACTGCAGCGCGCGCGCCGCGATGGCGACCTGGTTGAGCAGGCAGAAGCCCATGGCGCGGTCGCTCTCCGCGTGGTGCCCGGGCGGGCGCACGGCGGCGAAGCCCGCGCGCGCCTCGCCGCGCGCGACGCGACGCGCGAGATCGATCAGCGAGCCCGCCGCGAGTCGCGCGATCTCGAGGCTCCGCCGTCCCAGATATGTGTCGGCATCGAGCTGCGCGGGCGCGCGCGCCGACGCCGCGCGCAGCGCGTCGAGCAGCTCGGGCCGGTGCACGCGCAGGATCTCCTCGTCCTCGGCCGGACGCGGCGCGACGACGGAGAGCCCCGCGCGGCGCGCCGCCAGCACCTCGCCCACGGCGACGAGGCGCTCGGGGCGCTCGGGATGGCCTGCGGGGCCGCGATGCTCCTGGAACCGGGGATCCTCGACGACCGCGACGCCGCGTGTGGCAGGCATCGCGGCGCATGGTATCTGAGGGGTACGTGAGCAGCGAGGCGCGCGTGTCGCGCGCAGCGGGGCAGCGAAGCGTGAGCGGACCCGGCGTCGTCGCCATCACCGGCATCCACGGCTGGCTCGGCGGACGCCTGCTCGCGCGGCTCGCGCGCGGGGCCGGCGTCCGCGTGGTCGGCCTCGACGAGCGCCGGCCGATGCGCCTCGAGGAGCGGACGCGCTTCCATCGCCTCGATCTCTCGCAGCCGACCGCCGACGGCAGCCTGGCGCGGATCCTGGAGAAGGAGCGCGTGGACGTGGTCGTCCACGCGGCCTTCCGCGCGGATCCGACTCCCGACCTCGAGATGGACCACGAGCTCGAGACGATCGGCAGCCTGCACGTCATGCACGCCTGCGCGGCGGCGAAGGTGAAGCGCCTCGTCGTCGCGTCGAGCACGATGCTGTACGGGCCCCACCCGGACAATCCGAACTTCCTCTCCGAGACGCATCCGCTGCGCGGACACCCGCAGGCCCACGCGGTGCGCGACCGCATCGCCATGGAGGCGCTGCTGGCCGAGTGGGCGCAGCGCCATCCGGACGTGGAGGTCACGGTGCTGCGCACCGGCTGGATCTTCGGGCCCGAGTACTGGAACCGCGTGGTCGCGTACTTCGCGCTGCCCGTCGTCGCCGTGCCGCTCGGCTACGACCCGCTGATGCAGGTCGTGCACGAGGAGGACGTGCTGCGCGCATTCGAGCAGGCTGCGCTGCGCCCGCACCCAGGCGTCTTCAACGTGGTCGCGCCCGGCGTGCTGCCGCTCTCGACGCTGCTGCGGCTGGCCGGCAAGCGGGTCCTGCGCCTGCCTTCGGCGCTGCTCTATCGGCTCGCCTACTTCCCGTCGCAGGCTCAGACGGGGGATCCGCCCGCCGCCTTCTACGACTACCTGCGCTACCTCTGGGTCGCCGACGGCCGCAAGGGCTGGGGCGCCTTCGGCGAGCCCTACTACTCCACGAAGGAGGCCTGGATCTCCTTCGTGTCGTCGCGCCGCATGCGGCGCTACCGGTGAGCGCGATGGACGAGAACGCGAAGCCCACGGCCTCCGGCGACCCGGAGGAGGACGAGCTGCAGGCGGTGCGCGAGGCGCTCGCCGATCTGCGCCGCGAGCTGCGCACGCGCTTCCGCGCTCCGCAAGAGCAGGACGCCGACCTCGATCGGCGCGTCGACTGGAACGCGCTGCTCGCCGACCTGCGCCGCCGCATCAGCACGCTCGGCATGTCCGAGCGCTCGGGCGAGGTCGACGAGTTCGGCATGGACGAGGCGGCACTGCGCCGCGCGCGGCCGCTGCTCGACTTCCTCTACACGAACTACTGGCGGGTCGACCTCGCGGGGCTCTCGAACCTCCCGGAGCAGGGGCCGTGTCTGCTCGTCGCGAATCACTCGGGCCTCCTGCCCTACGACGGACTGATGCTCACCCATGCGATCGAGCAGCGGCACCCGTCCGGCGAGCGGCCGCGTTTCCTGGTCGCCGACTGGCTGATGACGCTGCCCTTCGTGCAGCCCTACCTCGCGCGCCTCGGCGGCGTGCGCGCGTGCCGCGAGAACGCCGAGCGGCTGCTCGAGGCGGGGCGCTTCGTGATCGTGTTTCCGGAGGGCGTGAAGGGCGCCGCCAAGGTGTTCCGCGAGCGCTATCGGCTGAAGCGCTTCGGGCGCGGCGGCGTGATCCGCGTGGCCCTCGAGACCCGCGCGCCGCTGCTGCCCGTCGGCATCGTCGGCGCGGAGGAGGCGCACCCGATCCTCTTCAAGTGGCGCCCGCCGGTCTCCTTCGGGCTGCCCTTCGTCCCGATCACCCCCACCTTCCCGTGGCTCGGCCCGTTCGGCGCGCTGCCGCTGCCTTCGAAGTGGGTGGTGCGCATCGGCGCGCCGCTGCGCCTCGACCCGCTCGGTCCGGGCGACGCGCGCGACGAGCTGCTGCTCTCGCGCCTCACCGAGGAGCTGCGCGGCGAGATCCAGGCGCTCGTCGACGCGGGCCTGCGCGAGCGCGAATCCGTCTGGGGCTGAGCCTCTACGCCGGGCCCTCGCGCGATTCGCCGGATTCCGCCTGCGCGCGCGGCGCAGGCGCGCCACTCGGCTGCGCCTCGAGGCGCTCGAGCGCCTTGGCTACGCGCTCGAGGTTCTCCGAGAGCGCCTCGATGTCGCTGCGCCGCGGCAGGTCGAGGGCGCGGAACACGCGCTCCACCGCGGCCTGCACCAGGCCGTCCCATTCCGCGCGCGCCTCCGAGAGGGTGTCGCGCAGCCGGTGGCCCTCTTCCTCGCGCGAGCGGATCACGCGGCGCACGTTGCGCGAGAACTCGCCCCAGCCCTCGGACGCGTCGCCTACGCCGCGCTTCAGCGCGCCGTAGAGCGCGTCGCCGCTGCGCTGGATCAGGTCCGACAGCAGCGTGCGCGGCACCGCGCGGTTCGAGCGCTCGCCCTCGACCAGCACCTGCGACAGCGTGACCGAAGTGATGTCCTCACCAGTCTCGTTGTCGATGACGCGGACGTCCGTGCCCTGCTCGACGAGCTCGGCGATGCCCCGCAGCGTGATGTAACGACTGGTCTCGGTGTTGTAGAGCTTGCGGTTCGCGTAGCGCTTGATCAGGACCGTCATCGGGGGGAGCCTCGTGGCGGGACCGCCTCACCCTAGCCCAGCGCGCCGGGCCGGTCAGCCCTGCACGCGCACGCGCTCGACGCGACGCCGCGGCGCTGCGGAGCGCTCGGCCGGTGGCTGCGGGCGTTGCGATTCCGGACGCGACGGCGCGGGGCGCACGCCGAGCTCCCAGAGCAGCTCGCGCACACCGAGGAAGGCGCGCAGCACGGCGCGAGCGTCGGGATCCTCGACGGCGCGCGCTTCCCAGCGCGCGATCTCGGCGTCGAGCGCGGAGGCGAGCGCGTGCGCGAGCGACGCGTCCGCGCTCGCCTCGGGCGCGACGCCGCGAGCGACGGCGTCGAGCCACTGCGCGGCGCCGCGCAGCGCACCGTGGCTCTCCGCGGGAACGCCCCACGCCACCAGCGCGGCGGCGTCGAGCAGCGCGCGCAACGCCCGCGCGGCCTCTGCGGCTGCTGCGGTCGCGTGTCGCGCCGCGGCGGCGAGCGCCTCCCGCGCGTCGGCGGGTGCGGCGCTACCGCTCGGCGCGTCGTGCGGATCTCCGGGCTCGCGCCGGGTCACGCCATCTCCTCTGCTCGCGCCGCGATGAACGCGCCGATCCGGGAGAGCGATTCGAGATCGCAGACGTCCTGCGAGAGCTCGGGCACCGCACACCAGAAGCGCTGCCCACCTGCGACGACGCGCTCGCGCAGCGCGCCCAGCGCGCGCTCGTCACGGCGCACGAGAGCAGCGTACCCCGCGACACACTGCGCCGCCGCCTCGGCCGCCTGCGACGCCGGACGGCCGGGCGGAGCCGCCGCCGCGAGCGCGCGCGCCAGTGCCGCGACGTCCTCGGGCCGCGCGTCGCCTCGCGGCGGCAGCGACTCGTCGGGCCACAGGCGCACGCGGTTGGCCACCAGGCCCTGCAGGTCGACGCCGAAGCCTTCGAGGCGCGCGAGGAACGCCAGCGCCTGCGTCACCGACTCCTGCTCGGGACCCGCGACCAGCACGAACCCCGTCTCGCGGCTGCGCAGCAGCGCGCGCACCCGCTCGGCGCGCTGGCGGAAGCCGGGGGCCATGCCCTCGAAGGCGAGCAGGAACTCCGAGACGTCCTCGAGGAAGCCGACGCCGCTCACCTGCTCGATCAGGCGCAGCACGAGGCGGGTGCCGCGCTGGAACCAGCGCGCCCCGAGGCGTCCCGCGCTGAAAGCCGGGTGGATCAGCAGGTGGACCAGCCGGCTGTCGAGGAACTCGAGGAGCCGCTGCGGTGCCTCGAGGAAGTCGAGAGCGTGCTGCGCCGGCGGCGTGTCGACGACGATCAGGTCCTGGTCGCGGCGCTCGTACAGCTCGTAGACGCGCTCCATCGCCGAGTACTCGACGCTGCCCGCCAGTGCGTCGGAGACGTGCTGGTAGATCGGGTTCGCCAGGATGCGCCGACGCGTCGCGGGATCGCTGGCGAGCCGCTCGACCAGCCCGTCGAAGGTCCGCTTCTGGTCGAGCATGGAGGCGTGGAGCGATCCGCTCGGCGGAACGCCGAGCGCCGCGAGCTGATCGCGAGGCAGCGGCGACGGCTCGTCTCCCAGCGCGGCCAGGCCGAGCGCGTTCGCCAGGCGGCGCGCCGGGTCGATCGTGATCACCAGCGCGCGGCGGCCGGTGCGGGCGGCGGCCAGGGCGAGCGACGCCGCGATCGTGGTCTTGCCGACGCCGCCGCAGCCGACGCAGACGAGGATGCGGCGCGCGAAGAGCCGATCCATGCCCTCGCTCATCGCCATGCCTCGATCGGCGACGCCAGAACGTGTCGCGCGAGCACGGCCACGTCGGCCTCGCCGCGGATGCCCTCGACGAGATAGGGCAGGGCCACGATCGGCAGCCCGGTCCGCTCCAGCAGCTCGCGCGTATAGCGCTGGCAGAGCGCGTGCCGCGCCTCGAGCGCGCGCACGCAGGCGGCCATTCGCGAGGGCCGGGGCAGCGCGCCGAGCGCGAGATCGTCCGGGACCCGCTCGAGCCAGGCGGCGAGGTCGCCCACCTCCTCCGGTGCCGGACGCGGGCGGAGGCCGTTGACCACGAGCCGGTCGATCGGCAGTCCGAGCTGCCGCACGCGTTCGACGAGCGAGATCGTCTCGCGGGTCGGCAGCTCCTCGGCGAGCGCGACCGGCAGCACGAGCGTGCGCCGGGGATCGAGCAGCAGAGCCTCGACCTGCTCGGTGTGATGTCGCAGCGGGCCGGCCCGCACCGCGGACATCACGACCCTCGGCACGTCGAGGAAGGTGACGCCATGCCCGGTCGCCGGGGCGTCGACCACCAGCAGGTCGAAGCGCGGAGCGCCTGCCTCGCGCATCTGCTCGAGGTGCCAGACCTTCCCGAGCGCGATCAGATCGCGCCAGCCTGGCGCCGCCTCCATGAGCTGCCGGAAGCCCCGATTCGCCAGGACGCGGCGTACCAGACCGGGCAGGCCAATCTCGAGGCCGATGTACTCGGCGAGCGCTTCGAAGGGATCGATGTGGATCGCAAAGAGCCCCGGCGCGATCTGGCGCTCCGGGTAGCCGAGCGGCCGAGGAGTCCGCTCCAGCAGCCGGGGGAGCGCCGCGTCGCGGCCGAGCTCGGCCACCAGCACGCGCTTTCCCTGCGCGACAGCCGCCTGCGCGAGGGCGGCGGCGAGGGTGGTCTTGCCGGTGCCGCCCTTGCCGGTCACCAGGACGAGTCGCCGGGAGAGCAGGGGGGGCGGCTCGGCTCGGGTCGGCAAGCGGTCGGCGCCTCCTGGCTGTCGATCGGCCTGCTCAAGCAACGCGCCGGCGGCTCCGAAACGAAGCGATGACGCCGAGCCCCGCACCCGCGCCGGTCGGACCGCGGCTCCGGCGACGAGGGGTCAAGGTAGCGTGATCGTCACCTGTGAGCGGTGTGCCACCCAGTTCCAGCTCGACGATGCGCGCGTGCCGAAGCAAGGCGTGCGAGTGCGCTGCTCGCGCTGCAAGCACGCCTTCCGCGTGGTGCCGGGAGGGACGCGCAGCGCCGAGCCGGCCGCGGAGGCGGCGCAGGCGGCCCGCGAGAAGGGGGACGATTCGACGCAGGACATCGCCGGCGAGGCGCAACACGAGGCCGCGTCCGGGTTGGAGGCAGGCGAGCGCGACCCTGCGGACGAGCCGCGCACTGCCTCGGGGTTCGACGCGGAGACGCAGCCGGAGGCCGGAGAGCGGGGCCCCGGCCTCGAGTCCGAGGAGAGCGACTGGGAGTTCAACCAGGACGTGGCGGGGGAGATCGAGCAGTCTCCGCAGGCCGATCTCGGCAGCGACGACAGCAAGCCCGATCCGCCCGATGCGGCGCCCGCGCCGCGCAGCGGAGGTCGACTCGCCGACGACTGGTTCGGCGGCAGCGCCGCCGATGCCCCGCTCGAGCTCGACGACCGACCCCGCGGCGGCTCCGAGGAGGCCGAACCGGAGGCTCACGAGCGCAGTGCGCCGGCGGCTGCGGCGCGCGAGTCGGTCTCCGCCGCACCGCGCGAAGCCGCGCCCGTCCTCGCTGCGGAGACCCCGGCGCCGCCGCGCGCCGAGGTGCCGACTGCGCACGGCTCGGCGGACGAGCTCAGCAACGACGCCTGGGATCTGCTCGCGGCCACCGAGGAGGAGGAGCGCGCCCCCGTCGAGACGCAGGCGCCGCCGCCCTCGCGAGGCCGCTTCGTGGCGGACGCCGCGGCACGCCTCTTGCGCTGGCTCGCCCAGGGCGGTCACGCGCTGGGCTGGGCCGTGACGCTCGGGCTCTTCGGAGCGGGTCTGTTCGCCGGCCTCGCGCCCCAGCCCCGCGTCGCGCCGCACGCCGAGCGGGTCGCGGGCATCGAGGTCGCTTCGGCCGCCGGCCGCTTCGTCGACAACGCCTCGGCGGGCACGCTGTTCGTCGTCTCGGGGGTCCTCCGCAATCCGGGCCCCGGCGCGGCGGACCTCCGGCCCCTGACCGTCGAGCTCGTCGACGCACGCGGCAACGCGCTCTCGGTCGCGCCGCTGCCGCTACACGAGCCCGTCCCGGTGTCGCTGCTGCGCGAGGCGCCCGAGGCGACGCTCAGGGCGCTGCCGCGCCTCGCGGGCGAGATGCGCCCGGGGGAGCAGCGCCTGTTCGAGGCGCTCGTCGCGGATCTGCCCGCGCAGGCCGCCGCGTTCCGCATCGTCGAGTCGCGCGGGACGGCGCCGGACTCCTAGACCGCCCCGCTCGGGCCGATCGCGGCGCCGGGCCCGGGCGGCTGCGCGCTACGCGCGCGGCGGGCCGCTCTTGCCGGCTTCGCCTTCCCCGACTTCACCCTTCTGCGGCGTGACGTCGAGCTCGTCCTTGCCGGAGAGGCCTTCCTTAAAGTTCCGGATCGCCTTGCCGACGCCCGACCCGAGCTCGGGAAGCCGCCGCGCGCCGAACAGCACGAGCACGATGGCGAGGATGACCAGGAGCTCGGAGGCACCCATGCCGAACATGTTTCGCTCCGCGTGTCGCCCCAGACCGTCGGCCCGGCGGCGACTGCACTTGATGGCGGAGGGTGCCCGCCGGCCTGTGGGCGGTCAAGGAGCGGTTACGGCGTCTTGCCCGCCGCGGCGATCTCCTTGTCGATCATCGCGGCGAGCACCTCGGGAGGATGCAGCCCGCGGATCAGCCGCCCGTTCAGCACGAAGGCCGGCGTTCCGGAGATGCCGACCTTGCCGGCTTCCGCGGTGTCCTTCGCGATCTTCGACGCGTGGTCCGGGGCGGCCAGACAGGCGTCGTAGGCCGCGAGGTCGAGGCCCAGCGCGGACGCGTAGTTCCGCAGGTCGGCGTCCGACAGCGCGCCGCCGCTCTGGAAGAGGCGGTCGTGGAAGGGCCAGAACTTCCCCTGTGCGTCGGCGCACACCGCCGCCTCCGCCGCGGCGCGTGCCCTCGGGTGGATCGCCTCGAGAGGCATGTGCTTGAACACGACACGGAGCTGAGTCGGGTAGCGCTCGCGCAGGGTCTGGATCAGCGGCAGCGCCCGCACGCAGAACGGACACTGGAAGTCGGCGAACTCGATCAGGGTCACGGGCGCGTCGGCGGGACCCTGGGCAGGGCCGTCGCTCGAGACGCTGACGCGCGGCGGCTCGAGGTGCACGTCGACCTTCGCGCGCGCGACGATCGCGCCGCGGATCTCGTGGTCGCGCTGCGCCTCGAGGTGGCGCCGGATGTCGTCCGCGAGGTCCTCGAGCGGATGACCCTGCATGTGCTGCAGGTTCGCCTGGTAGAAGGCCGTCACGTCCGCGTCCGTCACCGGCCCGCGCGCCTTGGCCTCCTCGGCGAGCAGCGCGTCGACCGTGAGGCCGCGGCGCTCCGCCTCGTGGGCGAGCGCACGCTCCTCGATCCAGGATTCGAGCGCGTCCTCGCGCAGCTCGTACACGCCGGTGGGGTCGCCGCCCTGGGTCTCGCGGAAGAAGAGGCGGTCCTTGGCGCGCGCGTCGAGCTCGGCCTCGGTGATGCGGTCGCCCTCGAGCTCGGCGGCGACGGGCGAGGAGGACGCCCCGGCAGCGGGCTCCTTCGAGCCGCCCCCGCAGTGGACCAGCCAGGCCGCCGCCACGAGCAGGAGTCCCATGCTTCGCTTCATCGTGTCTCCCTTGCCGCTGCGATGCGTGGAGGCGTCGCTGCGTCGAATGCTTCGCGTCCCGGACCGCTCGCGAAGGCGCGAGTATAGGGGCCGGGCGGTCACGCGGGTCGCAGGCCGAGGAGCGGTGCCAGGAAGCGCAGGGTCTCCTCGGCCGGGTCCGCCTCCGCGCCGGGGGCGCGGCTCTGTCGCGATCCGGTGTCGCCGAGCCACAGGAGCGGCCGGGGCGCGATGCGGGCCGCGAAGGCGCGCGCGTCGAGCCCGGGAATCGGATCCGCCGCGTCGTCGAGGGCGAGCGCCACGGCGTGGACACGCGGGTCGAGGCTGCAAAAGACGGCTCCGAGGCGGGCGCCGAGCCCGAAGCCCGCGTAGGCGACGCGACCGGCGTCGAGCTCGGGCAGCGTGCAAAGGGCGTCGAGGCAGCGCTCGAGGTCGACGATGGACTGGCGCACGAATTCCTCGAGCAGCGCGTCCGGCGCTGCGCCGCGCTCGCCGGCCAGCGCGCGCGCGAGCAGCGCGCCGAGCTTCGCGTCGCTCCGCGCGCCGTGCAGGGCCAGATCGATGGCGGCGACCGCGGCGCCGAGACGCGCGAACCTCGCCGCCAGCGCCGCGACCTCGCTGGATGCGCTGCTCCCGGCGCGGTGCTGGAGCAGCACGAGCGGAAGCTCGCCGCCGGGCGTCCTCGGCAGCCACAGGCGCCCGGTTGCGCGGTCCCCTCGACTCGTGAACTCGATGCGCTCGGCGCGCAGGTCGGGAAGCTCGGCTGGCGGGCCCGCCCGGTGCCTCCACAGGCCGAGGGGCTCGCGATGGCCCGAGAGACGCGGCGCGCCGTTCATGAGCGGCGCAGTGTAGCCAGCCGAGCCCCGATCTCCGCTCGGCTGCGCCTCGCCGCGCGCCGCGGGCAGTCGTCTCTCCGAACTTCGCTCGGCTGCGCCTCGCTGCGCGCCGCGCTTCGCGCGGCTTGCTATCTCGCCAGCAGCACCCGGCGCGCGCGGTACAGGTTCGACTTCACCGCGTCCTCGCTCTTCTCGAGCAGCGTCGCGATGTCGGTGATCGGCTGGTGGCGGAGGTGGTGCAGCTCGAAGAGCAGCCGCTGCTCGGGCGTCAGCTCCAGCTCCGCCGCGGCCTCGATGCGCGCCATGCGCTCCCGGCACTCGTAGCTCTCGTAGGGCGTCGGAACGGCCCCGAGCAGCGGAGCCATCAGCTCGACGGACTCGCTCTCCTCGGTGTCGAGCGGCACCGTCGGATGGCGCTTCTTCTTGAAGCGATTGGCCACCGTGCGGCGCGCGATGCCGAGCACCCAGGCCGAGAGATGGGATTCCTTGCGGAACGACGCGAGACACGAGAAGACGTGGAAGAAGACCTCCTGGACGGTCTCCTCGGTGTCGGCGCGGTTGCCCAGCCTCTTGTGTACGAAGCTGAACACCCGCGGCAGGTAGCGTTCGTAGATCTGGTCGAAGGCCTCGCGCTCGCCCGCGAGCACGCGATCGATCAGTTCCGCTTCATCCGGCTGCGCGCCCGGCGCCGCTGCCTCCAGCATGAGCATCCCTCCCAGGTCCGGGGCCGGACCGGGATCCGGCCCCGTGGCTGGAAGTGGCCGGGTTGCGTTCCGAGGTGTCAGAAAAATTTCAGCAAGAGCGGAATTCGCCGATCTCGCGTTCCCGCGGGGCTTCCGGGCTGGCGGGGCCGTCGGGATCCAGAGCCGCGGCCTCATCCGGGGTGAGCCCGAGATCGGCGTCGGTGAGGCCGGTCCGGAAGCGCGGCAGAGCGGGCCGACCGACCTCGGTGGGCGACCGAGCGGGCTCGAGCTCGATGGGATCGATCCAGGCGCGCAGCTCGACGCCCTCCGCGCCCGGGTCCGCGCCGAAGCGACAGGTGGCCAGGGTGAGCAGTCCGGACCCGATGGCGCGGGCCGCGGCGACAGCCTCGGACCCGAAGCTCGGGCACAGCAGCACGACCGCAACGCCCGCCTCGGGACGCGCCCCGAGGTCCGGCGCCAGCTTGAGCCAGTCCGGCAGGCGGGCCTCGACCCAGACCCGCTGAGCGAGGCCGCGGGCCACCAGCTCGAGATCGCGTCCAGCCTCGCCGGCGAGCACCAGCAGGACCTCACCCGCGGCGCCGACGGCGACGAGATCGATGCGCGACTCGGCGCCGAGAACGTCCTCGGCCACGACGCGGAGCCGTGGCCACTCCGAGGCGAGCGCGCGGCGCAGCGCCCGCTTGCGGGCGTCGGTCGGAGCGGACGTCGCGGGGCTCGCCTCACCCATGGATCGGCACCCGCGCGTCCTCGAGGACCAGCCGCGCCACGTCGCGCAGCGCTCTCGCCGCGGGCGACTGCGGGTGCTCGAGTCCGATCGGGCGGCGCGCGACGATGGCGCGATAGATGTGCAGGTCGTCGACGAGCAGGCCGTAGCTCCGCGGAGCGCGCCCGAGATGGCGCGCGGCCACGCCGGCGAGGCGCTCGAACGCGCGCTCGGCCTCGGCGACGCGCCGCACCCCGTGGATCGTGATGCCGACCGTGGCGTCGGCTCGCCGCCGCAGCAACAGCTTCGCGAGCGCGTAGGCCTCCAGCAGATCCCTGGAGTCGGGGGTCGCGAAGAGCAGGGCCCAGCGCAGCAGGGCGGCGCCCTCGGCAGACGCGCGCAGCCACTGCGGCGGGACGCAGACGAGCACCACGCCGCCGTCTCCCGGCTCGGCGGCGCGGCGCACCGCGACGTCGGCGGCGTCGCGGTAGAGCCCGTCGAGATGAAGGGCCGCGCTCGGCACGAGCTCCGCCCCGACGGGCCCGCGGCCGGGCTGCGGCCAGACCAGGCTCCCGTCGCAGGCGGTCGGAGCCAGCAGGCTCGCGCTGGCTCCGAGGCGCGCGATCTCGACCGTGAGGTTCCAGGCGAGCGCGGCGCGCACGACGTCGCGGTCGCCGACGGGCAGCGCCACGATCGGCAGCGCCGCAGGATCCAGACGCGGGGGGACCTTCGCGGCGCCCGCCGGCTCGCTGGCCTCCGGCAGGAAGTAGTGCAGGACGTCGCCGAGTCCGCGCGCCACGCGGCCTGCTACCGGACCACGAGGATCGAGTTGCGTCCGCCGACCGAGCCGCCCACCGTCTCGGGGTTCTCCGGATCCTCGCGCCACTCGCCGTCGACGACGTAGCGGTACTGATAACGCCCCGGCGGCAGCTGCAGGATCTTCGTCCAGACGCGCGTCGTGCCCTCGGACTCGATCAGCGAGCGGACGCCCTTGTCGGGGACCCAGCCGTTGAAGTCGCCCGCGATGCGCACGTCGCTCGCGCGCACGTCGCGGAAGCGCACCACGACCTCGCGCCGCGCCTCGGCGCCGGCGCTGCTCGGACGCAGACCCGCCGGCGGCGAGGCCTCGATCTCCACGGCCAGTGCCGCGTAGTCGACCGCGCCGTTCGCCGAGCGCGCCACCGAGACGATCGGCCGGCCGCGCTGCGCGGCCTCTCGCAGCTTCACGTTCTGGCGGATCACGGTGTCGTAGCAGAGGTCGCCGAACATCTCGCGGATCTCGGCCAGGGTCTGGCGCGCATAGCGCGTCCGCCCGTCGTAGAGCGTCGGCAGGATCCGCACGCCGAGGTCGTGGCCGATGCGCTCGGTCAGCAGCGCGATGGTCTCGAGCAGCTTCTGGACCCCGTGGATCGCGAAGAAGCTGGTCTCGAGCGGCACGATCGCCTCGCCCGCGGCGCGCAGCGCGTTGAAGGTGAGCAGGCCGACGTTGGGCGGGCAGTCGATCAGCGCATAGTCGAACTCGTCGCCCAGCGCCTCGAGTGCGGCGGCCAGTCGGCTCGTGCGCGACTCGATCGGCTCCGCGGCGAGCTTCTGCTCCAGCGCGGACAGCACGATCCCGGACGGAGCTACGAAGAGCTGGGGACCGGCCTCGACGCAGACCTCCCGGAGCCGGCCCGAGCCTCCTGCGTCCGCCAGGACCTCGTACAGGTTCTCGTCGACGCGCTCGGGATCGATGCCCAGGGCCAGGGTCGCGTGCGCCTGGGGGTCCATGTCGACCACCAGGACCCGCGCGCCGTCGGCGGCCAGGCAGCCCGCGAGATTGACGGCGGTGGTCGTCTTTCCGCAGCCGCCCTTCTGATTCACGATGGCGATGGTGCGCATGTGCGTCCCTCCGCTCCCGGCGTCGGGGCCCTCGCCCGCGCCATCAGCCGGAGCTCCCGCTCGCGATCAGCGCGGGCGGGGCCGCGGGCCGCGCGTCCCTCGTCCGAGCTGCGTCCCTCCAGGCCTCGACCTCGCGCACGAAGCGCGCGACCTCGAACACCCATTCCTGGCCGGAGAGCGCGTCGAAGGCTGTGCCGTCCTTGAAGGCCAGCACGACGTCGCCCGTGGCGACGAGGACCAGCTCCGACAGAGGCTTCTCCACGGTGGGCAGCAGCCGGGTCAGCGCGTGGATCGACTTGCGGATGCGCTGGACCGAGATGCCGGCGTCGATGAGCCGCTTGGCAGCCTTGACGGCCACCAGATCCTCGAACGTGTAGCGGCCGTGGCCGCCTGGGGTCATCACGCTGGGCCGGACCAGGTCCGTCTGCGCCCAGTACTGGAGCTGACGACGCGAGATCTTGACGATCTCGACGACATCGCCCGCGCGAAATAGCTCGCGAGCTGTACGCATCGTCCGTGGAGGACCCCCCAAGGCAACCACAGGACGGCCGGAGGCTAGATCGGATTCCGCAGGGAAGTCAACCCAAATCCGGCCGCTTTCGTACGATTCTTGCGTGCGCGCCGGACGTCGGGTGCGCTCGCGCGCCGTCTGCGCACCCGTGCGCGCTGCGTTAGGTTGCGCGGGGTGAGCGCAACGAATGGGGGTCGCGCCCCCGCCGGCGCCCCTCCTGGAGATCGACCGAAGCGCGCCCGACGCGACGGGGAAGACGACCGGCTGGTCGTCGAGGACGCCGGGCACCGCCGCCCCTTCATGCGGGGGATCATGATCCACTCGCTGATGGCGCGGGGGGTGCCCTTCGACGAGGCGAACCTGACGGCCAACGCGGTGCGCGAGCGTCTGCGGCCGCGCGGCGTCGTGACCAAGGAGGAGATCCTCCGGGAGGTGCGCGACCTGCTCGGCGACGCGCCCTTCCGCAGCGACCCCCACCTCCCCCTGCCGATCGACATCACGATCCACGGCAAGGGCAAGGGCGAGCCGTTCTCGAAGGGCGTGCTGTCGCAGTCCCTGCTGGCGGCGGCCCTCGACCCCCACGACGCCTTCGACGTCGCGCGCCAGATCGAGCGGGAGCTGGTGCGGCGCGGCATCCGGGAGATCGACCGCACCGAGCTGCGCCAGCTGGCCTACGAGACCCTGGCGCATCGGATCGGGCCCGAGGCGGCCGACCGCTATCTGGTGTGGCGGCGCTATCAGGACCCCGAGCGGCCCGTGATCCTGCTGCTCGGCGGCGCGGCGGGAGTCGGGAAGACGTCGATCGCGCTCGAGGTCGCCCATCGGCTGGGAATCGGCCGCGTGCTCTCGACCGACTCGATCCGCCAGATCATGCGCCTCACGCTCTCTCAGGAGATCGCCCCGGCGCTGCACGGCTCGTCCTACGACGCCTACAAGCTCGTGCCGCAGGACGCGCTCGGGGACGACCCGGTGATCGAGGGATTCCGCGCCCAGACGGCGATCGTGTCGGTCGGCGTGCGGGCCTCGATGGACCGCGCCCTCGCCGAGAACGCGAGCATCGTGATCGACGGCGTCGCGGTGGTCCCCGGGCTGATCGACCTGCACGCCTACCAGGGGCTCGCCGAGGTGATCTTCCTGGTCGTCGCGACGCTGGACCCGGAGGCGTACGCGAACCGCTTCGCGGTGCGCGCGGCGGACGAGAGTCGTCGCTCGGCGCACCGCTATCTCGAGCACCTCGACGAGATCCTGCGCATCCAGGACCACCTGCTCGAGGCCGCCGAACGCCACGGGGTGCCGATCGTCGACAACGATTCCTTCGACCGGGCCGTCCTGCTGGTGATCCGGCACGTCACGGAGACGCTGCGCAAGCGCGGCGGCATCCATGCCCCGGCGCCGACGTGATGCGGGGCGCGCGCTGCTGGCCGCGGTCCTGGTCCTCGGGCTCGCCGGCTGCGGCACGCTGTCCGTCGATCAGGAGAAGCAGCTCGGCGCCGAGATGGCGGCCGACGCGCGCCGCGAGCTCGATTTCGTGCGCGAGCCGGTGGTGGTGCACTACATCGAGGAGATCGGCCGTTCGCTGGTCCACGCGGCCGGCCCGACGCCGTACAAGTTCCATTTCTACGTCGTCGACGACAACGAGCTCAACGCCTTCGCCGGGCCCGCGGGCTACGTCTACATCCAGACCGGCATCATCCTGAACGCGGCCAACGTGAGCGAGCTCGCGGGCGTGATGGCCCACGAGGTCGGCCACGTGGAGCTGCGGCACATCGCCAAGAACTACAACAAGCAGAAGGGTGCCGGCGTCCTCTACAGCCTCGGCTCGCTCGCCGCGGCGATCTTCGTCCCGGGCCCGGTGGCGGCGGGCAGCCAGATGCTCGGCAAGCTCGCCGCCATGGGTGTGCTGAACACGTTCTCGCGCGAGGCGGAGTCGGAGGCGGACGCCTTCGCGGTGAAGGTCATGCCCGCGGCCGGTTACGACCCCCACGGCCTCACGACCTTCTTCCAGACGCTGCTCAAAGAGGGCGGACCGCACGCGCCGGCGTTCCTGTCGAGCCACCCGGCGACGGAGGACCGCATCGCGGCCACGGGGAAGCTGATCCAGGAGGCGAACCTGCCCGAGGGTCTGCGCGTCTCGGACGGCGGCAAGCTCGAGATCATCCAGCGCCGCATCCGCCTCCTGACCGGGCGCGCGTCCTCGCGCTGAGCCGCCGCGCAGCGCGCTACGAAGCGCGGCGTGCGGCTCGCGTATATTCCTCCGCACGCCGCTGCCGCCCGGGGGAATCCGCCGATGACCACGCCTCGTCCTTCGATCGCCTCGCTCGGAGATCTGCGCCGCTCGGGCTACGCGCCGCGCAGCGTGCGCGAGGAGATCCGCGAGAACCTGCTGCGCCGGCTGCGCGCCGGGAAGCCGATCTTCGAGGGCGTCCTCGGCTACGAGGACACCGTGGTGCCCGCCGTCGAGAACGCGCTGCTCTGCGGCCACGACCTGATCTTCCTCGGCGAGCGCGGCCAGGCGAAGTCGCGCATGATCCGCCAGCTCGCCTCGCTGCTCGACGAGTGGCTGCCCGTGCTGCCCGGCTGCGAGATCCTCGAGGATCCGTTCGCGCCGCTGACGTCCGCCGGACGCGAGCGCCTCGAGCGCGAGGGCGACCGCTGCGAGATCGCCTGGGCGCCGCGCGAGGAGCGCTACGTCGAGAAGCTCGCCACGCCCGACGTGTCCATCGCGGACCTGATCGGCGACGTCGACCCGGTGAAGGTCGCGCAGGGCCGCTCCCTGGCGGATCCCGCGACGATCCACTTCGGGCTGATCCCGCGCACGCACCGCGGGATCTTCTGCATCAACGAGCTGCCCGACCTGACGGAGAAGGTCCAGGTCGGGCTCTTCAACATCATGGAGGAGCGCGACGTCCAGGTGAAGGGCTACCGGCTGCGCCTGCCCGTCGACGTGTTCGTGGTGGCGAGCGCCAACCCGGAGGACTACACCAGCCGCGGTCGGATCATCACGCCGCTCAAGGACCGCTACGCGGCGCAGATCCGCACCCACTACCCGCCGACCCGCGACCTCGAGCTGGCGATCGTGCGCCAGGAGGCGACGCTCCCGGAGGTCGACGGCATCCGGCTGCACGTGCCGCCCTTCATGGAGGACCTCGTCGCCGAGATCACCTTCCAGGCGCGCAGCAGCCCCGACGTGAACCAGGCGTCCGGCGTGTCGGTCCGCATGTCCATCGCCAACTACGAGACGCTCGCGGCCAACGCGGTGCGCCGCGCGCTGCGCGCCGGGGAGAGCGAGGCGGTCCCGCGCATCTCCGATCTCGACGCGCTGCAGGCCTCCACCTCGGGCAAGCTCGAGCTCGAGTACGCGGGCAGCGAGCGCGCCGAGGGCGACGTGGTGCGGGACCTCGTGCGGCGCGCGACCAAGGTCGTCTTCGACGCGCGCTGCGACGTCGAGGAGCTCGCCGGCATCGCACAGGCCTTCGAGCAGGGCTGGCGCGTCGAGGTCTCGGCCGCGATGCCGGCGCCCGAGGTGCTGACCGGCCTCGACGAGATCCCCGGGCTGCGCCACGCGGCCGAGAAGCTGGCGGGCTCGGCCTCGGCGCCGCGCCTCGCGGCCTCGGTGGAGTTCCTGCTCGAGGGCCTGCACCTGTCCAACAAGCTCAACAAGTCGGTGCGCGAGGGGTCCGCGCGCTACGGGCGCGCGTGAGATCGGCGATCTACAGCCGCTGGGACGGCAGCCAGCAGGCCTTCTCGCTGGATGCGGGCAGGAGCCTCGAGAAGCTCTCCGACCTGATGATGGAGGGCCTGTCCGCGCAGGAGGCCCTCGAGTGGATGCGCCGCTACGGCTTCGAGCTCGGCGGCCTCGACATGCGCGTCATGGGCATGGAGGAGCTGCTCGCGGAGCTGCGCGACGAGATCCGTTCGCTCGAGCGCCAGTACCGGATGGACCAGGCCACCGCCTCGCTGCGCGAGCGCCTCGAGGATCTGCTGCGCCGCGAGCAGGAGGCGCTGCGCGAGCGACACGGATTCGAGTCGGCCCGCATGAACGACTTCCAGTCGCGCCGCCACGCTGGCGACGAGCGCCTCTCCGACGCCATCGAGCGATTCCGCTCATATCCGTTCGAGGACGAGGGCGCGGCGCGCGACTTCGAGGAGCTGCTCGAGGAGCTCGACCGGCTGCGCGCGCTGGAGGATTTCCTGGCCGAGCGCGGCCGGCAGTTCCGGGGCCCGAGCCAGGCGGACTACGAGACCGCGCAGAAGATCCGCGAGCGGATCGAGGCGCTGGAGCGCATGGCGCAGGCGCTCGCCGACGGCGACTTCGAATCGATCTCGCCCGAGGCGCTGCGCGAGCTGCTCGGCGACGAGGCCGCGCGCTCGCTGGTGATCCTGCGCGACCTCGAGGGCGACATGCGGCGCGCGGGCTTCCTGCGCGGCAGCGACCCCGAGCTCACGCCCCGCGCGATCCGCCGCATCGGCGCGCACGCGCTGGCGCAGGTCTACGCCGCCCTGGCGCGCGACCGGGAGGGCGCGCACGACACGGACGCGCGCGGCGCGGCGCTGCCGCGCCCCGACGAGACGCGGCCCTTCGAGTTCGGCGATCCGCTCGACGTGGACGTGGTGCGCACGCTGCTCTCCGCGGTGAAGCGCGAGGCGCTCGCCTCGCCGGGCCGCCCGCTCTCGCTGCCGATCCCGATGCGCGTCGAGGACTTCGAGCTGCGCGAGCGCGACCACTCCACCGTCACCACGACGGTGCTGCTGCTCGACATGAGCTGGTCGATGTCCTGGGCCGGGCGCTTCCCGGCGGCGAAGCGGGTCGCGCTCGCCCTCGACCACCTGGTCCGCACCCGGTACCCGCGCGACCACTTCTTCGTGGTGGGCTTCTCGACGCGGGCGCGCCGGCTCGAGCCGCGCGAGCTGCCGCTGGTGAGCTGGGACATGGGCGACCCGTTCACCAACCTCCAGGAGGGGCTGATGATCGCCGAGCGGCTGATCGCCCGGCATCCGTCCGCGAGCCCGCAGGTGCTGGTGGTGACGGACGGGCAGCCGACCGCGTACTTCCGCGGGCGCGAGCTGCGCGTCGAGTGGCCGATGGGCTTCGGAGGCGTCTCGCCGCACGCCGTCGCCGAGACGATGAAGCAGGTGCGGCGCGTGACGCGCCAGGGGGTCACGATCAACACCTTCATGCTCGACGACGCGCCCGAGCTCGTCGGCTTCGTCGAGCGCATGACGCAGGTGAACCGCGGCCGCGCCTTCTTCACCAGCCCCGAGAAGCTCGGCTCGTTCCTGATGGTCGACTATCTGCGGGGCCGGCGGAAGCGCGCGTCCTGATGCGCGCCGGCCGCGCCGCGCGCCGCGCCGGCGCGCGCCTCGCGAGAGGCCTGCGCGCGCTGCGGGCCTGGCGCAAGCTGCCGCGCGGCCGCTTCTTCGTGAGCTTGCACCTGCGCGCCGCGCTGGCGGAGCTGCCCGGGCCGGCGCGCGGGCGCGAGGCGCCGTCCTCGCTGCTCGAGGCGCTGCTCCTGCTCGACGCCGCGGCGCGCGATCCGCGCGTCGCGGGCGTGCTGCTGCGCGTGGGCGCGACGCCCGCCGGCTGGAGCGGGATCGCCTCGCTGCGCCGCGCGCTGCTCGAGCTGCGCGCGCGCGGCAAGCCGGTCGCCGTGCACGCCGAGTCGCTCGACGCGCCCTCGCTCCTGCTGGCGAGCGCGGCGAGCCGCATCTGGCTGCCGGAGACGGGGCAGCTCCACCTCGTGGGTCTTCGCGCCGAGAGCTTCTACCTGCGCGACCTGCTGACCCGCCTCGGCGTGCGGGCGGACGTCGTCCACATCGGCACGCACAAGACCGCCGCGGAGGCGCTGACGCGGCAGGGCATGTCGCCCGAGCAGCGCGAGCAGCTCGAGGAGCTCGTCGACGATCTCTTCGCGGGCCTGGTCGAGGGCGTGGCGCAGGGCCGCGGGCGCGCGCCCGCCCCCCGGCCCG
>Ga0335070_10001948_pt1 | contig 23946 bp, 21 predicted proteins | sample Lox_Sample_13_FD_206722 | JGI IMG/M metagenome (GOLD analysis project Ga0335070, IMG submission 206722) | Soil microbial communities from Loxahatchee National Wildlife Refuge, Florida, United States - Lox_Sample_1.3 | ecosystem: Environmental > Terrestrial > Soil > Wetlands | place: USA...
CGGCGGCCGCGATCGGTGGTGGCTGTCCAGTCGAAGCCGTAGTTTACGCGCGACCCGGCATCGACCCGGTCGAGGCCGGAGAAGCGGTCCGGCGAGAACACCTTGGTGTCGTTCCATTCGAAGGTCCGGCTGTCCTCGTTCGGGATCTTGCCGCTGTTGCAGCAGTCCGGCGACATCACCAGCTGCACGATCGGCTGCAACACCTGGGTCACGTTCTCGCCGGGATGCACGAAGGGATAGCGCCAGGTGAAGCTGCCCTGCGGGAACACCCGCCCCGTCACGCCGCTGAACGTGCTGCTGTGCTGGGGATCGACGCTGTCGCTGCCGGGGTCGGTGTGATCGGTGGCGTACATCTCCCCCGCGACCGTCAGCTTCAGCTCGTAAACATCACCCCAGGAGCTGGTGTAGGGCAGCGTCCAGCTCGGCAGCGCGGCGACGCGGAACGAGTCCCTCCCCTTGCGCCGGACCAGGTTCATGAGACCCGTCTGCAGCCCCCAATATCCGCCGCCGGCGCCGGGCTCGCCGACGAAGTCGTAGTTGATCAGCGGCGTGACGATCGGCGCCTTGTCGTTGGCCAGGTCCTTGTCGGTGGTCTGCCAGCCGTAGCCGCGACCCTCGAAATAGCTGCGTCCGAAGAAGCCCTCGGACCAGAGCTGGTCCTCGAGCCAGCGCTGCGAGCCGAAGTGGTATTGCCGCAGGTATTCCTTGTCGGTCGTGTTCTTGAAGGTGTAGCCCCAGCGCCAGTCGCGGTTGACGTCGAACAGGCCGTCGCCGGCGATATGGCCGCGGAGCTCCCGGTCCACCGGATCCTCGCCGACCTTCGCCTCGTAGGTGCCGGAGGCTTCGAGCTCGAAGGCTCCATTGGGCACGCGCTGCCGGTACTGGCCGAGCAGGACGCCGCCCGCCGGAGACGGCGTGCCGACGATCCTGGCGATCGGCGTCAGGGTGAGGTCCTTGTCGTCGCCGATCGCCCAGAAATAGGGCTGACGGATCTGCACGCCGGACTTGCCGGAGGAGACCGAGAACTCCGGGTTCAAGAGTCCGGATTGGCGCTTCACGCCGGCATCCGGATGCTGGAAGTAGGGCGTATAGAACATCGGGATGCCCCACATCTCCATCACCGCGTTGTGATAGGTGATGGTCTGCGCGGTCTGGTCGCGCACCACCTGGTCGGCCTTGATCTGCCAGACCGGCTGACGCTTGGGATCGGTCTGGCAAGGGAGACAGGGCGTGTAGACCGCCTTGGTGAGGATCTCCTTGGTACCGCCGACGCGGTGAGCGCTGTAGGCGGCGAGCCGCGACTTGTCCTTCAGCAGCGCACGGAACCCGGTGACGACGCCGTCCTTGAAGTCGTCGGTGACATCGACGTAGTTGCCGAACACCGTGTCGCCGGTGGGCAGCAGCAGCACGACATTGCCCGAGGCGCTCATGGTCCGGCTGCGCTCGTTGTAGGTCACGGTGTCGGCCATCAGGATCCGGTTGTCCTGCTCCATCTCGACCCGGCCGCGCGCCACATAGACGCCGAGGTCCTGGTCGTAGCCGACTTCCTGGGCGACGAGATTGACCGGGCTGTCGCTGGCGCGGGCGGCGCGAGGGGTCGCCGCGAACGCCGTCAGGAGAGCGGCGCCGAGCAGCAGCCAATGCACCGGCCGGCGACGGGACAATCCGCCTGCCGCCGTTGATGCAAACCCGGTCGAAGGCCTGAGCCGCCGCACTCCGCCACCCTGTAGAGCCCGATGATCTTTGTGCTGCGCCCGGCAACCCCTTCGGCGCGCCCTCTTCTCCCCCCTGGGTCTCCCCCGGTCTTGCGGCGGCCGATGGGGCCGGAATCCGGCCGCGTTGGTTGGCCGGTAAACTAGCATTTTGCGGTCATTCGTCCACTGATTTCATGGACTTGGGAGGCGCTCCCCTGCCGCGTTCCGATCTGGCGGCGCCAGCCTCGGTATGCTAATTCTCGATGACGTCCAGTTCGCAAATCTGAATCGCAAGTCTCTGAACCGCAAGTCGGGGCCGGCGTCACCGGCCGCAATCGCCGAGGAAAGCATGAAAATCGCATTCGCCAAGCCGGAATTGCCGGATGCCGGCACTCTGGCCGTCGCAGTCATGGACGGCCGCAAGCTCGGGCTGCATGCCGCACAGGTCGATAAGGCGACCAAGGGCGCGGTCACGCGCGCGATCGGCGCCAGCCGCTTCAAAGGCGGCACCGACGATCAACTGGCGCTGCTGGCGCCGGCCGGCGTCTCGGCGCATCGCGTCCTCGCATTCGGGCTCGGCCAGGCGGCGAAGCTCGACGCGCTGTCGGCCCAGGCCGTGGGCGGGCGCCTGGTGGCCGCGCTGAACAGCGCCGGAGAGAAAGAGGCGACGATCCTCCTTGAGGCGATCCCGGGCGCGCCGCTCAGCGAGGCCGAACTCGCCGCCAACATCGCCTTCGGCGCCCAGCTCCGCAGCTACCGGTTCGACAAGTACAAGACGAAAGAGAAGCCGGAGCACAAGCCCACGTTGAGGCGCCTCGTCATCGGCGTCGGCGAAACCGCCGCCGCGAAGCGCGCCTTCGATCCCCTGGAGAAGATCGCGGACGGCGTCAGCTTCACCCGCGACCTCGTCTCCGAGCCGGCCAACGTGATCTATCCCGAGACCCTGGCGCAGCAGGCGAAGACGCTGAGCGAGGTCGGCGTCGAGGTGAAGGTGCTGGGCGAGACCGAGATGAAGAAGCTCGGCATGGGCGCGCTGCTCGGCGTCGGCCAGGGCAGCGAGCGGGAATCGAAGCTGGTGGTGATGCGCTGGAACGGCGCCAAGGATGCGAAAGCGCGGCCCATCGCCTTCGTCGGCAAGGGCGTCACCTTCGACACCGGCGGCATTTCGATCAAGCCGGCCGCCGGCATGGAAGACATGAAGTGGGACATGGCCGGCTCCGGCGTGGTGATCGGCCTGATGCGCGCGCTCGCCGCCCGCAAGGCCAAGGTCAACGCAGTCGGCGTCGTCGGCCTCGTGGAGAACATGCCGTCGGGCACCGCACAGCGGCCAGGCGACATCGTAACCTCGATGTCGGGCCAGACCATCGAGGTACTGAACACCGACGCCGAGGGCCGGCTCGTGCTCGCCGATGCGCTCTGGTACACCCAGGAGAACTTCAAGCCGGTGGCGGTTATCGACCTTGCAACCCTGACCGGCGCCATCATGGTCGCGCTGGGCCAGCTTCATGCCGGCCTCTACGCCAACGACGACACGCTCTCGGACCGCCTGGTTGCCGCCGGCAAGGATACGGGCGAGCTGCTCTGGCGCATGCCGCTGGCGCCGGCCTACGACAAACTGATCGATTCGCCGGCCGCCGACATGAAGAACATCGGCGGGCGCTTCGGCGGCAGCATCACCGCGGCGCAGTTCCTGCAGCGCTTCGTGCAGAAGGGCGTGCCCTGGGCGCATCTCGACATCGCCGGCATGGCCTGGAGCGACAAGGACGCACCGACCGTGCCGAAGGGCGCCACGGCCTATGGCGTGCGCCTGCTCGACCGGCTCGTCGCCGACCACTACGAAGACAAGTGACCGGAAGGGTGGCGGCGAGGCCGTGACCGAGGTCCGGTTCTATCACTTGCAGCGCGCCCGGCTGGAGGAAGTGCTGCCGGTCATCCTGGAGCGCTGCTACCAGCGCGGCGAGCGCACCCTGGTGCTGACCGGCTCGACGGAGCGGGCGGAGGCTCTCGCTGCCCTGCTCTGGACCTATCGGCCGGATTCCTTCCTGCCTCACGGCACCGCCCGGGACGGCGAGGCGGCGCAGCAGCCGATCTTCCTCTCCGGCCCGCCCGCGGGCGAGGATCAGCCGGAGAACGCCAACCAAGCCTCGGTGCTGATCCTCAGCGACGGGGCGCGGCATACGGGACTGGCCGAATTCCGCCTGGTCTGCGAGCTGTTCGACGGCCATGACGAGGCGGCGGTGGCGGCCGCCCGGGAGCAGTGGCGGCGCTGCCGGGAGGCCGGCCATGCCGTGGTCTATTTCCAGCAGGCCGAGACCGGAAAATGGCAGGAGACCGCCCGGGCCTGACCGGAACGGGCCGGCATTGGCTTCACGGCAAATCACACCACACTATCGTGGTATTTTTGCTTATTTTCCCAGTCCTTTCAAGGCGCTAACTGGACTTAAACCAGTTGGGCTTCTAATTTGATCATGCGTTTCCTCCCGGCCGTGCGAACTGCGGACAGCGTCATGATCAGGCACATCGCTCAGGGTTTGCGGCGCTTCGCGCGCAACCGGGACGGCGCCGCCGCAGTCGAGTATGCGCTGCTGCTGCCGGTCCTCCTGATGTTCTCGTTCGGGATCCTCGAGGTCAGCCTCTGCATGGCGAGCCTGGTCACCCTGGAGGGCGGCCTCAAGGAAGCATCGCGCTACGGCATCACCAATATCGCCAACGGGTCGCTGACCAACAGCCAGATTCTCAACCAGGTCCCCGATGCCTTCAAGCAAGGCACGCCTCCGGATCCCCGGACCATGATGATCGGCTTCATCCTCAATCAGAACACGCTCGACCTGATCGACCTCAACACGGCGACCATCACCACCAAGGTGTACGACAGCTTCAGCGTCGTGAAGGACGGCGAGCCGTTCGTCGACAAGCCGGACTTCCCGCATGCCGGCGATCCGCCGAACGGCGTCTATGACGTCGGCGAGCCTTACTCCGACGTCAACTGCAACGGAACGCGGGACGGTCCCGGCTCCAAGGACGACGGCACCGGCGTCGCCGGCGACATCGTGGTCTATACCGTGAACTACAACTGGACCATCATGACGCCGATCATCGGCAAGTTCCTCGGCCAGCCGGATCCCAAGCACCCCGGCAAATTCATCATCCCGATGGGCGCCAGCATCGTCGTCAAGAACGAGCCCAGCCTCTCCGGCAGCAGCTTCTGTTCGTGACCATGGCCCGATACTTCCACCGAGCGACATCCTGTATGCGGCGGCCGCGGTTCGGCCGCGACCAGCGCGGCATGGCTGCGGTCGAATTCGCACTGATCACGCCGATCCTCGTGCTGCTGGCGCTCGGCTGCTTCGAGGTGCCGAGCTACGTGCTGGTGTTCCAGAAGATGTCGCGCGCCTCCGCCGGTGTGGCCGATCTGGTGGCCCAGGCCGACGATCCGATCACCAAGGACCAGCTGGTCGATATCTTCTCCGGCGCCAAGTCCATGATGCAGCCCTATGACGTCGTGAACGACGGAGAGGTCATCGTCACCTCGATCAACAATCCCAGCGGCACCGGCGTCAAGATCACCTGGCAGCGCAAGAACGGATTGGTCGCCACGGCGAGCAAGCTCGGCAGCAGCGGCACGCCGGCCAATCTCCCGGCCGGCTTGACGCCGGCCGCCGACGAGGAGGTGCTCGTCGCCGAGGTCTACTACAATTACAAGCCGATGTTCGGGAACATCATCTACAAGGGCTCGCAGCTCTACCGGGTCTCCTACACCCGGCCGCGCAACCACAATCTCGAGACCGTGCCGCCCACCGATCTGACGCCGTCCGACCAGTAATGCCGCGGGTGACAACCCGCAAAAGCGAACGCCGGCCCCGAGCGCATTCGGGGCCGGCGTTCCTTTTCCCGCAGACTACTGGACGATGCGCAGCGCCGACAGGCTGGCGCCGATCTCGTTGAAGGCGTCCTTGAGCGCGTCTTCGTTGTTTGCCGCGAAGAAATAGGGCTTGTCCGGCTTGGTGGCGACTTGAGAGAGCAGGTCGGTGAGGTCCTGCTCGCCCGCCTGCTGATATTGAATCACATAGATCTTGATCGGGCCCTGGCCGGGACCGAGCTTCTTGTCGCAGCCCTTGATCTTGGTTGCGACCTGGAGCAGCCGGTTGCCGAGGTTGTTGTCCACTTTCTTCGTCGTGGTGCTGCAGTCGGAGTTGTAGACCAGCAGGTCCAGATTGTTGCCGAAGTCGGTGGTGGAGGAGGACTGGTCGCCGGCGCCGAACCAGCCATGATAGGCGTCGCCGTTGCCGCCATGGCTCTGGCCGTCGGTCATCAGCACGATCGCCTGGGCGCGGTCGAACGGCGGGTTGAGCACTGCTTCGTTGAAGGGATCCCCCGGCATCAGCACTTCCCAGGCCCAGAACAGTCCTTGGGCGGCGTTGGTCGTGCCGCCGGCGGTGAGCGTCGAGATCATGGTCTTGACCTCGCCGGTGTTGGAATGCAGCGGCAGGATGCCGACCTTCGGGCAGGTGGTGCAGGAATCGTCGTGGGTCTGGTCCGGGTTGCTGCTCGGCAGCACGTAGTACCAGGACGGCGGGTTGTAGACCCTCCGGCGGCCGATCTGGACGGTCGCGTTCCAGGTCGCCTCGTTGCAGTTGCCGATCTCGTCGTTCGTCTTGCTCACCGGCTCCCAGCCCGGCCATTGGGTGCCGTTCGGCATCGTCACCGCGCCCAAGGTCAGGTCGGCGTCGTCGGTCATGTCGGTGTTGCCGTTGTAGCGGGCGAAGACGCAGCCGCTCCACCCGCCGGGGACCTTCGAACTGTCGGTCGGATCGTAGAGCAGCGGCACCTCCGAGATCGGGCTGGTGTAGGTGTGCTGGGTACCGCTGAAATGGCCCAGCGGATCCGTGAAGGTGGTGCCGGTCGCGGTCCAGGTCCCGCTGCCGCTGGGCGTACCGGTGCCGGGGACGTAGGTCTTGACGTTGACCTTCGAGTTCCAGGGCACGACGCCGATGTTGAGCAGGCTGTAGTTGACGCCTTTGACCGTCACCTGCTGCTGCTGGACGCCGCTGGTGAACGGCAAGGCCAGCGTATCGACGAGATCCTGGGCGTTCTGGACCTGCTGCTGGATCTTGGTGGTCTTCGATCCGGAGATCGTATCGCCCATGGACCCGGAATTGTCGAACGAGAACACGACGTCGAGACCGGTGACGGCGCGCGCCACCTTGGCGCTGGACGCCACGGTCATGGTCTGGAATCCAAGCAGGCTCATCAGCGTGGTGGGGATGGTCGCGGTGGCGTTGACCGAGACCGTGGCGCCGGAATTGTCGACCACGACCGAGGGATCGGGAACGGTGGCGCCCATGGCCCCATCGGGGAAATTCGCGCGGAAGAAGGCCTTCGCGTCGGTCTTCACCTTGTTGTAGTTGGGATCCTGCTCGGTCTGCAGCGCCTTGCCGCCGGCGAGGGCAGCGGCGTCGATCGCCTGGGAGAGGCGCGCCTTGATCAGATAGCCCCGGGCGGCATCGACCGCGAGGCCGGTCACCGAGATGAAGACGATGGCGGAGAGGCCGAAATAGATGGCGACGGCCCCGCGCTCGTTCAGCAGGAACCGGCGGTGCGCCGGATTCGCCTGGTCGCCGGATTGAAACGACGACCCTGCGCGACGCGCGACGCGCGACAGGCCGGACTTCAACAGCGACGCAAAGTGGCGTAACGGCATGGCTCGATCCTCATTCGCCCCACCTTTGCATCATAAGCGCGAACCGCTTGCCGCACAACCGGAGCTGTGACATCAAGCAATTGATTTATCTAGAATTTATCGAAAAATGTAGGGGTCCTGGAGACACGTCTTCCGGCGCCGCGACCGCAGTTTCCCGGGCCATGAGACAAGGAATGGCGCGGCCGGCGATGGTTTCAAGGAGGCTATTCCGAGGGCGGCCCGGGCTGCTGCGGCTGCGGCGTCTCGCCGCTGTTACCGGTGTTCGCGCCGACGCCGATCGGGTTCGCCTCCTGGGAGGTGACGGAGGACGAGGCCGAGGTCTTCGAAGCGTCGGTATTGGCGTTGGTCGTGCTGCTGGTCGAGGCGTTGAACTGCACGTCGCTCGGCGACAGCACGCGGACGCAGCGCTGGTTGCCGCAGGAATAGAGCACTTCCGTCGGCGCCGTCTGGGCCGAAGCGTCGAGCACGGTCACGTGCCGGTCGTTCACCGGGTTGACCACCAGCGGCCAGTCGAGCAGCAGTTCCTGAGAGGCGCTGAGCACGATCAGGTTGGTCTCGCCGGGCGACTTGCCGAACACGATCACGGTGGTGGGGTCGTCCAGGGTGACGTCGGCGACGGTCGGATCGCCCACCACGACGCTGGTCGCAGGTTTCGCCAGCTTCACGACACGGGCCTCTCGCCAGTTGAGGTCCAGCCCATCCGCCCGGGCGTTGGCGCTGCCCAGGAAGAATCCGCCCGTAACCAAGCTGGCCGTGACCAGCATCGGCAACAGAACCAGCAGGCGACGCATTTTCCCCTCCAGGACCCCCACGGGCACGGGCTCGGTTCCGCCGCACTCAAGCCAGCGTACTCAAGGCCCTTGCCGCTATTAGTTAATCTTAGTCGAGAAGCGCGTTTTCGGCAATGCCGATGCACCTGCCTCGGGCAGATGCGGGCCGAGCCTTGCCGTCGGCGGCCAGAGATTGTATAATCCCATCAAGTGGTTGTCGTCGGCCTTGGGGCCCGGAATGTCCGGGAAAGCGGCCGCAAGCCACGGGGGAGTAGTCCTATGCACGGGGTCATGCAGCCGAAGGACCCGGCAGCCGGATCGCCCATCGCCGCCCGGCCCTCCATCAGAGGGGCCGCCGGCTGGTGCCTGTTGCTGGGCCTCGCCGGCCTGACGGCCGGCTGCGCCTCAATGGGCGCGCCCAAAGCCGGCACCGACGCCAGCCTGGTCGCGGCCCAGCGCCAGGCGGCCGAGCAGGACGAGGCCGCCTATAACTACAGCGACGCGGCCGGCATCTACCAGACGCTCTACTCCCAGCACCCCGACGATCTCGACCTCGGCCTTGGCCTCGCCCGCAACCTCCGCTTCTCCGGCTCGCCGCAGAACGAGATCGTGCTGGTCAATCAGCTGATCGCCAAGCACGGCCGGACCGTCCCGCTGCTTTTTGAGCTCGGCAAGGCCTATCTGGCGGCCGACCAGGACAACCTCGCTTTGCCGACCCTGCTCGAGGCCAAGGGCAAGGATCCGAAGAACTGGGAAATCCTGTCCACGATCGGCGTCGCCTACGATTATCAGGGCGACTACGCGGATGCCCGGGACGCCTATGCCCAGGCGCTCATCGCCTCGCCGAGCAACCCGACGGTGCTGAACAACCTCGCACTGTCGCAGGCCCAGAGCGGCGATCTCGACGGCGCCATCGCCACGCTGCAACAGGCGATCGACCAGCCTTCGGCGACCGCCCAGACGCGCCAGAACCTGGCGCTGCTGATGGCGCTGAAGGGCGATCCCGACGCCGCCGAGCGCCTCGCGCGCAAGGACCTGCCCCAGGACGTCGCCGACAACAACAATTCCTACTATCGGATGCTGGCTTCGGCGTCGCGCGGCGAGGCCGTCGCCCCGGCGGTGACCACCCCAGCGGCAGCAACCGCCGCGCCGGTCGTGCCGCTCCCCGCGTCGTCAACGCCGGCATCGGTGCCGATCACCGCCGCGCCGGCAGCAACCGCCGTGCCCGCCGTCGCTCCCTCGACGGACGACAGCCCCGTTCGCTGACGCCCATCCGCCGAAGACGGCACCCGGTCCGCGAAGCCGCGCCGCGCCCTCGAGCGCGGCGCCGGTTATTTCAGCATGTTGGCGACCTGGATGCCGGCGGGACCGGCGATCACCAGGAACAGCACCGGCAGGAAGAAGATGATCATCGGCACCGTGAGCTGCGCCGGCAGCGCCGCAGCCTTCTTCTCCGCCGCGTTCAATCGCGCGTCGCGGTTTTCCTGGGCGATCACCCGGAGACCGGTCGCGATCGGCGTGCCGTACTTTTCGGACTGCAGCAGCGTCGTGGTCAGCGAGCGGAAGGTCGGCAGGCCGGTGCGCTCGGCTAGGTTCTCGTAGGCGGCGCGGCGATCGCCGAGGAAGGCGAGCTCGGCCGCGGTGAGGCCGATCTCCTCGGCCATGATCGGCGCCGATTCCGCCATCTCCTCGGAGACCTTGTTGAAGGCGGCCTCGATCGACATGCCGGCCTCGACGCAGATCACCATCAGATCGAGGGCATCCGGGAAGGCCCGGGTCATGGTCTTCTGCCGCTTCTGCACCGCGTTGCTGAGGATGAGATTGGGCAGTATCCAGCCGAAGCCGGCGCCCAGCACCGCAACCAACCACTTCATGAGGGTCGTCCATTGCGGGAAGATCGTCCAAGCATAGAAGGCCGCGATACCCGCGACCACGAACAGCAAGGCGAGGCGCGCGAAGACGAAGGTGACCGGCGCGGAATTGCCGCGCCAGCCGGCTTGAATCAACCGGCGCTTCAGCTCTTTCGCCTCCAGCATCTCCTCGAGCTTCAGCTGCTTCAGGATCTGCCGCATCGTACTCTCGGAGCGGGTCGGCTGCAGCCGGCGGCGCTGCTGGAAGCCCTCGCGCTGCTGCACCGCGAGCTCGTCGCGCTTGAAGGCGACCGCGCGCCGGCGCGCCGCGAACTTGTCGTTCTGCAGGAACGGCAGGGCGACCGCCAGCACCGAAGCGACCGCCGCAATGAAGGCGACGAACACGATGACGGTGGCGAGGTCGAAGCCGAAAGCGAAGTTCTTGTCCATCGTGGCTCCGCGAACGACGCGCGGCGGGCGCCGGGCGCCCGCCTCGACGTCACATGTCGAAGTTGATCATCTTGCGCATCACCAGCACGCCGCAGCCCATGGTCACGGCGCCGATCGCCAGCATGAACTGGCCCGGCTTGGTGGTGAACAGCAGCGCGACGTAGTCGTAGGCGAGGAAGGTGAGCGCGCCCATCACGAACAGCGGCAGCGAGCCGATGATCGCGGCCGAGGCCTTGGCTTCGCTCGACATCGCCTGGACCTTGTCCTTCATCTTCTTGCGCTGGCGCAGCACGTCGGACAGCTTGGCGAGCGTCTCGGCGAGGTTGCCGCCGGTGGTCTGCTGGGTGCCGAGCACGATGGTGAAGTAGCGGAACTCCGGGCTGGGGATGCGGTCGCTCATCCGCTGCAGCGCGTCGCCCATCTGCTGGCCGAGCTTGATCGCCTCGTTCACCATGCGAATCTCGGGCCCGACCGGGTCGGGCGATTCCATGCCGACGATGTTGAGGCACTCGCCGACCGTGAGGCCGGACCGGACGCCGCGGACGATGATGTCGATGGCATCTGGGAACGCGGCGACGAACTTCTTCAGGCGCCGCTTGATCAGGAAGTTGAGAATGAACTTCGGGATGCCGAGGAAGCCGATCGCCGCCACCGCCAGCAGCACGATCGGCGGGAGCTGGAAGATGAAACCGAGACCGACGCAGACGAGGCCGCTGAGCAGGGCGAAGCCGATGAACTGCTTCGGCCCGATCTTGAGGCCGGCATAGATCAGCTGCTCCCGGAGCCGCGAACCGCGCCGCTTCATGCGCGCCTGCTCGGCGTTCTTCAGCCGCTCCGCGATCTGCCGCTTCCGTTTCGCAGCACCCTGGGCGTCCTTGCGGTTGCCTCCCGGGAGCACGACGACCGGCATCGGCTCGCCGACCACCGAGCTGATGCGTCGCTTCAGCCGCGCCTGCGGCGCCGTCGCCACGGCGTAGATGCCGAAGCCGAGGAGCAGGACGATCAGGATCGAAAGTGCGGCGACGCCGTAGATCAGGACGCGCGGGTCGTTCGCCAGACTAGCCACTGCCGGCCTCCATGGCCTCGGCCAGTTCGCGCTCCTTGCCGAAGTAGCGCACGCGATCCCAGAAGCCGGGGCGGAGGCCGGTGAAGCGATGGCGGCCGGTGATGCGGCCCTGCGCGTCCTCGCCGGTGATCTCGTAGACGAAGAGATCCTGCAGGGTGACGACGTCGCCTTCCATGCCCATCACCTCGGAGACATGGGTGATCTTGCGCGAGCCGTCGCGCAGGCGCGCCGCCTGGACGATCACCTGGATCGCGCCGGCGATGTGCTCGCGCACGGTCTTGGCCGGCAGGTTGTAGCCGCCCATCGCAATCATGTTCTCGAGACGCGACACGCATTCGCGCGGATTGTTGGCGTGGATCGTGCCCATCGAGCCGTCGTGGCCGGTGTTCATCGCCTGCAGGAGGTCGAACGCCTCCGGGCCGCGCACTTCGCCGACGATGATCCGCTCGGGACGCATACGCAGGCAGTTCCGCACCAGGTCGCGCATCGCGACCTGGCCGACGCCCTCGAGATTGGGCGGCCGGGTCTCGAGGCGCACCACGTGCGGCTGCTGGAGCTGCAGCTCGGCCGCGTCCTCGCAGGTGATGATGCGCTCGGTGCGGTCGATGTAGTTGGTGAGGCAGTTGAGGAGCGTGGTCTTGCCGGAGCCGGTGCCGCCGGAGACGATGGTGTTGATCCGGCAATGCCCGACGATCTCGAGGAGACGCGAGCCCGACGGCGAGATCGAGCCGAACTTCACCAGCTTGTCGAGCGTCAGGCGGTCGCGGCGGAATTTGCGGATGGTGAGCGACGGGCCGTCGATCGCCAGCGGCGGCGCGATCACGTTGACGCGGGAGCCGTCGGCGAGACGCGCGTCGCAGATCGGGCTGGCTTCATCGACGCGCCGGCCGATCGCCGAGACGATGCGCTGGCAGATGTTCATCAGCTGCTGATTGTCGCGGAACCGGATGTCGGTCAGCTCGATCTTGCCGTTGGTCTCGATGTAGACCTTGTCGGCGCCGTTCACCATGATGTCGGCGATGTCGTCGCGGGCCAGCAGCGGCTCCAGCGGCCCGAGGCCGAGCACGTCGTTGCAGATTTCCGTGATCACCATCTGCTGCTCGGCGGCAGACAGCGTCAGGTTCCGCATATTGATGATTTCGCTGACGATCTCGCTGATCGCGTCGCGCACGGACTTGTGGTCGAGCTTGGCGAACTCGCCGAGGTCGACCGTCGCCATCAGGTCGTTGAAGACGTTGAGCTTGATCTCCGCCAGCCGGGAGTCGAGCTCGCCGCCGCGCCCACTGCTGCTGCTGGCGCCCGAGACCGGCGAACCGGCGCCGCCCGAAGGCCGCGTCGGCGGAGCCGGCACATCAGCCATCGCCGGCGGCCGCGCGGCCGGCGAGGCGGCGGGGGTAATCGGGCTGTTGCGCTTGCCGAACATCGCTGTTCAGGCTCCTCGGTTCAATTCACCAAAGCGGAAGCTTCAGGCCGGAAGCCCCGCCTGTCAACTTGCCTGCTTCTTCGGCTTCTTCTTCAACCAGCGCAGCAGCGGGCTCTCCGCGGGCGCGGCCCCCCGCTCGGCCGACGGCCGCGCGCCGAGCGCCGCGGCGATCTGCCGGAAGGTGGCGGCGGACTTGTGGGAGCGCGCGCCCTCGCCAAACAGCTGACCGTTGTTGGAAAGCTGGCCGAAGATCTGCGGATCGAAGGGAATCACACCGATCGGCGCCAGCCGCAGCGATTCTTGGAAATCCTTCACCGAAAGCTGGGTCTTCTTCGCGGCATCGAGCTTGTTCAGCACCAGCCGCACGTTGGCCTGCTCGCCGCGACGGCTGCGCATCCAGTCGACCAGCATCTTGGCATCGCGCAGGTTGCTCAGATCGGGCGTCGCGGTGATCACCACCTCGTCCGAGAGCACCAGCAGGTTGGAGACCCAGTCCGACCATTGCCGCGGCACGTCGACGACCACGTTGGCGGCCATTTGCCGCAGCAGGTCGATCAGGCGTTCGACCGACTCGCTGCTTGGCCGATAGAGCTCCTTCAGCGTTCCCTGGGTCGAGGCGACGCTGAGATGTTCGTCGTGCTCCATCAGGAAGCGCTCGACCAGCGTGCTGTCGAGCCGCTCGGTGTCGAGCAGCGCGTCGCCGATCGACTGCTTGGGATCGAGGTTGAGCGACAGCGCCGCGGTCCCGAAATTGAGGTCGAGGTCCAGCAGGATGGTCTCGTCCTTGGTGGTCTCGGCCAGGGTCCAGGCGGCGTTGCAGGCGACCGTGGTGCTGCCGACGCCGCCGCGCGCGCCGATGAAGGTGATGAGACGCCCCTGCACCTTGGCCGAGGGGTCGCGGATCGATTCGACCACCGCCTCGACGATCTCCTGGGTCGAGACCGGGCCGACCAGGTACTCGGCGATGCCCTGGTTCACCAGGCGGCGATAGACCTGGACGTCGTTGATCGAGCCGATGACGATGACCTTGCGGCCCGGCTCCACGACGTCCGCCAGCTGCTCGAGGTTCTTCAGGAGCTGATCGATGCCGCTCGGATCCTCGACGATGATCACCCGCGGGCTCGGATTGTCGGCGTAGTGCTTGCCCGCCCGCGGCAGCCCGCCGAACAGGATGCTGAGCTTGACCTTCGCGAACTCCCGTTCCGAGCGCAGCCCTTCGAGTGCCGCCTCGGTCTCCCGGCTCAGCGGAAACGCTTCGATGTTGAAGCGATGGATCACGCGCTCAGTCTCCTATCCCTACTGGCCTATTCCCTACCGGCCGATGCCCTATTGGCCGCTCGTCGTCGAGGTCGGCGCGGTTTCAACCGGGCTCGCGATGATCTGTCCGTTCGCGTATTTCGTCACGATATCGACGCTGCGGTTGCCGTAACGGCCCGAGGGCGGCTGCATCTGCTCCAGGTCGAGCGGATTGACTGCCATCAGCCCGACGTTGCGCTCCGTGGCGCAGCCCAAGTTGCCCCAGTTCTCGTTGTAGAAGTTGATCTCCGGCTCCTGATTGGTCATGCCGCAATCCGGCACGTCGGCGACGTAGATCGGGAACATGAGGGTCGCGCGATGCGCGGCGCCGGCACTCCATTCCGGATGCAGCGTCACTTCGACTGCCGCCGGCGGAATGCCCTGGGCGGCCAGCGCGTCGCGGATGTGGCCGGCGAAAGCGACCGCGGCCGGATCGCTCTTCGAGCTCGCACCGACCGCGATGCCGATCGGTCCGGCGTTGCGATCGCGGAAGTCCCTGGCGAATTCCTCGACGCGCGGCCGATCCTCGCCCTGGACCGCGCCGTTGGGCGCCGGCTCCAGGAACAGCACCGCAGTCTTGGAGACGACGGTGGCCTGGAACTTCGCGTGGGAATCGTAGGCCGTGAGGTCGGGCGAATTGCAGGCGCCGAGCGGAAGCGCGAGCGCGCCGAGCAGCGCCGTCGCAGCCAGCAACCGGGAAGCTGATGTCGTCATCCCGCGCCTCCTCACTGAACGATATAGCCGATTGGGCCCTGCAGCGTGGGCGCGTTGCGGCCGGTCGGGACCGGCTGCTTCACATAGATGTTCTGCAGGTGGCCGAGGAAATACATGTCGAGATCGCTGGCCGGCGCGAAGCCGTCGGTCGGCACGGCCAGCAGCTTCGCCGAGACCGGCTTCACCATCAGCGCGGTCACGGTGATCACCAGCTCGGTCTCGTTGTGTTGGAAGGCTTCGGAACGGAACAGCTGGCCCAGCACCGGAATGTTCTGCAGCCCGGGCAGGCCTTTCAAGCCATTGATGATGTCGTTCGAAAGCAGGCCGCCCATCATCAGGCTGCCGCCGCTCGCCAGCTCGACCACGGAATTCGCCCGCCGCACCTTCAACCCGGAGACCGGGCTGCAGCCGGCGCAGAGCGTCACCTGGTTGGTGCTGTCGAGCGAGCTCACCTCGGTGCCGATCTTCAGGCTGATGCGCCCGGAATCGAGCACCACCGGCAGGAAGGACAGCGCGACGCCGAACGGCTTGAATTCGACCGTGATGTTGCCGTTGTCCTGCGCGGTCGGGATCGGCGTTTCGCCGCCGACCAGGATGTTCGCCACCTCGCCGGAAACGGTGACCAGGTTGGGCTCGGCGAGGCTCCGCGCCATGTTCTGCTGCTCGAGCAGGCTCAAGGTCGCGTCGAGCGATCCGATCGGGCCGAGGTTGGTGGCCGAGCCGGCGATCGTCGCCGGCGGCGTGATCAACCCCGAGACGCCCGGCAGGAAGAAGTTGACTGCACCGCCGCCGACCGAGACGTTTTGCAGGTTCCAGTCGATGCCGACGTTCTTCAGCGCGGACTTGTCCACCTCGGCGACCCTGACGCGCAGCATCACCTGCTGCTCGTTGGCGACCCGCAGCATGTTGACGATCTTGGCGTCCTCATCGACGAAGCGCCGGGCGATCTCGGTGGCGCGCTTGACGATGCCGTCGGAGCTGACCGAGCCGGTGAGCACGATCGAATCACCCGCCCCCGAGACGTCGATCGGCTCGCCGGGCAGCAGCTGGGCCAGCACCTGCTTCACGGAATCGGTGTCGGGATGCACGTTGATCTCGAAGCGCTCGATGATCTTGCCCTGGGCGTCCAGCAGGAAGACGTTGGTGTTGCCGACGGTCTTGCCGACCAGGAAGAGCTGGGTCGGTGAGCGGACCACCACGTCGGCGATCGTCGGGTTGCCGACGATCACGTCGCGGACCGCGTTCGGCAGCCTGAGCTCCAGGGTCTTGTTCAGGGTCAGCGGCACGACCTCGTCGGGCGTGCCGGAGAGCGACTTCACCAGGGCGGCATAGGGCCCGGGGGCCGCTTCACCGGAGGGCACCGTCGTCACGGTCTGCGCCAGGCTGCCGGAACCGGTCGAGACAACGGCTGCGACCGCGAGGACCAGGGCAGCGAAAATATGCTTGTGCATGCTTACTGGCCGAACTTCTGTATGGCGACCGCGCCGCCTCGATTAATCTTGACCTCGGCTTTCTTCTTGGCGCGTTCCTTGGCCATCGCAACCGCCTGCTGGGCGTCGGCCGGCATCTCGTTCTGGTCCTCACCGAGATCCAGCGCGACCAGAGACGAGAGCGCCTTCGAAGCCCGGATATCCATGGTGAAGGTCTGCTGCCGTTCGTTGTCCTTGGGTCCGGCCACCATGCTGCGCAAGATCAGGCTGAGCTGGCCGAGCTGCTGCGAGACGAACAGGCGCTCGGCCTGGGCCGGCGTCACCTCCAGGGTGGCGAGGTTGCCGATCTCGGCGACGCCTTCCTTGGCGTCATGCGCGAGCTTCTGGTTGATCGCCACCACCCGCACGTCCTTCATGATCGTTTCCGATGTGTAGCGGACGATCACGTCCTTCCATCCCGTCAATTGGGCGAGATCGCGGACCGAGGCGTTCATCACGACATCGACGTGATCGCCGGGCAGGATCAGTCCCGCGACGCCGCTGGCCGGCGTCACGTTGATGGTCACCGCCCGCATTCCGGGCGCGATGGCGGCCGAGGTGACGCTACGGTCGCCCTGCTTGATCACCATCTCGCGGCTCATCGGCTCGCCGGACATGATGGAGCGGCGGGCGATGTGATCGAGGAAATCCTGGCGCGGGTCGGTCGTCCCCTCCGGCTGCTGCTGGCCGGCCGCCGGCTGGGTCACAAAGCGGTCATTGAGCAGGTTCTGGGGCCAGGGTTCCCACCGGATATCGTCCGGGCCGACCACAGTACCGGGTGTGATGTCCCGCGCGGCCACCAGCACGTTCTGGGTATTCACCGCGGCGCCCTGATTGGCCGCCTGCTCCGGCGCTTGATGGGAAGCGAGGAAACTCCGAACCAGGACGGCCGCAATCAATCCCGTCCCGAGAGCAAGGACGATCAATACTATTACTATTGGCCGCATAATGGGTCCCCTCCCTCGCATGGCCCAAGGCGACGCCCCGAATCACCCCCGATCCAGGCCAAGCGTGAGACAGTATCGCGGATTGTTAAAGAATTTGCTAGTGGCTGGTTGCAATTCCTAATCCGAAATCAAAGGCCTAGCGTCGATTGCTCGCACAAGTTAACCATAGATTCGGAGCGATGTTGCGCCGCAGGATGACCGTGGATCAGCCACTGCCCCGGGCGCTGTCACAGTCGTTAACCCTTTGGGCAGCGTCGCTTATTTAGGAATTTGCGCGGAACGTTAGCATCCTGTCGCCCAACAAACGGCATGACTGTGCCGGAGCCAGAAATCGAGGGCGGCGGCAGCGATGGCCACACCATAGGGCAAGGGTCGCTGCGGCCGGCCCGGGGCAAGAGCCCGGCCGGCGAGGACGATCACGGCGAGGATTCCGCCGGCGAGCGACATGACGAGGAAGAAACGGATGAGCTCGAAAATGAATCCTGGGGAGAGGCCGATCCAGAGCGCGACCGCGGCCGCGAGCTTCGCATCGCCGCCGCCGATCACGCCGGCGGCGAAGAGCCCGAAACCGACGCCGAGAACGACGGCGCCGACTGCCACTGCGACGGCGATTCCGGTCCAGCCGATCCCGACCGCCCAGGCCCAAGGGAGGTAACCGAGGGCGACGCCGGCGGTCAGCCAGTTGGGGAGACGGCGCCAGGCGATGTCACAGCCGGCGGCGATCAACATGGCGGCGGCAAATGCCAGTTCCAGCCCGAGAGCCAAGCCCGGCATCGCGGCCCCTGCTGGCCAGATCTCCGTCATTCAGGAAGCGTCCCGCGCCGGCAGTGCAAGGCGCCTGCTGTCCGGCGCCCACTAATTTCCGAACACCCCGAGCATGGCGTTGGTCAGCACGTTGTAGGTGAGGCTCATACCGCCGCCGGTCAGCAGCAGGGAGCCGATGATGAAGATGCTGATGAGCGCGGCGATGAGGGCGTATTCGATCGCCGTGGCGCCCGCCTCTGCGCGGCCGAACCTGTCAAGTACAGGCAAGGGCCGCGCCTTGGACATGGCCCGCTCCGTCGCGTCAGTTGGCGGCGGCGGAGCTCAGCGTGGAACCGACGTTGTTGAACACCAGCTTCAGGCTGTTGCCGGTCAGCTGCAGCGCCGCGATGATCACGATCGAGATCAGAGCGGCGATCAGCCCGTACTCGATCGCTGTCGCGGCGAGGTCGGACTTCAGGAATTTGCGAATCTTCGACATCGATACTGTTTCCTCTGGTCGCCCATCTGCGAATCAAAGACCGCCCGGCGGCACCCGGCGATTCTGGCCCCCGACGGCGGAACAATGTCCCCACCCTTCATAGCTTTTTTGCCGAATAGCCGCAAGGCCACGACAGTTTTATTCAAGGTTACCGGAGGATTAAGCGAATTGCTTCGCGTGGTCGGCGAGCAAAACGCACCGCCATGGCGTGATTGATCCCGCTCAGACTCCGCCGCGGATCACCCGTTCCTATTCGCGGCGTCCCGGCTCGCGCCCCTCGGACTCGCGGGCGAGTTCGATGAAGCGCGACCCCCAGAGCCATCGGCCGAGCGGCGGCCAGCGCAGCAACTTCCCGCAGGCCCACCAGATCACGAGCGTGCCGAGGATGCCTGCATAGCCGTCGATGGCGTAGTGCCAGCCGAGATGCACCGTCGCGATCAGGATCACCAGTGCGAAGAGGCCGAGTACGAGTCCGAGGATGCGGTGCGTCGCCCGGCCCACCAGAAACAGGTTGAAGGCAACCGCGACGTGCAGGCTCGGCATCGCCGTCACGTTGCCGTTGATGACCCCGTCGCGACCATTTTCAAGATAGACCTGCCACAACCGCTCCTGCAGCGAGAGCGTGAAGTTCGGCCATTCCAGGCTCGCCGCATGCAGGTAGTTGACGAGCGGAAGATAGGGATCGGGGAGGCCCGTCACCCGGCCGTAGTAGATCGGGCCCGCCGAAGAGAGCAGCGTCCCGCCGAAATTTCCGACGATCGCCCAGACCAGAATCGAGGAGAGGAAGTACTGCATGCGCAGCACGGGATCGCGCTCCGAGAAGGCCTGCCAAAACATCACTCCGTAGAGCGCGAAGAACCAGCTGGCGTAGGCGGCGCTCAGGATCGAGGTCGCGAGCGGATGACCGAGCACCGGTTGCAACCACTCCCAGGGCGCGCGCCCGAAATGCAGCCAGCGATCCCAGGTGGCGAAGGTGGGATCCCATGTGAACTTGTGGAGCACCGGAATCAGCGCCTCGAGGAAGCCGAAGCTGACGGCGAACGGAGGAAGCAGGATCAGCACCACCAACCCGCCGGCCAGCCGGGCGGCACGCAGGTGGTGGTCCGCGATGCGTCGCCACGCGAAACCGAGCGGGTGCGGTGTCCGCGCCCGCAGCGCAGCGAGCACGACATCGGCCACCGCGGCAATCAGTATGACCCAAAGTCCGATGATGCCTAGAAAGATGTACCCGTCGACCAGCGAGAACCGGAAGATCAGTGCACGGCCGAGCATCGCCGGCATGGCCGCCGCCACCCCGAGATGCAGCCCCACGAGCGCGATCAGCACGCTGTGCTCGCGGATCGCCTGATGCAGGATGGCGCCGACATACCGCAGTCGATGTCCGGGCTTGCGGCCCGGCAGGGCACGCGCCTCGCGCGCGACAGCGGATCCCTCGGTCATTGACGGGAGGTCATTGTCAGCCGCGACGGGCGCGCCGCTTCGCGCACGTGCTTGCTTGCGGCCGCGAGATCGGCGGCTCCGAAGGCCCGCTGGCATGTGGGAAATCGGCCGGGATATTTCGCCATTTCGACTCGCGCAACGGGCGGTTTCGAATCCTCGGCCGACGGTCTGGCCCGGCGGCGAGGCCAGGCGGTTTCGCATCCGCGCGGAAGATGATACAAATCACCTGTCGAGGGGGGCCCGACGGCGCTTGGGAGAGTATCACGTGGCATGACCAGGGAAAAGGAACTGATCTTGGTGGTCGACGATTCGCCCACCAATCTGGCGATCCTGAACGTGGTCCTGCGCGAGGTCTACAACGTGGTCACCGCGACCAACGGGCCTGACGCGCTCAACCTCGCCGCCTCCGAAGAACCGGACCTCATCATCCTCGACATCATGATGCCGGGCATGGACGGCTACGAGATCTGCGACCGGCTGAAGGCCAATCCCTTCACCAAGGACATCCCGGTGATGTTCGTGACCGCGATGGACCAGGAGCGCCAGGAGGCGAAGGGCCTCGCCATGGGCGCGGTCGATTATCTGGCGAAGCCGGTCAGCCCGCCGATCGTGCTGGCGCGCGTCCGCAACCAGCTCGAGTTGAAGAAGCAGCGCGACTTCCTGCGGCGGCTCTCCTCGGTCGACGGTCTGACGGGCGTCGCCAACCGGCGGAGCTTCGAGGAGGATTTCGACAAGGAATGGCGTCGCGCGGCGCGGCATCAGGCGCCGCTGACTCTGCTGATCGCCGACGTCGATCACCTCCGGGCCTACAACGAGGCCTACGGCTATCTCGCCGGCGACGATTGCCTGAAGATGGTGGCCCAGGCGATGGCGAAGTCGATGATGCGGCCGGGCGACGTGATCGCGCGCTACGGCGGTGAGGAATTCGTCGGCCTGATGCCGGACACCGACGCCAAGGGCGCGCTGGTGGTCGCGGATCGCCTGCTGAACGCGGTGCGTGCCATGGCGTTGCCGCACGGCCATTCCGACGCGGCGCCGATCGTCACCATCAGCATCGGCGTCGCGTCCTGCTTCCCGCACCGGGACAACGACCGCGCCGGCCTCTTCAAGCTCGCCGGCGACGCGCTCTACGCCGCGAAGACCGCGGGCCGCAACCAGGCCAAGGTCGTCGAGTTCAAGCCGGAGAAGGTCTCGGCCTGATCCACCGGCTCGCGCCGACGGACCGGCAATCCTTCCGCATTCACTTCCGCGAAGATTCATGGCCGAAAAACGAGATCGGCGGCTCCCGGTGTCCCGGGAACCGCCGATCGTGTCATTGACGGCTGCCAAGCCGCGCCGCAACGGGCCGCCGAAGGGCGGCCCGCGCGTGGCGCGTTAGTTGGCGGCGGCCGAGCTCAGCGTCGAACCGACGTTGTTGAAGACGAGCTTCAGGCTGTTGCCGGTCAGCTGCAGCGCAGCGATGATGACAATAGAGATCAAAGCGGCGATCAGACCGTATTCGATGGCCGTCGCGCCCAGATCCGATTTGAAGAACTTACGAATGCGCTTCATCGGTCTCTCCTCGTTAGCAGCGACCCGCACCATGCGGCCTCGCCAGTTGGTCCCCGAGCGACGTTCCGTTCCGATCGCCCCAGTCCACAGATCAAACAATAGGCCCTAGTCTCTAAATGACAAGTAATTCCGGCCAAACGGCCCACATGATAATGTATTGATATGCTTGGACATTATTGAAGAATACTGGAACAACTTCGAACAACTTTACATCGAATGCTGGACAACTTCTGTGGTTTCAAACTAACCCCTTGCCGGTTAAGGAAGAGTTAGCGCAGGCCCCTATCAGTAAATGTCCCTATAATCCGCGGCGATTTCGCGTCGGAAACCGCGGATTTTAGTGCTTTAGGAATGCGAATTTAGCGACTTCCGACGGGCCTTTTCCGCACGGTCGCATGGCCGGGTTCCGCCCCTTGTTTACCCGGGTGTGTTGTCGGTGACGGCGCGCCGGCGGTGCTGCCGGATCGCCCTCCACCGAGTAGTAAACCGCCGGCCTTGGTCGTTGTTCCGGAGGGCCCGATCCGGTAGCCTCGCCGGACCTTGTTAATGGGATTCCCCGAGTCGACCACGCCGATGAACATCGTCGCCCAACAGTCGAGCACGGTCCTGGTGGTGGACGACACCGCCAACACCCTCGAATTGATCGGGACGATGCTGGGCGCGGAGCATCGGGTGCTGACGGCGGGCGATGCGGGGGCGGCGATGCGGATCGCCCTCCAGGAGGAACCCGATCTCATCCTGCTCGACATCCGCATGCCGGGGGTCGACGGCTACCAGCTCTGCCGCCAGTTGAAGGCCGACCCCGTGACCCGCGAGATCCCGGTGGTGTTCGTCACCGCGATGGACGAGGAGCGCGAGGAAGCGAAGGGCCTCGAGCTCGGCGCCATCGACTACATCACCAAGCCGCTGAGCTCGCCGATCCTCCGGGCCCGCGTGCGCAATCACATCGACCTGAAGCGGCAGCGCGACCAGCTCCGCCGGCTCTCCGCGGTCGACGGCCTGACCGGCCTCGCCAATCGCCGTGCTTTCGGCGAGGCGCTGGAGAAGGAATGGCGCAGCGCGATCCGGCGCAACACGCCGATCTCGCTGCTGATGACCGACATCGACGACTTCAAGCAGTTCAACGACGCCTACGGCCACCTCGCCGGCGACGAGGCCTTGCGGCGGGTCGCGAAGGGGCTGGCCGCCGCGGCCCTGCGGCCGGCGGATCTCGTCGCCCGCTACGGCGGCGAGGAGTTCGTGATCCTGCTGCCCGACACCGGTGCCAACGAGGCGGCGCTGGTGGCCGACCGGCTGCTGCTGGCCATACGCCGGCTCGCCATCCCGCACGAGCATTCCCGCGGCTGGCAATTCGTCTCGTTGAGCGTGGGCCTCGCCTCGGCGCGCCCCTCGCGCAGCCATACCGGCCCGAACGAGCTCCTGGACCTCTCCGACCGCATGCTTTACCAGGCGAAGAACAGCGGCCGGAACCGCGTCGTCACCGCCAATCTCGAGACCCCGGAAGAGCCCGCGGCCTGAGTGGCTCGGCACCGGCGGCGTGCGCGCGATCGACGCGCCGCGGAAGTTCATTTGCCTTGCCGGTGCCGGACTGCCGGCGCTCAGCCGCGCAGCCGCTCGCTCTTCGGATCGTAGGGCGCCTCCGGGAGGCGCTTGGCGGCGACGCGCTGGCCCAGCACCTCGACCTCGAAGGCATCGCCACCCGCAACCGGCAGGTAGCCGAGCGCCAGCTGCTTGCCGGTCCAATGGGCGTAGTAGCCGGAGGTGACGCGGGCGACCGCCTTGCCGTTCTGGAAGATCGGCTCGGCGCCCATGATGTCACTCTCGGTGGCGGCGATCTCGACCAGGCCGAGCTTGCGCTTCGGCCCGTCCTTGAACTGCTTCTCGGCGGCGGCGCGGCCGATGAAGTCGCCCTTGTCGAAGCGGACGAACCGCGCCCAATCCGCTTCGGCGGCGTTGTAGTCGGCGGTGAACTCCCGGCCCCAGGAGCCGTAGCCCTTCTCGATCCGCATCGCATGGAGGGCGCGGACGCCGAACGGCCTGAGACCGTGCGGCTTCCCGGCCGCCATCAGCCGCTCATAGACATGGAGCTGGAAGGCTGGCGGCATGTAGAGCTCGAAGCCGAGCTCGCCGGTGAAGGAGGCGCGGATCGCCAGCACCTTGGCGAGGCCGACCTGGATCCACTGCGCGCGCAGGAACGGGAAGGCGGCATTGGAGAGATCCGTGTCGCTGATCGCCTGCAGCACGTCCCGCGCCTTCGGTCCGGTCAGGGAAAGGCCGCAGAGCTGGCTCGTGACGTTGCGGATCTCGACTCCGCTCGAAGGTGCGTTGGCGT
>Ga0335070_10001949_pt1 | contig 23939 bp, 19 predicted proteins | sample Lox_Sample_13_FD_206722 | JGI IMG/M metagenome (GOLD analysis project Ga0335070, IMG submission 206722) | Soil microbial communities from Loxahatchee National Wildlife Refuge, Florida, United States - Lox_Sample_1.3 | ecosystem: Environmental > Terrestrial > Soil > Wetlands | place: USA...
CACGATGGGCCCCTTCTGCATTCTTGCCACTACCGCGGCTTCGGCATCTTTCTTCTGTTCCGCAGTCATGCCTTGGGTCGGCGGCATGCCCGGCATGAGGTAAGTTCCGTCTTTCGGAGCGTGGGAAGCAATGACGGAAGAAACTTCATCGTCATTCTGGAAACTGAGCATCGTCTTCTCGTGCCACCCCAGCACTTCCCATGACACCATGCTCCAGGCAAACGCCGCCAGGCCACCCAGGATGGTTCCGAGTACCAGCGCTTTTCTCATGACTTCCTCCGTTGCATGATTTATCTCTGGCCTCCAGCACATTACTGCTTGGTTAAGTTGCCTTCTTTCGCTATTCTGACAATAAATGTTGATAGTGCGACAGCAACCCGCCGAGGCTTGCCCCCGCTTCTCGTCCCGCGTAACCACGCTCTCGCACGAATTCCCTGACGGACAAGTCATCCCAGAACATTTTCATCAGGAGGATCAGCTGGTTTACGCCGGTCGCGGAGTCATGACAGTACGCACGGCGGAGGAGACCTGGGTGGTTCCCCCGCAGCGGGCGGTGTGGATTCCGGCCCGCGTTCCCCACAGCATCGCCATGTCAGGCTCCGTATCCCTGCGGACCCTGTATTTGCGAGCGCATCTTGTGCGGCGCCTGCCCAGGAGCTGTCATGTAATCAACGTTTCTCCGCTCCTCAGAGAGCTGATTCTGTATGCCTGCACCTTCCCCGTGCTGAAGCAGCGGGTCCGTGCCCAAGCCCACTTGATTAATCTGATCGTGGACCAGTTGGAGATTGTCCAAAGCGTTCCGCTTCAACTACCCAGCCCGTCCGATCCGCGGGCGGTCCGGGTCGCGGAAGCGCTATCGCGCGATCCCAGCGACTCGCGTCCTCTGGCGCAGGTTTGCAGCTCTGCGGGTGCCAGCAAGCGGACCATCGAGCGGCTGTTCCGGAGCGAGAGCCACATGACCCTCGGGGAGTGGAGACAACAACTGCGGCTGGTGCATTGCATGCAACTTCTGGCCGCCGGCGAAAAGATAACTCATGTAGCTCTCGAGGCAGGCTACAGCACGCCCAGCGCCTTCATTGCGATGTTCAAGAAAGTCCTGGGCACGACCCCGGGCAGGTACTTCGACCAGAATGGCAGTCGCCGGAGCCGCTGATCACTTTGCCGCGCCGTAGCGGAACGCGTATCCGCGGGCTTCATTCCCTGACATATACCGCGTGTCGTAATTCAGCAAGTCATCCAGATGAGCTCCATCCAAGGGATAGCTCTTCCCTTTCGGATAGGGATACGTCCCCATCGCGCGGAACGGCAGGGGAGCGGCGGTGGTCGGGCTGTAGGCGTAAAAATCCATGTCCTTCTCGTAGCCATTGGCGACAAAGAAATAGTCACGCACTGCCCCCTTGGCCAGCGGAGGTAGCTTGGCAGGGTCAAATTCCAGCGCGACCTCGTCTCCTGATCCAAACACTGCCAGCCGGTCATCGAAGGACGTGACCAGGGGAAGCACGTCGCCGTAGCGCGTGTAGCTTCCCTCGGGCCGCGTATAGGGCCCGGTCGGACTCGCCTTCTCATATAAGTACGCGACGTTTCCCGGAGGCTGGTTCTCGATCTTCAGAGGGAACCCATGGAAGCGGAGATCGGCGCGCGTCAGCGGAACCGGGGTCAGACCAACCATCTGGTTCTGACTAGTTCGATTGATCAGAATGCTGTCCCAGTAAATCTGCAGGTTGGTCGAGATGCGGATGCGCTTCGTGCCGAGCGGTAATTTGCCCGTGAGATTGGCGGTCATGGTGCGGCTGCCTCCGGCGGGAAAGCCCATATCATCCATGACGCGCGTCCACTTTCCATCCTCACCGAGTGCCTCGACGTAGGGAGCTACCGGCTGCAGCCCGGCCTGGTCGGCGGCGTACATGCTGGTAGCGGAGAAGTACTCGATTTCTCCGTGCATGAGCAGCCACAGCGGGCCTCCGCGATAGGGATGCCCCAGATCGAGTTCCAGGCTGTGCATCTTGGTGAACCCGGCGAATGGGAGCAGCTCGAAGTCGCCGAAGTAGCGATGGGCCAGGAGATCGGGCAGCACGTCGTGCCCGTGTTCGTCCCAGGCTCCGGCCGGCGGATGGGCATCTTTTGGACTGCTGGCCACGACTTTGAACTCCGGGTAGGGCGGACTGCTGGCAAAGTATTCGTTGGGATAAACGTCGAAGCTGGCGGGATGATCCACGGCCAGCAACCGCACCTGGTCGAGGTAGACGGCCTCTTCCAGCGGTTCCATGAAGCGGAAACTCAGCTTGCCGTTTTTCTCGCGGATGGCCTGGCGATCAATCTTGACGTATTCAGTCGGCCGCGGAATGTTGCGCTGACCGGGCCCGACCCAGTGGCCAACTACGCCCGCTCCCAACATGTCGGCAACGAGCGCGTAGCGCTGGCCGTCCCAGACGAAAAGCGTTGGACAAGAGCTGCCGCGGCGGTCAATCTCGGTGAACTTCTGCAGTTTGTCACCCGCGACCTCGACCTCGTCCTGAAGCACGCCAGTGGGCCAGAGCATGCGGACAACGTCGGCTTGCTTCGCCTGACCAAGCCCGACTACGAGATCGGTTGAGTTCTGCCCCAGATAGCCCGACGAGCCGGCAATCTCAAACTTCTGACGGTTCCCGCCGGCAAACACCTCGACCTTCGTGCCGATGGCGCTCTTGTTGTCAGCCAGGCCTTTGAGCGAGAGCTTGAGCCAGTGATTCTGGTTGCCTCCATCGTTGCGCAGCAGGACGGCCGGACCTTGGTTCTGGGTGATCAGCAGATCGGTGTCGCCGTCGTTGTCGTAGTCGGCCGTAATGAGGGCGCGGGGACGTTTCAGTTGGATCTTGTCGAGGCCAACGTCAGTGGTGACGTCCTTCCATCCATCCGGCCCGAGATTGCGGAACAGTCGAATTTCGCCCTTGCCGTCTTTCGTCTCACCCACAGCGGCGAGGTCCACCCAACCATCGTTGTCATAGTCGAAGGCGGCGACACCGAAGGCGCGGACCCAGTTGATCTCAGGGAGGCTCTCTTGCTCGAATGCTTTGCCTTGGTTGTTCTTCCATAGGCTGAGGCCGGGAGATCCCATGGTTGTAAACGCCAGATCGATCCAGCCATCGTGATTGAAATCCAGAATAGCGACTCCCTGCGAGAACTTAGCAATGCTGGAGCGCCAGGGCAAACCGTCAAACTTTCCCTCACGAGGATTCAACAATACGATAGGAAAGCCGCTGGGACATATGGCGACGAAATCAGTCGCCCGGTCGTTGTTGATATCCGAACCAATGATGTTCCCGCTGCACATGACTGCTCCCTCTCTTGAGGGCACAACCTCCCCTGTTACCGCGGTGAAGGTACCATTGCCATTGTTGCGCCAAACTGTAGTAAAGCCCCCCACAAACAGATCGAGGTCGCCATCGTGGTCGTAGTCCACAAAGGCTAGGCCGAAGGCGAAACCTCCACCCGCCAGGCCTGCCGCCTCGGTCACATTCTTGAACGAGCCATTCTGTTCGTTGTGCCACAGCAAGACGCTTTTCCCGGCACTCACTGCCAGGTCCGCGAAGCCGTCGTTGTCGTAATCGCCCGAGGTACACATGATCGCGTGCGTTTTGGGATCCAGGCCGGCATTGGGGGACACATCGTGAAATTTGCCGTTGCCGAGATTGTGATACAGCGACATGCCTCCAAAGGCACCACCGTCGGGGAGGAAGAGATCGACACGACCATCATTGTCGTAGTCGAGGAAACACGCTCCAGGATTGAGGGCGACTGCTTCGTCCTCCGAACCTGTCGGCTCAATGCTCGTCGTGACGATCCCTGCTTCCTTTGTCACATCCACAAAGCTCACCGCAATCTGCGCTGGGACCTTGGCCGGAGCCCCCGCAGCCTCTTCCGCCAGCGAATACTTCCCCTGCTCGCCATACGCCAGGCTGATCGCCGCGCCCAATTTGTTCTGTGTGATGTGCTGGAAGCGCGCCAGATGCTCCCGCGCACCTGCTGAGTCTCCCGACTGCTGCAATGCCCGTGCCAGTCCAAATTGTGCCGAGGCATGCAGCGGATTCAACTTGAGCGCGTGCTGAAAGGCATCCAACGCCTGCGGCAACTGCTTTACCTGCACATAGGAGGCACCCAGAAAATACCAGCTATCGGCGTCGTTGGGATCGATCTCGGTCACTCGGCGAAACGCATCTACCGCTGCCTGTAGCTTGTCGGAGTTCTTGTACAGCAGTCCCAGGTTGTACCAGGCATGGGGGTCGTGGGGATCGCGCTGGACGGTTTCTTCCAGCACCTGCCGGGCCGCATCCACACGGGTCAGGTTCAACAAAGCGATGCCCTGGTTCAGGCGGGCCATCTCCAGCTTAGGATCAAGGCTCGCCGCCTCCTGAAAATTCTTCAGCGCCTTCTCGAAGAGCTGCTGGTTCATGTACGCAGCGCCGAGGTTATTCAGCCGGGCGGCTTCGGCGGGATTGGCGGGCGCCGGTTTCTGCGCACACAGGGCGAACACACAGGCCACCACAAGCAGGATGCTGCCGATTCGCTGAATCATCTCCAAGGAGTTAACCACAAAGGGCACAGGAGAACACAGAGGTTTTTCCTCCGTGCCCTCCGTGTCTCTGTGGTTATTTATGGTTTTTCGTGTATGGCCTCGCCGCAATCACGCCCTTCGCCTCTTGCAGCGTGATGGTCTGGCCCGCGTCCACGTTCGTCAGCTTGTCAACCTGCCCGCTGGGCCACTGGACCTCTATTGAGTCCGCCTTGGCTGCGCTGCCCAGGCCGAAGGTCAGCACCAGCTCACTCTGCGACAAGTAGCTCGACCCGCTGCGCATCATCTGCCACTGTGAGTCCTTGCCGGACTTGATCCGCACTACCGCACCAATCCCGTCGCGATTCGACTTCGCCCCCTCGAGCTTGACCCGCAAGCTGTGGTTGGTCGCGCCCTCGCTCTCAAACAGGTAGGCGGGACCGCCGTTGGTGGTGATGAGAACGTCGAGCGCGCCGTCGTTATCAATGTCGGCGTAAGCCGCGCCCCGCGCCACTCTGGGAGCAGAGAAGGCCGCGCCCAGCGACTTCGTCACTTCCTGGAATTTGCCTCCGCCCAGGTTGCGGAACAGGTGCGGCGGCTCCGCATACCTCACTCGCGGCTGCACCCGCTCGATGGCGTTCTCGATATGGCCGTTGGCGACGAAAATATCCGGCCAGCCGTCGTTGTCATAATCGAAGAAGAAGCAGCCGAACCCGAGCGTCAGCAGCGTTGCCCGCCCCACCTCCGAGCGCGGCGCCTCGTCTACAAACAGGCCGTTGCCCTCGTTGTGATAGAGCGAAAGCATCTGGTTGGAGAAGTTGGTGATGATGATGCTGGGATGGCCGGAGCGGTCATAGTCGGCGGCATCCACGCCCATGCCGGACCGCGCCACCCCGTCCTCGCTGAAGCCGATCCCCGCCAAAACTCCCTTGTCCTCAAATGTTCCGTCCCGCTTGTTGAGGTAAAGCTTGTTGGGTTGGGTGTCATTGGCCAGCAGGATGTCCGGCCAGCCATCGCCGTCGTAGTCGAGAATGGCGACGCCCAGCGCTTTCGAGGTGGGATCGTAGAGCTTGGCTTTGGCGGTGGCATCCTCGAACTTGCCGCCACCCAGATTGTGCCACAGCCTCGCTGAAGCTCCTTCATAGGATTCCGGAGTGCAATAGGACTTATGCGTGCCGTCGAGTGTGCAATACAGATCACCCTTCTCCGACCACTGCACGTAGTTGGCGACGATCAGGTCGAGTTTGCCGTCGCGGTCGTAATCCACCCACGCGGCGCTGGTAGAAAATTCCTCGGGTCCCCACAGGCCGGCCGCCTTGGTCACATCAGTAAATGTGCCGTTGCCATTGTTGTGAAACAGATGGCTCTGCCCCAGCGCGCTGAGGAATAAGTCGTCGTAGCCGTCGTTATCGTAGTCGCCGACCGCTACGCCCATTCCAAACATGGAGATCGCCAGTCCGGCCTTGCGCGTAACGTCGGTGAACGTGCCATTGCGGTCATTGTGGTAGAGCTTGAGGGTGGTAGCGGCGCCGGGATGGCCGGGCCAATTCTCGTCGTTCATCAGCAGAATGTCCGGCCAACCATCGTTGTCGTAGTCAATGAACGCGCAGCCCGGACCCATGGTCTCCGGCAGATATTTTTTCCCGAACGCCGCGTTGTTGTGCCGGAAATGGATTCCCGCCCCCGCCGTGACATCGCGGAAGGTGACCGCTTGCGCGACGCTGGGGACAACCAGGGCAGCCGTCAGCGCAGCGGCCGCAGCCGCGCGGGGAAGGAGTTGGTTTTGGGTGGCGCAGCGTTTCAGCGCCGCAATAAAAGCACTTTCGGCATACCTGACGGCATGCCCTGAGATGAATCTCCGCATCCTGGGAGTGAACGAACCCATTACCTGGAGGCCCCGGCCGCTGAGATCACCTTTGCCGCCCGACGCTCGGCCTGGACTTTCCGGTAACCCGACCCCAATTCCGGCAACGCTACCGACACGTGCTCATGGATCGCCTGCCGCTCGTTGTTATCCTCATGATTGACCTCACGGTAAGGCCCGGTGATGGCCTGTGACGCCTCGTTGGCCTTGAAGCGCAAATAACGCACCTGATACTCATGCGCCCGCTTGGAGTCGCCCAGTCCGGTGTAGCACAGCATCAGGTTGTAATGCGCCTGCAAATCTTCGGGATCGATGGTCAGCACCGACTCGAGCACTTTCACCGCATCCGCATATTTCCGCTGCAGGAAGAGGATGCGGCCCAGTTCGTTCAGCGCCACCCGGTCCCGCGGATACTGATCCAGGACTGTCCGCAGGTGGGCTGCGGCCTCGTCGTAGCGGCCGTCGTTGCGCAGCACCATGGCATAGAAGAAGTGCGCCCGCGCGAGGTTGGGGCTCACGGCAAGCGCCTTTTCCAGCACCGTGCGGGCCCGGTCCATATCGCCCTCCTGCACCGCGGCGCGGCCGATGTTGACCCATCCGTCGGGATTGTTGGGATCGATCTCGGTAATTTTCTGGAACGCCGCCTCCGCGCCCTTCAGGTCGCCCTGCAAAAGCAGGCCGATGCCGTAGTCGTTCCAGCGCTGCCAATCGTCCGCCTGCAAGACGGTCTTGGGCTGGGGCGCCGGCGCGTTGTGCGCCTCAACCTTCAGACTGACCTCGTCCTCTCCCAGGACCTCAATGGGAAGGTTGGGGATCTTCTCCTCTTTTGCCGACACTCCATTGACCGAGCCCGTGAAGACAAATTTCGTGTCATCGAAATCCGGAGTGACTTGAGGTTTCATCTGGTTGGGGTCGGGTACGCCGGCAAACGAGAACTGCGTGTTCCACCAAGCAAACTTGCGGTAGCACAAGCGCGCGTGCAGGGTGATCTTGTTCCCGGCGTTTTCCGGAATGTGCATCCGGTAATGCACCGTGTCTGCGGCGCCCGGCGGGATCAGGCGCACATAGACCACGGCGCGCGTCGCCCAGGCATTGCGCTTGTTGATGGGATGACCGTGCTCATCGACCATCAGCGAGCGATAGAAGTGCGCGCCTTTCTCCACCGGGCCTTTGCCGTTGTCTTCGACCATGCCGCTCCAGAAAACGACCCGGCCTTTGTCATCCGTTCCCTTCAGCTCGAGCCAGGTGTCAAAGGCATCCACGGTGCCGCCGGGGAAGAAATGACCGATCTTCTTGGTCCGGACCACCACATCTACGCGCACCGTGTCGCCCCGCCGGACTACGGGCTGCACCCGGTTCAGTGGCGCGGTGACAGGTGCGACCACCTCCGGTCCTGCGGGTGCAATCTTCGTCGCGGCTTCCTCCCCTACCGCGAACGTTGTGGACATGTCAGCCTGCGGAGCTACGCGCGATGTCAGCCTCTCCCCCGCCGGCGAGAGCGCAAAGATGTCCACGCTCAGGATGCCGTTCTTCAGAAACTCCTCGACCACCTTGAGCTGCTTGAAGTCCTCGTTCGCCGTAGGCAGAGCTGTGTTGGCAGCGGGGAACCGATGCGAGTGCACAAACCCGTTGATATTTCCAAAGTCCTTGGAAGCCGTCAGCGGCATGTGGCAGTCCGCGCACTGGGCCGGTTTGGGGGGATAGTAGAACGAGCGTGCGCCCTGCCCAGAGACTCCGCTGGCTTGCCAGTTGTCATATTCGTTGAAGCCGCGAATCCAACGGTAATGGTTCACCGGCACGTCGAGGTGCACCTTGTGGCAAGTCGAGCAGAACTCCGCCGTCTGGTTGCGCATGAACGGCTTGAGAAACACGCGGCGGTGGGGCTCGGGATTCAGCTTGACCAGAAAATCGTGCAGCGTCCGAACCACCGGATTCTTGCTGGCGGCCAATTCGTGCAGCTTGGGATACTCCAGGTAGAAATCCCCCTGGCCCATAGTGCTCTTCACGTCGGCGATGGAGTGACACATCATGCAGCCCAGTCCGGCCTGCGCCTCCGGACGATGCACGATCTGTTTGATCGGCGTATCCATCAGCCCGCTGTAAAGCACCGCCGGATCGTGGCAGCCTCCGCACCACTTCGAGGGCCGGGTGCCGACCGTGTCCTGCATGTACTCGATTGACTTGCGGTACCACTGATTGTTGAACGAAGAAAAATGGTGCGCCGAGCTGAACCACTCCCGGTAGATGTCTTCATGGCAGCGCTTGCAGGAATCCGACTCCATGAAGTACTTGCTGGGAATCTTCTGTCCGCCATACACCTGCGCGGAACTGGGGAAAAACGGCCCTTGCGGGCCGTCACCCTCACCGTTCATGGTGGCCGGCGGCATGACAGGGTTCTCGATGCGAGCCCGGTTCTCCCAGCGCGAGTTGCGCATGTACCAGGCGCCGGTCCCCAGCCCTGCCAGAACGGCCAGGCAAAATGCGCTTCGAATCAATGCCGCGCCCGCGCTCGCCCCCAGCCAGCCACGCTGGCCCAATCGGTCGGCAAACAGAATCCCCACGCCTGCCAGGCACAGAACAATATGCAGGTACAGCCATCCCCATTCATCTCGCGGCGTGCCGGTGTAGATCAGGACGCACCCGAGGATTCCGCCTCCCAGCAACAACAGCCAGCCCAGGCGAGCTTCTACGCTCGAATCTCTCAGCAGCCGGTACAGGAAGGCCAGCAACAGGACGGTAGTAACCACGCCCGCCAGGGTGTGCAACAGCACCACTCCGGCATAGAACACATTGGGCTGAGGATAGGCGTAGAGATATCCAGCCGAGACCACCAGAAAGACAATGAGGCCGACGAGGAGCCGGGAGCCGAGATAACCTTCTACGCGTGGCATGGTCTACTTCTGGGAGAACGCACCGAAACCACTCACCCCGGGCTGGTATCGGTTGGCAGCTAAAGCGAAAGATTACCGCGTTTGTAAACCCATGTCGAGGGGCTCAGGCGCTGCCGATGAGCGGCGCCTGCCACTCTCCCCGCTGCGCCTCCAACTCCTCCGCCACACTCAGCACCACTTCCTCCTGCCATGGCAATCCCGCAACCTGCACTCCGATCGGCAACCCCTCAGCGGATTTGCCCATGGGCACCGCCACCGCCGGTACGCCCAACAGATTGAACCACTCGGTGTAACTCCAGGCATCCAGATACTTCACCGTCTGGCCGTCGATCGTCCAACTGCGCTCGCCGTGCCGAAAGGCTGGAACCGCTGCCACCGGACACAACAAGACGGGAAACTCCCGCATCTGCCGAAAGACTTGCATGCGCACCATGTCGCGCTCGATCCAGGTGTCCAGCAGAGTTTGCGCCGTGTGCGGCTTCTCCTCGGCAACCCAACCGGAAAACTCCCGAAGAATCGGCGTAAGCTCACCTTCATGCATGCGCGTCATCGGGCCGAGCAGCATTCCGCCGGCAACGCCAAACAACTTCCACCACAGTTGGCGCGACGCCTCGAGTCCGTCGGGACGAAACGCTTCGACCTGGAATCCCGCCCGCTGCAGCGCCTGCGCCGCCGCCCGTATCGCCGCGCGCGTTCCCGGAGTCACGGGGGTGCGACCGTCGTCTTCAAAATAACCCACACGGACCTTTTTCAAATCCGCCACAGCGGGCCAACGCACTGAAACCGGCACTGCCGAAGGATCGCCATCATCCGGGCCCTGCATGACTTCAAACAGTACCTTCAAGTCGGCAATCGTGCGCGCCATCGGCCCCACGACACCCAGCAAGGCGAACGGCCCTACCGACACCGGGAAGTGTCCGGTGGCCGGAATTCGCCCGGGGGTGGGTTTGAGCCCGCAGATTCCGCTGAAATGCGCCGGCACCCGAATCGATCCTCCTCCGTCGCTGCCTACGCCCCCGGCAGAGCATCCGGAGGCAATCGCTGCCGCTTCGCCCCCACTCGATCCGCCCGGCGTCCGCGACACATCCCAGGGATTGTTGGTGCGGCCATAGAGAAGATTGTCGGTCTCCCACGCCATGAGCAGCTCGGGACAGTTGGTGACTCCCAGGACGATCGCGCCCGCCGCGCGCAACCGCGCCACCAGCGGGGCATCCTGCGAGGCTACATAGCCCGCGCGCAACTTCGTTCCCGCCTCGCAGCGCAGGCCCTCAACCTCAATGGAACTCTTGATGCTGATTGGCACCCCATGCAGCGGTCCCAGTTTTTCCCCGCGCTTGACTCGGCTCTCAGCGGCCCCGGCATCCCGCCGTGCGCGCTCCCCATCCACCTGGACGAACGCGTTCAGCTGGGGATTCAGCCGCTCAATCCGTGAGAGGTGCGCTTCCACCAGTTCGACCGGAGACAGCTTTTTGCTGCGGATCTTCTCAGCCATGGACACGGCTGACAGCAGGTTCAGTTCTGACATGCGCTGGTCTCACTCACAAGAAAATGGTGAGTCTAGCATGGGGAAAAATCCTGGAGTGCGGGATGGCGCGGAACAGAGGCAGGGACCGTGGAAAAAACGCCAGATGGTCTAGTGCGAAACCAACAGAGACATCCGCGATTTCTGCGGACGCGCTGCGAGGTGTGCGGCGCGTCCCTTGCGGCTTCGCTTGCTGAGCCAGTCTTTCAAGGATCTTCGTGATGGCGCCGTCATATGGGAAAACAGCATCCCCACCCGGCCTTCCTCGTCGGCCCAGATCATCTCGCCCACGCCTTCCACCATGGCGCTCGTGCCCGGCAAGACAAACCGGAAGGGAACCTCTGGAACTGCCGGTAGCGGTTCTGCGGCCTGCAGGGCCAAGCCCCGCTCGTTCAGATCCAGCACGATCGCGGGCAAGGCGGCAACCCCGAACTGGAGGTACACCAGGGTTTCGAGCGCTTGCCGCGGAGACCGCCGCCGGTCAGGCTGCATGAAGCCCCGCCCCGCCCGCAGCGAACGTGTCACCTGTGGCAACGCCAGCGGCTTGTACATGACAAAGTTAGCGCCTGCCTCAAAGGTAGGGGCCACGCCGGTCAGCGCTCCGATCATAGCGAATACGACCGGCCTGCGTTGCGGGGGCGCCATGCGGGCTATGCGGGCAACCTGCGCAGCCGCCGGAAGATCAAAATCAATTACCACCAAGGAGTAGTGCCCTTGCATCAGCAGTTCCATGGCCTCGGGCGCAGACAGGCAGATTTCCTGCTCGATGTCCAGTTCCTCCAGGGCCGCTGCCAGCACGCGCAGCGAGTGCTGGTCCCGGCACATCAACAGGGCATTCAGCCTCATGAGGCGCAGCTTACGGCGCGGGTCATCCAGCGTAAAGTAACCCCGGTAATAGCGGAAGTCTTACCGAAGAGCGTGCTTCACCCTACGTGTTGCAGGATGAGGCGTTTGCAACCGCGGCGGGAAAAATTAGAAAGGAATTATGAAGCCCGACCGGCTTCAGGCGCCGATCAGCTTCTCCAGGCCGGCGCGGTTGCGGATAAGCAAGGTCGATCCGCGCAATTGCGCGAGCTGCTTCTCGCGAAACTCGCCCAGAACACGGGTGACGGTTTCGCGCGAAGTGCCGATCAACTGTGCGATTTCCTCATGGGTGAGGGAAACCTTGATGCGGATTCCGTCTTTGGTATTGTCGCCATCCGTGGCCCACTCCAGCAGCAGCCGCGCCAGCTTCTCGGAGACCGAGTGCGACAGGCCCAGCGAACGGATCATTTCATAAGCGCTCTGGCAGTTCTCGCTCAGATGCTGGGCCGCGTTCAGGCAGGCGTCCGCATGGTTCTGCAGGAAACGCATGAAGTCATCGCGCTTGATGAAATCCAACTGGCAGGGTTGCAGCGTCTCCGCTGTGAGCTCGTAGGGCTTGCCCGACACGGTAGCATGCAGGCCCAAAACTTCTCCGCCTTGCGCGATGCGCAGAATAAGGGTCTTGCCGTCACGCGAAGTGGTCGAGAGCTTCACCCGGCCGCTGCACACAATGTACACGCCGCGCGCCGACTGCCCTTCCACAAACAACACCGCCCCCTGCGGATAGGCGCTCGCGTATTTCACCCGTTCCAGGTCTTCCAGAGAGGACTTGGGCAAATCGCAGAAGAACCCCGAATTGCGCAACTTGCAAATCAGGCAGCTCTCGGTAATCTGCAGCCCGTAGGGTGAGCTCATGCCGGCGGAGTCCTCCACCTGCGGCGACTATATCACTTTGGGTTGTGATTTGCAGCACATCGCAGGGGAAGCAGGTGACGACGGTACCGCAGGAAAGACCCACCGCAGAGCCGGGCGGATGGTCACGATCAGTGCCTGGCTGGGGCTAGCTTGCCTCCCCGCTCTGGCCCAGACCGTCCGGCCGGTGGAGCTTCCGGATGCCCCGTCGAGCGTGGCGGCAGCCGCTGCGCCACTGCCGTCGCCAGCGCCTCCCGGCACAGGGGGCGGTTGCCAATGGCAGGCTGCCGAAACCGAGAGCTGGTTCCGGCGGACGCTCAAACGTGGTCTCCAGGACCAGTGTGAAATCTACGTCGCTCCTTCCCACGCCTCGGCCGTGAAATGGGACCTTGGATTCCTGGCCCTGACCGCAGGCCTGATTGCCTCGGACCCCCACGCCTCGGGAGCGCTTTCCAGGGACCACCTCACCGTCAGTCGCGATATCTCCAATGTTGGGCTCTATGCGACCACCGCAAGCGTCGGCGGCCTGTGGCTGACCGGAGCAGCCACCCACAACCCCCACACCCGCGAAGCAGGATCTTTGGGAGCGGAAGCCCTCGCGAACACCGCTGCGGTGTACGCGGTGATGCAGGTCATCGCAGGCCGCCAGCGCCCTCTCCAGGGCGATGGCGGCGGGCATTTCTGGAAGGACAATGCCCTCAACAGCTCATTCCCGTCCGGGCATGCCATGTTCACCTGGACCGAGGCCAGTGTCATAGCGCATGAGTATCCCGAGCCCTGGGTGAAGTGGCTGGCATACGGGACCGCGACCGCTGTCTCGGTCACCCGCTTCACCGGAAAAGAGCACTTCCCTGCCGATGTGGTGGTGGGCAGCACCCTCGGCTATCTGATCGGACGCCACATCTTCCACTCCCACTGCCAGCCGGGGCTCAGTCCGGCCTGCCCCCTGGGACCCAGGTGAGCGGAATAGCCCAGCGGTGAGAATGCCGGGCCGGCGTGCGCCGCCACAGGCTCGACCCACGCAGCAGGCCGAGTTCTTTCGTAATCTCCTCTGGGGTAAGCCGGAATGCGATATTGGGGAGGCAACGCATGCCCGAACGTTCCGGAGAACGCGTCAACCGCGCCCGCCGCGTCAAGCTGGCGGGAGCGGTGCTGGTCCTGCTGCGGCTGGAGAACGGCCGCAACGTGCGCGCCCGTCTGCACCAGCTCTCCATCAGCGGCGGATTATTGCACATGGAGAAACCCGTGGACGAGGGCATCAAGGTGGAGGTGATGTTTCACGTGGGCTCCACTACGGTGCGCAACAAAGCGCGCATGCTGTTCCCTCACTGGGCCACCCAGGGCTGCCTCCAGCCCTTCGAGTTCTGTGATCTCGCCGAGGAAGACCGCCAGAAGCTGCAAGCGGACTTGCACGCCCTGCTTGGCCAAACCGAATTGGGCGCTGCCGCGGGCTAAACGCGGACACGCAGGCGTCCTGACTCGTGCCCCCACCCACAACTTTTCGGTAGAATATTTCCCGCCACAGATCGCTCTTTACAATGGAGGCCTATGCAGCATTCACCTCGTTTCCTGCAAATCGTTGACGATGCCCGCAAACGTGTTCGCGAAAACACTGTGGACGATGTCAAGGCCATGCTCGACGGTGGCGACAAGTTTCTCCTCGTAGACGTGCGGGAAGAGAGCGAGTTTGCCAAAGACCACCTTCCCGGCGCGATCCATCTCGGAAAAGGCGTGATTGAGCGCGACATCGAAGCTCGTGTGCCCGACCTGCACGCTCCTATGGTCCTTTATTGTGGAGGCGGATACCGATCCGCCCTGGCCGCCGACAACCTGCAAAAAATGGGATACACCAACGTAATTTCGATGGACGGGGGAGTGCGCGGTTGGCGGGAAAAGGGGTATCCCTTAACCAAGGGTTGAGGCGCGTCCAGCAACCCGGTCGAGCCCCTGTTTCTCCTCGGCGGTCAGCGGCCGAACGGATCCTTTCGCAAGCTTACCCAGCTCGAGCGGCCCGATCGCGACCCGCACCAGGCGCAGCACTTCGACTCCCAGCTGCGCCAGCAGCCGGCGAATGTGGCGGTTCTTGCCCTCGTCCAGCACTACCTCGAGCCAGGTATTGCGCTGCCCTGCGCGCAAGATGCGAACCCCGCGGACACGGAGAAAATCACCGTCGCCAGTCTGGACGCCCTTCTGCATGGCTTCCAGCAGTGCCGCATCCGCCACGGTTCCCACCTGCACGTGATAGGTCTTGTCGACATGCGTTTGCGGCGCCAGGATGCGTGCCGCCCACTCCGAATCGTTGGTCAAGAGCAGCAGGCCCTCGCTGGCCTTATCCAGCCGTCCCACCGGCGCCACCCAAGGCCATTCCTCGCCTACATACGAGTAGATGGTCTCGCGGCCCTTTTCATCCGACGCGGTAGTGACTACGCCTCGCGGCTTATTGAGCATGAGATATACGCGGGCGTGGGCCACGACGGAGCGGCGGTCGAGGGATATTTGATCGTGTGGCAGGCGGACGGGAGCTTCCGGATCGCGGCAAACCCGGCCGTTGAGCGTGACCCGTCCGGCACGGATCCATTCGCCCGCCCGCGAGCGGGAGCAGTAACCCAGTTTCGATAGAGCGCGGGCCAGGCCGACGCGACGCCTCGCCTTCGAGGAAGGTAGCACCCTTCTATCGTAAATGGGGCGAAGCTTCGCGCTCCACTCCGACAGCGCCAATGAACCGGGTTGGCCGTCAAGAAGAAAACTCAAGGAGGCCGCTGTTCTGGCCTCCCCTTGTCACTCGGCGTTATTCAGACTTCGGACGCCCGTTGTGGGCCCTCTCATGCCTTTCCTTGGCCTGATGCTTCACGTTGTAGCTCTTGTGCATCATCCGCTCCGGGTTCTTCCTGGCCGCCTCCCTGAACCTCGGATGCTCATTCATGAACTTCTGCAGCTCGGGATGCTTGGCCAGATAGTCCGGATTGTTGAGCAGGGACGGATCCTTCCTGAGCTCCTCACGGGTTTCTGGATTCTTCTGCATCCAGCGGTCAAACTCCTCCATGGTCTGATATCTGGACCCGGGGTTGTTCGCCTGGTTTCCTGGGCCGCCTTGCCTGGTCACATCATTCGCCGAGGTGTCCTGCGCCATCGCCCTACCGGACGCCACCATGGCGCCCAGAGCGATCATGCCCAGCACGGCCGCCACCATCAAACTACGCTTGATTGTCTTGAACATCGTTTGTCTCCTCCCGACCCTTCTCTTCAAAATGACAGCCTAACCCGAAAGCTATAAACCCCGTTGGGGGCAAGAAGTTGGTGTGTTTCTGCTGTGCCAGCCCACAGCGGCCGCCAAGGCCACGGGGAGCTCTCGACCCGTGCTCGGCTTGGGGATAGTACCAACCCAGTGCAAAGACCGCAATTTCGACCCGCCTGCATCTCCCCATGCACCTTCAAGTTATTACTGGTGAAGGATTTAGTGATAGAGTAGCGACGGCTGGGGGAGGCGACCGGCGAGGCCCTCCGGCGGTGCCAAAGGGTAAAGAGAGATTTTCGGGAGAACCGGCTCGGAACTCCCTAGTCCACTCAGGGGTGCGGGGTCTGCGGCACCCTCCCGAGCTTGGAAGTGCCGGGCCCCGCAGCCGCCCTTCCCCGCTGCCGGAAGCGCCGCACCTTGGCGCGGTTGCCGCAAGCCTGCATGTCGCACCAGCGGCGCATCCCGTTGCGGCTGGTGTCAACAAACAACCAGGTGCAGTTTTCGCCGGCGCACTGCCGAATGCGGAGCAGCCTGTCCGAGGTAAGCAGCTCCATGGCGGACCTGACGACCGCCCACAGCACCCGATCGAAGATGCGGCCGCTCTTCTCCCATGCCAACTCGTACCGGTCTCCCACCCGCGCGATGCTCACCTGCGCCATCGCGCGTCTAAAGTATTCGTTCAAACCCGCCAGAGCGAGGGGACCGGACTTTCCACGCCGGGCGATACCGGAGAAAACCTCATAAACCAGCCCGCGTAGCTGCAGAGCGCGCTGGAAGTCAGCCGCGGCTTCGGGATGCGTCTGTCCCCCGCGGCGCAGCGCCCGGGTCTCCCCATCCGGCAGTAAGCCAGCTTGCTGCGCCCAGTCGGTCAAGTCCGCGAAGGACTGGAGGTCATCTCCCGGATCGGGGGCGCCGTAATTGTGGATGGTGTTGGCGAAATCCAGCGCCAGGTTGCCCGCAATCAATTCGAAGTCCATAGCCCGTCCTTTTCCCGCAGTGGCGGCGTCTCGCCATCGGAGGTGGCAGCGAGCACGCTCCATCCTCCGGCCCGTTCTGGAGGCCGTCCGGGCTGCACCGCGCACCTGTGTAACCTGTAACTATACATTGACAGGTTAGCAAAGAAGGTGTAACCTTCATAGCTAATTTTGGAGGTTACACATGAGCATCGTCCCATTTGCCATTCCCTACTCCGAATCCGCCGTCCAGGATCTGCGCACCCGCCTGGCCCAAACCCGTTGGCCGGACGAGATCCCCGGCTCCGCGTGGACGTACGGCATGAGCCTCGAGTACGTGCAGAAACTCTGCCGGTACTGGAAGGACGAGTTCGACTGGAAGGCGCAACTGGAGAAGTTCTCCACCTACCATCACTACCGCTACCAGGCGCAGGGAATTGGGATCCATTTCATCCACGAACGCGGCAAAGGTCCCGACCCTATGCCCCTGGTCATCACCCACGGCTGGCCCGGTTCGTTCCTGGAGATGCTGAAGATCATCCCTATGCTCGCGGACCCGGAGCGCTACGGAGGCGATCCTGCAGACTCCTTCGATGTGGTCGTCCCTTCCCTGCCCGGCTTCGGCTTCTCGGACCGGCCCACACAGCCCGGCATGAACAATTTCCTCACCGCCGACTTATGGGTAAAACTGATGAAAGAGCTGGGCTACGACCGTTTCGCCGCCCAGGGCGGAGACTTCGGTGCGAGCGTCACGACGATTCTGGGCCTGCGCCACGCCGAGCACATCCTTGGTATTCATCTCAACTACACTCCCGGCTCCTACCGGCCTTACCTGGAGCCGGACGCGAGACTGTCCGCCGCCGAGCGGGCCTTCATGGAAGAGGACAAGCGCTGGTATGAGAAATGGGGCGCCTACGACCATATTCAAACCACCCACCCTCAGACACTCGCCTACGGATTGAACGACTCGCCTGCGGCCTTGGCGGCATGGATCGTGGAGAAGTTTCAAGACTGGGCGGATTGCGACGGCGATGTCGAAAGCCGATTTACCAGGGATGAGTTGTTGGCGAATGTGACCCTCTACTGGATGACCGAGACCATCCACTCATCCTGCCGCCTGTATTACGAAACCGGCGAAGCCCCGGCGCACTTTCAGAAAGGCGACCACGTCGCTGTCCCCTGCGGGATCGCGCGCTTCCCCAAAGAGGCGCCCTTTCCCCCCAGAGAGTGGATTGAGCGCGGCTACAACATCCAGCACTGGACCGACATGCCCCGCGGAGGCCACTTCGCCGCCGCCGAAGAACCCGAATTGCTGGCCAATGACATCCGCGACTTCTTCCGTCCGTTGCGCCGTAGCGCCGGCGTCTCGCCGGCTGTCGCGGGGGCGTCCCGCCCCCGCAGCTGAGTAAAGTGCGACGCTGCTTGCGAAATCAAGGTACAATGACCGCCATCTTGTCGCCCTCGCCGACGAATCATCAGGCTGGGTTCTTGAGATAATCCATGCCCACGGTATCTGTCCCTCGTCCGCGTTCGCAAGCCAAGCTCGTGTTCTTCGTCGTATTCGGCCTGGTGACTGTCTTCGTCACCTACATGAAGAACGCGCGCATCCTTGACCCGGGTTCCGACATCTCGCAGCACTTTGCTCCGGTCAAGTGGTACCTGCTGCCGCACGCTTTCTTCGGCGCACTGGCCATGTTGTTGGGGGCTTTTCAGTTCTCGAACCGCCTGCGGGCGCGCTATCTGAAGGCGCATCGGACGCTGGGCTACGTTTACATCGTGAGCGCGTTCATCTCCGGCCCCCTCGGGATCCCGGTGGCAAAGAGAATCGATTCGTTGTCCCTGGCTGCCGCCTCGGGCGTACAGGCCTTTGGATGGATGATAACCGCCGCCATCGCGCTCTATTGCATCCGTCACGGCAACGTCACCCAACACCGCCGCTGGATGATCCGCAGCTATCCGTTTGCCATGGTATTCACCGTGGCGCGCATCATCGCCCCGATCCCGCCCATCCTGCGGCTAGGCTTACCTGGCATCGAGGCGGTGGTGTGGACTACGATCGTTCTTGCTGCTTTCCTGCCCAGCATCTTGCTGGATTGGCGTGCGATTGCGTCGCGCCCCGCCGCCAAGTCGGCTGCCGCAGACTAGAGCGGTCGAACATCAAGTACCTTCTCTAACTGGTAGCAACAGGCAAGGAGACTGGCCATGAGCGAAACTGCCGAGCAGTACAAGAAACGCCTGGAAAGCTACACCGCCGGTGGGGACCCGATCGCCATGCAGCGTGACGCACCGCAAACACTGACGCGTCTGATTGAAGACCGAACGGAGGCTGAGCTGAAGCGGCGGCCTGCTCCCGGCAAGTGGTCGGTGACCGAGATTCTGGCGCACCTTGCGGAGGACGAGTTGACCAGCAGCTGGCGATACCGCCAGATGCTGGAGCAGGATGGCGTTGAACTGCGCGGTTTCGATCAGGACCTGTGGGCGAGAGTGGGGGACTATGGCTCCTGGAAGCCGCAAGATGCCTTGGCGATGTTCCGCCTGCTGCGCGAAGCCAATCTGCGCATGCTCGCCCACCTGACGGACGAACAATGGGAATGCCACGGCATCCATTCAGAGCGCGGCAAGATGACTGTCCGCGACCTCTGCCGCCACATGGCCGCCCACGACATCAATCACATTGAGCAGGTGCGGAAAATTCTGGCCAGGTAGAAACTTGTATGCAATTGCACTTTTCAACTCACTGCCGAATTCTGTTAAGCCTGATCCTGCTCGGCTGCGGGGCCCTAATCGCCGAGTCAGTGAACCAGCAGGTCGTCGCCAACTCCAACCAGGTGCCGGCCGGCCACTTGCACAACGGCCAGTTGACGATCCGGCTGGAAGCCGCCATGGGAGAGTGGTCTCCCGAAGAGAACGACGGTCCAGCTTTGAAGGTCGCAGCCTTTCGCGAAGAAGGCGGACGCCTCTCAACACCGGGTCCTCTGCTGCGCGTGCCGGAGGGCACGGAGATCAATGCCACTGTGTACAACCGGTTGGACCAGCCGCTCACACTTCATGGGCTGCATGCGCGGCCCGGAGATGCCAAAGAAGTCCTGGTTATTCCCTCAGGAGAGAGCCGCGAAGTCCATTTCCTGGCTGGTGCTCCGGGAACGTACTTTTACTGGGGCAGCCGAAACGGAGCCAGCATGGGTCAGCGCCAGGCAGAGGATGGGCAGCTGAATGGGGCGTTCTTGGTAGATCCGAAGGATTACGTTCCGAATGCCATCGTAGATCGCACGCTTATCATTACCAACTGGCTGGTCGTGGATGATGAGACGGCGCAACCACCACGATTCCGCGACGTGCTCGGGATCAATGGGCTCTCCTGGCCACATACGGAACGGCTCACTTATCGCGTAGGTCAAAGCGTGCACTGGCGAATCATCAATGCCAGCAATGCAATCCATCCGATGCACCTGCACGGCTTCTACTTTCGTGTGGACAGCGTGGGCGATGCGGAAAGCGACACGATTTATGGCGACGACCAACGGCGTATGGCGGTCACAGAGTTGCTCCGTCCGGGCCGCACCTTCACTCTGACGTGGACCCCCAGCCGCAGTGGCAATTGGCTCTTCCACTGCCACGTGTTACCACACATCGCCCCGCAGCCCGCATACTGGAAGAGCGCGGTCATGTCCCCGGGAACTGCCATGGCGGACCACGCGCGCGAGGGTATGGCAGGACTCGTTATGGCCATCACGATACTGCCGACGAATGAACCGCTGCCCGCATCGGCTAAATCAAGGCCACCCACGCGGAAAATGGAGCTGGTGGCGAGCGAACTGCCGGGGCTCTTCGGAAAGGAGCCGGGCATGGCATTCGCAATTAAGAAGCCCGGCTCGGCGATACAGCCTACAATACCGGGGCCGCCAATCTTGCTTACGCAAGGAGAGCCAACTGCCATCCGGGTGGTGAACCGGCTTCCCGAACCGCTGACGGTCCATTGGCACGGCATTGAACTGGAAAGCTACTACGACGGTGTGGCGGGAGTGAGCGGCGCAGGCCGCCGGCTCATGCCGCCCATCGTCCCCGGAAAATCTTTCGTAGCCCGGTTGACTCCTCCACGGGCAGGTACATTCATCTATCACACGCATATAGATGACGCGAAACAGCTCAGCTCCGGCTTGTATGGTCCGCTGATCGTGCTGCCGCCAGGAGAGAAGTTTGATCCGGAAAGGGACCGCGTGCTGGTGATCAGCAGGGCGGGGCCGGGTGAGACCTCGATGTGGATTAACGGCAGCCAGTCTCCAGAGATTGGCGCTTTAAGAACCGGGCAAAAATATAGGTTGCGAATCATCAACATTGCGCCGGAGAATCCCCCGATTGACGTCAGCTTGAAAGTCGCTGGAATTCCGGCAACCTGGCGGCCGATCGCAAAGGATGGCGCGGATCTTCCGGAAGGACAACGAAAACTCTGCCCCGCTCAGGTTACGATTGCCGTCGGCGAGACGTACGACTTCGAACTTCGTCCTGACCGGGTCGGCGAACTGACGCTTGAGGTAGTACGTCCGCCTATTCGGTTTCCGGCTCAGATCACGCCATCCCACAAGGCTGTTGAGCTGCGTCCGGAAAGTAGGATTGCCGTGAATATTGCCGTACGGGAGTAAATTCTCAAGTCGAGCAGCACAGGCGCGGAGAACCTTGGCCCGGTAAGAATCGTTTTCCGCCTCCTCATGAGAGGAAACATCCCTTCTTCTGCGCAGTACAATCGAGTGAGAGAATCACTATGATCAGCATTCGTAGAATGGGCGCGTTTTGCTGTCTGATTTTCCTGGCAACATCTTCCCTGCTGGCCTGGAGCGCTGACCGCAAGACCTACCCGATGGATGTCCCGGCGACCGGAGTCCAGGCCATTAGTTTTGACGTTCAAGAGGGCGAATTCCTACTGCGTGGCGATCCCGCCGCCCAAACCGTAAGCATGCGAGTGTCGATTGACCGCATGTGGCTGTTTCGCCTCGGAGAAGAAGGAATCCTCAAGCGCCTGATCAAAATCTCTGGTGAAGGCACGGATCACCTCAAGATCGTCACTGATATTCCCCACTCCTTAAGCAATTGGGGCCGCGCACGGTACCCGATTGACTTTGAAGTCACAGTGCCCGATCGCGCTGCCCTGCAGGTGGTTGATACGTCCGGAATCATTCGTATTTCCGACATGCGCGCTCCGGTTGACGTTCACGATGGCAGCGGTACGTTGTCTGTGGTTCGTGTGCAGGGCCCAGTCACAATCGTGAAGGATTCGGGCGACATCGTTGTCGAGCGGATCGAAGGCCCAACCCGGATCACCAGCCATACAGGTCAGCTGAAGATTCGAGATCTTGCCAAATTGGAAATCGAAGAGTCGGACGGCAATCTCGACGTGGTGAATGTCGGCGCGGCCCGTCTCCACAACAAGGGCGGGAACATCAGGATTTCCAGCGTCAGTGGCCCGCTGGATGTCGATGATGATTCCGGGGAAATCCAGATCGCGGACGCAAAGCAGGAAGTAAAGATCCGCGACACTTCGGGGCAGATCCGGGTTTCAAGGGCTGGCGCTATCACCATCTCTGACACTTCCGGCGATATCACGATTCAACAGGCTTCGAGCGTTGCAGTGCTCCAGAAGGAGTCAGGCGTCGTCAAGGTGTCCGATATCAGCGGCGCGGTGCAGGTTCCTCCAGGAGTCGAACTGAAGCGGCGGTAGATTGTCTTCAGGCAGCTTCAAGAGTCCGCTCTACTCTTCTTAGCGCCTCAGCACGTCCGCCCCCATCCCGATGAGCTGTGCAGCCCCTAGCCGGAAATCTTGCGGGCTGACGGCCTGCTTGAATCAGTGGGGTGGGATGGCTTGGTTTCCTCTTGGGCCTCAGAACTTTCTTGGGGGGAGGACCCCGATGGAGGTTAGTGCGCCGCTCTGGGGATCGCTAGCCGGGGAACTGGCGCTCTCTGTGAGTACGCAGGATGTACCGTTCGAAGACACACTCACTATGCCAATGCCGGATGGATTCCCCCACTCGCCCACGTACAACACCTTGCCGGTACCTGAGGCCGTTGCCGTGCTGATACCTGTTGCGAACACCCATGTAAGTCCAAAGTCTTTCAGCACAGGAGATACGCAAATAGGACCGATCTCGCCGGTCGCATCATTGAAGAATGCTGCCGTGATTTGGCCTGAGTAATTGTTCGTGACGTATAGCAGCGTATTATCCGGACTTAGCCAGACATTGTTGGAATTGAGACCGCTGCCCAGCTGAAAAGCGGTTGTACGTGCGATCTTCCCTGAGGAGATGTCCGCGACTTCAACCAGTCCAGGCAAGGAGCCACCGGTTCGGTGGCTGTCCCCGAAAACCGCCCAGCGCCCATCACTACTAATATCCACGCCCGCAGGGACGCCATCAAACTGGATCGATCCCGATGTTTGCTGTAAATCGTTATTCGAGACGGGCATACCGCTGGAGATATCGAACGAGGAAACCGAGCCATCTCCGTAAGCTACGACGAGAATGTTGCCGTGAGTCTTCATGCCGTCAACACTCCCCCCGAATAGCCCCAGTGCTGGAACGTCCTTCTTGAATGACAAAGTGCAGTTTGGACGTAGCTGGTAAGCTCCTATAGTCCCCGACCCGGTAAATGCTGCATACAGCGCCTTGCTTCCAACCGCAAGGCCTATGCCGAGAGGACCTCCAGTATCACTACTTGAACCGCTAAAGGTGCCCGCCAGAGTTAGTGTGGATTCGACAATCGCCGACACGCTTCCGGGAATGGAACCAGCATTCGAGACATAGATGCAACCCGCCGGAGTCCGGGTCATCGTGACGTGTGGGGCGGCGAAAAACCCGCCTCCTCCTCCAAATCCGCCGGTGCTGACGACACTTTGCTGGTGTAGCGCACCGTTACTTCCAATTCTGTAGAACGTCGCCGTGTTGCCTGCGGGATTATCGTCGTTAGTTACGACATAACGCGTTGTTTGTGAAAATGAACGGGAGGCCAGGACCATGAGCAGGGTCGCCGCAACAAGAAGCGTCCTAAAGATGAATCTCATTGGCTCTTATTCACACACGCATTGCGGATTTCAAGGGGAGTGACTTAGAAGAAGGACCGCAGCCAGAAACTATAGCACCCGCGACAGGCTTTGTCGATTCCTGGCGTACTCAGATGGTGTTCAGGTACTTTCTAGTACTACTGTGTTATAAAAAGGGAGCTCCACAAAAAGGGCAGCTGGCG
>Ga0335070_10001950_pt1 | contig 23935 bp, 23 predicted proteins | sample Lox_Sample_13_FD_206722 | JGI IMG/M metagenome (GOLD analysis project Ga0335070, IMG submission 206722) | Soil microbial communities from Loxahatchee National Wildlife Refuge, Florida, United States - Lox_Sample_1.3 | ecosystem: Environmental > Terrestrial > Soil > Wetlands | place: USA...
CTAATATTTTAAAGAATTCAATTAATTTAGATGAATTTTGATGTGAGTAACATCAAAAAGAAACACTGCTGTCATTAAAATAGGGACAGCGCCCATTTATTAAGAATGAAACGAAGTGGAATAGGAACGAATGGCGAGAATAGCGAGAGCAGTAGCGGTGGGGATATCGCACCATATAACGTAGCGTGGCAATTATCATCAGGTGATCTTTGGGCGGGATGATGATGCCACTTTACCGAGACATGTTTACAATATTACTTCCAATATGATAATGTATGAGTAAACATCGAGGTATTGTATGGTCGACTTCTCCGGCTTTGGCAAGATTCTTATTATTATCGGCCTGGTAATCGCAGGCATAGGCGGTCTTATACTGCTGGGAGGGAAAATACCATGGATCGGAAGGCTTCCCGGCGATTTCTATTACAAAGGAAAAAACTTTACCTTCTATTTCCCCCTGGCCACAAGCATCATCATCAGTATCATCCTCACGATAATCCTGATGTTCATCAGCCGCAAATAATCCCCGCAATTTTTTGATACACATCCGGAAATCACGCCCAGAGGACGAGCCCGGTATCCTGCTTGGCCGCGAGATTCTTATGGTACGGCAGTACCCGGATGCCATAATAATGTGGGCCGTTATGCTTGACGATATATTCCGCGGAATACGTGAGAATTCCATTTGACGCCTTGTTGGCTAACTTTAAAGGTACACAATCAGGGTCTTCGGCAAATTCGTAACCGTCCTTCTTTCCGATTATAAGTTCGACTAGGATTTCTTCGGGCTCCATCTTCCCCGGGTCAATCCTCGCGTTTACGATCAGCGGCTGATCAACAAAGACGGTATCACCGTGGATTCCCTCGATGCTGGCGTCCAGTAGTCTGAGTGAGGAAAAACGCATGGGAATTTTACGTTTCCAGTCGGCAAGCTCCCGGGCCAGTTTATGTGCATACATGTAAAGTTCGTGTTCTCTGCTGGCCGTCGGCAGATACATATTATGGTAGTATTCAAAAAGCATTCTGTATGTGTTGAATCTGGGCATAAGGGTCTGCAAGGATCTTTTGATCATGCTTATCCACTTTTCCGGCAGTCCCGATATCTCCCTGCTGTAGAATGTGGGTATCACTGAATTCTCGAGCAATGTAAATAGCGACTGGCTGTCTTCTTCATCAGCGTTCGGTCTTTCCTGGTTATATCCTTTGCAGGCAGGCCCTATGGTCCAGCCGTTGGTTCCGTCAAAGCCTTCGCACCACCATCCATCGGCTATACTGAGATTAAGCACTCCGTTTGCAACAACCTTCTCGCCGCTTGTACCACTCGCCTCGTAAGGTCTTCGCGGTGTGTTCAACCACACATCGACACCCTGAAAAAGACGTCGAGCGACATTGATGTCATAATCTTCTATAAAAAAGATCTTGCCTCTGAATCTCTCATCACGGCAGACGTCTATCACTTTCTTAATTATGCTCTTTCCCATCCCGTCGTTTGGATGGGCTTTCCCTGCAATAATGATATGAACGGGGCGTGTCGGATGATTTAAAATTCTGTCCAGGCGATCCAGGTCAGACATGAGCATATCGGCACGCTTGTAAGGCGCGAATCTTCTCGCGAACCCTATCATCAGGGCCGCGGGATTAATCTTGGAAAAGAACTCTTCACGCCATGTCTTGGAATAACCGTACTTCAACCAGTGTTTGGACAGATATTCCCTCAGAAAGTTAATAATCCTTTGCTTGAGTTCATATCTGGTGTCCCACAGCAATGAGTCGGGGATGTCTTGAATCTTCTCCCAGGTTTCAGAAGATGTGATGTTATTCAGCCAGTCTCCCAGATATGTGTCGAAGAGTGCATGCATTCTCGGTGAAATATAGGACAGGGTATGGGCGCCGTTTGTGATATGGCCGATCGGGATGTCCGAGATGTTAAACCCCTTCCATACATCACGCCACATGCGCCTTGACACCTCTTCATGGACATGGCTTACGGCATTACTCATATGCGCCATCTTTAAGGCAAAGGTCGCCATATAAAATGTCTTGTCTTCGCTTCCCTCCTTTCGTCCCAAATCCCAGAATTGTGACCAGGGCATACCCGTTCTTTTGATAAAGCTGGAAAAGTAATATTCCATCAAATCCTTGGGGAACCTTTCAATCCCAGCTTCCACGGGAGTATGGGTTGTAAAGACGGTGCTGCCGCGGACGATCTCGGTCGCCTCATCGAGGGAAAGGCCTTCCTCCGTCATCAGGTCCGCAATGCGCTCAAAGATGAGAAATGCGGAGTGTCCCTCATTGATGTGGTAAACCCGCGGCCTGATGCCCAACTTTTTGATCAGCCTTACTCCGCCCATGCCTAAAAGGATCTCCTGTTCAATGCGTATCCTCTGGTCTGCGTGATACAGCCGCTCTGTTATTTTTCTATCCTGAACGGTATTTCCCGGAACGTCGGTGTTTAAAAGATATAATGAAATGCGTCCCACCTTTACTTCCCAGATATTTGCGTAGAGCGTCCTGCCAGGCAGCTCAAGGGATATCTGGACTTCATTTCCGGTGTCATCCCGGACATTCTGAACAGGCAGGACGGAGAAGTCGTTTTCAGGATATTCCTCTGTCTGTAAGCCGTTTTTGTCAATAATCTGCTTAAAATAGCCGTTTTTATAGAGGAGACCAATTCCAATAAGCGGTATATTAAGGTCACTTGCTGTTTTTAAGTGATCGCCGGAGAGTGTGCCCAGACCGCCTGAATAAATGGGAATACTTTCATGAAGGCCATACTCGGTTGAGAAATAGGCAATCGGCGATGACCATTTGATTGCCGGGGAGATCTTAATTCTTTCATCGGGAGTCCTATCGTTCATATAATCATCGAACTGCTGGACAATTTGTGTGTACATCAACATGTAGCTTGGGTTTTCCGATGCTTCCAACAGTTTTTCCGTCGATACTGTCTCCAGCATTTTAACGGGGTTATTGTACATCTCCGGCCACACTTTAGGATCGAGGGAAATATACAGGCTGCGGGCTTTAGGGTGCCATGTCCACCATAGATTATAGGCAAGCTCCCTCAGCCGGTCGATTTTGGACGGAAGATTCACAACGGCTGTAAACGCGCGAAAGTGGGGCTGAGAAGATACAGTACCGGCAAAGACATATTTCTTCTCCATCCTGTAATCTATGGAGACCAGCTTTTCAGTACGTTCATCGGCCACGGCGACAGCCCTGTCATAGGCCTTGAGGTACAGCTTGTAGAAATCTTTCCAGTTGGCCTGAAGGGCCACATTCCGGGCGCTCTTGCGCCTCTCTTCGATTTCGAAGTCATTCCAGGACAGAAAATCTTTAAAGATATTATATAAACTTTCTTCAATTAAATTGATTTTCACTCCCTTACGCTTCAAGACGATAACCCCGCCATTTTCCGGAGCCGTTAATTGAACCCATGTTCCGAAACCGGCCTGGTCAGTCGTTATCGTCGGTACGGCGTGGGCGGCACTTTCCAGGGGTGTATATCCCCAGGGCTCATAGTACGACGGGAAAACGCCTAGATCACATCCCGCAAGTGCCTCGTAATAGGTCATGTTGATCAGACCGTCATGACCGTTCAGGTATGCCGGATCAAAGATTACATAAACTTTATTTTGTGATGTGTTCATTAGTCCCAATCTGTTACATGCTTGCAGAATGGGATCATGCGACTCATTATGGAGTCTGTGGGTCGCAATGGGAGGGCTGCCCGGTTCGGGTCTTGTATAATCGCTCTGAAGGGCGGGGATCAAATCCGTGTGACCGGCAGGAATGAAGAGATAAACGAGCATCGTCTCATCTTTTGTCATTTCCTTATCTAGCCGGCTGAAGGCATTCAGGGAAATATCGATACCTTTATTATGGAATTCGTAGCGCCCTGATATAATCACAATTTTTGTATTAGAGGGGAGATCTTTTCTCAGAAACCGTGAGGCAGCGCTAAGAAGCTTTTCCCTCGACTTCAAAGCGGACGCTCTATCAACCGTGAAATCGGGGATATGATCTATGTCGAGCCCGTTTGATGTAATAACATCAGGATACCTGCCGAGAAAATTTTTCGCTTCGGAAGCAGTTATTTCGCTGACTGTCGTAAAGCAGTCTGCTTCCCTGGCAGAGGTTACCTCCATGGAATATTTGGCCTTAATGTTATGGGCGCCTGCCTCTACCTGCGGCGAGAGGTGATCCATCATTGTATAGATATCCACTCCTGATCCGGCGAGAGTTCTCCCCAGAATTGTGGCGTGAGTAGTGAAGACAGTGCTCATTTCGGGAACCTTTTTTTTCAAAAACAAAAGCCCCGCACCGCACATCCATTCGTGAAACTGGGCAACGGCCTGCATACTGTGCGGCCTGATCATCAAATTATAGATCGTTTCGATGACCTCGCCGCAGGCATAACTGAACATTACCGGTTCTACATAGTCCCATCCGCCGGCTATAGAATCAACGCCATAATCCTCCCAAAGTCTATACAGCAGCTGTTCTTTGTCATATTTTTTTCCAAAATTGACCAGGATGACTTTAGGTTCACCGGGGATTTTCCATCTGCCGAACCGGCACGGGATTTCTTTGATGGCGGTACTTTCCCTGATTTTTACCCAGCAGTCTTCATCAGTTTCTTCGAAATCGGGATTGGTTTTGAGATCGGGTCCCAGCAGGAAGTAGCGTTCCCCGTAATTATTAATGGCTTCTCTCATCTTGCTGGTAACAACGGTATATATGCCTCCTACCTTATTACAGACCTCCCAGCTGACCTCAAAAAGATAGCCTCTACTTTGTTTTTCCATTAATTACACTCCTCTTTTTTTTACCTATGAAACCGGAAAAATCGTCGATAATATTCATATAGTTGATATACGCGTCATAGGGTGACCCATAGGGATTGAAATCTTTGTGTCCATCTCCGTCAGCAGGCGATCCGGTATGCATATAATAGAAATGATCGGATGCTTGGAGCATGCGCCATGTATTTAGTAACCTGCCATCCTTCCTGCTTCTGACTTTCGATTCCATGCCGTACAGCGTATTAATGGCATCTTTCTGCAATGTATTTCCCAACCAGGCGCTCAAATCCCTTTCCATATCTGCCTGTGAGATAAGATTTGTTAAATCAAGTTGTGCGGCAGGCTCATATTCATCGACTATTTCCGAAGGGGTCTGAAACTTGAAGTCGGCATGTTTCAGAATTTCACGGGGAAGCTCTCGGATAAATGCAAAGATCCCTGTTTCCTTTTTTTGATGTTCACCAAGTGTTTCATAGTCCACAAAAAGGTTGACAACGTTATCCCCTGTATCGTTAGTATGGTGTATCCAGTGGGCGTATTTATCGGCTGTGAGGGGATATTCAGACCACTTTGAGTCCGAGAAACGCACGGCAATATCATCAGACAAACGGTGATTTCTAAAGAGCAGTCTCAGTTTCTTACACCCTGCCTGTTGATAGACACGGCCGGGAGACCGCCGCCCTAAGATTTTGTCTGCACCCCTGGCCAGAATTACATTATACCCCATTTTTTCTATGATCCTTGTGAGATTACCGTTATACATTAGTTCAGCATGACGAAACGCCTTCGGTGTTTGACCGAACAAGGCTTTTATCTTCTTCTTATGCAACATGACCTGCTCCTTGAATTCCCGGGCAGAAAACAAAAAAGCAAGTGAGTGGTAATATGTCTCATTAACAAACTCTGCACATCCCGTATCCGCAATCCGCTTAAAGCCGTCAAGGACATCAGAGCGAAGTTTTTCGAATTGATCAAGGAGCATGCCTGTGACCGAGATGGCAATCCGGAAATCTCCCTTATACTTTTTTATTAATTTTAGCATTATATTATTTGCCGGAATATAACATTTTTCGGATAATTTGTTCAGGATATGAAGATTTCTTTCTGCATCCTCATAAACGTGGTCATGGTTAATATCAAAAAAGGTGTAATGCCTCAACCAGCGAGGCTGATGAACATGGAAATGCAGGCATACACTTGGCATTTTTCACCCCTTTAGTGCAAGACACGCCTGTAGACTTCGACAATTTTTTCCGCGGCATATTCCCAACGGATGCTGCGCAGCTCATCACGTGTCTTCTCGACAATTTCCCCTACCAGAACCGGATATCTTAAAATTGCTATGATCTTGTTGGCAATGTCATCCACGTCCCAGAAATCCACCTTCAATGCATGGTTAAGTATTTCTGCTACCCCGGACTGCCTGGAAATGATAACCGGTGTATCATATATCATTGCCTCGAGCGGTGAAATACCGAAAGGTTCAGATACACTCGGCATGACATAAAGGTCGCTCATGGTAAATATCTGTTCTACTTCGGTTCCGTGCAGAAAGCCGGTAAAGTGAAAATTTTTCCCTATCCCGAGCTCGGCAACCCGTTCTATCATACGGGGCATCATGTCTCCCGCACCCGCCATAACAAAAGTCACTTCCGGAAGTTTCTTTAAAACCTTAGCCGCTGCTTCAACGAAGTAGTCAGGGCCCTTCTGAAAGGTGATCCTGCCGAGGAAAAGAACAATCTTTTTGTCGGTGCTTCTTCCCACATGATAAATATTCGAGGCTTCTGTGCATTATGAACAACAGATATCTTATCAGGATCGACACCGTACCGGTTCACAATCATATTTTTTGTATAATGGCTTACGGCAATAATATGATCCGCCGAAACTATGCCGTACCGCTCGATAAAAAAAATGTCCCGGTTGACATGTTCTCCGCTTCGATCGAATTCCAGCGAATGAATGTGAAGAACAAGCGGCTTTTTGCTGACTTCCCTGGCATAAAGACCGGCGAGGATCGTCATCCAGTCATGGGCATGGATTACATCGAATGACTGACTTTCCGCGATAGCTCCGGCTACTTTTGCATATCTTACGACTTCTGCAACCAGATTTGGACCGTAGTGCTCGGAGATTTCCAGAACCACGGACTCCCACGTTTCCTCCCTCATCTCGCTCCTGACCTTTTCGTGCGCGGGCAGCTTCACAACACGCCCCCGCAGCAAAGACTCATACTGACTTTTACTCAGATATGGTTTCAGATATGAATCTATGAGCCTGATATCGAGGCCTTTAAAGACCCTGAACTCTTTATGGTGCTTCTTTTTGACGGGAACTTCCGATGCTGAAATAAATTCCACGTGTGATTGTCCAGTGTCACCCAATACTTTCGGGATTACAAAAATAATCTTGTGACCGAGGCCGGCCAGGGCCTTTGTGATACCGAAGCACGCAGTCCCGAGGCCACCGCTGACATGGGGCGGAAATTCCCACCCAAACATGAGTATTCTCACGGCTAATGGCCTCCTTAAATATCAAAAATCTGTATCGGAATATTATTACAGGGGTGACTCTTGCACGAAATCACTCAAATAAACCGGAAAGATAATGACATAACAGACTTATAAAGTAAACGGGAAAAATGGGGCTGTTGACCGGGGGCGCATTCCCGCAAGGGAGGCGCAATCATGAATAATATTTCCTTGCCGGAAAAAGCCGAAGGCTTTACAAAACCTTGATACCCGCCTGCGCGGGGACGGCATCTGCTGCGTTGCTCTGCAAACCGAAATGCTCAACCCTTCGGCAAGCTCAGGGCAGGCTTAATGCAGCCACTTGTGTCATGGTGAGCTTGTCGAACCATGAGCGCCTTGCATCTAAGCGTTTTTGAACAACCCCATAATAATGAGGTTTTTCAACAATCCCAAAATCCTTTAACGCAGGTTTTGATGTGAATGAAATGCCCGGTTATGAGTCCGGGATTTCATTAAGAAATGAATAAAGTCGAAGCAGGCCGGCTACACTCCAGGCCTGCGAAATGCAGCCATTGGGGCGATGTGGAGGATCACCGTCAAATATCTCAGATATGCATCCCACGCCGGCCTCCGGCATATGCTGACGGACAAATGAGCGCACATATTCCAAGAGAAATGTTTTTGCTGCGGCTCTGTTTACAGCAACCTTGATATATGCCTCACCAAAATGTGCCATCAACCATGGCCATACGGCGCCTTGGTGGTAAGCCAAGTCTCTGGCAGGTCCATCGCCTTCGTACCTCCCCTTGTAGTTTTCGTCTTCCGGCGTGAGGGTTCTTAATCCCACAGGTGTCAGCAGGTGCTGCATGACTTTATGCACTACGCCGGCCTGTTGGGCAAAGTCCAACGGTGAATGTGGGAGGGAGACGGCCAGGATTTGATTCGGCCTTACTGTCCGATCCAGAGAGCCTTCACAAAAAACATCGCCGAGATATGCCCCATCTTCGATCCAGAATGCATCAACGAAGGATTTTTTTATCTCGGGAATCAGGACATGTAAGAAAGATTTATTATCATCAAAAGCCTGCGCGAGCTCATGGGCAAAACAGATGGCATTGTACCAGAGGGCATTGATCTCCACGGGATATCCCCATCTCGGGGTGACAGGTTTGCCTTCAACGGATGCATCCATCCATGTCAGTTGTGTATCTTTGTCGCCCGCATGCAGTAGGCCATTCTTGCTCATACCGATATTATATGCAGTGCCATCCATATATGCTTGCAGGATCTTCTTCATGACCGGCCACATTTGGTTCCTGACAATCTCGATATCCCCGGTGCGCTTCAGCATCTGCTGCACGCCCCAGAAATACCATAGTGAGGTGTCCACCGTGTTATAGGCATTCTCCGCCTCACCGTCAGAGAAATAATTAGGAAGAAGGCCTTTTTTTTCATGTGCCCCCAGTGAAGCGAGGATGGCAGTCCCTTCCTGGATGCGGCCATTGCAGAATGTCAGACCCGGCAGGGAAATGAGTGTGTCCCGTCCCCAATCACCGAACCAGTGGTATCCGGCGATGATTGCCGGCCGGCCTGTCGGTGTCTTGATTAGAAACTGCCGACCTGCTGCAGCCAGGTTTCGGACATTAATCCTGTCCTCTTCATTATGAAACTTTTCCACGGCTTTTTCATCTGTTGCAGACTCACCGGCCCTCCTCGTCATCTCAGCTTTCCATGCCTCTTCCAGTCCTCTTCGACAAATTTCCGGCGATGCGGAAATGATAATGGTGCTCCCTTCTTTTACGGGAACCTCAAAAATACCGGGACGAAAAAGATCCTCGTGCCATTCAAACCCCCTTTCTTTTTCTACTCGATATTCAAAATTGTTGTACCAGACGGGAGAGGGATGAAATTCAGATTTCATGTCAGTTTGAATAAACATGGGCGGCATGCCGTCATAAGGCCTCATCCTGAATCCGTTATCTATTCTGTGAGTGTCTGTACGAAGGTAAACATTTTGTTTTGCCAGTGCGTGAAATCCCCGGTATGCGAGAAATGGCTTCAGACGCAGGATTCCGGGGAATCGGCAATGTTCGACATCATACCGGATCAGTATGCGATCCTCGCCGTGCACCATCATAATTGCCTTGTGGATGTGAAACCCTTCTGCTTCGTAGATAAACCGCGGTGAATAATCCAGTCGATATTCCTTCAGAAAATGTTTCTCCCCGGGATGGAAGACGCCGGGGTACTGACAGCATGAGAGGAAGAACTCTTTTCCTTTCATGACAAGGGAGTCTTCAAGCCAGGAAAGGAGTGAGTGTCTGCCCTGGGGTTTTTTGAGGTTTGCCACGAGGAGGCCATGGTACTTCCTAGTGTTGCAGCTCAGTATCGTACTTGAAGCGTAACTCCCCAACCCGTTGGTTTCCAGCCACTCCAGGCTCAATGCCTTTTCAAGATTCAAGCAGGTGGTCTCATCAAATTTGTATCTTATCATTTGCCGCTCTCCACAATAGACAACAATCCATAAAAAACATATGGAATGCTTATCGCTAAAAGCCAAGTAAAAAGGCTGTTCAAAAATGTCCAGATGCAAGGCGCGCAAGACCTGAGTCGTGAGGCGTACATAGACGTACGTCGAATGACTCAGGGCGCGGCGCAACGCAGCAGATGGGCGGGTTTCAACAGCCTGTAAAAGGTCTCACGGCATATTAAACACTTCCACCCCAGACGGGGGCTTGAAGTTAAACAGCTTGTCGTCAAGATTGTTGTTGATTTTTATATCGGTAAGTCGGATACGGGTGGTATTTCCATACAGGTCTGTAAAACTGCACTGAATGATCTGGAAAGCGTCTTTATCAACCGTTAAATGCAGCTTATCAACGCCTGCTTCAGGCGCTTTAGGACTGAGGGTGAGAAGATAATTCCCATTCCTGTCCACCGGCTCGGGCCGGGAAAATTCTATATGAAAATCTTCACTCAACTTACCAATGCCTGAAAGAAATTTTACTCCCAGCTTCGACTTATAGATATTTTCGGAATCCTGAAGGTAGACCGCATGGTCATCTGGGATATATAACCACGCCTTTTTAGGGTTGATAATTAATTTCTTCGCTGTTGGTTTCGAATAGCTCCATAACATCCGCCTCGGGTTTTTTACATACAGCGTCCCTTCTTCCCTTTCCGTTTTATTCATAGATTTGATGGTTACTTCCTGAATGAATTGCGCTTTGAGGTCTTTAGTTTTTTCATATCTCTCCTGGGTCTTTGCAATCAATTCATTGAGAGACAGAAGATCTCCCAAAGCCGGTGAGGAAGAAAAAAATAGCAGGCACATCGCAATGCCTGTGATTGTTTTTAAATGCCTGTAACTGCGGCCAAAATTTTTTTTAATTTTTTTTATGTTAAAAAGAAGGAAAAGTGGCATATTTTTTTCCGGAAGTTTATATCCTATGAAAAGAAATCAATAAGTAATACACATCAGAGGATGGTTATTTATCATATTGTAATTATTAAAAATATTTACCGCCTAAATCATATGCAATGAGGTATAAAATTGTCACTATTGAAGACTTACGATTGTTATCAACATGTTTATCAACAATCTTTTCCACATGTCTGTGGATTTCAATTCCAAGTAATTGTATCAAGAGGCATATCTTTCATAATAGGAAGTTTTTATTCTGATACAAGCATCCTCCAGCCAAACGGGTCATCTTTTTCTCCGTATTGAATCTGTAGGATCTCGTTATATAGTTTTTCCGTCAACGAGCCCGTCTTCCCATCAGCGATAGTTATAGCCTTTCCCTTATAAGAAATCATCCCAATAGGAGATACAATCGCCGCCGTACCCGAGGCGAATGCTTCCTTCAACTTACCACTGGCGGACGCATCGACAACTTCGTTTATTGAGATCGGCCTTTCCGAAACATGAATATTCCAGGCTTTGGCAATATGAATGACTGAATCACGGGTTACTCCGGGGAGGATGCTTCCTCCTAGGGGCGGCGTAATCAGCTCATCCCCGATAAGGAAAAAGACATTGCTCGTTCCCACTTCTTCTATATACTTTTTCTCGATCGCATCCAGCCAGAGCACCTGCGTAAATCCCTTTTCCATGGCAATCTTGCTCGCCATGAGACTGGCGGCGTAATTAGCGGCGGCTTTGATGTTTCCTATGCCTCCGCGCACAGCTCGGACATACTCATCAGTCACATACATGCTGGTCGGGCTAAATCCTTGTGAATAGTAAACACCCACCGGGCCCACAACAATGAAAAAAAGGTATTCATTCGCATCATGCACGCCCAGGGCCGCTTCCGTCGCAACCATCGTCGGCCTGATATATAGAGATGCCCCGCGTGTCCTGGGGATCCAGTCCTTTTCGAGAAGGATGAGTTTTTTCATAGCAGTCATGAATAATTCCGGATCAAGCTTGGGCATGCAGAGCCTTTCCGCCGATGCATTCATGCGATCAATATTTTTATACGGCCTGAAGAGGTAGATTTGATCGTCTTTTCCCCTGTACGCTTTCAGCCCTTCGAATATTTCCTGGGCGTAATGAAGACACATGGCCGTGGGATCCAGGGATATAAGACGGTATGGTTCTATCATGGCATCGTACCAACCGCGGTCCGCGTGGTACTTCATCGTAAAGAAGTGGTCGGTGAATATCTTCCCGAATCCAAGTTTTGACTCATCGGTAGGTTTCGGTTTCAATTTTTTAGGTTTGGCTTTGACAATTTTAATTTCCATCTGTTTAACTCCCTTTGTGCATTAAACATCCGTTCAGTTTGGTTCATTATCACTAAATCATTTTTCTATCAAGGTTTCTGTACTGGATGGCCTCGGCTACATGGCTGGACAGTATCTTATCTTCATTTTCGAGATCGGCAATGGTCCTGGCAACTTTTAATATCTTGGTATAGGCCCGGGCAGAAAGTCCAAGTTTTTCTATGGCCATTTCCAAGAGTTTCTGAGAGTCATCATCAATAGAGCAGTACGTTTTTATCTGCTTGTCGGTCATGCGTGCATTGAACTGTGTGTTCTTGCCCGAAAATCTATTTTGTTGTTTGGACCTTGCCCGTTCTATTCGTTCCTTTATGGAATCGGATGATTCGCCGGTGGCTTTCCCCGCAAGGTCTTTATACCTGACAGAGGGGACCTCGATGTGAATATCGATTCTATCTAAGAGAGGCCCCGATATCCTTGCCTGATACTGGCGTATTTGTTGCGGGGTGCACCGGCACACCCTAATCTGGTCGCTGTAATAACCACAGGGACATAGATGCGGCTATCTTTACCCAATTTTTCCTCAGCCTTACCATACCTCGTGTATATGATCAACAAAATGGATATACTGAATCTCCAAAAAATATTGGCGAGCACATCCGTAAACGGAGAATGGATCTCAAACTTCGACAAAGGGATGTCGCTGGGATTATCGGTGTTACAGAATGCACAGTTTTTGGCTGGGAAAAGGGCGTGAGGGAACCTTCTCCGAGGCATATACCAAGGATTATCGATTTTTTAGGGTATACACCCTTTGAATGCCCTGGAGATATAGTGGGGAGGCTTTCTTATTTTAAAAGAATCAAGGGATTGACCTTTCGTGGGTTGGGAGAATTGATGGGCAGAGACCACGAACAATTGGCGGACTGGCTGAACTCTCAGAAGAAACCTTATCCTCGGAATCTTGAGAGCATAAATCAGTTTCTTTTAAAGCATGGTTTGCATGTCGTTGAAGTGCAGCAGTCATAATTCTCTTGATGGAATTTGAGTAATATATTGGAGCTCTTTAGAAATGAGTACAAAAGTGATGAAAAAAATTAATAGCAGGAAGAACCAGATCATCGATCGTTATCTATTGAAATCATCAAGCGTGACCGATTCGTTTATGTGGCACCTTTCACCCGGTAATCATTAAACGTGATCCAGTAAAATTCGAGTTGGGCTGGAAAATGCTTCACCTGCGAGTCCTCAACCTCATGGCATAGATAACATTGATGATTATTGATTGAAAGATATCAAGCGCTCCGGTTCAGAGGCTGTACACGAGTGTCGAGAAAACCCAATGCTACCGAAAACATTTTTCAAGGCTTTAAAAAATATGGTGCCGGCGCAGGCGCAGTCGTTCTTGTAGGGGGAGGCGGTTGCGGAGGTAGCTCTAAAAAAATGCCAACCATAATAACGATAATAATAAACACAAGGACGAATAAGGAGAGATAAATCCAGGGTGTGTCGTCAGGACTTCTGAAACCTTTGGTTCGCCCCAACTTTGTCCTGCACCTCCAACAACGCATAGCATTCTGGTCATTGCCAGGAGGCAGCTGATTCTTCGCCCCGCACTTTGGGCACTCAATGATAACGGGTATCTCAGTTAATGCCTGTTGCAATTGCTGAATGTTCTCAAACCGATCTGAAGCATTGAGTGCCAAACCCCGCATGAGTGCCCGCTCGCCGCTCAACGGAATATCTATTCCAAGTTGTATCGGAGATTTGATGGTGTCTACCTGAATCCGATCCATGGCATCGGGCGGATCAAACCCGGTGACACAACGATAAATGGTTGCGCATACGGCATAGACATCCGACCACGGGCCCTGTCTCCCTTTTGCGCTGTACTGCTCGGGTGGTGCATAGCCGTTCTTGAGAACAGTGGTCATACTTTTGGAATGCTTACCGATTGCGTATCGGGCTGAGCCGAAGTCGAGCAACTTTACCTGCTTTTGGTAGGTTAGAAAGATGTTGTCAGGACTTATGTCGCGATGAACGAATCCTGCATTGTGCACCCCTCGCAGGGCATCCATGATGGGGGTCATTACCTCTACAGCCTTAGTGAAGGCAATCTTCTCACCTGGCTTGCCCTTGAGGTATTCTTTCAGTGTCATGCCATCCAAGTACTGCATGACCATATAGGCCGTGTTGTTGGCGCGAAAAGATTCGTGGACGGTGACAATTCCGGGATGATCCTGGAAGTGTGCCAGTGCCTTTGCTTCTTCCAGAAATTTCTCAACGCTGAGGGACAAATCTTCATGGGTACTGCCGGTGCACGGAATGATGCTGACATGATCGGAAGAGCGGGCGGCATATTCCTTTGGCAGAAACTCCTTTACCGCAACTTTGATATCCAGATTGTTATCCCATGCAATGTAGACAATGCCAAAGCCGCCCACCCCGATAACCTTGCCGATGGTGTAGCGATTATTCAGGACATAATCCGCGGGCAGGGATAAGGCGTTGTCCATTTTCGCGCCGTTTTCTACAACCATCCTTACTTGAACTCTGCACCTCTATGAACATACACCATCATCGTAGTCAGCGGGCAACCAGAACGGGGCAACTCGCGCCACGTACGACCTTCTCCGTTACACTGCCTATCAGGTTCTTCATGATCCCTGTGCGCCCGTGCGAGGCGATAACAACCAGATCGGCCTTTTTCTCTCTCTGTTCCTTGAGGATCTCCTCGTAGGAGACCCCTGCCTTGATATCACACGTTACATCAAGCTTTCTTGACTGCACGATCTTCTGAACTTCCTCGCGCAGCTTCTTGGCCGCTTCTTTGATGCTCCCAGATTCGATCTTCTGTATCTCATCGGCAGGAAAACAATAGTCCATCACGCACTGCTGAAGTTTGTCAACGACGTGAAGGAGATGGATCTTTGCATTCGTGCCCTCCGCGATTTCTATTGCGAGTCCTATGGCCCTCTCAGAAAACTCGGAAAAATCAGTTGGGACAAGAATATTTTTCGGTGCAAACATTTCTAAACCCCTCCTTCATTTATTTTAAATTTTAGTTTAATTAAACAAATCTTCCGCATCGCGACAGACCGGTCCCATCTCGTTGTAACAAAGGTGGGCAGGTCTGCGCACGATTACTCAATCTTGACCTTTACTTCTTTGCTTTTAGCTTCCTCGCTCTTCGGCATTATTATCTCGAGAACTCCATCCTTGAACGTTGATTTCACCTTGTCAGCCTTCACTTCCGCGGGCAAGCTGAATGTTCGGCAGAATGAGCCGTAGGAACGCTCCATCTTGTAATAGTCTTTCCTCTTGGTTTCCTCTTCTTTCTTCTTCTCACCGGAAATCGTGATGGCACCGTCTGTCAATGTTACCTCAATGTCCTCCTTTTTCATGCCGGGGAGTTCCGCCTTCACTACTACATTCCCACCAGATTCAAATATGTCCACATCGGGCATGATATCTTCTGTTATGGCGGTTCTTAACCTCGGAAAGGTAAACGGAGCAAATGATCGTCCGAATAAATCATCAAACCACCTGTCGATGGACCTTGCCCCTTCTGATTTTACCAGTTCTTTTCCTTTTTCTGCCATGATACACCTCCTATTAAGGTTAAAATTTAATTTCGTTGACATACCCTTTCGCTGAATCCTGCTGTTTCCACCTATGCTCTGGAAACATCTCCAACAGGCAGATTGCCCCTGGGACTTATATTCAATTCAGTGCAACTCCTCTCCGGGACATTTGCCGGATAGTTTCTCGGTGTCAGCCTTTAACTTTTGCCATTCTTGATCAATTGCATTGTTATTCACTTATCCCACTCCGATTCGGTTTTTCGCTCACTGACACCTCTAAACTTATATTAAGATATTGAAATGCATAGCGCCTTGCAATCGGGAATATCCCACTTTTGTACTTCAAAAAACATGATTATTGACTTCGAAAAAACTGATTGGCAATAGGAGATAGGTATACAATAATGATCGGGCTGAAGGACAAAGCGACTCATTTATTTTTGTGCCTTTTCTTAAATAGAAAGTAAGGTTTTTGATATGACAATTTCCGCTTTTTCCCTATTGTTGAGAAGAGGAAATTTAATTAGAAAATACATTAACACTGTGGATAGGTATGAAATAAAGTTTGGAGTAATCCTCGCGTGTGACGAGAACAAGAAAGTATATCGATGTCCCCAATTATTTAATGATGCAGAAAGGAGATAGTCATGGCTATATCGGACAAATACGGCAGGGTGAATATCCCCAAGGTCGGCGCAGATGAACCTGTCTTCATCCTGCGGGCTCAGGACCAGCTGGCTGAAGCCACGATACAAATATACCAGGTGCTCGCGGCTTCTCACGGCAGTGCGCTTGCCAAGGATCTTGATAAGCAGATTCAGTCTTTTAAAAAATGGTCGGGAAAGAAGAAAATGCCGGATTGAAGCAGAAAACCTTTACGAATTCATGTGCAGCTTGAATATCCTTATTGTTGAGGGTTTACAATCGAGTTGTCAAGCAAATTCATGCCGCTGACGCCTCGGTCGGATTCTGGAGAGCATTGGTGAACAATGTGAAGGAGGGAAAAAATGAAAGACCTGCTGAAAAAATTTGTCGGCAAGACTCTAAGAATCTATACCGTCTCCGGGGTTGAGTCCTATCTGGACATTCTGGAGGAGGTAAAAACTGACTATATTGTGTTGAAGGGCTATTTTAAGGGAGACCGGACCTACCTTGCCATAGATTGTATCGAGAGTTTCAAGGAAGAACCGAAGAGGGATTGATTGAGATAATCAAGTAATGACGATGCCCAAGATACTGCGGCGAATTTCAGATACTCTCTGGGAGCTTTCGCAGTCCTATAGAGAAGGTATGCATGTGCCCGCCAGGATCTACGGTACGGAGAAGCTGATCCGTGAAATGGATGATGCCGTCTTTGAACAGATCGCCAATGTAGCCACACTGCCCGGCATCGTCAAACATGCCCTCTGCATGCCTGACGGTCATTCCGGATACGGATTCCCCATCGGCGGCGTAGCAGCCATGGACGTCCAGGAAGGGGGCGTCATTTCTCCGGGAGGAATAGGCTTTGATATCAATTGCGGCATGCGCCTCGTCGTCACCAATCTCAGTTATCAGGAAGTCAAACCCCACCTCCAAACGCTTGTGGACAGGCTGTTCAAGCGTGTGCCTTCCGGGGTAGGGAGCACAGGTTTTGTCAATATTTCCCGAAGGGAATTCCGCAAGGTTGTTGAAGAAGGGTCACGGTGGTGCCTGCAGCAGGGCTATGGCTGGAGCGAAGACCTTGAACTGACTGAGGCATGCGGCCGCATAGAGGGAGCCGATAGCTCCCTGATCAGCGAAAAGGCGATCGACCGTGGTTTCAATCAGATCGGCACCCTTGGTTCAGGAAATCATTATCTGGAGGTCCAGGTTGTCCGCAGGGAAAATATCATGGAAGAAGAAACGGCACGGTATCTCGGCATCCGCATCCCCGACCAGGTGGTTGTCATGTTTCACTGCGGCAGCCGCGGTTTCGGCCACCAGGTGGCCACGGATTATCTCATGGTGTTTCTCAAAGTCATGGAAAAAAAGTACGGCATCAGGATCATTGACCGGGAGCTTGCCTGTGCCCCGTTTAATTCTCCCGAAGGGAAGGACTATTTTGCCGCTATGAAGTGTGCCATCAATATGTCCTACGCCAACCGCCAGGTGATCCTGCACAGGATCAGGGAGGTCTTTGCGGAGATCTTCGGCAGGTCCGCCGAGGATTTGGGCATGCACATGGTTTATGATGTGGCTCACAACACAGCGCGCCTTGAAGACCATGACGTCGGAGGCAGGAAAAAAAATCTGCTTGTGCATCGCAAAGGAGCCACAAGAGCCTTCGGGCCAGGGGCGGAAGAATTGCCTTCAAGATACCGGGAAATAGGCCAGCCGGTAATCATCGGGGGCAGCATGGAGACCGGTTCTTATCTTCTTCTGGGTGTTCCCGGCGGAGCCGAGACCTTCTACAGCACGGCCCACGGGAGCGGCAGGACAATGAGCAGAACCAGGGCGAGGAAGCTCTGGTCGGGCAAGACCATCCAGCACGAGATGGAAGAACGGGGAATTTATGTGCGGAGCGCTTCCTGGAAAGGTCTTGCCGAAGAGGCCGGCGCCGCGTATAAAAATATTGACGAGGTAATCAGGGCCACAGCGCTGGCTGGGATCAGCAAGCCCGTTGTCCGCTTCACACCCATAGGGAACATCAGGGGATAGAGGGCATTGACATATGCCTTATGAATACCTGGAGGAAATGGCTGTCGCTGATATTGCTTTTCATGCCTGGGGAAGGGACGTTGAAGAAGTCTTCACGTCCTCTGTTGAAGCGACGATGAACGTCATGGTGGAAGACCTCGGGTCCATAAGGCCGGTGGAGATGAGGGAGGTTCATCTGGAGCAGGAGGGGCTTGATCTTCTCCTTTTTGAGTTTCTCCAGGAGTTCATTTATTACAAGGATTCGGAGAAGTTGATGATGCTGGTCGATAAGATCAGCGTCATCAAGAACTATGATCGATTTGCCCTCAAAGCCGTATTGAAAGGCGAGAGGATCGATCCGCAACGCCACCACACGAGAGCTGATGTTAAGGCGGTCACCCTCCACAGATTTCATCTCGTTGAAACAGATAAGGGATGGGACGCCATGGTTATACTTGACATTTAAGAATGACAAAGGAGAATGACGTGAAGATTTTTATGACTGGAGGAACAGGCTTTATAGGCCCCCGCAAAATGATTGGCAGTGCAGATGCCCTCGATCGGTTCATGGCGTGGAGAGCCCCTGATGAACGATAATCTACACCACCTATGCTTGTGATGTTCCCGGATTTTCTGCAATCTCATCAACCTTATTCCCGTGAACCATCTGAGATGTTTTTTCCCCGAGCAGCCACTTAGAGTTTTCGCCTGCGGGTAAAGCCCATAATCCATCAGATTACGGACGCCAGGGACCTCCGGGCACCCATTCCTTTTCAAAGCGCCTCTGGTTCTCGCTTGCTTCAGCGACAGGATGCAGGAATTCCCTGATGCTCTCCATGATCATCGGGAAATCTTCGAATATGCCTGGAATATGAGTCTTCTGAAGAAATGTCTTCCATTGGACATGTTTGCCGGACCTGTCGGCAAATTCTTTGGAAAAGATAAGGGCTTTAGAACTCAAAGGTGTTGACCTTCTTTGACAGGTGGCCATAATAGCGTCCTGGAGCGTCGATCCGTGAAACGGATATTTGCGGCTCAATATCCAGATGTCATAGAAATCCTTCATGCGGCTGTTGAGTTCTGCCAGATCCAAGGAAGCCTCGAACTTTTCCGCCACAATGGTTTCGATGCTGTAGGCCTTGACGATGGGCGGTTCCATATCGAGCAGTGTCGGAAACGTCATCTCCAGGGCGTCGGGAACGATGGCATCACCGAACCCGATATCGATCTGTATCGGGATTCTCGCCTTGCCGAGCCATGCGTCGAATTTGAGCCTTATCCCGGGATATTCCGCATCCTCTGCCATCGACTCGATGCTCAAATAGTCGAATTCGTAGACGAGACCGTCATCGAGACCGTCATCGAGCGCCACCTTTCCAATCTCGCGGATCGACGTGCCAACAGCATCGATATCTCTCGGGCCGAGACCCAAAAAATCGATGTCCCGCGTTGTCCTTGCCGAGGGAAGACCCATGCCCATCAACAGAAGGCCTCCCTTCAGAATGAACTTTTCTTTCAGTGGCGACCGGGACAACCGGAAGAGAAAGCGCTCCAGACCATAGTAGATCAAAAGGGATTGAAATGGCTTTCCGCTTTTACGGGCCGCGGCCAGAAGCCGGGTTTTTACGGAAGCCGCCATATTCTTGACCTGCTCGGCACTCATGGCACCATGGCCTCCAGGTAAGGGGTGACGAGTTTTTCCACCTTGCAGAGCTTGGCGTATTCCATCAGCTTGGCCGGACTCGCCCCACGTCTTTTCAGGTATGAACGAGCCCCTTCCAGGGCTACGTCGAGCCCCACGCTGTTTCGCCAGCGGAAACAATCGATCACCGTCTTGGGGGCATTGTAGATACGGACATCCTGCTCCATGATGCGATGGACCTCAACGCCCTCGTGAAAACAGGGACCGGTAAAGAAAATGGACCGGACAGGTGGATAGGTCACTTTGGGTTTGCGGGCCTTCCTCTCCACAGCGAGCCAGATTTCATGCGGGATCTGGGTGGTCAGTTCGTGAAAAGAAAGGGCTGAAATGAGGCATATGACGCCGTGGGGGACGAGCTTGGCCACGTTGACCAGATCGATTTCCGTGGGGAAGCTCTCCATCTCGGCAAGTTGGTAGAGGCCCCGAGAGACGGAAACCAGCACACCCTCATCGCGGAGGCCGTACAGGGTTCTTCGGTGAATCCCGTGGCGAAAGGCCTCGCTGGTGCGGATGATTCCTCCGTGCTTCCTGATCGTATCGATGGCTTTTTCTTTAGCGGTATCCATGGGAAGGCATGGTACAATAACGTCGGCTAGATGTCAAGCATGCCGACGTTATTTGACCATAGCGACGTCACCCCATGATAATTATCGCAAGTGTTTGTTTGGCATAACACTAGAGAATTATTTCTTTAAAACTATTTAGTATCAAGTGAAATAATCGAATTTGCAACCATGATATGAGGCACGGTCTTACATCAAATCATCTTCCTATCAAGGTTTCGGTACTGGATGGCCTCAGCGATGTGGCTGGAGAGTATTTTCTCTTCTTGTTCCAGATCCGCTATGGTTCTGGCGACCTTTAATACCTTGGTATAGGCCCGTGCGGAGAGTCCCAGCTTTTCTATGGCCATTTCAATGAGTTTCTGAGAATCATCGTCTATACTGCAATACGTCTTGATCTGCTTATCGGACATACGAGCATTAAACCGGTTGTTTTGACCTTTGAATCTCCTCTCCTGCGTGCTTCTTGCTCTGTCGACACGCTCTTTTATTTTTGCAGATGGTTCGCCTGCCGACTTCCCCGTGAGATCTCTGTATTTGACGGACGGGACTTCTATATGAATATCGATCCTGTCCATTAATGGCCCCGATATCCTTGCCTGATATTGGCGTATCTGTTGCGGCGTGCATCGGCAGACTCTATTCGAGTCGCCATAGAATCCGCAGTTGCAGGGGTTCATTGCCGCCACGAGCATAAAGCTTGCCGGGTATGTGGCAGTGACAGAAGACCGCGTGATTGTAACGTGCCCGTCCTCCAGCGGCTGCCTCAATGCCTCGAGGACATTTCTCTTGAATTCCGGAAGTTCATCGAGGAACAACACCCCATTATGAGCGAGACTGATCTCCCCCGGCCTGGGAATGTGTCCTCCTCCCACAAGTCCCGCGTCTGAAATAGTATGATGGGGAGAGCGAAAGGGCCTTGTTCCCAAAATAGCGTCCTTTTTATTGAGCAGGCCAGCCACGGAAAATATTTTTGTAACATCTATGGCTTCAGTAAAAGTTAGATCGGGAAGTATGGTAGAGAGCCGCTGAGCAAGCATTGTCTTCCCCGAACCCGGAGGGCCGATCATAATGACATTATGGCCTCCGGCTGCGGCAACTTCCAATGCCCTTTTTGCGTGTTCTTGTCCGCGGATTTCATAGAAATCAAAAGGATAGGTGAGACTTTTATTAAATATATCACCTATGTCCAGTGTTAGTGGTTCTATCTCTTTTCTGCCGTTTAGAAATTCCACAACATCGGAGAGGGTATCAACGGGTAAAACGTTGATAGATTCCACCATAGCGGCTTCACCGGCATTTTCTCTTGCTACAATGATGCCCTTTTTCCCCATTTCATTCGCCAGAAGGGCGGCTGAGAGGACGCCATCAACGCCTTTGACACTCCCGTCTAAAGACAATTCTCCAATAAAGGCGTAATCTGTGAGGTCTTTTGTCTCAATACATCCTTCCCCCGTCAAAATACCTACAGCAATGGGGAGATCGAAACCTGTCCCCTCCTTTTTAATGTCCGCAGGCGCAAGATTTACAGTGACGTGGTTTCTGGGAAATCTGTAGCCGGAATTTTTTATCGCCGCCTTGATCCTGTCCTTGCTTTCCTTGACTGCTGCATCCGGAAGGCCTACGGTAAAAAATTGAGGGAGACCGGGGGATATATCCACTTCAACATCAACCGGATATGCGTCTATGCCGACGACGGTGCTACTGATGACCTTTACAATCAATATGCACTCCCCAATTCTTTATTTTGGATAGCGGAAATGGTTTGTTTTTTCGTGAGTGGGTGAAAATGTTATAAAAGAAGTCTTTTTATAGCAAGAAATTTCTTTGAGAAAATTTTATTTAACCTTCTTGACTTAAGGAAATTGGCTATGCTAGCTTTCATGTAATTTCTCTCGATCCGGTTCAGGAACGGTCATGACCAAATTTTCCCATATTGATCAAAAGGGCAGGGCCAGGATGGTTGATGTCACGATAAAGAAGGCATCAGCAAGGGAGGCTGTTGCTCGGGGTAAGGTTCTGATGAGCCGGGATACGCTGTATCTCATCGAGAAAGGAAAAATACCCAAGGGTGATGTTTTCGGCGTAGCGAAAATTGCAGGAATCATGGCAGCCAAGAAAACAAGCGATATGATTCCTATGTGCCATCCTTTGGAACTGACAGGTGTTGACATTGCATTTACCAGTGATGCTGATCTGGGTGAAATTACCATTGAAGCAAGAGTAAAAAATGTGGGCAGGACAGGTGTGGAGATGGAGGCTATGACGGCCGTAAGTGTTGCGGCGTTGACAATTTACGACATGTGCAAATCTGCCGATAAAAAAATTGTGCTTACCGACATCAAACTAATTTCGAAGCACGGCGGCAAAAGCGGGTCCTTTGTCAGAGATGTGTAAACGTGAGGCTGCCGGCTAATCTTTAATTTAGTATATGTATAAAAACGTTTATAAGATCAGAAGATTGTTTGTGGTTTCATTTTCCGTTGATTTCTTTCTTCTATTATTTCTTCTGGCCATTTCTTTCTACCAGGGAGGCTCCCATTTAGAAAAAACCGCTCTTGTCGTTATTTTTTTACCTGTTTTTTGCGTTTTTTTTGAATCCCTGTCCCGGAAGGTACTGACGGGAGATCAGGGCATTATGATCAGGAAATTCCTGCGAAATAAAGAACTCCACTGGGAAGAAATCACTCACGCCGGTGCTTTAATCCTCCGAAAAAGAGTATATCTCTTGTTGACTACAGTAAAGGGATTCTATATCCTTTCTAATGCGTATGACAGATTCTCCGCCCTGGCAAGTGATGTTGCCGATCATATGGATAAGGAAAAAGTGGAAGAAGAAGTAAGGAAGCAGATTGACCATCCTTTAAGAAATATCTCGGATATCGTCATGACATGGTTTACGGCATTGATCCTCATAGGAATTATAGCTGTTAAGTTTTTTACCTCTTAAACACTCTTCACCATAAGTATCAAGAAAGGCCCCGGTTGTTATGAAACGCAAAAATCTTAAATCTATTGTTGAAGATGAACGAATCCAGGCGAAGCCGTCTTCCATTGTTGAAGAGACTATAGAAAAAAAGCTCAGAGACATTGCAACGCTTCTCTGTTCGGCCGGTGAAGGGAAAAAAAGAAAAAGCAGATTATATGAAGACGTATTAGCCGTGATTGAAAGGTGTCTTTTCAGGATCGCCCTCGAGCGTAACGGTAATGTGAAAAGTGCAGCAGCCAATTACCTAGGAATCAACAGAAATACATTCCAGAAAAAAATGGCTAAACTGGGCATCAGATGTGAAAACAAAAAATAATTTGTCAGAAAAAGTATTTGAACTGAAAAAAAAAGGGGTTGATATTCCCAACCCCTTTTCTATAGACATCGGAGATGAAATAAACCTCGATAGAATTTCCAGTGATGGTGTAAAAATTT
>Ga0335070_10001951_pt1 | contig 23931 bp, 20 predicted proteins | sample Lox_Sample_13_FD_206722 | JGI IMG/M metagenome (GOLD analysis project Ga0335070, IMG submission 206722) | Soil microbial communities from Loxahatchee National Wildlife Refuge, Florida, United States - Lox_Sample_1.3 | ecosystem: Environmental > Terrestrial > Soil > Wetlands | place: USA...
ACGTGCCGGGTCCCGTCTCCTGCGCCTCCTTCAACCGGTTCACTCCATCGTACGGAGCCACCGTGTAGCTTTGCACTGCGGAAAAACCGGGCCGCTGGATGCTCTGGCTCTGCACGTTCCCATTGTCGCTCGCCGCGTAGGTGTACGACAGATTCAGCGTGTCCGACGAATTGGCGCAATTGGTAGTCGCGGCCGCCCCGAGCCGGATCGTTAGCGGCTCCATCCGGCTGTTCAGGCATGTCTGCTCAACCCGGGCATTCCCCAGATTCATCTGCTTCACGGAGCTGTTTGGCCAATACGCGATGTTCGCCGCATAGTTCACGCTCGCTCCCGCCACCGAAGTCACTCTTCCCGCCACCGAATCGAAACTGTAGGTGATCGTTCTCCCGGATGGATACTGCACTGAAGCCAGCGAGCCCTGCGGCGTGTACGTGTAATTGAAGACTCCTGGCGCTACGGTGCCGGTCACTTGTTGGCTCGACTTCACCCGGCCCAGATTGTCGAATGTCAGGTAGTCGGTTCGCGAGGCGTTGGAATAGACCTCGGTCAAGCGGCCGGTAAACCCGCTGGCGGCGCTCGTTGCGCACACGCCCGGGGAGGAGGGCAGAGCATCATAGCAGTAGGTAGCCGCCGGCGTGGAGTCGCTGTAGCTTTTCGTCTTGACGCGGTTCAGCAAATCGTAGGTGAAGTTCACGGTCACCCGGCTGTCGCTGCGCTGCTTGACGTTGCCGTTCCCGTCGTATTGATAGGAGATCGTCCCGGTCTCAGGATTCGAGGCCGAAGTCAGGCGGCCGGCGCTGTCATAGCCAAATGTGCGAGTCTGCGCGCCTTCTGTTGCGTCCGTCTGCGTCACGCTGGTCAAGCGATCCCCGAAGTCGTAGAGGTAGGTGGTCGCGTAGTTCAGCCCGCTGGGGTCTTCATTAACTGTGATCAGGCGGCCCAAGCCATCGACGGTTTGTTTCCGGATCTTGGAAGCCTCGTCCGTGAACGTGGTCACATGACGGAAACTCGGGGACAGCCCGCATGTTTCCGATTTTCTCACGCATCCATGTTGGCAAGGAAACCCCATCCCACGACAGTTCACTCAATACACGATTATCCCCGATCAAAGATCCCGGCCTGAGCACAACTCTCCCGCGTTTCCCCCCGATCCGCAAGGCACCTCCGCGCCTGCCCGGCTCCGCACTATACTAGACCTTAGTGTCGTTTAACGGGAGCGGTACATTTATGCTTCGATCAATACTTATCTCGACTTTTGTCGCTTTGGGGGTGCAGGGCGCCAGTCTGCCTGTCATCCCCGGCAATTCCGAGCAAGGCCACATGCTCTTCGAGAGAGAGCGGTGCATCCAGTGCCACAGCATCGACGGCAAAGGCGGAAAGAGGGCCGCCGACCTCGGCCGCCAGGTGGACCGCGGCTACACGCCCGCTCAGCTCGCCAGCACCATGTGGAACCACGCGCCCCTAATGTGGGGCGTCATGGACACCCAAGGCGTCGAGCGGCCGAAACTCAGCCCCGAGGATGCCGCCAACCTGTTCGCATTTCTCTACTCCAGCCGCTTCTTCGACAAGCCCGGCGACGCCGCCCGCGGCAAGCAGGTCTTCAACTCCCGCCACTGCGCCGACTGCCACGGCATCACCGATTCGCTCGCTGAGAACGCGCCGCCGGTCGTGAAATGGGAATCGCTAGGCCAGCCGATTCTCATGGTTCAGCAGATGTGGAATCACAGCGGACGCATGCGCGAGGCATTTACGAGGAAGAACATCGCGTGGCAGGAATTGACGACGCAGGAATTGAGCGACATGCTGGTCTACCTCCGCAGCCTGCCGCAGACCCGCGACCTTGGCACGCGCTTCTCCTATACGTCCGGCGAGGGCGGACAGGCCATCTTCGAGTCCAAGGGCTGCATCAAGTGCCATACCGGAAAACTCGCGCTCGAGAATCGTCTCCACAATCTCACGCTCACCGATATCGCGGTGGACATGTGGAATCACGCCCCGAGAATGATTCAGCCGCCGCCGACCTTGACCCAGGATGAGATGCGGCAACTGCTCAGCTTCTTGTGGATGCGCCAGTTCGTCTACCCCGACGCCAACGCCGGCCGCGGCAAGCAAGTCTTTGCGCAGAAGCATTGCATCGAGTGCCACGCCAGCGGGAACAACGGTGCGCCGCCCTTACCCGGACAAGGCCGCAAGTATTCCGAAGTGACCATCATCTCGGCCCTGTGGACGCACGGCCCTCAAATGCTCAATCGCATGAAGCAGGCTCATGTCGCATGGCCCCGGTTCAATAACCCGCAGCAGCTTGCTGATTTGGTTGCCTATTTGAACGCGGTGCAATAGCCCGTGGTTCCTGGAGAGGTACGTGCAACATTCTCGTCTGAATGGAGCGTCGCATGAAACCTGCTGTGTGGCTAACGTTCATTCTGAGCGCGACGGTGTTGATCGGAGCGCAACAGAAAGAGGTTAAGAAGGTTCCCGTAACTCCCACACGGGCCGATTCGGCCGTGGAGATGTTCAAGACGTATTGCGCCTCCTGTCATGGGGTTGACGGTAAGGGTCATGGCCCCGCCTCGGAAGCGTTAAAGGTCCCTCCGGCCAACCTCACGCTGCTGAAACAGAAAAATGGCGGTACGTTTCCCTCCAGCCGGGTCACCCGCGTGGTTGAAGGACTCGACCCCATCACGGCTCACGGATCGAGCGACATGCCGACCTGGGGACCAATCTTCCATTCCTTGGAACCCGGCAACGACGCCATCGCGAAACTGCGCATCGCCAACTTAGTGAAGTACATCGCGTCGATGCAGCAGTAAATCCGCTAACAGATATTCATTAAGCACGCACGGGTGGTGGATTATCGCCCACTGCCCACCGTCAACGTTGCGCAAAAGGGCGCAGAAATCCGCCCGCGCGAAATGGCCCGCCTGATGTTGGAAGTCGGCGAATCGATTGCAGAGCCAAAATTGATCTCCTGCTGTTTAGAGCCCGTCCATGTTTGACGCTGGCGTGCGTTTGCCGCGAACACAGGACCCGATCCAAACGGGGGAATCAAGAGGGCGAGTATGGACCTGATTCCCACCCAAGAAGAAGTGGTCGCCATTCTCCGGGAAACCGGCGCGTTACGCACCGGCCACTTTGAGGACTCGAGCGGTCTTCACTCCGCACAACATTTAGAGCCCGCCCTGGCGATGCGTTATCACCGTCACGCCAAAATGCTGAGCGTGGGCCTCAGCCGGCTTCTCCGCGGAAACCCGGAGATCCGGAGTCTGATTTCCGATCTTTCGTTCGTCGCCGCCACTGTGGGAGGACTGCCGGTGGCGTATGGCCTATGCGAGGCATTGCACGCACGGCAAGTGTACTGGGCGGAGAAGGAAAGCCGCAAGGGCCCCATGCATTTCCCGCAGTATCTCGAGCCGCAACCCGGAGAGAAAGTGCTGCTGGTGGACGACATCCTCCGGTCCGGCAAATTGCTCAACGAGGCCCGGCGGCTCGTGGAATCCAAGGGCGCCAAAGTTGTGGCGGTAGCGGTTTTGTTCTATGTTCCTACTCCCAAGACCAGCGGCCTCGCCGACTTACCTCTTTATTATCTGGCTGAGCTGGAAACGCCCTATTACTCCAACCGGGATACCTGCCAGTTGTGTAAGAGGGGTATGCCACTAGAACAATTAGCGATTCCGGTGGAGCACCGAGCACTTATTGAAGTCGATGTATGAAGAATGCCAAGGAGGCAACTGTGAGTACTGTCACGCTTTCCAAAGAAACGTTAAATCCCTTTGAGATTGCACAAAAGCAGTTTGACACGGCCGCTGATTACTTGAAGCTGGATGAAAGCATGCGAAGCATGCTGAAAACTCCCAAGCGGCAGTTGATCGTTTCCATCCCCGTTCGCATGGACAACGGAGAGATCCGGGTATTTGAAGGATTCCGGGTCCAACACAGTCTCACGCGCGGGCCGGCCAAGGGCGGAATCCGTTACCATCCCGATGTCACGCTGGATGAGGTTAAAGCTCTAGCGTCCTGGATGACGTGGAAGTGCGCCACGGTGAATATCCCCTACGGTGGCGGCAAGGGCGGTGTGCGAGTGGATCCGAAGACGCTTTCCTTGGGTGAACTGGAGCGCCTCACGCGGCGTTACGCGACCGAGATCTCAGTGATCATCGGGCCGGATCGGGACATCCCGGCGCCGGACGTGTACACCACGCCCCAGACCATGGCGTGGATTATGGACACCATCAGCATGCTGCACGGGCACACGGAACTGGGAGTCGTGACCGGCAAACCCCTCAGCTTGGGTGGCTCGAAGGGGCGCCACGAAGCCACGGCACGCGGATGCCAAGTCACGACGCGCCTGGCCTGCGAAGCGAAAGGCATTAAGTTAGACAGCGCCACGGTTGCTGTTCAGGGCTTCGGGAATGCGGGTAGTATTGCTGCACGGTTGCTCCATGAAGACGGCGCCAAAATCATTGCCGCCAGCGACTCGAAAGGCGGAATCTACAACCGCAAGGGGCTCGACCCCGTGGAAGCGCTCAAATTTAAGGAGCAGACCGGCAGCTTGTTCAATTTTCCGGACGGCGAACCCATCACCAACCGCGAGCTCCTGCAACTCAACTGCGACGTTCTGATCCCGGCAGCGCTCGAGAATACGATCACGCTGGAAAACGCCGACCGCATCAAGGCCAAAATTGTCGCGGAAGCCGCCAACGGACCGACCACACCCGGAGCCGACGCCATCCTCGCCGGCAAGGGCACTTTCGTCATCCCCGACATTCTGTGTAACGCCGGCGGCGTGACGGTTTCCTACTTCGAGTGGGTCCAGGATCTCTATGGATTCTTCTGGACGGAAATCGAAGTCAACAAGTATCTGGAACGCACCATGACTAACGCGTTCAAAGAAGTATATGCGACCGCGGAGAAGTACAAGGTGGACATGCGCACCGCCGCTTACATTCTGGCCGTTGGCCGGGTAGCCGAAGCGACGCAGGTGCGGGGCATCTTCCCGTAGTCTCGCAATGCGCCGGGGCTGGTCCGCAGGGGGGACCAGCCGCCGGCGGGTGTTTTGAGGAGCGCCATGGAGAATTCGGCCGGCTCCGACCCGCGCGCCGTGGTCACCCTCGAGGGTCTCCGGCGATTAATTCCGTCGCTGGAGCGTCGCGGGTACCAGGTGGCCGGCCCCGCTGTGCGCGATGGCGCCATCGTCTACGAAACCCTGAAAAAACTGGAAGACCTTCCTGCCGGCTGGACCGATGAGCAGGACGCCGGCCGCTACCGCCTGAAACGGCGCGAGGACGGAGCGCTGTTCGGCTACACCGTCGGGCCGCAGAGCTGGAAAAAGTTCCTCCACCCCGCCACCATAGAACTCATCCACATCGAGCGGAACGGTGAAGGTGTTCGCGTTCTCAACCAAACCTCCCCTCCGCCGCGTTACGCCTTCCTAGGCGTTCGCGCCTGTGAACTGGCTGCGATCCGCGTGCAGGATCGCGTGTTGCTCGAGGACCGCTTCACCGACCCTGTCTACGCCGGCCGGCGCTGGGGCGTTTTCATTGTCGTGGTCCAATGCACACAAGCTGCGCCAACCTGCTTCTGCGGCTCGATGCAAACCGGGCCGCGGGCTCGCCAGGGTTTTGATCTGGCGCTGACTGAGATCGCGGACAAAAGCCGGCATCTGTTTGTGGTGGAGACCGGGAGCGGGGCGGGCGCCGAGATCCTGGCCGATCTGGACGCGCGCGAAGCGTCCCCGGCGCTCTGCCAGGAGGCGGCCGAGGCCGTCGATCGCACCGCGGTTCAGACTCGCAAGATGGACACGAACGGCCTTCGCGATCTGCTCCATCAGAACTTCGAGCATCCTCGCTGGGATCACGTCGCTGCCCGGTGTCTCGCCTGCGCCAACTGCACGATGGTGTGCCCGACCTGCTTCTGCACAGTGGTGGAAGATGTGAGCGACGTCGCAGGAAACCACGCCGAGCGATGGCGCCGTTGGGACTCCTGCTTCACGCAGGCGTTCTCGTACATCCACGGAGGCAGCGTCCGGCCGTCGGTGAGGTCGCGCTACCGCCAGTGGCTGACACACAAACTGGCGTCGTGGATCGACCAGTTCGGCAGTTCGGGGTGTGTGGGATGCGGGCGATGCATCACCTGGTGCCCGGCAGGTATTGACATCACGGAGGAAGTGCGCGCCATTCGCGGAGGTAACACGGGTTCCGCGCCAGCCTCATAGGAGGAGAATCACCATGGCAGATCCAGTTAACGCTTTCATTGGCAAGCCAGGAGCGCCGACGGATGACGAACTCGGCGCGGAACTGGGCCCGGCCAAGGCGGTCTGGGATCAATTGGTGGCGGACCTGGCGGACGAGTGCGACATCGGGATCCGGGAGTGGAGCTCCTACTCGCGGAAAGCGGGCTGGTCGCTGCGTTTGAAGCGCGAAGAGAGGACGATTCTGTATCTGTCTCCCTGTCGAAGCTGCTTCAGGGCGTCGTTCGCTCTGGGGGACAGGGCGGTGAAAGCGGCGTGCCACAGCGGGCTGCCCCAGCGGGTAATCCGGACGATCAACGAATCCAGACGGTATGCAGAAGGAACGGCGGTTCGTATTGACGTGAATGGGCCCAGAGATATTGGGGTGGTCAAGAAGCTGGCCGTAGTCAAGCTGGAGAACTGAGCATGCGCTCTACTTCATAGGAGGAGGACAACAGTGGAGTCACTTGAACCTATCCTCGCTCAGCATTCGTTCTTTGAAGGACTGGACACCGCGTATCTGAAGGTGCTCGCGGGGTGCGCGTCCAACGTTCGTTTTGCCGGAGGCGCGTATCTATTCCGTACCGGCGAGGACGCCGGCCACTTCTATCTCATCCGCCAGGGCCGAATCGCGCTGGAGATCTACGCTCCGCAGCGCCCGCCGATTGTGGTGCAGACGCTCGAAGCTGGAGACATTCTGGGTTGGTCCTGGCTGATTCCGCCTTACCGGTGGCGTTTCGACGCGCGGGCAGTCGAGGGCACCCGAGCCATCGCTCTGGACGGGACGTGTCTCCGCACGAAGTGCGAGGAGAACCACGATCTGGGGTATGAGTTGTTGAAGCGGTTTGTGCACATCACGACCAAGCGGCTGGAAGCCACCCGTTTGCAGCTATTGGATGTTTATGCCCCTCACGTTTGAAGAAACGGCGAGAAAAGGCGAGGCGGCGGCCGATCCCATGCGGCCGCAGTCGTTTCGTGTGGAATCGGTCGCGCGGGAAACACACGATACTTTTACGCTCAATTTGCAGCCGGCCGGCAATGCGGAGATGCCCCGATTTGCCCCGGGCCAGTTCAGCATGCTCTACGTTTTTGGCGTGGGTGAACTGCCCATTTCGATCAGCGGCGACCCGGAGCAGGCGCGCCGCCTGGCGTACACGGTGCGCTCGGTCGGTCCGGCAACCCAGGCGCTGGTGAGCTTGCGGCCGGGCGACTGGGTCGGGGTGAGAGGCCCGTACGGCAAACCTTGGCCTCTCGAAGCCGCGCGCGGCAAAGACGTGCTGATCGTCGCCGGGGGCATCGGCCTGGCTCCGCTGCGGCCGGCGATCTTTCACGTTCTGCGGAACCGGGACGATTATGTGCGCCTCATCGTGTTATACGGCGCGCGCAGTCCCGGCGATCTCCTGTACCGGAAAGAGTTGAATGCCTGGGGCCGGTCGCCCGATACCCAGGTGCTCACGACTGTCGATTACGGCGGAGTGAACTGGCGCGGGCGCGTGGGCGTGGTGACCACCTTGTTCCGCCACCTGCGCCTGCATCCCGACCGCACCTTGGTTTTCGTCTGCGGACCGGAGATCATGATGAATTACGTGGTGGCCGAACTGGAGCAGCACCGCGGCGTGTCGGCGGCCGATATTTTTCTGTCCATGGAGCGAAACATGAAATGCGGCGTGGGCTTCTGCGGGCACTGCCAGTACGGTCCGTATTTCATCTGCAAGGACGGTCCGGTGTTTTCGTATCAGCAGGTAAGAGGATTGATGGGAAAACATGAACTCTAACGGCCGGAAACCGAAGATCGCGGTGTTCAAGTTCGCGTCGTGCGATGGGTGCCAGTTGAGCCTGCTCGACGCCGAAGACGAGCTACTGGCCGTGGCGGGCGCGGTGGAGATCGCGTATTTCCCCGAGGCTACGCGGTCCATGCTGAAGGGCCCGTACGACGTGGGGCTGGTGGAGGGGTCGATCACCACGCACCACGACGCCGAGCGCATCCAGCAGGTGCGGCGGCAGTGCCACAAGCTGGTGACCATCGGCGCGTGCGCCACCGCGGGAGGCATCCAGGCTTTGCGGAACTCGCGCGATATCGACGAGTTCATCCGCGTGGTTTATGCCACGCCGCAATACATCAGCACGCTGAAGCTCTCGACTCCAATTGCGGAGCACGTGCCGGTGGATTTCGAGTTGCGCGGCTGCCCCATCAACAAGAATCAGCTCATCGAGTTGATCAGCGCGACGCTGGCAGGGCGGAAACCGAACATCCCCACGTACAGCGTGTGCATGGAATGCAAGCGGCGCGGCAATGTCTGCATCGCGGTGGCGGAGGGCATCGCCTGTCTGGGACCGGTGACACAAGCCGGCTGCGGAGCCATTTGTCCGAGCTTCAACCGCGGCTGCTATGGCTGCTACGGGCCCATGGAGAGTCCGAACACCGCGTCGCTGGTGAATCAGTTCCGCATCCTGGGACAAAGCGACCCGCAGATTGCGCGGGCGTTCCGCGGTTTCAACGCCTGGGCCTGGCAGTTCCGCAAGGCCAGCGAGGAGTGCGAGCGCCATGAGTAGCACAGCGACCAAAAGCCGGACCATCAAGGTCGACTGCCTGGCGCGCGTCGAGGGCGAAGGCGCGCTGTTCGTCAAAATGAAAGGTGACCGAGTCACCGACGTCAAGCTCAAAATCTACGAGCCACCAAGGCTGTTCGAAGCGTTTTTGAGGGGCCGCCATTTTTCCGAGGTGCCGGACATTGTGGCGCGCATCTGCGGCATCTGCCCGATCGCCTATCAGATGAGCGCGGTGCACGCGATCGAGCGCAGTCTGGGAGTGCCGGTCGACCCGGCGATCCGCATGCTGCGGCGCCTGTTTTATTGCGGCGAGTGGATTGAAAGCCACGCGCTGCATATTTTCATGCTGCACGCTCCCGATTTTCTCGGGTATCCGGACGCCATCCAGATGGCGCGCGACTATCGCGGCGTGGTCGAGCAGGCTCTGCGTCTGAAAAAGATCGGCAACCGGATTGTGACGCTGATCGGTGGCCGGGAAATCCATCCGGTTTCAGCCGCGGTAGGCGGCTTTTACCGCGTTCCCGCGCGGAGTGAATTGAGCCCGCTGCTCGAGGATCTCAAGTGGGCGTTCGACGCCTCGCTCCAAAGCGTGCGACTCGTGGCGGGCTTCGAGTTTCCCGATTTTGAACAGCCTTACGAGTTCGTGGCTCTCTCGCATCCTGATGAATATCCGTTCAACGAAGGCCGGCTGGTTTCGAATAAAGGACTCGACATCGATGTGGCCGAGTACGAAGAGCACTTTGTCGAACAGCACGTCAAGCACTCGAACGCATTGCAGTCGGCGTTGCGTGCTCGCGGCTCGTACCTGGTGGGTCCGCTGGCGCGATTCAACCTGAACTTTGCCCGCTTGCCGGAGGTTGCGCAGCAGGCCGCCCGGGACGCCGGGCTTTCCGTGCCGTGCAACAATCCGTTTCGCAGCATCATCGCGCGTGCTGTGGAAATGGTGTTCGCGTGCTGGGAAGCCATCCGTGTGATTGAAGCCTACGAGCCGCCCGCCGCGCCGCGGGCCGCTGTTTCCGTGCATGCGGGCATGGGCTGCGCCGCGACCGAAGCGCCGCGCGGGACGCTGTACCATCGCTACCGGATCGACGACCAGGGGTTGGTGCAATTCGCCAAGATCGTTCCGCCGACTTCGCAGAACCAGAAGCGGATGGAAGAGGACCTGTGGCAGTTCGTGCCGCAACTCGCCAGCCGCCCCACCGACGAGGTGACCTGGAAATGCGAACAGGCGCTGCGCAACTACGACCCGTGCATCTCCTGCGCCACGCACTTTTTGCGGCTGCGTGTCGAGCGGGAGTGACGCGTGCTGATCCTGGGCATCGGGAATGCGGATCGGGCGGACGACGCCGCAGGTGTGCTGGTGGCGCGGCGGCTGTGGGCGCTGGGAATCGACGCGCGGGAGCACACGGGCGATCCGCTGGCGCTGATTGATGCCTGGGACGGCGCGGGCGAAGCGATTTTGATCGATAGCGTGGTGAGCGGGGCGGCGCCAGGCACTATCACCAAATGGGACGCGGGCAAGACTCCGCTGCCGCCGGATCGGTTCTGCTGCTCGACTCACGCGTTCGGTCTTGCTGAGGCCGTGGAGATCGCGCGCAGCCTTGGACGGCTGCCGGCGAGGCTCTTGATTTACGGGATTGAGGGGGCGAGATTCGAACTCGGAGGAGCACCCTCCGTGGAAGTTGCCGACGCAGTCGAGCGGGTGGCGCAGGAAATCGAGCATACCGCTTCCTCCGGGGATCCAGTTCGCCAGGGGGTATCATGGACTCATGCCGTGGCGGGAACGCATTGTAGTCGATCCCGAGATCCTGGCTGGCAAGCCGGTGATCCGCGGGACTCGTCTGGCCGTCGAGTTCATCCTTGAACTGCTTGCCGCCGGCCAAGCGGAGAGCGAGATCCTCGCGAACTATCCGGGGCTGACCAGAGAGGACATCCTCGCGTGCCTCTCCTACGCGAGCTATCTGGCCCACGAATACAAGGGTTACCCAATCCCCGCCTGAATGAGAATTCTGGCGGATGAAGACTTTCCTCGTCCGATTGTCGAGAGTCTGCGCAAGCAAGGTCACGACGTTGTTTGGGCACGGACGGATTGCCCAGGTCTTAGGGACCGCGCACTGCTGGAACGCGCCGAAGCGGATGGCCGGGTTGTCTTGACACTCGACAAGGATTTCTGGCAGATCGCCCTTCAGCGGCCGATTCCCCTCAAACGTTGCGGAGTTATTCTGTTTCGGACTTTTCCGGCCGTTCCCGAGCACGTGAAACCTCTCGTCGATTCAACTCTTCGCGCAGAACAGTCGGGGGTTGGGCATGTCACCATTGTCACCAATGACGGTATCGAAATGATCCCGGCTTGAGGAGTCGCCCTGAGCACCCCTATCCCACGCCATTTCCGCGCCTGATCGCGCACCGCCGCCTGCCCGTGTGGGCAAAACACCCAAAATGTTACCCCCGGCAGCCTGGTAGGCACGGCCAAGAAACAGCGACTTCCGGGTGGTGCTCACATCGGCGAGACGATTGCAGATATTTAGCACTTCGAGGGTAAGGGTTCGTCAACTCTGCACGGGGCGCCTAGTAGAAAAGGGGGATTCACCATGCCAGGACAAAATACGGTGGCTCACGATCAGCCGAATGCCGCCGAACGAGCGTTCATTGATCAGGTGATCGCCAATCGCGGCAAACGTCCGGGCGCGCTGCTCGGCATTCTGGAGGCGGTCCAGGAGCATGACCGCCACAAGTACCTGTCGATGGGCGCGTTGCGGTATGTCGCGGAGAAAACGCACACCCCCCTGGCGCAGGTGTACAGCGTTTCGACCTTCTACGCGCTTTTCAACCTGCAACCGCAAGGCGACAACACCGTCTGCATCTGCCGGGGCACGGCGTGCCACACGCGGGGCTCGCGCAAACTGCTGGAGAGCCTGCGCCTGACGCTTGGGCTCAACGACCCCGGCCATGTGGGCGAAGCTGACAAGCTGTCGGTCACGACTCCGGACGGCAAGTTCACCATCCGCACCGTAGCCTGTTTCGGGCAATGCGCGCTGGCCCCGGTGGCGGAGGTCAATCACCGCATTTGCGGCCACGTGAATGAACGCACGCTCGAGCGGGAGGTGAAGGCCCTGGAGCGGCGGAGCTGAACATGCCACGGATTCAGGACATTAGCACGTTTCACGCGGTGCGCGAAGCGGGTCTGAACAAGGTGGTGCCTACGGTGGCGCGTGTGGCCATCGGCATGGGCACCTGCGGGCGCGGCAACGGCGCGGAATCGGTCTATCAAGCCTTCGCCGAAGCGATCGACCGCACCGGCGCCGACGTGCTGCTTGCGGGCATCGGCTGTTTCGGCGCCTGTTCGCAGGAGCCGCTGGTGAATGTCCGCATGCCCGGCCGCGCGCTGATCGTAATGCGCCGCGTGCAGGCGAATGACGCGGACCGGATTCTGCACGATCTTTCCACCGGCAACATCAGCCCGGACCTGGCTTATTGCCAGATAGAAGAATGGGACCACATCACCGCGCACATCCGCTACGGCCCCGGCTATCCGGAGCTGCCCGCATGGAACGAGGTGCCGTTCTTCAAGGGCCAGAAGAAGATCGTTCTGCGCAACTGCGGTTTCATCAATCCGGACGACATCGAGGAATACATTGCCGTCGGCGGTTATGAAGCGCTTTACAAAGTCCTGATCGACAGCCGGCCGGAGATCGTCATCGAGCAGATCAAGGCCTCGAAGCTGCGCGGGCGCGGCGGCGCGGGCTATCTGACCGGGAACAAGTGGGAATTTCTGGCGAAAGCCAAGGCCGACCAGAAATACATCATTTGTAACGCCGACGAAGGCGATCCCGGCGCCTACATGAATCGCAACGAAATCGAGAGCGATCCGCACGCGCTGCTGGAGGGCATGATCATCGGTGGCTACGTGATGGGCGCAACCGATGGCATCATCTACGTGCGCGCCGAGTATCCGCTGGCGGTGCACCGCCTGAAGCGCGCGATCGAGCAGGCGACTGAATACGGGATGCTAGGCGACAACATCCTGGGCCGCGGGTTCCGGTTCAACATCGAACTGGTGGAGGGCGCTGGGGCGTTCGTGTGCGGCGAGGAGACGGCGCTCATTGCATCTCTTGAAGGCCGGGCGGGAAGGCCCAGACCGCGCCCGCCGTTTCCGGCGCAGAAAGGGCTCTGGGGAAAGCCGACCAGCATCAACAACGTTGAGACCTGGTACAACATCGCGCCCATCGTGACCAAAGGTCCGGCCTGGTTCACCGAGACCGGCAGCGCCAAGAGTTCGGGCACGAAGGTCTTTTCGCTGGTGGGCAAGGTGCAAAGCACGGGGCTGGTCGAGATGCCGCTGGGCACGCCGCTCAAGACCTTCATTTACGACATCGGCGAGGGCGGCGTGAACGGCCGGACGATTAAAGCCGTGCAGACCGGCGGGCCTTCGGGCGGCTGCATCCCGCACGACATGTTCGACACGCCGGTGGATTACGAGAGCCTGGGGCAGATCGGCTCCATCATGGGCTCCGGCGGCATGGTGGTGATGGATGAAGACAACTGCATGGTGGATGTGGCGCGGTACTTCATCGAATTCACGCGGTCCGAGTCCTGCGGCAAGTGCGTTCCCTGCCGGGTGGGACTGAACCAGGCGCTGCGCATTCTTAATGGGTTTACCGAAGGCGCGGGCCCGGTGGAGCGGCTGGATGTGCTCGACGAACTCAGCCGCATGATTCGCGACTGCTCGTTGTGCGGGCTGGGCCAGACCGCTCCCAATCCCGTTCTGACCACCATGCGCCACTTCCGGCACGAGTTCGAGGATCACGTGGTGGCGCGGCGCTGCCGGGCCGGCGTGTGCGAAGAGCTGGCGCTATCGCCCTGCGAAAACAGTTGCCCGCTGCACATGAACATTCCCCGGTTTCTCCAGCTTTATAAAGAAGGCCGGCTGGAGGATGCGTTCGAATCGGTCATCATGGACAACCCGCTGCCGTCCTCGACGGGCCGCGTGTGCCAGCATCCGTGCGACAACCGCTGCCGCCGGCAGACCGTAGATGAAGCCGTCAACATGCGCGAAGTGCACCGGCTGATCGCGGATTCGATTTTGACGTCTGACCGCTATGAAGAAATGGTCGAAAGGATCGTGGCGCGGCGCTTCCCGCCCACCGGGCACAAAGTCGCCATCGCCGGAGCGGGCCCTACCGGACTGACGGCCGCGTTCTATCTGGCGATGCTGGGCCACGAGGTCACGGTTTTCGACTCCAAGTCCGAGGCGGGCGGCATGTTGCGGTTTGCGCTGCCGGATTACCGGCTGCCGAAATCGGTGCTGCGGCGCGAGGTCGAGCTGATCGAGCGCGTGGGCGTTCAGTTCGTCTTCAACACCCGTGTCGGGTTCGATATGCCGCTGAACGAGCTCGATGAGCGCTTCGACGCGGTGTTTATTTCCATCGGCACATGGAAAGATTCCTGGGTCTATCTGCCCGGTACGGAACTGAAGGGCGTGCACACGGCGCTGCATTTTCTGGAATCGGTCGCGAAGAAAGAAGAGACGCCGCTCGGCCGGCGCGTGGCCATCATCGGTGGTGGCAACGCGGCCATTGACTCGGCGCGGACGGCGTTGCGCCGGGGTTCGGAAGTTCTGATCTTGTACCGCCGCGAGCGGAACGACATGCCCGCCATCGAAGAGGAGACGGAGGCCGCGCAGCAGGAAGGCGCCAAGATCGAATTTCTCGTCGCGCCGCACCGCATCATCGGCGATGCGCAAGGCAATGTGAAAGCCATCGAGGTAGTGAAGACCCGCCTCGGCGAATACGACTCCTCCGGACGCCGCAAGCCGGTGCCTACCGGCGAAATCCGGCGGTTCGAGTGCGACAACGTGATCCTGGCAGTGGGCGAAAGCTTCGATCTGGACTTCGCGCGCGCTTCCGGTTTGCAGATGAAAGAATCCGGCACCATCGAGGTGGACCGCTTTAGTCTCGAGACCAGCCGCCCGACGTTCTACGCCGGGGGCGACGTCATCAGCGGGGCGTCGAATGTCTCGAATGCCATGGGGTACGGCAAGAAGGCCGCGCGCAATATCGACGAGCGCCTGATGGGCGTTCACCGTTGGCGCGAGTTGTTCCCCGAGTTCGACTACGACCAGACGCCTCCGGAGGAGCCCGGAGGGTCGCGCCGGCATCACGGCCATCCGGTGGCGGTGAGTTCGAGGGCGCGGAACTTCGACGAAGTGGTGCTTGGTTTGACGGCGGACGAGGCGCACGAGGAGGCCTGCCGGTGCCTGCGCTGCGACATCAAGAGCGTGAACGCCGGGTGAAGGAGGAGAGAGCGTGCCGCAGAGAGAGCTTTCGATTCGCATCGACGGGGAACTGGTTTCGACCACCGAAGGCAAGACCATTCTCGAGGCTGCGCGGGCGAGTGGGAAATACATTCCAACCCTCTGCTATCTCGAGGGACTGAGCGCGGTGGGCGCCTGCCGCTTGTGCATCGTGCAGGTGGCGGGCATCGACCGCCTGCTTCCCGCCTGCACCACGCCGGTGCAAAACGGCATGTCCGTCACGACGCATTCGCCGAAACTCGACGAATACCGCAAGATCGCCGTGGAGCTTTTGCTCGTCGAGCGCAACCATGTGTGCGCGGTGTGCGTATCGAATGGACATTGCGAGTTGCAGTCGATGGCACTCTCGCTCGGCGTGACGCACGTGCGCTACCCGTACGACTACCCGAAACTTCCGGTGGACATGTCGCATGAGCGGTTTGTGCTCGATCAGAACCGCTGCATACTGTGCACGCGATGCGTCCGCGTCTGCGCCGAAGTGGAAGGCGCGCATGTGTGGGAAATCACGTCTCGAGGGATTCAGGCGCGGCTGGTCAGCGAGTTGAATTCGGCGTGGGGCGACGCCGCGAGCTGCACCAATTGCGGCAAGTGCGTGCAGGCGTGCCCCACGGGAGCGCTGAGCGAAAAGGGATACGCGGTGGAGGAAATGAGGAAGCGGAACGACAACATCAGCGCGCTGGCGGTGCGGAGAGGAGTCGAGGCATGAAGAAGGTCCGGCTGGCTACGGTGTGGCTCGACGGCTGCTCAGGATGTCACATGTCGCTGCTCGATATCGACGCCGGAATCCTGGCGCTCGCCGGGCAGGCGGACATCGTCTATGGGCCGCTGGTCGACGCGCAGGAGTTTCCCGAGGACGTCGATGTCACCCTGGTCGAAGGCGCGGTGAGCAGCCAGGATGATTTAAACAAGATTCAGAAAATCCGCGCGCGCACGCGCGTCCTGGTGGCGCTTGGCGATTGCGCGGTCACCAGCAATGTCCCCGCCATGCGCAATACGATTTCGCCCAGCCGGCTTCTGCAACGCATTTACGTTGAGGGCGCGCGGGAGAACAAAGTGCTGCCCGTGGATGGCGTGCCCCAGCTTCTGAAGCAGGCCTGCCCGCTCCACGACTTTGTGAAAGTGGACCTGCATGTGCCCGGATGCCCGCCCAACTCGAAGGTGATTCTGGGAGTGGTGACCGATTTTCTGGCGGGCCGCAAACCCGATCTGAGTTCCAAGGCGAGGTTCGGATGAGGAGCGCGCGATGAAACGCATTACCATCGATCACGTAACCCGCATTGAAGGGCACGCGAAAATTACGATTCACCTGGACGACGCGGGGCGCGTGGCCAATACCCAGTTCCATGTCACCCAGGTGCGAGGCTTCGAAAAGCTGACCGAGGGCCGGCCGTATTACGAGATGCCGGGCATCACGGCGCGGATCTGCGGCATCTGCCCGGTCAGCCACCTGCTGGCTTCATCGAAAGCTTGCGATGCCATCATGGCGATCCGTGTGCCTCCCGCCGGCCAGATGCTGCGCGATCTGTTGCACTGCGCGCAGTTCGTGCAATCGCACGCGCTCAGCTTCTTTTATTTATCCGCGCCGGACTTGCTGTTGGGAATGGGTTCCGATCCGGCAAAGCGCAATGTGCTCGGGCTGATCGAGAAGCACCCCGAGCTGGCCCGGGATGGCATCGAGCTGCGGAAATTCGGCCAGCAGGTGATCGAGAGCCTCGCAAAAGAGCGGGTCCATCCGTCCTGGGTGGTGCCGGGCGGCGTCAACGCGCCCATGGCTCGCGAGGTGCGCGATCAGATTCTCGCGGCCCTGCCCGAAGCGAATGCCATCGCCGCACGCACGCTGGATCTATTCAAATCGAAGATCGACGGGTTTCAGGAAGAGATTGCACATTTCGGTTCGGCGCCCACTGCCTATACCGGAATGGTGGACGCGGAAGGCGATCTGCGCCTGTACGACGGCAAACTGCGATTCCGCGGCGCGGACGGAGCCATTCTTCGCGATCAGATTGCCGCCGAGCAGTATGCGGATTGCATCGCCGAGGCTACGCAGCGCGATTCCTACCTGAAGGCGCCGTACTATGTGCCCGAGGGATATCCGCGCGGCGCCTATCGCGTCGGGCCGCTCGCCCGGCTGAATGCCGCCGACCGTTGCGGAACTCCGCGCGCCGACCGGGAACTGGAAGAATTCCGCCAGCGTTTTGGACGCGTGGCGCATAGCTCGTTCCTGTACCACTATGCACGTTTGATCGAGATCATCCATGCGCTAGAGAGAATGGAGGGGCTGCTCCAAGATCCTAAGATTCTTGAGACCCATGTTCGCGCGAAGGCGGGCGTCAACGCGCTTGAGGGCGTGGGAATGATCGAGGCGCCGCGCGGCACGCTCATCCATCACTACAAAGTGAACGACCAGGGCGCGATCGAATGGGCCAACCTGATCGTGGCCACGGGGCATAACGTCCTGGCGATGAATCGCAGCATCCAGCAGGTGAGCGAACATTTCGTCAACGGCAACAAGCTCGAAGAGGGCATGCTCAACCGCGTGTCGGCGGTGGTCCGGGCCTACGATCCCTGTTTGAGCTGCTCGACTCACGCGCTGGGCCAGATCGCCATGCGCGTCCAGCTTGTTGGTCCCGACGGCCGGCTGCTGGATGAACTGTGCAGCGACTGACTTTGGGTGAAATGCCCCATTGCAAATCCGGCCGATCGTGCCATCCGCCCCGAAATCGCTTTCCAATGAAACTAAGTTCAACAAATAGGGTGATTTAACCTGGACACCCAACTGCCTGTGGTGAGAACGGAACACTTATCATGTCACGAGAGAAAGTTACTATCGACGGCAACGAGGCGGCTGCCTATGTTGCCCATAAGATCAATGAAGTCATAGCAATATACCCGATTACACCGTCTTCGCCGATGGGCGAATGGTCGGATCAGTGGTCGAGCGAAGGCAAGCCGAATATCTGGGGCACGATTCCGACCGTCGTCGAGATGCAGAGCGAGGGCGGAGCCGCAGGCGCGCTTCATGGCGCGCTGCAAGCCGGCTCGCTGGGCACCACCTTCACCTCCGCGCAAGGCCTGCTGCTCATGATCCCGAACATGTACAAGATCGCGGGCGAATTGACGCCGACGGTGATTCATGTTGCGGCGCGCGCCATCGCCACGCATGCGCTCTCGATTTTCGGCGACCACCAGGACGTAATGGCAGTGCGCCAGACCGGTTTCGGGTTGCTGGCATCGAACTCGGTGCAGGAAGTGATGGACTTCGCGTTGATTGCGCAGGCGGCTTCGCTCGAAGCGCGCATCCCGTTCGTGCATTTCTTCGACGGTTTCCGCACCTCGCACGAGGTGGCGAAGGTCGAGCAACTCACCGTCGATGATTTGAAGGCGATGATAGACGACGAACTGGTGCGCGCGCACCGCCAGCGCGCCATGACGCCCGACCGGCCGGTTCTTCGCGGAACCGCGCAGAATCCGGACGTTTATTTCCAGGCGCGGGAGGCGGTCGAGCCGTATTACCGGGCCTGCCCGACCATCGTGCAGAACGTGATGGACAAGTTCGCGAAACTCACCGGGCGCCAGTATCACTTGTTCGACTATTGCGGCGCGCCGGACGCGAAGCACGTACTTGTCGTCATGGCGTCGGGAGCTGAAGCCGCCCAGGAAGCCGTCGAATTTCTGAACGCTCACGGCGAAAATGTGGGCCTGCTCAAAGTGCATCTGTACCGGCCGTTTGCGGTGGAGCACTTCATCCAGGCGCTACCCGCAAGCGTCGAGCGGATTGCGGTGCTCGACCGCACCAAGGAGCCGGGAGCGATCGGAGAGCCGCTGTATCTGGATATCGTCACGGCGCTGCGCGAGTCTAGGCGAAATATCCAGGCGATCGGCGGTCGCTACGGGTTGTCATCCAAAGAATTCACGCCGGCGATGGTCAAGGCAGTCTACGACGAGCTGAAGAAAACGTCGCCCAAGAATCACTTCACCATCGGCATCCAGGACGACGTCACACACACCAGCCTGGATTTCGATCCTGAGTATTCGACCGAAGATCCCGGCACGGTTCGGGCACTATTCTACGGCCTGGGCGCGGATGGCACGGTTGGCGCCAACAAGAATTCCATCAAGATTATTGGCGAGGAGACGGACCATTTCGCGCAGGGATACTTTGTCTACGATTCGAAGAAATCCGGCTCAGTGACGGTTTCGCATCTGCGCTTCGGGCCGAAACCCATTCATTCGTCCTACTTGATCTCGCGCGCCAATTTTGTCGCCTGCCATCAATTTGTGTTTCTGGAGCGGCTCGATATGCTGTCGGCAGCCGAACCCGGCGCCACATTTCTGTTGAACAGCCCTTATGGGCCGGACCAGGTATGGAACCATCTGCCGCGCAGTGTGCAGGAGCAGATCATCCGCAAGAAACTCAAGTTTTACGTGGTGGATGCCTACGAAATTGCGAAGCAGACCGGCATGGGGTCGCGCATCAATACGGTCATGCAGACCTGTTTCTTCGCCATCAGCGGGGTGCTGCCGCGCCAGGAAGCTATCGACCACATCAAGGCGTCCATTAAGAAGACGTACGGCAAGCGCGGCGAGGCGGTGGTGCAAAAGAACTTTGCGGCCGTCGATCACACGCTGGCGCATCTGCACGAGGTCGAGGTGCCTTCGGAAGTCAGCAGCGAGTTCGATGTCCGTCCGGCGGTGCCGAAGGAGGCCCCGGCATTTGTGCAGAATGTCATCGCGCCCATGATCAGCAGCAAAGGCGATCTGCTGCCGGTGAGCGCGATGCCGGTGGACGGCACGTTTCCTACCGCGACAGCGCAATGGGAGAAGCGCAACATCGCACTCGAGATTCCGGTGTGGGACGAGAAGCTGTGCATTCAGTGCGGCAAATGCGTCCTGGTGTGCCCGCACGCGGTCATCCGCGCCAAGATTTATGAATCCGATAAACTCGCGGGATCCCCGGAGACATTCAAAACCGCGCCGGCGCGCTGGCGGGAGTTCAAGGAGCTGAAGTACACCCTGCAAGTGGCTCCTGAAGACTGCACGGGCTGCGGTCTGTGCGTGCAGGCGTGCCCGGTGAAGGACAAGACGGAGGTCAAGCGGCGTGCCATCAACATGCACGACCAGGTTCCGCTACGAGAGACCGAAGCCCGCAACTGGGACTTTTTCCTGAACCTGCCGGAACTCGACCGGACGCTGCTCAGTACGGGACAGGTGAAGGACGTGCAAATTCTGCAGCCGCTGTTCGAGTTCTCGGGAGCATGCACGGGATGCGGCGAGACGCCCTATGTGAAGCTAGTGACACAGCTTTTCGGCGATCGTGCGGTGATCGCCAACGCCACGGGGTGTTCGTCCATTTATGGCGGCAACCTGCCGACGACGCCGTATACGGTCAACTGCGAAGGGCGCGGGCCGACGTGGAACAACTCACTGTTCGAAGACAACGCGGAATTCGGCCTGGGGCTCCGGCTCTCCATCGATAAGCAGACTGAGTACGCGCGCGAGCTGTTGCGGAAGCTGGCCCCGGAAATCGGCGATGAGCTGGCGAGCGCGATTTTCAATGCGGATCAATCCAAAGAGAAGGGCATTCTCGAGCAGCGCGAACGAGTGGCGGCGCTGAAGAAGAAACTGGAAGCGATGTCAACGCCCGACGCTCGCGCCCTGCTCGCGCTCGCCGACATGCTGGTGAAAAAGAGCGTGTGGATCTTCGGCGGCGACGGCTGGGCCTACGACATCGGCTACGGAGGCCTGGATCATGTGCTGGCGTCCGGGCGCAACGTGAATATCCTGGTGCTGGATACGGAAGTCTACTCGAATACGGGCGGGCAAATGTCAAAAGCGACGCCCAAAGGCGCCGTGGCCAAGTTCGCCGCGGGCGGCAAAGGCATGGCGAAAAAAGACCTGGCCATGTTGGCTACAACATACGGGAATGTCTATGTGGCGCGCGTGGCTATGGGCGCGGGCGACATGCATACGCTAAAGGCATTTCTCGAAGCCGAGGCCTACGACGGGCCATCGATCATCATCGCGTACAGCCACTGCATCGCGCACGGCTACGACATGGTGCACGGGCTGGAGCAGCAGAAGAATGCCGTGAATTCGGGGCACTGGGTGCTGTTCCGCTACAATCCGGAGCTGGCGAAGGACGGCAAGAACCCGTTCGTTCTGGACTCGAAGCCGCCCACGCTGCCGCTTGAGAAATACATCTATAACGAGACGCGATACTCCATGCTGCGCCACAGCAAACCCGATGCAGCAAAACGATTATTGGAGGAGGCGCAAGCGGAGGTGTACGAGCGCTGGAAGCTGTATGAAGCGCGCGCGTCGCAGAACGGCGCGTCGCAACCCAAACCCGCCGCCGAGCCCGAGCCGGTGAAGGAGACACCACATGCCTGATCTTTCGACGAAATATCTCGGGTTGAAGCTGAAGAATCCCCTGGTGGCATCCGCCGGCCCGCTCACCCGGGATCTCGACAACGTTCGCCGGCTGGAGGACGTGGGCGCGAGCGCCATCGTTTTCCATTCGCTGTTCGAGGAACAGATTACCCTGGAGGCTAACGAACTCGACCGGCAGCTATCGCCAAACGAAGGATTCGCGGAGGCGCAGACCTACCTGCCGGAACTGACCGCCTACAACATCGGGCCCGAGGGATACGTTGAGCACCTCCACAACGCGAAACGAGCGGTGGGCATTCCCGTGATCGGCAGCTTGAACGGCGTGTCGGCGGGCGGCTGGATCCGCTACGCCAAGCTCATCGAGGAAGCCGGAGCGGACGCCCTCGAGCTGAACATTTATTACCTGCCGGTGAATCTATCGGTGGACAGCGCGCAGGTGGAGAAGATGCAGGCCGATCTTGTCTTCGAGGTCAAGAAGAGCGTCGGCATTCCCGTGGCGGTAAAACTCGGCCCGTACTTCAGCGCGATTCCGAACATGATGAAGAAGCTCGACCATGCCGGCGCTGATGGCCTGGTGCTGTTCAACCGTTTCTACCAGCCGGATTTCGATCTCGAAAACCTGGAAGTAGTGCCCAACCTGTCGCTGAGCGACTCGCGCGAATTGCTGATGCGGCTGCACTGGGTGGCGATCCTTTACGGAAACGTGAAGGCTGACCTGGCGATCACTGGAGGGGTCCACACCGCGTCTGACGTGATCAAGTCCATGATGGCCGGCGCGCGGGTGGCAATGATGACTTCCGGACCGCTACGTTATGGAATCGGCCACTTTGCGGCGGTGCGGTCGAAGCTGGTGGAATGGATGATCGACCACGAGTACCAGTCGATTGCCGAAATGCAGGGGAGCATGAGCCTGCGCTCGGTGGCGGAGCCGGAGGCTTTCGAGCGCGCCAATTACATGCGCGTGCTCAGCGGCTATACCTTGAAATCCGCCGCCCGATGAGGGGCGGCGTCATTCCTCCGAGTACGAAAAGCCCGTTTCAAAATCCGAGCCCTCGGGTTTGTGCCAGACCACTCGCGCGAAGCCTTCGCGTTTGCGGTGAATAAAGCTCACGAACTCGCCGGGCTGGAATCCAGCGTACAGATGGCGCACGCGAAAACCGTGGTCACTGACGTCGATCAGCGCGCCGGAGATTCTCTGCCGTTCCGGTGCACTGGTGGTGACCATAAAAACGATCCCGTGTTCGGTCCTGCGAATGGATCGTCTGCGTTCCTGTGGTGCGTCCGGCATGCTTAGCGTCCTTACGAATCCATCGGCAGAAATTCGGAAAGAGATTAGGGTCCTCAGTGGCCCGTTACAATAATCGTTTGCTTCCCGATTTTGACCTGCTGGCCCCGCTGAAACGGCACTGGGGGTACGAAGGTTTCCGCCCGATGCAGGAGCGCATCGTACGCAGCCTGCTTGCCGGCCACGACATTGCCGTGGTCATGCCGACCGGCGGCGGGAAGTCGCTGTGTTATCAGTTGCCCGCACTCATCCTGGGCCGGACCGCGATCGTGATCTCACCGCTGATCGCGCTGATGCAGGACCAGGCCGCACAACTCGGCCAGATGGGGATTCCCGCCGCGGTACTCAATAGCTCACTGCCTTTCCCGGAGCAGGAGAAGGTGATTCGGAGCGCAATCGCGGGCGAATACCGGTTGCTATATCTGTCGCCCGAGCGGCTCGCGCGCGCGGATACAATCGCGTGGCTGTCGCGGACACCGATCGCGTTCTTCGCGATTGACGAGGCGCACTGCATTTCCGAATGGGGCCACGAGTTCCGGCCTGAATACCGGCAGCTCAGCGCGCTACGCGAGAATTTTCCAGGTCTTCCCATTGCAGCTTTCACCGCCAGCGCCACGCGCCGCGTGCGTCACGACATTCTGGCGCAACTGCGGCTGCACGAACCCGGCAAGTTTATCGCGAGTTTTCACCGGCCCAACCTGCGGTACCTGGTGCGGCAGTGCGATTCGAGAACGCAAAGCCGCCTGCTGGTGACGGCGCTGCGCGCGCATGAGGGCGAGAACGTCATCATCTACGCGCCGACCATCGCGCGAGTGGGCGAGACCGTGCAGTTCCTGGCGCAGTGCGGCATCCAAGCCGTCGGCTATCACGGCCAGATGGACACGGAACGGCGCCGCCAGAATCAGGAGCGCTGGATGACCGATGAAGTGCCGGTGCTGGTGGGCACTCTGGCGTTCGGTCTGGGGATCAACAAGCCCTCGGTGCGCGCGGTGATCCACCTGGCGATGCCGAAGTCGATCGAGCAGTATTATCAGGAAGCAGGGCGCGCGGGACGCGACGGCGTGCCCGCCGACTGCGCGCTGCTATGGCAGAAGCGCGATGTGGGATTACTAGCCTACTTCATCGACGCCCTGCAAGATCCCGAGGAAAAAGAGCGCGCCTGGCAGC
>Ga0335070_10001953_pt1 | contig 23930 bp, 23 predicted proteins | sample Lox_Sample_13_FD_206722 | JGI IMG/M metagenome (GOLD analysis project Ga0335070, IMG submission 206722) | Soil microbial communities from Loxahatchee National Wildlife Refuge, Florida, United States - Lox_Sample_1.3 | ecosystem: Environmental > Terrestrial > Soil > Wetlands | place: USA...
CCCGCAATATACCGGGCTGCAGAAACTGTGGGAGAAATACAAAAACCGCGGCCTTGTCGTACTGGGCGTGCCGAGCAATGATTTTGGTGCGCAGGAACCGGGCAGCGAACAGGAAATCAAGACGTTCTGCGAGACCAGCTTCGGCGTCAGCTTTCCAATGACGGCGAAAGAGAAGGTCACCGGCGGCGACGCCCATCCGCTTTATCGCTGGATCGCCGAGCAGCTTGGCGAAGGCGGCGCGCCGCGTTGGAATTTCCACAAATATCTCGTCGGTACCGACGGCCAGCTCGCGGGTGCCTGGCCGTCGGCGGTCGAGCCGACCGCAAGAGAGATCGTAACGGCGCTCGAAGGCGAATTGGCGAAAAGCTGACGCCACAATCGAAAGGGGAGGAGGCCATGTTGACGCGACGCGAGACCTTGATGGGAGCCGCGGCAGCAGCGGCGGCGGTACGCGGCCAGGCGGCCTGGGCGAAGGCTGCCCAGCCGGCAACACCGGTGAATTTCGAGGTGCCCGCCGGTGCCACCGACTGCCACACCCATATTCACGGCGATCCGGCCCGGTTCCCGTTCTTCTCCGGCCGCGTCTACACGCCCGAAGGGGCATCGCCCGAGGAAATGGCGGCGCTGCACCGGGCCTTGCACATCCAGCGCGTCGTCATCGTGACGCCGAGCGTCTACGGCACGGACAATTCGGCCACCCTGTTCGGGATGAAGGCGCGCGGCGCCGATGCGCGCGGCGTGGCCGTCATCGACGAGAAGACTTCCGACGGCGAGCTCGACAGGCTGCACGCCGCCGGCTTCCGCGGAATCCGGCTCAATCTCGCCACCGGCGGGACCAACGATCCGAATGTCGCGCGCCAGCGCTTCCAGGCGGCGGCGGAACGGATGAGCAAACGGGACTGGCACGTGCAGATGTACACGAGCCTCGGCGTCATCCAGGGAATCAAGGACCAGGTGATGAATTCGCCGGTGCCGGTGGTCTTCGATCATTTCGGCGGCGCCCAGGCCGCGCGCGGTCTCGACCAGCCGGGCTGGAGCGATCTCGTGGCACTCGTCCGCTCCGGCAAGGCGTATGTGAAGATCTCCGGCGCCTATCGTTCGTCGACCAAGGCACCGGACTATCCGGACATCGTTCCGTTCGCGAAAGCGCTGATCGCCGCCAACCCCGACCGCATCGTCTGGGGCACCGATTGGCCGCACCCGAACTCGAGCTCCGGCAAACCGGTCACGGAGGTCACGCCGCTGTTCCAGATCGAGGACGGCACGCTGATGAATCAGCTGCCCGTATGGGCGCCGGACGCGGCGGTCCGCAAGAAGATCCTGGTCGACAACCCGGCCCGGCTGTACGGATTTCCGGCCTGACCCGGCGATGCCGATGTTGAAGGAACGGCGCGTATGACGTTGCCGGCGCGCCATCTCCTGGCGCTCGATCAAGGCACCACCAGCACGCGGGCGATTGTCTTCGACCGTGAGGGCGTCGTGCGCGGCACGGCCCAGCGCGCGCTGCCGCAGATCTTTCCGCAGCCGGGTTGGGTCGAGCACGACGCCGAGGAGATCTGGCGGGCCTCGGTCGCGGTGATGCGGGAGGCGGTCGCGAATGCGAAACTGATCGCCGCCGATATCGCGGCCCTCGGCATCACGAACCAGCGCGAGACGACGGTTCTTTGGGACCGGCAGACCGGCAAGCCCGTCCACAACGCCATCGTCTGGCAGGACCGCCGCACGGCGGACTGGTGCCGCCGCATGCAGGCGAAGGTCGGCGACCGCGAGCTCGGCCGGCGCACCGGCCTCTTGTTCGACGCGTACTTCTCGGGATCGAAGATCGCCTGGCTGCTCGACAACGTCGCCGGCGCGCGCCAGGCCGCCGCCAAGGGCCGTCTCGCCTTCGGCACGGTCGACACGTTCTTGTTGTGGCGGCTGACCGGCGGCCGCCACCTCACCGACGCGACGAACGCCTCGCGGACCATGCTGTTCAATCTCAAGACCCAGGCGTGGGACGACGAGCTCCTGAAGGCATTCCGGATTCCCCGGTCGCTGCTACCCGAGGTCCGCGATTGCGCCGGCGATTTCGGCGCGGCGGCCGCCGATATTCTCGGCGCTGCGGTGCCGATCACCGGAGTCGCGGGTGACCAGCAGGCCGCGACCGTCGGTCAGGCCTGCTTCAAGCCCGGCATGATCAAGAGCACCTACGGCACCGGCTGCTTTGCCGTGCTCAACACCGGGCCGCGGCTGGTGCATTCGAAGAACCGGCTGCTGACGACGATCGCGTATCGGCTTGGCGGCAAGCCGACCTATGCGCTGGAAGGCAGCATCTTCGTGTCGGGCGCGGCGATCCAATGGCTGCGCGATCGCCTGGGGCTGATCGCGCATGCCGCCGAAAGCGCGGACCTCGCCGCCAGCGTGAAAGATACGGGCGGGGTCTATCTCGTGCCGGCCTTCGTCGGTATGGGCGCGCCCTACTGGGATCCCGATGCCCGCGGCACGATCGTCGGCCTCACGCGTGACAGCGGCCGCGCCGAGATCGTGCGCGCTGCCCTCGAGGCGATTGCTTACCAGACGCGCGATCTCATGGCGGCGATGAACGCCGATTCCGGGACGTCGAAGCTCGCGACCATACGCGTCGACGGCGGCATGGCGGTCAACGACTGGGCCATGCAGTTCCTTGCCGATCAGCTCGGCATCACCGTGCAGCGTCCGGCGGTGACCGAGACGACCGCGCTCGGGGCGGCGTATCTCGCCGGCCTCGGCGTCGGCGCCTTCGCGTCGATCGATGACATCGCGCGGCAATGGCGCTCCGAGCGCGTCTTCGAACCGAAGATGGAGCGCAAGCGCCGCGACGGCCTCTATGCCGGCTGGCAGCAGGCCATCCGGCGGGCGCGCGGCGATATCGACGGCAGGCCGCGGCGGCGCACATGACCGCCCGCTTCGACGTGGCGATCATCGGCGGCGGCATCAACGGCGTCGGTATCGCCCGCGCCGCGGCGGGCCGCGGACTTTCGGTATTTCTCTGCGAGCAGGACGATCTCGGATCGGGTACGTCGTCGGCATCCACCAAGCTGATCCACGGCGGCCTGCGCTATCTCGAGCACGGCGAGTTCCGGCTTGTCCGCGAGGCGCTGCGCGAACGCGAGGTGTTGTGGGGCATGGCGCCGCACATCGTGCGGCCGCTGCGGTTCGTGCTGCCGCATCACGGCGGCCTCCGGCCGGCTTGGCTGCTGCGCCTCGGCCTCTTTCTCTACGATCATATCGGCGGCCGTGTGCGGCTGCCGGGAACGCGCGTGGTCGATCTCGTCCATGACCCGACGGGGGCGCCGCTCCGTCCGGCCTACACGCGCGGCTTCGAATATTCCGACTGCGCCGTCGACGATTCGCGGCTGGTCGTGCTGGCGGCCATGGATGCGGCGAGCCACGGCGCGGTCATCCGCACGCGCACGCGCTGTACCGGCGCCGTGCACGCGAAGGGCGCGTGGACCGTCACGCTCGAATCTCGTCACGCCGGGGCGGTCGAGACGGTGCGGGCGGCGGCGCTGGTCAACGCCGCCGGCCCCTGGGTCGGCCGGGTTCTCGGCGATGCGATCGATGCACCCGGCGCGGCGCGGATCCGGCTCGTCAAGGGTTCACATATCGTCGTGCGGAAGCTGTTCGAGCACGATCACTGCTACATCTTTCAACAGGCCGACCGGCGGATCGTGTTCGCGATCCCGTTCGAGCGCGACTTCACGCTCATCGGCACGACCGATACCGACTACGCCGGCGATCCCGCCGCCGCCCACGCCGATGCCGCCGATATCGCCTACCTGTGCGCGGCCGCGAACGGCTATTTCATGCGCGCGATCGCACCCGGCGATGTCGTGTGGAGCTATGCCGGTGTGCGCTCGCTCTACGACGACGGAGTCTCCGATCCGGAGGCGGTGACGCGCGATTATGTCCTGTCCCTGGATGCAGCCGAAGGGTTGCCGCCCCTGCTCACTGTGTTCGGCGGCAAGATCACGACCTTCCGCCGACTCGCCGACGCCGCGGTGGAGAAGCTGGCGCCGCACGTTCGTACGCCGCGGCCGTGGTCGTCGGCGTCGCCGCTGCCTGGCGGCGGCTTCGCGATCGACGCAGCGCCGGCTCTCACGGAAAGCCTGCGTGCCGACTTCCCGTTCCTCACCCCGACGCATGCGGCGCGGCTGACGCGAGCCTATGGGACCCGCGCCTTTCTCATGCTCGACGGTTGCGATACGGCGTCGGATCTCGGGGCCTGCTTCGGCGCCGATCTCACCGAGCGCGAAGCCGCCTATCTGATGGCGCACGAATGGGCCGAGACGGCCGCCGACGTCGTCTGGCGCCGCTCGAAGCTCGGCCTGCGGATGACCGCCGACGAGGTTGCTGCCCTCGACGGCTGGATGACGGCGCACCGGCTGAAACGGCCGGCGCTTGGGTTACCGGCGGCGGGGTGATACAGTTTCGTCATAAAAGCTTCACGAACGTGCCGCATGTTGGCAAACGCATGTGGCCTAAGAACAAAGGCTTAATGCAGGGGAGGGCCGAATGATTTCCCGTCGGACCGTGTTCGCCGCCGCCAGCTTGGCGGCTCTGGTTGCCGCCGCAGCGCCCGCTCGCGCCGAGCCGATCGAGATCCAATGGTGGCACGCGATGGGCGGCCAGCTCGGCGACAAGGTCAACGAGCTCGCCGCGAACTTCAACAAGTCGCAGAGCGACTACAAGGTCGTCCCGGTGTTCAAGGGCACCTATACCGAAACGATGACCGGGGCGATCGCCGCGTTCCGTGCGAAGCAGCAGCCCGACATCGTCCAGGTCTTCGAGGTCGGCACCGCCACCATGATGGCCGCCAAGGGCGCCGTCTACCCGGTGTGGAAGCTGATGGCGGACACCGGCGAGAAGTTCGAGCCCAAGGCGTTCCTCGGCCCGGTCTACGGCTATTACTCCACGACCGACGGCAAGCTGTTGTCGATGCCGTTCAACAGCTCGACCCCGGTGCTGTATTGGAACAAGGAGTCCTTCAAGAAGGCCGGGCTCGATCCCGAGAAGCCGCCGAAGACATGGCCGGAGGTCGGCGAGATGTCGAAGAAGCTGGTGGCGGCGGGCTTCCCGTGCGGCTTCACCAGCCAGTGGCAGACCTGGATCCAGCTCGAGAACTTCAGCGCCTGGCACAACCTGCCGATCGCCACCGACCAGAACGGCTTCGCCGGGCTCGGCGCCAAGCTCGAGTTCAACGGCCCGCTTCAGGTGCGCCACGTTCAGCAAATCGCCGACTGGGGCAAGGAGAAGCTCTTCTCGTATGGCGGCCGCGAAGATAAGGCGAATACGAAATTCGTCAGCGGCGAATGCCCGATGATCTTCGCGTCGTCCGGTTCCGCCGGCGGTTACGCGAAGGCCAACGTCAATTTCGGCATCGGCATGCTGCCCTATTACCCCGACGTGAAAGGCGCGCCGCAGAACTCGATCATCGGCGGCGCGACGTTGTGGGTTCTGTCCGGCAAGCCGGCCGACCACTACAAGGGGGTCGCGAAGTTCTTCACCTATCTCTCCTCGCCCGAGGTCCAGGCCGACTGGCATCAGTCGACCGGCTACGTGCCAATCACAGAGGCTGCATACCAGCTGACCAAGAAACAGGGTTTCTACGAGAGATTTCCCGGCCGCGACGTCGCCGTGCTGCAGCTGATGAACAAGACGCCGACGGTGAACTCGAAAGGGCTCCGCCTCGGCAGCTATGTGCAGATCCGCGACATCGAGGACGAAGAGCTCGAGAACGTCTGGGCCGGCAAGAAGAACGCCAAGCAGGCGCTCGACGACGTGGTCAAGCGCGGCGACGTGCTGCTGCGGCAGTTCCAGGCGGCCAACAAGTAGCGGCGTCCGTCCGGTCGGACGGCCAAAGCCCGGCCCGACATTCCGCCGGCTGGCCTCGATGCACAAACGCGTAATTTTCGGAAACAAGCTGCTGCCGTATCTGCTGCTGCTGCCGCAGCTGGTGGTCACGCTCGTCTTCTTCATCTGGCCGGCGTGGCAGGCGATGGTCCAGTCGGTCCTGGTGGAGGATCCGTTCGGACTGTCGAGCCGTGTCGTCTGGCTGGAGAACTTCGAGAACATCTTCACCGATCCCAACTACCTTGAAAGCCTGAAGGTCACCGTCATCTTCAGCGTGGCCGTCGCCGTGCTGGCCTTGGCGGCGGCGCTGGTGTTCGCGGTCATGGCCGACCGCGTTGTCCGGGGTGCGACGGTCTACAAGACGCTCCTGATCTGGCCGTATGCCGTGGCACCTGCCGTCGCCGGCGCATTGTGGGGCTTCCTGTTCGATCCGAGCATCGGCGAGGTGACCTATCTGTTGCGCACCGTCGGAATCGAGTGGAACTACCTGCTCGATAGCGACCAGGCGATGATCCTGGTGGTGATCGCCGCGGCCTGGACGCAGATCAGCTACAACTTCATCTTCTTCCTCGCCGGCCTGCAGTCGATCCCGAAGTCTCTGATCGAAGCGGCGGCGATCGACGGCGCCGGGCCTTCGCGCCGGTTCTGGACGATCATGTTCCCGCTGCTGTCGCCCACCGCCTTCTTTCTGCTGACCATCAACATCGTCTACGCCTTTTTCAGCACCTTCGGCGTCATCGACACGATCACCCGCGGCGGGCCGGGCCAAGCGACCAATATTCTCGTCTACAAGGTCTTCAGCGATTCCTTCCGGGCGTTGGACCTCGGCGCCTCGGCGGCACAGTCGGTGGTCCTGATGGTGATCGTCATCGGCCTGACCGTGGTCCAGTTCCGCTATATCGAGCGCAAGGTGCATTACTGAATGGTGGAGAATCGGCCCTGGGTGACGATCCTGTCGCACGCCGTGCTGATTCTCGGCGTCGTGCTCGTCGCCTTCCCGATCTATATCGCGTTCATGGCCTCCACCTACACGCTCGAGGAACTGCTCCAGGGCCGCATCCCGCTGCTGCCCGGCGGCCACTTCATCGCCAACTACGCGGAAGCGCTGGTGAGCGGCGTCAGCGGCTCGAGCTCGCCGCCCGTGGGCCTGATGATGCTCAACAGCCTGGTGATGGCGCTGGTCATCTGTGTGGGCAAGATCGCAATCTCGATCATCGCGGCTTATGCGATCGTCTATTTCAGCTTCCCGCTGCGCATGACGTGCTTCTGGCTGATCTTCGTCACGTTGATGCTGCCGGTGGAGGTCCGGATCCTGCCGACCTACAAGGTCGTCGCCGACCTCGGCTTGCTCGACTCCTATGCGGGCCTGACCATCCCGCTGATCGCGTCGGCGACCGCCACATTTTTGTTCCGCCAGTTCTTCCTCACCGTGCCGGATGAGCTGACCGAGGCGGCACGCATCGACGGCGCCGGGCCGATCCGCTTCTTCTTCGACATCCTCCTGCCGCTGTCGCGGACCTCGATCGCGGCGCTGTTCGTCATCCAGTTCCTCTATGGTTGGAACCAGTATCTCTGGCCGCTGATCGTCACGACGAAAGAGGGCTACTACACGATCGTCATGGGCATCTCGCGGCTGATCCACGTCGTCGACATCGCGCCGAGCTGGAACCTGGTCATGGCGACGGCGCTGCTCGCCATGATCCCGCCCGTTATCGTCGTGATCGTGATGCAGCGCTGGTTCGTCAAAGGCCTCGTCGAGACCGAAAAGTAAAGGAAGCCGGGATGGCCGCAGTCGATCTCAGGGGTGTGAAGAAATCGTACGCCGGCACGCAGGTGATCCATGGCGTCGACTGCGCGATCGCCGATGGCGAGTTCATCGTCATTCTGGGGCCGTCGGGCTGCGGCAAATCGACCCTGCTCAGGATGATCGCCGGTCTTGAGACGGTCACGGCGGGTGAGATCGCGATCGAGGGCAAGGTGGTCAACCAGATCGAGCCGAAAGATCGCGATATTTCAATGGTGTTCCAGAATTACGCGCTCTATCCGCACATGAGTGTCTACGACAACATGGCCTACGGCCTGCGGGTGCGCGGCGTCACGAAGTCGGAGATCGACACGCGCGTGCGGCGCGCGGCGTCCATCCTCGAGCTCAGCGCGCTTCTCGAGCGCAAGCCACGGCAGCTTTCAGGCGGCCAGCGTCAACGCGTCGCCATGGGGCGTGCGATCGTTCGCGAGCCGAAGGTGTTCCTGTTCGACGAGCCGCTGTCGAATCTCGATGCCAAGCTGCGCGTGCAGATGCGCATCGAAATCAAGCGGCTGCACGGCACGATCCGGACGACGAGCATCTACGTCACGCATGACCAGGTCGAGGCGATGACCCTGGGTGACAGGCTGATCGTGATGAATGCCGGGCGCGCCGAGCAGATCGGCACGCCCATGGAGATCTACCTGCAACCGGCGACGACTTTCGTCGCCGGCTTCATCGGCTCGCCCGCGATGAACATGATACCGGCTCAGATCGACGGCAGCGGCACGGTCGAGCTTCCGGGCGGTGCTCGTCTCGACTTCGGCGAGGCCATCCGGCCGGCGCGGGCGCTCACCGTCGGCATCCGGCCCGAGCATATCGAGATCGTGCGCCCGCATACGGCGCTATTCGAGCTCGGCGTGGAACTGGTCGAGGCGCTCGGCGCCGATTCACTCGTCTACGGACGCCTGGGGGCAGGGGGACCACCGCTGACCGTGCGCCTCGCCGGGACGCCGACCGTCAGTGCCGGCGACGTCCTGCCGCTCGGCGTGGCGGCCGAGAACATCCATTTGTTCGAGACGGAGAGCGGAAAGCGGCTTTAGGCCGGCGAGGTCAGCCGTGCTGCCGGATGAACTCGCGGATCCTCGGCAGAATGTCCGACCGCCAGCGCTTGCCGTTGAAGATGCCGAAGTGTCCGACGCCCTTCTGGAAATGATGCAGCCGCTTGTCCGGCGGCAGAGCCGGACAGAGATCGTGCGCCGCAACCGTCTGCCCCGGCCCTGAAATATCGTCGAGCTCGCCCTCGACGGTCATCAGCGCGATGTCGGAGATCGCCTGCGGCTCGACCGGGTTGCCGCGCGAGGTCATCGTGCCGCACGGCAAGTCATGGTCGTGGAACGCGACCTTCACGGTCTGCAGGAAGAACTCCGCCGGCAGGTCCATGACCGCGAGATATTCGTCGTAGAACCGGCGATGCCCCTCGGCGCTCTCGCCGTCGCCGCGGACGAGATGGTGGAAATGCTTGAGGGCCGAACCGAGGTGGCGATCGGCATTCATCGCCATGAAGCTCGTGAGCTGCAGGAAGCCCGGATAGACCTTGCGCAGGAAGCCGGGATAGGTCGCCGGCACGGTCGACACGCAGGTGCGCTCGAACCAGTCGAGCGAGTGCTCTTTGGCATGCCGATTGACGCGCGTCGGATTGATACGCGTATCGATCGGTCCGCCCATCAGGATCATCGAGCGGGGCCGCGCCGGATGGCGATCGGCGGACATGATGGCCGCCGCCGCGAGGACCGGCACAGACGGCTGGCAGACCGCGATCACGTGCACGTCCGGCCCAAGCCGTTCGACGAAACGCACGACGTAGTCGATGTAGTCGTCGAGGTCGAAACGGCCGTGCTCGAGCGCGACATCGGCGGCGTTCTGCCAATCGGTGATGTAGACGTCGTGGTCCGGCAGCAGGCCCGCGACGGTGCCGCGAAGCAGCGTCGCGTAATGACCGGACATCGGCGCCACAACGAGCACCCGCGGATCGCTGCGCGTCGTGTCGCGCCGGAAATGCAGGAGGTCGCAGAACGGGCGTTGCTCGACGGTCGTCAGCTGGACGCCGACCTCGTCACCGTTCGTCCAGGTGCTGTGCAGGCCGAATTCAGGCTTCCCGTAGCGGCGGGTCGAACGTTCGAAAAGCTCCGCACCGGCGGCGACGGCGCGCCCCATACGCGTGTACGCCATGGGGAGAAGCGGGTGGCTGAAAACCTGTTGCAGGGTTTCCGCGGTGAGCCGCCACGGAGCGAGGGCGGCACGCTGCATATCATACAGCTGGTAGAGTGGAAAGCTGGTAAACACTATGCGCAGTATGCCCGGAAAGCGGTAGAAAGCAATTCAAACGTTTGCATGGTCGATCAAATGGATAAACGACCCGCAGATGGCGCCGCTCCGGAGACCGGCCGTGGCAAGTTGGTGGCCGCGCGAATCGGCGGCCGCGAACAGCCGCGCGCCGCCGCCTTCCTCTTGCACGGTCGCGTAATGGAATTCGTGGCCGCGATAACGGGCGCCGCTCGGCCCCAGCGGCCCGTCGTCGAGCAACGTGATCTCGCGATAGCCGAGATGAAGCCGTCGCGCGGCGAAGGACGTCGCGAGCGGCAACAGTCCGGCCAGCGCGTGACGTTGCCCGCCGGCATCGATCAGGCCGCGGCCGAGGGTCATATAGCCGCCGCACTCGCCGTAGACGCATGCGCCGCGGGCGGCGGCGGCGCGCAGGCCGTCGAGAAAGCGATGCGCGGCCGCGAGCCGACCGGCGTGCAGCTCCGGATAACCGCCGGGTAGAAAGACCGCATCCGCCTCGGCCGGCGGCGGCTCATCGGCAAGCGGCGAGAACGGTGTGACGGTCGCACCGGCCCGTCGCCAGCCGTCCAGCAGCCACGGGTAGGCGAAGGCGAACGCGTCGTCGCGGGCAACGGCCAAACGCTGCCCGAGCGGCGCGATCGGCGCCGGCGTTGCCCCGTCGTGGCGAAGTACGGCCGGCCGGGCTGCGGCCCGCAGCGCCGCCATGTCGACATTCGAATCGATCAATCGCGCGACGTTGCCGAGAGTTGTCGCGAGCGCCGGGTGCTCGCCGGCGGGAACCAGGCCGAGATGGCGCTCCGGCAGGATCACCTGATGCGCGCGCGGCAGGCCGCCGAAGACGGCGATCTCCGGCGCCGTGCAGCGCATCGCGTCACGCAATAATTCGAGATGCCTTGCGCTGCCGACGCGGTTGAAGATCACGCCGGCGATCGTAAGCCCTGGCCGCGCCAGCGGAGCCGGCGGGTGCGCAAAGCCATGGATGAGGGCCGCGGCGGACGCCGCGATCCCCTCGGCGTCCACAACCATGACGACCGGCCAGCCGGTCATCGCCGCCAACGCCGCCGTCGACGCCGTACCAGCCGCATCGATGCCGTCGTACAGCCCCATGACGCCCTCGCAGACGATGACGTCGGCCAGCGCACCGAGCTGTCCGACGAACGCGGCGAGCGTCTCCGGCCGCATTGCCCAGGCATCGAGGTTGAGACACGGGCCGCCGCTCGCCGCCTCGTGAAAGCTCGAGTCGATATAGTCGGGGCCGGCTTTCGCGGCAGAAACCTTCACGCCGGCGTCGCGCAACGCGCGCACGACCCCGAGCGTCACCGTGGTCTTGCCGCTGCCCGAGCTGGGTGCCGCGATGATCAGCCCGCGCCCAGTCATGGCACGCCCCCGGTCATGGCACGTGCAGTCACCCGAGCTTCGAACGGATGGTCGAGACGACGCGGTCGACCGGCGTTTCGTGAGTGAAGTGCGTCAGGAAACGGCCGTCGCGGCCCATGAGATAGAGAATGGCCGAATGATCGACGGTGTAGTTGGGATTCGTGTCGTGATCGGCGCCGAGCTTGTAGTAAACGCGATACTCGCGCGCGACGGTCGCGATGTCCTGATCCGAGCCGGTGAGCCCCAGGATACGCGGGGAGAAGTGCGCCACGTAGTCGCGCAGCTGGTCGGGCGTGTCGCGTTTCGGGTCGACGGTGATGAAGATCGGCTGCACCTGGTCCGCATCGGGGCCGAGCCCGTCCATCACGTCGGCGAAGAGCTGTAATCCGAGCGGACAGATGTCGGGACAGAACGTGTAGCCGAACTCGACCAGCATCAGCTTGCCGCGGAAGTCGCCGTCGCTGCGCGGCTTTCCGTTCTGGTCGATCAGGTGGAACGGACCGCCGATATCGGCAATGCCGACGGTGCGGACACCGTCGCCGCCCGGCATCACCAACCTGAGGCCGACGCCGACCACAACACCGGCGATCACGGCAATGCCGATCGCGATCATACGGCCGCGGGTCAATCCGAACATGCCGCCCTCACCTCCTGAATCTCACGCCGACGGGCTATCTCGACTGCTCGATGTGCTGGCGGCGCCACCCTTGGCCTTCCATGCACTGGCGATAAACGTCGCTCGCGGCCGAGGAGCCGCGGTTGCGTTCCGGCCCGTCGTAACGCGCGTCGTCGACAAAGCTGTAGCCCGACGCGGTGCTGGAGCAGTCACGCCGCGCGTTGCGCAGATCGTCGGCGGAGGCACCTTCCTTCGTCCAGATGGTGCTCGGACCCGAACAGGCGATCAGCGACGCGGCAGCGATACCGGCAAACCACAGCGAAACCAGTCTTTTCATGGATAGCGAGGCTTTCACAAAGGGTGGGGGCGGGGCCTGACCCGCATCATATATGGTCGCGCCCGACCTTCAAGCGAAGGGGTTTCCAGCGGAAGAGGCGTTGACGCGCAAGGGATCGGGATCCAGGACCCGCCCGGCGAGCGCGCCGAGCCAGTCGAGACCGGCGCGCAACCTCACCACCGGCCCGATGACGACCAGGGCCGGCGGCTCCACCTGGGCCGCCGCCACGTCGGCCGCGGCGCGCCCCAGCGTCGTCTCGACGACCACTTGCCGCTCTGTCGCGGCACGGCTGACCACGGCGGCGGCGTCATCGGCGCTGCGTCCGGCGGCGATCAGATGATCTGCAATCCGGCCGAGATGCTTCGTCGCCATGTAGAACACCAGCACCGGCGACCCCGAGGCCAGAGCGCGCCAGTCGAGCTCGTCGGGTACGTCGCCGGTCACGCCATGGCCGGTGATGAACGTGACGACGTGATTCGTGTCGCGATGGGTGACCGGGATTCCGGCATAGGCCAAGCCGCCGATGCCGCTCGTGATTCCCGGCACCACGCGAAACGGGATGCGGGCCGCGACCAGCGCCAACGCTTCCTCGCCCCCGCGCCCGAAAACGAAGGGGTCGCCGCCTTTGAGCCGCAGCACGCGCTTGCGCTCGCGGGCGTACCGGATGAGCCGTGCCGAAATGTCGGGTTGCGTCGGCGACGGCCGCCCGCCGCGCTTGCCCGCGAATTCAAGTCGGGCGGTCTTTGCTGCGAGCGCGATGACGCGCGGGTCCACCAATGCGTCATATACAACGACGTCGGCCTGCCGGAGCGCCTGAAAGCCGAGCAGGGATACGAGCCCCGGGTCGCCGGGACCGGCGCCGACGAGCCATACCCAGCCGGGCTCCAGGTCGGGCAAGCGGAACGGCAGATCGTCGATCATGGCGTGAACCTAGCGGAACGTGCGGACTGTTGCATCCGGTCCGACATCGATACGATAGGGCTTACAGCTGGAATTTACGGAGTGGCGGCGTGGGTAAGACTTTACGCGTGGGTCTGGCGGGCCTGGGAGCGGTCGGCATGGCGGTCGCACGACGGCTCGAGGCGGGCATCCCGGGCCTGACCCTGACCGCGGTCGCGGTCAGGGACCTCGACAAGGCCAAGCGCGCCCTGCCGCGGATCGGTAACGGCATCACCGCGACCGAACCGGGGGGGCTTGCGGCTCTGGCCGACGTCGTCGTCGAGGGGTTGCCCCCGTCGCTGTTCCTCGCCGTCGCCGAACCGACGATCGAGGCCGGTCGCATCTTCATGCCGCTGAGCGTCGGCCAGCTTCTGGTCCATCCGCGGCTGATCGACCGCGCGCGTGAGACCGGCGCGCGCATCCTGGTGCCGACCGGGGCGCTGCTCGGGCTCGACGCGGTGCGCGCCGCGGCCGAAGGCGAGATTCGCGAGGTGCGCATGGTTACCCGCAAGCCGCCCGCTGGACTCGAAGGGGCCCCGTATCTGCGCGAGCACGGGATCTCGCTTGTCGGGCTCAAGGAGCCGCGCAAGGTGTTCGACGGCACGGCGCGCGATGGCGCCAGGGGATTCCCGGCGAATGTGAATGTCGCCGCGGCGCTCAGCCTGGCCGGTGTCGGACCGGATCGCACACGCCTCGAGATCTGGGCCGATCCGGGGGTCACCCGCAACATCCACCGCATCGACGTCGACGCCGACAGTGCCCGGTTCTCGATGCAGATCGAGAACGTACCGTCGGAGAATCCGCGCACCGGACGGATCACGGCGCTGAGCGCGATTGCGGCCCTGCGCGGGCTTGTCTCCGAGCTGCGCGTCGGCACGTGAGCCGATGGCGGATCCGGCCGATCCCGACAGCTTCGTGGACGGCGCTCTGCCGCCGGAACGGCCTGACGATGGGCGCGAGCTGCGGCGCGGCTGGACGACCGGGGCATGTGCGGCCGCCGCGGCGCGCGCGGCGGGCGAAGCGCTGCTGACCGGACGTTTCCCCGACCCCGTAACGATTACGTTGCCGCAGGGCCAGCGACCCGCGTTTCCGTTGGCGCGGGCTGAACTGTCGGACGGCTCGGCGATCGCCGGAGTCACCAAGGACGCCGGCGACGATCCCGACGTAACGCACGGCGCCCTCATTCTCGCAACCGTAGAGCGCGGCGCCGCCGGCAGCGGTGTCGGCTTCCGGGCGGGCGAAGGTGTGGGCACTGTCACGCGGGCCGGGCTGACCCTGGCCGTCGGCGAACCGGCGATCAACCCGGGGCCGCGCACGCAGATCCGCCAGGCGCTCGCCGATGCGGTGGCCGCCGCTGGCGGCGTCGATCCTTGCGATTTTATCGTCACCGTCTCCATTCCCGGCGGCGCCAAGCTGGCGGAGAAGACCTTGAACGCACGCCTCGGGATCGTCGGCGGCCTCTCGGTGCTCGGCACCAGCGGCGTCGTCGTGCCCTATTCGTGCGCGGCGTGGATCCACTCGATCCATCGCGGCATCGACGTGGCGCGCGCCGCGGGGCTCCGGCACGTCGCGGCTGCGACCGGCTCGACCTCGGAAGCGGCCGTCAAGTCGATGCACAAGCTCGACGACGTGGCGCTGATCGATATGGGCGATTTCGTCGGCGGCACGCTCAAATATCTGCGCTCGCACCCTGTGCCGCGGCTGACGATCGCCGGCGGTTTCGCCAAGCTGACGAAGCTCGCGGCCGGACATCTCGACCTCCATTCCAGCCGCTCGCGCGTCGACGGCGATGCGCTGTCCCGATTGTTGGCGGACGTCGGCGCCGGTGACGATATCCGCGCTCGCGCCGCGGCGGCGGCTTCGGCCGGCGAGGTGTTACAGCTGGCGACGGCGGCCGGGCTGCCACTCGCCGATGTCGTGGCGCGCCGCGCCCGCGATGTCGTGCTGGCGACGCTTGCCGGCGGGACCGCGGTCGACGTCGCCGTCTTCGACCGGCAGGGCCGTTTGATCGGCAGCGCCGGGCCATGAGCTGATGGCCGCCAGCAAGCGGCGTCTGCTGGTTCTCGGCGGCACGGCCGAGGCGCGCGAGCTGGCAGCGCTGGCGGACGAGCGCCTGGGCGATGTGGTCGAGGTCATGACATCGCTGGCCGGCCGCACCGAAGCGCCGGCTGCGGTTGCGGGACATGTCCGCCGCGGCGGTTTCGGGGGCTCGAGAGGCCTCGCGGAGTTCCTGCGAAGCGAACGTATCGACTGGCTGATCGACGCCACCCATCCATTCGCAACGCAGATATCGGCGCATGCCGTCACGGCGGCGGCCGAGGCTGGCGTCCGCCGCCTGGTTCTGCGCCGGCCGCCGTGGCGGCCGCAGCCAGGCGACCGCTGGATCGAGGTCGGCGATCCGCGTGCGGCGGCATCGATTCTGCCATCCGTGGGCCGGCGTGTGTGGCTGACCGTCGGCAGCGACGATGTGTCGCTTTTCGCCGGCATCGCCGGGGCCTGGTTCCTGGTTCGCCGCGTCGAGGCGCCGGAGACGCCGCTCCCGCTCGCCGATCACACGCTTATCCTGGGACGTGGGCCGTTTTCGCTCGTAGGCGAACGCGAGCTGATCGCGCGGTATCGGATCGACGTTCTGGTGTGCCGGGCCAGCGGCGGCAGCGCCACGGAAGCCAAGCTGCAGGCGGCCCGCGAGGCCGGTCTGCCGGTCGTGATGATCCGCCGGCCACCGGCTCCGCCGGGCGAGGTTGTCGCGACCGCGTCAGCCGCCCTCGAATGGGTGGTACGACTGCTGCACGCTTGACGCCGTGGCCGCTGCTGTCGCGTAATGCGGCGGACTCGCTTGGGGAGGACGTATGGGCAAGCAGGCTATCTTCGATCGACGCGCGTTCCTCGCGGCCGCCGGTGCCGGTTTGGTCTGTGCCGCGGCCGGGCGCATCCGAAGCGCCGCGGCTGAGATCGATCTCAACATCTTCAACCGGGACCCGATGGTCGAAGCGGCGGCCAAGGGTGACGCCAAGAAAGTCCGCGACATGATCATTACCGGCAAGTCGCCCAACGCGAACGATGCCGAAGGACGCCCGGCGATCATGTTGGCCGCATTGAACAACAACCCCGAAGTCATCGAGGAGATGATCAAGGGTAAGGTCAACTGCAATGCCAGGGACCGGCTCGGCAATACCGCTTTGACCGTGGCGGCGCAGCGCGGCTTCGATCGGGTCGTGACGATATTGATCGCCGCCAAGGCAAACGTGAACCAGGCGAACCGTGAAAGCATGACGCCGCTCAGCCTTGCCGCCCAGTCCGGCCACTTGCGCGTCGTCGAAATCCTGATGAAAGCCGGTGCCGATCCCACCATCCAAGACCAGACGGGACGCACGGCTCTCGATTGGGCCGAGACCAACAACCGGCAGCAGGTGGTCAGATATCTGCGCGGCGCCGGCGTGAAGTCCTGATCGCCGTCGATTTCGCCGCGGCACGCCGCGGGCGCAGCACGTGGGTGTGGTCGGCAGCGTAAAGCCGGCTATCGGTGAATGCGCTCGCCGCGCTGCGCTCGGCGAGCGCACGCCCGACCAGGATCAGCGCCGTCCGCGTCAGTTTTTCCGCTTTGACTCTCTGGCGGATCGTCGCCAGCGTGCCGCGTACGATCTTCTGATCGGGCCAGCTGACCCGCCAGGCGACGACAACCGGGCAATCGGCGCCGTAGCGCGGCACCAGATCGCGGACGACCGCCACGAGGTTGTTGATGGAGAGATGGATCGCGAGGGTCGCGCCGCTCTCGGCGAGGCGCGATAACTCTTCGCCGGCCGGCATCGGCGATGCCCGTACCGCGGTCCGGGTCAGGATGACGGTCTGGCAGATTCCGGGGAGGGTGAATTCGGTCTTCAGCGCCGCCGCCGCCGCCGCGAAAGCCGGGACGCCCGGAGTGATGTCGTAAGGAATGCCGAGACGATCCAGGCGCCGCATCTGCTCGGCGATGGCGCCGTAGAGCGAGGGGTCGCCGGAATGGACGCGGGCGACATCGAGGCCCTTGCCATGTGCTGCCGCGATCTCGTTGATGATCTCGTCCAATGTCATCGGCGCCGTATCGACGACCCGGGCACCCTTTGGCGCCTGCGCGATCACCGCTTTCGGTACCAGCGAGCCGGCATACAACACGACACGCGACCGGCGGATGAGGTCGCGGCCGCGCACGGTGATGAGATCGGCCGCACCGGGGCCGGCGCCGATGAAATGGACGGTCATGTCCCGCCCTCGCGCTTGGCGGCATAACCGCGCGGCGTGTAGACGCGGATCTCGCCGGCGACCTCGACCAGCCGGGTCTGTGAGCTGCCCACCAGCACGAGGGTCAGCATGTCCACGCGATCCAGCCACTCGCCGCCGAGCGTTTCGATATCCAGGGCCTGACCTTCACGGCCGATATTTCGCGCCAGTATGACGGGTGTCTCGTCGGCGCGGTGTTCGCGCAGGATCTCGCGGGCGCGTTCGAGCAGATCGCGCCGCCGACCCGAGGCGGGATTGTACAAGGCAATCACGAAGTCGCTTGCCGCGGAGGCGCGCAGCCGCCGCTCGATGTCGGCCCGTGCGGTCAGCAGGTCCGACAAGGAAATGGCGCAGAAATCGTGTCCGAGCGGCGCTCCGGTCTGCGCTGCCGCCGCCAGCAGCGCCGATACGCCGGGTACGACGCGGACATCGAGCCGCCGCCAGGCGGGATCGCCGCCGTGGTCGATCAGCTCGAACGCGAGTGCCGCAAGGCCGTAGACGCCGGCGTCGCCGGATGAGACGAGCGCCACGTTCCGGCCGCGTGCCGCGAGCTCGAGCGCCAGGCGCACGCGCGCATCCTCCGCGCCGAGACTGCCTTCGTGCAAGGTCTTGCCCTCCGTGAGATCGTCGATCAGCGCGAGGTAAAGGCCATAGCCGACCACGTCGGTGGCGGCGCGGATGGCGGCGCCGGCGTCCGCCGTGCGCCACGCGGCCCAGCCTGGACCGATGCCGACGATGGAGAGCCGCCCGCGCGCGCGCCCGACCGCCGCGGCCGCGATCTGCGTGGGCGCGCGGGCGATCGCACAGGTGGCCCGCGCCGATTTGACTTTTGGCACGACAAGAGCGGAGTTGCGGCCGGCGGCTGCGAGGGCCGCCGCTTCGGCGACGCCCGGGACGCCGACCGCTTGTTCGACGGCGGGCGATGGATTGCGCAAGCGCGGGGTTTCGGCGGCAAGCTGCTCGGCACTGAACAGACGCAACGGCACGCCCAGTGTTTCCGCCAGTTCGTGCATCGCCGCCTCGTCTTCCTTGAGATCGATGGTGGCGAGGCAGGCCACGGACAACGGCGAGAGGTCGCGGGCTTTGAGCGTGTCCCGCACCAAGGCTTCGATCTCGGCCGCCGCGATGTCGCGCTCGCTGCCGATGCCGATGGCGAGCACCGGCGGATGGAGGATCAGCGTCTGGTCGTCGCCGGTGAGCGGCTGGTCCGTGATGACGATCGACAGCGGCGCCGCCGCGGCGAAATCAAGCCGGCTGGTGAGCCAGCCCGCGTCGCCGGCTTCGACCTTCAGTGCCACCGGCTCTCGGGCCAGCAGCGCCGCCGTGATCGCCTTGGCCGTCTGCGGATTGGCGACGCGCCAGCCTGCGGGTGGCGCATCGAGGGCGAAGCCGAGCGAAACGTCGCCGGCGGTGGTCACCGCGGCGGCGATGCCGAGCTGGTCGGCGATGCCGGCGGCGAGGTCGTTGCCGCCGCGATGGCCGCCGAGCAGCGGCACGACGGCGCTGCCGTTCTCGGCCACGGCGATCACCGGCGGCTCTTCACGTTTGTCGCCAAGAAGCGGGGCGAGGACGCGAATGAGGATGCCGGCGGCGCAGATCCCGACGATTGCTTCTCCGGACTCGAAAAGCCGGCGCAGATGCGCCGCCGTGTCGGTGAACTCGACATCGGCGCCGATCACGCGCGGATCGAGGCCGTGCACGCGCGCCCCCGGTAGCCCCGCTTGGATCCGGCGCGCCAGGTCGGCGCCGGTCTGGGTCAATGCGATCAACGCCGGACCGCTCATCGGCCGCCCTTGCGGACCAGCAGCAACGAGAAGTACGGAACGCCGTCCGCCTCTATCGCGGCGAGCGGGATGATGCGCTCGGTGCTCATGCTCGCATGCTCGACATATCGCGTTTTTGCGGCAAGGCCAAGACGCTGGAGCAAGGCTCGGATGCGCTCGAAATGACGGCCGAGCTTGACGATGGCCGCGGCATCGCTGTCGCGCAGGCGGCGTTCGATCTCGCCGTCGGGTAGCGGCGCGGGAATGACGGTCAGCGTCTCGTTGCGGGTCACCAGCGGCAGGCCGACGGCCGCCGCGCCCGCCGACACCGACGTGACGCCCGGGATGACGACGACCGACGCCGTCGCGGCCAGGCGCTCGAACAAATACATGAACGATCCGTAGAAGAACGGATCGCCGAGGCAGAGGACGGCAACGTCGTGGCCGGCGGAGAGTTGCGATCCGATGTCGATCGCCGCCCGGTCATAGACCTCTTGTGCCGGAAAGCGGTCCGCGCGCAGCGGCATGCGGATCGCGATCTCCGTCTTGGTTCCGGAGATATGCGGTGCGGCGATGCGGCGGGCCAGGCTTTCGCCTGTCTCCGGTGCCGGATAGGCGATGACCGGGCACGCCTGCAGCAGCCGCAGGCCCTTCAACGTCAGCAGCTCGGGATCGCCAGGCCCGACGCCGATGCCGTAGACAGTCGCCATCAGCGGGTCCAGTTCCACTGCGTGACCGGCCGCAGCGAGTGCCAGCCCGGGAATGGCCCGACCGGCTCGGCGCGGGCGATCGACAGCCGCACCAGCCGGCCGCCGTGACGCCCGTGGGCGGCGATCAGCAGGGCCTCGCTGGCGAGCGTGACCGCGTTGGCGACCAGGCGGCCGCCCGGCTTGAGCGCAGCGATGCAGTTGTCCAGCACCTGCGAATTCGATAGTCCGCCGCCGATGAAGATTGCATCCGGGGCCGGCAGATCGCTGAGCGCCGCGGGTGCGTCGCCGGCGACGATGCACAGGCTGGGCACGCCCAGCGCTGCGCTATTTCGCGCGATATAGTCGCGGCGCGTTTCATGGCGCTCGATGGCGATTGCGCGGGCCCGCTCTGCCGCGCGCATCCACTCGATCGCGATGGAGCCGCAACCGGCACCGACGTCCCACAAGAGCTGTCCCGGCAGCGGAGCGAGTGCCGCCAGAGTGGCGGCGCGTACCTCGCGCTTGGTGAGTTGTCCGTCATGCACGAACGCGTCATCCGGTAGGCCGGGTACGCGCGGGAGGATCGACGCGCGCGGGCCGGGATGGCAGGCGATCGCGATCACATTGAGGTCCGCGCCTGCGGCGTGGGTCCAGTGGTCCGCCGTGCCCTCGATGCGCCGCTCGTCTGCGCCGCCCAGATGTTCGAATACGACCATTCGGCTCGGGCCCCAGCCGCGCGCCGTCAGATACTCGGCGGCTTTTTGCGGCGTACGGCGATCTTCGGAAAGGACGAGCAGGCGCCCCGCCGGCGTGAGGTGAAGGGCGAGAAGGTCGAACGGGCGGCCATGCACCGACAGCGCGGCGATCTCCGCCAGCGGCCAGCCGAGGCGCGCCGCGGCGAGGCTGAAGGCGCCCGCATGCGGCAGAACCGTTGTCTCCTCGGGTGGCACATGCTCGGCGAGCGTGGCCCCGATGCCGAACCACATCGGATCGCCGCTCGCGAGCACAACCACGCGCTTGCCGCGTCGCGCCTTGATCGCCGGCAGCGTATCGAGCAGGGGGGTCGACCAGTGCAACCGCTCGGCGGAGGTCGCGGGGATCATCGCCAAGTGGCGTGCGCCGCCGACCAGGACCTCGGCGCGCGCCACCTGGTCGCGGGCGGCCGCCGACAGACCCGGCACGCCGTCTTCACCAATGCCGACGATCGCGAGCCACTTCATGGTTCGTCTTCGACGTTGCCGCACAGTGCGTTCACGGCGGCGGCCGCGAGGGCGCTGCCGCCGCGGCGGCCGTGCAACGTGATGAACGGCACGCCGCGCGCGTCGGCCGCCAGAGCCGCTTTCGACTCGGGCGCACCGATGAAGCCGACCGGAAAGCCGAGAATCAGCGCCGGCCGCGGCGCGCCGGCCTCGAGCTCCTCGAGCAGCCGGAACAGCGCGGTCGGTGCGTTGCCGATGGCGACGACGGCACCCGCGAGATGCGGCCGCCAGCCGGCGACGGCTGCGGCCGACCGTGTCGTGTGCTCGCTCACGGCGCGGGTACGCGTCGCCGGCTCGTCGAGCGTGCAGACGACGGGATTGCCGCGCGGCAGCCGACGGCGCTGGATGCCGTGTGCCACCATGTGCGAATCGCAGATCACGGCGCCGCCGGCGTCGAGGGCCGCGCGCCCCGCCGTCGCCGCATCTGGTGACGCGGCAAGATCGGCGATGATGTCAGGCATGCCGCACGCGTGCACCAGTCGCAACGCCACGGCTGCGAGATCCGGCGGCAGGCGATCGAGGTCGCACTCGCCGCGGATCGCCGCGAACGAGCGCCGATAAATCTCCGCCGGATCGCGCAGGTAATCGATCATCGCGGCGGCTTGGCGGGGGAGTGGCCGTGATGGTGCCCATGCCTGTGGTCATGACCATGGTGATCATCGTGATGATGGTCATGGCTGTGGCCGTTGTGGTGATGGCCGGCATTCGTACCGATGCCGCGGACATGCAGGTGGTGGCCGGCCTGCACCGCACCGATGTCGGCTTCATAACCGACGATCTGCTCCCGGTATTTGCAAAGCCGGCAGTTCATCAGGTTCTGGCCGGTGGTCATCTCGTCGATACGCGATGCGAGCGCGTCGATCACCAGCGGATGATCGTTGAGATAGCCCGCCTTCACGAACTCGATGTCCGGATTGGCGGCCGCCGCGGCCTCGGTGTGCTCGTAAATCCGTTTCACCAGCACGCCGGTGAACAGGAAATAGGGGAAGACGATGATGCGGCGGAAGCCAAGGCGCACGGCTCGCGCCAGGGCGGCGTCGGTGAGCGGCGTCGTCACGCCGCTATAGGCGGTTTCCGCCCAGCCGAAGCCCATCCCTTCCCACAGCATCCGCGTCACCTTCGACACGTTCGAGTTCGCGTCCGGGTCGTGGGTGCCGCGCCCGACGACGACCAGCAGGGTTTCGCTGCGCAGGACTTCGGTTCGGCAGGCTTTTTCCGCAGCGGTGATGCGGTCGCGCGCCGCGGCAAGGAGCTTCAGATCGACAGCGAGATCGCGGCCGTACTCGACGCTGATCGTGGGGTTCTCGGCGGCAAAGCTGTTGATCTCCCACGGCAGGTCGTTCTTCACGTGGCCGGCCGCGAACAGCATGGCCGGCTGTGCCAGGATGCGCGTGGCGCCGCCCGCCTTCAACGCCTCGAGGCTGTCGCGGATGATCGGTCGCGCGAACTCCAGGAACCCGTAGGCGACCGGCGTGCCGGTCAGGCGCTCGCGCATACGGCCGGCGAGCGCGGCGAACTCCGCCACCGCGTCGTCGTCGCGGCTGCCGTGGCCGCAGATCAGAATGGCGGTGTTTTTCATAAGCACATCCTATAATCGCGAATCATATGCTGGGTCTCGTCCCCCGATCCCCCATCGACCCGTTGATCATCCTGTTTCTCGGGTTGGCGCTCGACGCCGTGGTCGGGGATATGCGGCCGGTGTTCCGCTACGTGCCGCATCCGGTGGTCGCCGTCGGGCGTTTGATCGGCTTTCTCGAGGATCGGCTGAACCGGCCGAACCGCAGCGACGCCGCGCGCACGACGCGCGGCGCGCTGGTCGTCGTCTTCGTGCTCGTGCTCGCGGCTCTTGCGGGCTGGCTCGTGCTGTCGCTGACAAGGCGCATCCCGGGCGGTTGGTTGCTCGAGCTGTTCCTGGTCACGGTCTTGCTGGCGCAGCGCTCGCTTTACGACCATGTCGTGGCGGTGGTGCGGGGATTGCGCCATGGCGGGCTGCGCGGCGGGCGCAGCGCGGTCGCGCACATTGTCGGCCGCGATCCCGAATCGCTGGACGAGCCCGGTGTCGCGCGTGCCGCGCTCGAATCCCTGTTCGAGAATTTTGCCGACGGCGTCGTCAGCCCCGCGTTCTGGTACGTCGTGGCCGGTCTTCCGGGCATGTTCGTGTGCAAGGCCGTCAATACGCTCGACAGCATGATCGGCCATCGGAGCGCGCGCTATCTCGCGTTCGGGGCGGCCGCCGCACGCCTGGATACGGCGATGAACTTCCTCCCGGCACGGCTCAGCGGCATGATCATCAGCGTGGCGGCGGTCTTCGTGCCGACCGCGGCGCCCGCGCCGGCGTTCCGCATCATGTTCCGCGACGCGCACAAGCACCGCTCGATCAACGCCGGCTGGCCTGAAGGGGCTGCGGCTGGCGCCTTGAACCTGGCCCTTGCCGGCCCGCGGCGCTACGGCAACGAACTCGTCGACGATCCATGGATCGGCGAGGGCAGGCGCGCGGCCGGCGTCGCCGACATCCAGCGCGGACTGTTCCTCTACATCATGGCGTGCCTTGTCCACGCGCTCCTGATCGGATGCCTGGTGGTGATCGGCGATGCCGTGCAGGTGAACCTGTAATCCATCAGCGCGCACGGGCGATCTCCAGAATCCGCGGGAGGTCGAGAGCCGCGCCGAGGTGATCGGCGAGCCCGTCGAGTGTCGTCTCGACCGCGGCGTCGAAGCCGAACGCAGCGGCT
>Ga0335070_10001954_pt1 | contig 23927 bp, 27 predicted proteins | sample Lox_Sample_13_FD_206722 | JGI IMG/M metagenome (GOLD analysis project Ga0335070, IMG submission 206722) | Soil microbial communities from Loxahatchee National Wildlife Refuge, Florida, United States - Lox_Sample_1.3 | ecosystem: Environmental > Terrestrial > Soil > Wetlands | place: USA...
GACCTGCTACCTGGCATGATTGTGGACAAATACAACGACGTGCTCGCCATGCAGGTACTCACCCAGGCGTTCAACCGCGAAGATCTTCGGAAGGTCGTCGCCGAGAAACTAGCCGAGCACTTCCCCGGCGCCAGCCTGCTAGAGCGGGGGGATCCGCATATTCGCGAGCTGGAGCAGCTTCCCAAACGCGAAAGCGAATTCGCTTTCGCGTTTGGCGACAGAGCCTCGACGGTCTTCCATCTCAACGGAGTCCGCTTTCACTTCGACGGACTCGCGGGCCAGAAGACCGGCGCCTTTCTCGACCAGCGCGAGAACTATGCCGCCGCCGCACGCTACGCCCACGGCGACGCCCTCGACTGCTTCACCTATCAGGGCGGCTTCGCGCTCCACCTGGCGCGGGTCTGCAGCACCGTTACGGCGGTCGATGCTTCCCGCCCCGCCCTCGAGGTCGCCGAGCAGAATGAGCAACTTAACCGCGACTCTCATACCTGCAGCGAGATCGAATGGATCGAAGGCAACGCCTTCGACCTGCTCAAGGACCACTCCTCCGCCGGCCGCCAATACGACACCATTGTCCTCGACCCTCCCGCCTTCGCCAAAAGCAAGCGCACCGCCACTACCGCTCTTCGCGGCTATAAGGAGCTTAACCTCCGTTCCCTCAAGATGTTACGACCCGGTGGCGTGCTCGTGACCTGCTCCTGCTCCTTCCATGTGGGCGAACCGGAGTTCCTGGAGATGCTGGCACATGCGGCGGCGGACGCCGGAAGGCGGCTCAGAATCCTGGAAAAGCGGGGTGCCGCCACGGATCATCCTGTTCTAGTCGGAGTTCCGGAAACCTCCTACCTGAAGTGCGTGATTGTACAAGTAATTGATTAGAAGCTGGTTAGGCAGATATCGCGACTCTTTCCTCTATGCTCAAATTTTGACTTGACAACGATGCACTAAGATTTTATGATTCTTTTGCGCTAACTAGGACATCAAAGTTAGCAAGTGACCACTAGGCCACCAGATTTCTAACCCGTTGTGGAGGTTGATGATCATGACTGTTTTGACTCGTTGGGATCCCTTTCGTGAATTGAACGCTTTGCAGGGCCGGCTGAACCGCCTGTTCGAGGAGCAGTACGGCAGTGAGCGCGAAGATTCGCTGACCGCGGGAGCGTTTGTACCCCCGGTGGACATCTATGAGGACGAGCACGGCATCCAGCTCAAGCTGGAAGTGCCCGGAATCGACCAGAAGGACCTCGACGTGAAGGTCGAGAACAATGTGCTGACCGTCAGCGGTGAACGCAAGTTCGAAAAGGAAGAGAAGGAAGAGAACTTCCGCCGCGTGGAACGTCGGTATGGCAGCTTCACCCGCTCGTTCACGCTGCCGAACACCGTGAACCCCGAAGACGTCAGCGCTGACTACAACAATGGCGTGCTGAAGATCAAGTTGGGCAAGCGCGCCGAAGCCAAACCCAAGCAGATCAAGGTAACTATTGGGGATGGCAGCAAGGTCCTGGAAGGCAAGAAGGGCAGCCAGGCAGCCTAATTGATCCGCCGGCAGTCCGGCGCATTACAGAGAATTCGCAAGGGAGGCGGAGCAAAAGGTCCCCTCCCTTTTGTTGTGCCCGGCCAGGAATGGCGCAGGAAATTATTGCGTCCACACGGCCCTCATGAAATTCATACAATTCATAATGGTGGCCACGGCCACCCGCAGTCTTAGGAGCAGGTTATGGCAATACGATGGGACAAACTTACCGTTAAAGCACAGGAGGCGGTGCAGCGGGCGAACGATCTCGCCAGCGAGCACGGCAATCCTGAGCTGCAACCTGTCCACATATTGGCGGCGTTACTCGAAGATCATGAGGGCATCGTATCGCCCTTATTGGAGCGCGTCGGCCTGCAGGTACCGGCCGTCCAGACGCAGGCGATGCAGGCGATCGAGCGATTGCCCAAGGTATCGGGCGGAGGCGCGACCCAGGCGTCACTGTCGAGCGCGGCCAATCAACTGCTGGAGAGCGCCTTTAAGGAGGCCGCGAACTTCAAGGACGAATTTGTCTCCACTGAGCACCTGCTGCTGGCGATAACCAAGCTCAAGCGTGACGCTGCCCAGGAGATTTTGAGCAAGGCAGGGGCTACCTACGACAACATTCTGCGCGGGTTGACTGCGGTTCGCGGCAACCAGAAGGTGACCGATCAGAATCCCGAGGCCAAATATCAGGCACTGGAGCGCTACGCCCGCGACCTGACCGAGCTGGCCCGCCAGGGCAAGCTCGATCCGGTGATCGGGCGCGACGAAGAAGTACGCCGCGTGGTGCAGGTGCTTTCGCGCCGCACCAAGAACAATCCGGTGCTGATCGGCGAGCCGGGCGTGGGCAAGACTGCCATCGTCGAAGGACTGGCGCAACGCATCGTCTCCGGCGACGTGCCCGAGCAGTTGAAGAACAAGCGGGTGGTCTCGCTCGATCTGGGCGCGATGTTAGCGGGCGCGAAATACCGCGGCGAATTCGAAGACCGCCTCAAGGCCGTGCTGAAAGAAATCGAGCAGTCGCAGGGACAAATCGTTCTGTTCATCGACGAGCTGCACACGCTGGTGGGTGCCGGCGCGGCGGAGGGTGCGATTGACGCTTCGAACATGTTGAAGCCGGCGCTGGCGCGCGGTGAGTTGCGGGCCATCGGCGCAACCACGCTGAATGAATACCGCAAGTACATCGAGAAAGATGCCGCGCTCGAGCGCCGCTTCCAGATCGTCTTTGTGGGCGAGCCCAATGTCGAGGACACGATCGCGATCCTGCGCGGGCTGCGCGAGAAGTACGAGGTGCACCACGGTGTGCGCATCAAGGATTCGGCCATCGTGGCGGCTGCGACGCTGTCGCACCGCTACATCTCCGACCGCTTCCTGCCTGACAAGGCAATCGACCTGATCGATGAAGCAGCGGCTTCGCTGCGCATCCAGATCGACTCGATGCCGACCGAAATCGACCAACTCGAGCGCCGGGCCACGCAGCTCGAAATCGAGCGGCAAGCTTTGAAACGCGAAGATGACGCCAACTCGCGTGAGCGGCTGAAAGCATTGGAAAAAGAACTGGCGCAGATCAAGGAAGAGTCAAACGCCCTGAAGGCGCGCTGGAAGCAGGAGAAGGAAGTGATCGCCAGCGTGCGCGCCAAGAAGGAACAGGTGGAGCGCCTGAAGCTGGATATCCAGGAAGCCACGCGCAAGGGCGACTACAACCGCGCCGCGCAATTGCAGTACGGCGACCTGCCCAAGCTGGAAGCCGATATCAAGCAACTCAGCGCGCAGATGGACACCAAGCAGTCGCGCATGCTGAAGGAAGAGGTTGACGAGGAAGATGTCGCCAAGATCGTGAGCAAGTGGACCGGCATTCCGGTGTCGAAGATGCTTGAGGGCGAGGTGCAGAAGCTGGTCACCATGGAAGACCGGCTGCGCGAGCGGGTGATCGGCCAGGATGAAGCTCTATCGCGGGTGGCGAACGCGATCCGGCGTTCGCGTGCGGGGCTGAGCGATCCCAAGCGTCCCATCGGCTCGTTCATCTTCCTCGGTCCGACCGGTGTTGGCAAGACCGAGCTGGCGCGGGCGCTGGCGGAATTTCTGTTCGATGACGAACATGCCATGGTGCGCATCGACATGTCGGAGTACATGGAGAAGCACTCGGTCTCGCGGCTGATCGGCGCGCCTCCGGGCTACGTGGGCTATGACGAGGGCGGGCAGTTGACCGAGGCGGTGCGACGGCGTCCGTACGCGGTGGTGCTGTTCGACGAGATCGAGAAAGCCCATCCCGACGTGTTCAACGTCTTCCTGCAGATCATGGACGACGGCCGGCTGACCGACGGCAAGGGACGCCACGTGGACTTCAAGAACACCATCCTCATCATGACGTCCAACATCGGCTCGAGCTATTTACAGCAAGCGGGAATCGCTCCCGAAAAGCAGGAAGAAGCGCACGAGCAGGTGATGAACGCCCTGCGCGGGCATTTCAAGCCCGAGTTCCTCAACCGCGTGGATGACATCATCTTCTTCAACCCTCTGGGCAAGGAGCAGTTGGTCAAGATCGTGGATCTGCGGCTGCGCGACCTGCAGAACCTGCTGGCCGGACGCAAGATCACTCTGGAGTTGACACCGAGGGCGAAGGAGTTGATCTTCACCGAGGGCTACGACGTGGCGTACGGCGCGCGTCCCCTGAAACGGGCAATTCAGCGGCTAGTGCAGGACCCGCTGGCGATGAAGATCCTCGACGGCGAGGTGCTGCATGGCGACACCGTGCGGGTGGATGTGGACGCCAAGACCGAGAAGCTGAAGTTCGAGGCGGTGCACCGCGAGGTGCCGGCCGAAGCGGTGGCGCCGAAGTAAGGTGGAAGAGCAGGCCTTAAGGCCTGCGTTCACGCGAGATGACGTCGAGGGCGTTAGCCCTGGTGTGAGCGGCACGGTCGCTAGACTGTGCCGCGTTTCTTTTGCGCGGCCTTGCTCAGATGAATACCCAGGCTCGGCAGCTGACTTTATGTTACAAAGTACTTGACACTGACTCGACCTATGCCGTATGGTTTCGTTCGTGCCCGACCCCCGTCCCTGCCGCCGCGCGCCTCGCAGGCCTGATGCGAGGCTCGGACCCGACGCCCTGGAGCACCTGGCGCACATCCGCCAAACCATGGAGCGCAGCACATCGTTCACCGCCGTCTCGGGCTGGGGATACGTCGCAATGGGTGTGACGGCCCTGGTGGCGGCTCCCATCGCAATGCGTCAGGCCACCACGGAAGGCTGGCTGGCGGTATGGCTGGCCGAGGCGCTGGTGGCGGTCACGCTGGCGCTCGTAGCCATGCACTGGAAGGCCTCAAGGCTCGGCACTCCAATACTTTCGACACCCGGCAGGCGGCTGTTCGTCGGACTGCTCCCCGCCCTGTTCGCCGGCGGAGTCATGACCGTCGCGCTCGTGCGCGTGGGCGATCCGCGACAGATTCCCGGCGTCTGGCTGTTGCTATACGGCGTGGCGGTGATGCAGGCGGGCGCGTTCTCCGTGCGCACGATCCCCGTTATGGGAGCGGTGTTCGTATTGGCCGGAGCCATCGCGCTGCCGTTGCCGTGGTACTGGGCGAACGGAATGCTGGCCGTAGGGTTCGGGCTGGTACATATCGCTTTCGGCGCATACATCGCAAGGAGGCATGGTGGCTAAGCCGGCAACCGATCCTATGAACCTGCGCGGGCGCGCCGGCCGCTCGAAACGGCCCCGCGAAGGCAGCGGCGCGCCGGCGCTGGAGCTCGACAGCGTGATCCACGAGCGCGTGCGGCTGGGCATCGTAAGCGCGCTGGCGGTGAACGAGGCGCTGAGCTTCAACGACCTGAAGAAGCTGCTGGAGATCACCGACGGGAACCTGAGCGTCCACGCCCGCAAGCTGGAAGAGGCGGGATACGTGAAGTGCACCAAGTCGTTCGTGGGACGGCAGCCGCGCACCGAGTTCCGGCTGACGGCAACGGGACGACGGGCGCTGGAAGGGTATGTGGCGCGGATGGAGTCGGTGATTCGGGCGGCGCGCAAATAGTGGTCGCAGCAGGGGGCGTGGGCCCCATTTGTTTTGCTGATTTACTTTGTGTCGCAAAGTACTTGGCAGAGAGGTGCTCATGTACACCAACGGCAATTTCGAGTCCCACATGGCGGCCTTGTGTTTCCTCGGGACCGCCGGCCTGACCATCCTGCTCGCCGTCGCCACCGTGGTGCTGTTCTTCAGCCGCCGCGCCTGGGCCCGCTACTCCTTGCTGGCGATCGCCCTGCTCCTCGGGGGTTACGCCGCGGTGCTGGGGTTCTTCTCCTGGGCCAGCTACGACCGCACGGTGGCGCGGGGCGACGAGAAGTTCTACTGCGGGATGGACTGCCACATCGCCTATTCGGTGCAAAATGTGGAGCGGGCGGTGACCATCGGCGACACCACCGCCCGGGGCGAGTTCGTGGTGATCACCCTGCGGAGCCACTTCGACGAGCGCACTATCGCGCCCTGGAGGGGGAACGGGGCGCTGAGGCCCGATCCGCCGACGCTGGAACTGGTGGACGGGAAAGGCCGTTCCTACCCGGTCTCCCCGACCGGTCAAAAGGCGTGGGAGAATGCGAATTCGCATTCGCATACGCTGACCGACCCGCTGCGACCGGGCGAGTCGTACGAGACGACTTGGGTGTTTGAGGTACCCGCCGATGTCCCTTCCTTGCGTCTGTTTGCCGGTTGGCACGGTTTCCCGTCATACCTGCTGATCGGGGATGAGGACAGCCCGCGACACGGGAAGACATACTTCGCGCTGTAGGCATGTCTGCTGGGATGTTCGTCCAGTGGAACCTGCCACACAAACCGCAGCCAAAATGGTGCGAGTTTTCGATATTCTTACGCTGTCGAAATTGCTCGTTTTCATGGACATACGGGAAATTTTCGCGCAAAATCCGTGTTGTCAATAACTTGCGCGTAAACTATTCATTCGTAATAAGTTGTACGGTGACTAATTCACGACTCCAGCGGCCTTCAAGGAATTTGCGACGAGCGAGAACGATACGCAGCCTGGGCGCGGAACCGGGTGAGGACACATATCCCTTCCCATAGCGAGGTATAGTGCGGGGGCCGTCATGAACACAAGAAAAATCAGCAGGTTGAGCATCGCGGCTATCAGCGCTTCGCCGCCCTCACTGCTTCGGCTACTTCCGCCACCATGTGGGGTTTCCCAAAGTCCCGGGCGAGCGGGTAAAATCGAGTGTCTACCTATCGAATCCCGCGTATCGCGCCGGGTTCCTCCCAAGACTAGAAGGAGTCATCGTAATGGCAATTCCCGCGACACAACTGCGTCCCGGCATGGTCATCAAGCACAACAACGACCTGCACTCGGTGTTCAGCGTGGAGCACCGCACCCCGGGCAACCTGCGCGCGTTCATTCAGGCCAAGCTGCGCAACCTGCGCACCGGGGCGATGTTCGAGCACCGCTTCCGCTCCAGCGACGCCATCGAGAAGATCACGGTGGACGAGACCCAGATGGAGTACCTCTACCAGGACGGCGACAACTATGTCTTCATGAACACCGAGAACTACGAGCAGCTCTACCTGGGGAAGGACGTACTGGGCGATGCGGTGGACTATCTGACCGCCAACCTGCAGATCAAGGTGGAGTTCTTCGACGGCAAGGCGGTGGGCGTGGAGCTGCCGCAGACCGTCGATCTGAAAGTTGTGGAGACCGAGCCCGGACTGAAGTCGGCCACGGCCAGCAGCGTGACCAAGCCGGCCACGACGGAGACCGGCCTGGTGGTGCAGGTTCCGCCGTTCATCAATGAGGGCGAGACCATCCGCGTGGACACGTCGGAGGGCGCGTATCTGTCGAGGGCCTAGGGAGAAGGTCTTCGATACCACGTAGGTGGGTTCCCATTTTGCTATCAATTTGGTATCTACCGCGTTGCAGTTCGCGCGCTAGGTTCGCTGCCCGCACAACACCAGGTCCCCATCGACTTAGGTCGCCGGCCCCGGATTGGCCTTCGAAGACATTCGCACCCAGAAAGGTCTCCACCATGAAGAAGTGGGTGCTAGTTGCACTGTGTCTTACCTTGGGGCTTTCTGCCGTTGCCCAAGACAAACTAGACAAGCGGATAGCCGAATCAACCACGGTTCTGGCGAACCTTATCGACAAGCCGAACGGTATACCCAGGAGCCTTCTTGACAAGGCGGATTGCGTGCTTGTCTATCCCGGTGTAAAGAAAGTCGGCGTTGGATTCGGTGTCGGTTACGGCGGGGGGTGTACTGCTCTGCCGCAGCGGGGAAAAAATGGACGGCAACTGGGGAGCCCCGGTCATGTACACCCTCGACACCGGCAGCTTGGGCGCGCAATTGGGCAGTACTTCGGCCGATTACGTGTTGCTGGTCATGAGCGAGAATGGCGCGGACAAAGTCCTCTCGGGCAAGGTAAAGCTGGGCTCGGATGCGACCGCGGCTGCGGGACCGTCCGGGGCGCAAGCTGCCGCCTTCAACGACCCCAAGATCGATATCCTGACCTATTCACAGACCAAAGGGTTATTCGCGGGCGCGTCGTTGGGTAGCGCGGACATGGGAGCTGACAACATAGCCGACCAACAGCTCTATGGCAAAACAGTTGATGCCGTGGAGATCATGCGGGGAGCTGTCCCGGTCCCAGCTTCGGCAAAAATGTTAGTCGCCATGCTGAATAAGGTGTCGCCAAAACGCATGTAATCGCCCCGGTGGCTGCCCAAGCACCGATCTCGGCGAGAGGAATCTTGGTCCTTGTCGGCAACCCGGCGCGGGGACCAAGCTTTTTTGGCGGAATATCCCGGCTGGGATTACGCGGCCCGACCTTGGACTTTCTTCGCGGACGGCCAGCGAACCGCTTGCGCCCCAGCGACGCCATCGAGAAGATCACGGTGGACAAGAACCAGATGGAGTTCCGCTAGTCGCAGACCTTCGATCTAAACGTTGTGGAGACCGAAACCGGACTCAATTCGGCTACCGCCAGCAGCGTGATCAAGCCAGCCAGGACCGAGACTGGGCTCGTCGTGCCCGCGGCGCCGTTGTTTAGCGAGGGCGAACCCATCGGCGTGAATACGTCGGAGTGACGCTACTTGTCACGCGCTTAACCCGTGTGTTTTCTGCAGGCCCCGGAGTGTCGCTGCGAAGGTTCGAATTCGTGCAACTTCGGGTGGATGGGTTCATCAATACGAAAAGGACTCAGTTCCTATCTGGAGTGCAGCGCACGCTTCCTACTTGAGCTGCCCCCTCATTCCCACTCTGGCCATCGAATTTACCGCGTCTGTCTAGCGCGGGGCTGCCTCTTGTAACAGCACCTGCGCCAGGGTGCGGAACTTGCGTCCTTTCGCCGCGACCAGTTCGTTGTAACCAACTAAGGAAGGAGAACGGCATGAAACGGTGGTTTGTACTTGCATTGTGTCTTTCTTTTGGACTGGCAGCGATGGCCCAGGAGCATGAGCAAGAACGGCTCAGAGCTTCTTATGACGTGCTGCATGACGTTGTGGGCATGCCCGACAAGGGCATTCCCACAGACCTGCTCAACAAGGCGGATTGCGTGATTGTAGTGCCTTCGATGAAGAAGGGAGCGTTCATCTTTGGCGCCAGCTATGGCCGCGGCGTGATGGTATGCCGTAGTGGAGAGAATTTCCGCGGACGATGGAGTGCGCCGGCGTTCTTCGCGCTGGAGGGCGGCAGTTTCGGATTGCAGATCGGCGGCCAGGCGACCGACTACGTGCTTCTGGTGATGAATGAGAAAGGCGCCAAGTCGGTGATGTCGAGCAAAGTAAAGCTGGGGGGCGACGCGTCGGTGGCCGCTGGGCCGGTGGGACGCGCGACCTCGGCGGAGACCGACATCGCGATGAATGCGGAAATGCTTTCGTGGTCGCGTTCCAAGGGCGTGTTTGCAGGCATCGCGCTGGCGGGCTCGACCATCCGCTCGGACGACGACGCCAACCAGAACCTGTACGGCAAGGAGTTGAATGCCAAGCAGATCATCCTGCAAGGCGAGGTGAATACGCCTGCGGCAGGTGAGCCGTTGGACGGCCTGCTGAACCGGATCTCGCCCCAACGCGCGTAGTCGCCGATCGGTCGCGGAACCTCAGAGGGCGCGCCCCGCAGGGTGCGCCCCTTTTGCTGCGTGGGTTTTCGGCGACTGGATCTATGGGTCGCTGTGGGAGCTCGTCCCGGCAAGGCGTGCGGGCCAAGCGCATTGACTCACGCCGTAACTTCACCGGGCCAGTTCTCAGGCCTCCGGCTTCCAGTCGCCCAGTTACCTACTGGACGTGTTTCCCTGCCTTGCTGTCGAGGAGCGAAACCAGGGCCTGTCCTGCCGGCGTGGCTTTTACGCCTTCACCCGACACGACTTCCTTCGCGCTGACTGGCTTTCCGTAAAGCCGCTCGTTGGCGCTGGTGTCCGGATCGAGCGAGGAACCGTTTAGAGAGACGCCGGCGAACAGTCCCTTGGACCGTCCGTAGGTCAACATGTCGGCCCCGCCGATGGCACTACCGGCCGACGCGCCGGGACCCGCCGCCGCACTCACATCGTTGCCAACCTTAACCTTGCTATTCAGCACCTTATCCACGGCCGTCGGCGCCATTACGGCGATGACATAGTCGCTGGCCGTACCGCCGACTTGAAGACCGGCGCTGGCGCCACCGATGGTGTACATGGCAGGCGGTGACCACTTGCCGCTGAAATTGCTGCCCTCACGGCACGTCATCGGGCCGCGACCACCGCTGCCGCCAATGCCCACAGCGAACTTCTTGACACTGGGCAGAATGATGATGCAATCGGCCTTTGCCAGCACATTGGCAGGAACATCCTTGCTGGCGACCATGGCCTGGAGCACGGTTGTGGCGTTGCGAATGGTTTCTTCATCGTCTGCCTTGCTGGCGCCCCACACAGGCAGGGTGACGAGCAGGAGAGCCAGGGACACGAGCAAACACGGCACAGCTTTCTTGGTGTGTAGCATCGCGATTCAATCCTCCGTTCTGTGGCTACTCATTTGGGTATCCCCGGCACATGCAGGGGGCGAAGAAGTGGCAACAGCACGATATCATTGTTCGGCGGAATACGAAAGTGCCTCATGGCTGCGTGCCGCTGGCCTGCTGGTCGACTAAGACTTCTCCGAAGCATCAAGGAAACGACTGCAAAGGGGAGGCAATGCTTGCGACGAGATCGCACCCTGTTTCATGGGCGGTTCGCGTGCAGCGGTTGCGGCATCTTTCTTCGCCGTTTATCTTGATGTTTGCCCTTATGAGTGACGATCGCGAAACCCGCCGTTATGTGGTCTCCGGACGCGTGCAAGGCGTGGGCTTTCGCTGGTTCGTGGAGCGCGAGGCGGCGACGCTCGGCATCACCGGCTGGGTGCGGAACCGCGAGGACGGCCGCGTGGAGGTGATGGCCACCGGCACACGCGAACAGCTCAGCAGCTTGCATGTGCGGCTACGCGAGGGCCCGCGTGCTGCGCGCGTGGACGAAGTTGCGGTATCGCCCGCACCGTTTCTCGAGGCAAAATCATTCGGCATCGAAGGAGTCTGGTAGCCCATGGCCTCCACAGCGGAGAACTGCAACGACCTGAAGAGCCTCATCCGCGAAGTCCCCGACTTCCCCAAGCCCGGCATTCTTTTTTACGACATCACCACTCTACTCAAGGATCGCAAGGGTTTTGCCCAGCTCATCGATTTGCTGACCGAGTACTACATCAACAAGGACATCGACCTGGTGCTGGGCATCGAGGCGCGGGGGTTTATTTTTGGCCCGGCACTGGCCTATCGCTTGAACGCCGGATTCGTGCCGGTGCGCAAGCCGAAGAAGCTGCCCGCCGCAGTACTCAAGTGGACGTACGAGCTGGAGTACGGCAGCGACACGCTGGAGATCCACAAAGACGCCATCGCGCCCGGGCAGCGCGTGCTCATCTGCGACGACCTGCTGGCCACCGGCGGCACCGCGCGCGCGGCGGCGGAGATGGTGAAGTCGCTGGGCGGCGAGATTTGCGGCCTCGGCTTTGTGGTCGAACTCGACGGCCTGAAAGGCCGCGACAAGCTCAAAGAGTACGACGTGTACTCGCTGTTGCACTACGAGATGTAGCGGTTGCTACCAGATCGTCTTGACGTGCGGAGAACCTTGCATCCGCAGGTCAGCGGTGACGAGTGGAATGCCTTCTGCGCGCGCGGTGGCGGCGATGATGCGGTCGGAGGGATCACGCGAGAATGCCGGGGGGAAATAGGCGGTCAGGACTGCGATTTCGCGGGTAATGGGCAGTAGCGTAACACCCTCGGTGAACCCGGCAACCACAGTCTCAATCGTGCCCTGAATGTGGAGACGACCTCTTTCCATCAGGCTGGCCAGTTCAACCATCGTGATGACTGAAATGGCCACAGAACTTGATGCGCGTGCGCGTCGAATCGTAGAGTGAGCCACGCGGGACAGCTTTCGCTCTTCGGTGAGCGACCACACCAGGACATGGGTGTCGAGCAGAATCACTTCAGCATGTCCCAGTCTTCCAGGGGAAAGATGGGGTTGATCAGGTCATCAGGGTCGCCAACGATCTCGACGATTCCCTTCAGCCTGCCGAAGAAATCGTCTTTCTTCTTCTTGGCGTTCCGGATGGGTACGGCTTTCATGACCGGCACACCCCGCTTGGTGATGATCAGGGGCCTTCCGGTTTCGTTCAGCTCGTCCATGATAGCCAGACACTTGGCCTTGAATTCGCCTGCGGCCATCTGTCTGACGCCGCCCAGTGACTTCGCGGCCTTCGGGACTTTCTTTTTTACCGCCGCAGCCTTGCTCATGACCATATTCCCATGACCATGGTCATTGTAACATGACCACTCGGCGGCCGACGATTTTGTAACGGCCTTCCAGGACGATCCGGATAGCTTGGCTATAGGCGATATGCTCGTGTTCCAAAATGCGCGCAGCCAGAGTATGTTCGTCGTCCGAGTCGAGCACGGGCACGGCTTTCTGCAGGATGATGGCGCCGTGGTCGAGGTCGGCGTCCACGAAGTGCACTGTGCAACCCGACACCTTTACGCCATAGTCGAACGCCTGCTTCTGCGCCTCCAGTCCGGGAAATGCGGGCAACAGCGACGGATGAATGTTGAGGATGCGGTTGGGGAACTGCTGCACGAACCACGGGGACAGCAAGCGCATATAGCCCGCGAGACAGACGAGATCGACCTGGTTCTCTTGCAGAGCGGCGGCAACGGCCCGATCGTGCTGCTCGCGCGGCACGCCCTTCGAGGGAATGACCAGCGCGTTGAGGCCGCGGCGGCGCGCGGATTCGATCCCGGGTGCTTCGGCGCGATTGGAAATGACGGCCGTTATGGCCGCGTCGAGCTTGCCGGAGGCCACGTTGTCGGCGATGGCCTCAAAGTTCGAGCCGCGGCCGGAGAGAAGGATGCCGAGGTTTTTCATGATTGCTGAAGCGAATCATAAACACCTCGGCCAGAATTGTCAGTCGCAGCCAGTCTGCATGGGGAAGGATGCTATTCCTTGCAGAATGCGAATAGGTCCGCGTTGACCGTATCTTTGAGCGTCGAGCACATGCCGTGCGGCGCGCCGGGATAGACCTTCAGCACTGCACCTTTTACAAGCTTGGAAGACTGCATGGCGGCAGCGCCAATCGGTACGATCTGGTCATCGTCGCCGTGCAGGATTAGCGTGGGAACGTCAAACTTCCTGAGATCCTCGAACTGGTCCGTTTCCGAGAAGGCCTTGATGCAGTCGTACGCGGCATTGAGTCCGCACAACATTCCCTGCAACCAGAATGAGTGCTTCAAACCCTGCGAAACCTTGGCGCCGGGCCGGTTAGCGCCGTAGAACGGATCCGCGAGATCGGCGAAAAACTGCGCGCGGTCAGCCTGGACGCTGGCGCGCAGCTGGTCGAACACCTCGATCGGCAGTCCGCCTGGATTGGCGGGTGTCTTCAGCATCAGTGGCGGGATGGCGCTGATGAGAACCGCCTTGGCCACTCGGCTAGTTCCGTGCCGCGCGATGTAACGCGTGACTTCGCCACCCCCGGTCGAGTGGCCGACATGGATGGCGTCGGTGACCCCCAGATGCTCGACGAGCGCTGCGAGGTCGTCGGCATAGGTATCAAGGTCGTTGCCCTGCCACGGCTGTGACGAGCGGCCGTGGCCGCGTCGATCGTGCGCGATGCAACGGAAGCCATGCGAAGCCAGATACATCATCTGGTCTTCAAACGCGTCGGCGCTGAGGGGCCAACCGTGACTGAATACGACGGGTTGTCCGCTGCCCCAGTCCTTGTAATAAATGTGCGTGCCATCTTGGGTAGTGATGGTGGGCATGGTTTGTTCTCCTGTGTTCGTTAAATTGATCAACTTGCCAGGAAACATGGCGCGGGAAGGCTGCTGCAGCGAACGCCGCGCGGGATCGTCGAAACGGGCGGAACCGAGCCGACAACGAGCTACGTGGTGCGCATCGGTGCGACGTGGAACCGCTTGGTGGCCCGGTAAGTCAGCCAGACAAAGATCGCCAATACCAGGAATTGCGCAATTGCGAATGGGGCTTCGGTCTGCGTCGGAGCCAGAGCGTGCAACGCCGGTATTTTCGCGAACGCCTGCACTACCGCCACGAAGCAGTTGAAGTACAGCGCGATGGCGGCGGTCACCACGTAGGTCCCGCGCCATGCGCCGGAGAGACGGGCTCCGTAGCGCGCCCAGATCGCAATCGCCAGCACCACCAGCGACATGGCAGCCAGGATGTAGGAGGGCTTTAGACCTTCGAACGGAAACATGAAGCCCGTCACGCTGGTCAGCACGGTGGTGGTCAGGAAAATCGCGGTCCAGCCGTCGAGCCGCTTGCTGTTGAGCAGGCCGAACAGGACCACGAAGCCGGAGCCGAGTCCCGCCAGGCTGATGATGACGTGCAGAAGGGTGAAAGTCGATAGGGACATACCGAGAACCATAGTGGGCGTCCTTTCAAATGGGGTTGTGGAAAGGCCTAGGTTGCTGTGGTACGTTTTGCTTAGACCCGCGGGACGGAGCGGAGGATTCAGATTTTGCGGATGCTGGCCGACGGCGGGTTGCCAAAGAGCGCGTAGCGGCAACGTCAATTGCTTCTGCGCTGCTTTCGCTTTACCATCGCCCCATCGTGGTTTCGTCTCCGAGCAAAGAGAATCCTGATCGCGAGCGCATCGTTTCGGCGGCGCCGCTGGACGATGACGCGTCGTTTGAGCTCAAGCTGCGGCCGCAGCGGCTGCGCGAGTTCATCGGGCAAGACAAGGTCAAGAACAACCTCGAGATCGCCATCCAGGCGGCGAAGTCGCGCGGCGAGGCGCTCGACCACGTGCTGCTGTATGGGCCTCCGGGGCTGGGCAAGACGACGCTGGCCAACATTATCGCCAACGAATTGGGCGTGGCGTTTCAGCAGACGTCGGGGCCGACGCTACAGATCAAGGGTGACCTGACCGCGGTGCTGACCAATCTGCGGGAGAAGCAGGTGCTGTTCATCGACGAAGTGCACCGCCTGCAACCCGTGCTGGAGGAGTTGCTCTACTCGGCGCTGGAGGATTACAAGCTCGACATCATCATCGGACAAGGGCCGTCGGCGCGGACCCACACCATCGAGGTGAGGCCGTTCAGCTTCATCGGGGCGACCACGCGCGCCGGGCTGCTGTCGGCGCCGCTGCGCTCGCGCTTCGGCATTGTGCTGCGGTTGGAGTTCTACACCCACGAGGATCTGAAGGTCATCCTGGAACGCTCGGCGGAGATTCTCGGCGTGGCGATCGATGCTCCCGCTGCGATGGAGATTGCCTCGCGCTGCCGGGGCACACCGCGCATCGCCAACCGGCTGCTGCGCCGGGTACGCGACTACGCTCAGGTGCGCGGTGACGGCAGGATCGACAAGCCCACGGCGCAAGCCGCGCTCGAGATGCTCGAGGTCGATCGCCACGGCTTCGACGAGATCGACCGCAAGCTACTGCTCACCATCATCGAGAAATATTTGGGAGGACCGGTAGGGTTGAACACGCTGGCGGCGTCGCTGGCGGAGGAGGCCGACGCCATCGAGGAGATCTACGAGCCGTTCCTCATCCAGATTGGATTTTTGGACCGCACGCCGCGCGGACGAGTGGCGACACATCTGGCGTATGAGCACTTCGGGGTGAAGCGTCCGCGGGTGGACCGCAGCGGTCAGGAGACGCTGTTCTAGGGGCGTGCTCCGGAATCTGCGAACCGGGTATCATGAAAACACAACATGCGCGTACTGCATCGCACTACGATATCCATTCATCCAATGAAGAAATAACAAGGAGAACTTTGCATGGCGGATTTGATGAAGACGTCGAACCCTGCGCTGGGGCAGAACACCTTCCGCGACGTCGCCGGATTTGGCGGCGACACCATGACGGTGTCCGGTGCGGTGAACAAGGCCGGCATCCTGATGCTGTTGTGCGTGGCGTCGGCAGCCTGGACATGGAACCGCTTTTTCGCCACGGGCGACCCATCGACCGTCGCGCCCATGATCATGATCGGCGGTATCGGCGGATTCATTCTGGCGCTGGTGACGATCTTTAAGAAGGAATGGGCGGGCATCACCGCGCCGCTATATGCGCTGGCTGAAGGCGCACTGCTGGGCGGCATCTCGGCCATGTTCGAGCTGAGCTACAAGGGCATCGCGATTCAGGCGGTGATGCTGACGTTCGGCACACTGGTGGCCATGCTGCTGGTGTACCGAAGCGGGCTGATCAAGGTGAACGACAAGTTTCGCATCGGTGTGTTCGCAGCCACCGGTGGCATCGCGCTGTTCTACCTGGCGCAGTTTGTATTGGGATTTTTCGGGATCACGTTTCACACGATCAACAGTGGTACGCCGCTGGGCATCGGATTCAGCCTGCTGGTGGTGGGCATTGCGGCGCTCAACCTGGTGCTTGATTTTGACATGATCGAGCAGGGCGCGCGTTACAACGCTCCCAAGTACATGGAGTGGTACAGCGCGTTCGCGCTGATGGTCACGCTGATCTGGCTGTATCTGGAGATCCTGCGGCTGCTGGCGAAGTTCCGCAGCCGGGATTAGCCGAGGCGCACGTACCGAATCAAGCCCCGCGAAAGTGCGGGGCTTTCTTATCGGCGAAAAAACTCGATCAGAGCTGCGTTCACCACTTCCGGCTCCTCGTGCTGCAGCCAGTGCGTGGCGCCGGGGAAATAGGTCAACTCCGCCGAGTCGCAGAAGGCGACGCTCTCCTGCGCCATTTCGGGCAGCAGAAACCTGTCGCGGCGTCCCCAGAGAATGCGGGTCGGCACATGCACCTGCATGTCGTTGGGCAACGACGGACGGCCGCGAAAGAACGCACGATACCAGTTGATCATTGCCGTCACTGTGCCGGGGTTAGACCACGCCCGGCGGTACTCGTCGAGGTCGTCGGGCGTGAAGGTTCCTGGCCGGCTGCTGGCCACCAGCGCCTTCACGCCTTCGGCGAAATTGTTGGACGAAAAGCGCCACTCCGGCAGCCGCGGAATCTGAAAAAATGCCATGTACCAACTGCGCAGCATCTGCCGCGGATTGCTGCGGACGGTGCGCATAAAGACGGCCGGATGCGGCACGTTGAGAATGGCAAGCTTGCCCACCCGTTGCGGATGCTGCAGCGCTGTGGCCCAGGCGACTGCCGCTCCCCAATCATGTCCGGCGAGGAAGAAGTTGTCGTGGCCGAGTTGATCGGCGATGGCGATTACGTCTGCTGTCAGGTTTGGCACCGAGTAGTCGGTTAGGTTCGGCGGTTTGCTGCTGAGATTGTAGCCGCGCTGGTCGGGGGCGACGACGCGAAATCCTGCTTCGGCCAGCGGGCCAAGCTGTTTGCGCCAGGAGTACCAGAACTCGGGGAAGCCGTGCAGGAGGATGGCGAGAGGACCGTGTGGCGGGCCGGCCGCCACGGCATGGAGGCGAACGCCTTCGCGCTCAAACCAGAGGTCTTCGAGTTGGGGCTGGGCGGGCATCGCTCACCATACTACGTGGCCGGGCAAGCGCCGGATTTCACATCTTCGGCGATGCTCAAGAAATGAGTTTGAAGCGACAACGGTTGCAATCCAGCAATCATGGAGATAACATTTGCTGCCGTGCTGGTCGAGACTGAACAAGCTGTATCCACTGGAATTACTTCGTTTCTCAAGAACTGGGGTCAGATTGCGGCATGGACCGGAGCTGCGGTTTTTTTTGGGTACAAAATAGTCTCAGGCTACTTCATCGTCGACCTCAGCCTGAAGATGGAATGCGATAGGCGAAAAGTGCCGGATCGTGATGAAGACTATCTAGCTGTGCTGATTACGACCAAGAAAGGTGAGCGAGGGGCCATCGAGCTGCTCGACGCGCGAGTAACGGTTTTCGATCATTTGACGGGGCATAAGATCCACGACGCCAAGCGATTTAAGGGCATCCGGCGGCTGTCCTATCATCCCGGGACCGATGGGTACAAAGAGGTCAAACCGGAGGACATTTCTGCTGATCACCCACTACTCAACCTCGCACCAGGTGACGAGATGCAGTTCTCGGAGATGTTTGTTGTTGGACACCAACAGGTGGTGACCGTCGAAGCCGCGGTTCTCGGGCGAAAGAAGTTCCGCCTGCCCGACAAGATTGCAGAGTGGCGGGCGACTAAAGTGTCACTCCCAATTGACCCGAAAGCTTCGCCTTGATACGGATGAGCATCCGAGCCAACATTTCTTGAGCATACCGGGAGGAGTGCGCGTTCTGTCTTGGGCTACCATTTGACTGCTTTTCATTTTTTACGCACGTCTCATGTCTACCGCCGCCTTGCGCTCGTTTGCCAAAATCAATCTCGGGCTGAAGATCGGGCCGCTGCGCGTGGACGGCTTTCACGAGTTGCGCACCATCTATCAGACCATTGCGCTCCACGATATCGTGCATGTTGAGGTCGCTGAAGGCGAGGGCATCGAGATTCGCTGCAACGATCCGCGGGTTCCGTGCGACGCGACCAACACCTGCTACAAGATTGCCGAGCGCGTGCTGCAGGCGACGGGCAAGCGCAGCCAGGTCGTCATCACCATCGACAAGCAGTTGCCGGTGCAAGGAGGTATGGGCGCTGCGTCGTCGAACGCTGTGGCAGCGATGCTGGGTCTTGAGCGCGCGTTAGGAATCGAGCTCCCCCTGTCCGAAAAGCTTCGTATTGCTGCTGAAGTAGGTAGTGACCTGCCGCTGTTTCTGATTGGTGGAACCGTGCTGGGTGTCGATCGTGGGCAGGAAGTCGCTGCGCTGCAAGATCTTCCGGAGATGTCACTGGTGGTTGTGACGCCGCCGATCGGGGTCCCGACTCCCAAGGCGTTCGCGCAGTGGGATGCATTGATGGCAAGCGAACGTGCGTTGACCGACCCGAGTGCTGCAGGTACAATGAAAGAGCCCAACCAGGCCGCGTCTGCCTGGTTGAGTGAGACATTGCTTTCGCAGGTGCGACCTGCGGAAGGGCCAGCATCCGGTGTTCCCGCCGCGGGCGGGGACCGGGCCGAGATACCTCTTCTCGACCTTGTCCGAACCGGGATCGAGAACGACTTCGAACGCGTCGTCTTTCCTGAGTATCCCGAGTTGTGTGAGGTTAAGAATGTATTGCAGCGCGAAGGCGCGCGCTATGCGTCGTTGTCTGGTTCCGGCTCGACGTTGTATGGGCTGTTCGAGTCGGCGAGTGCGGCAGAAGCAGCCGCCGAACGCATGCGGGCCGCGGGACATGTAGCGGTGGCGACGAGGACGGTAGGAAGGGCGGAGTACTGGGAACAATTAGCAGCCAGCAACTAGCTAAGGACTCCCACCCAAACGGTTTCGGGACCAAAGGGCTCCTTCGACTCCGGCGTCGCAAAAGAGGTGACGCCTCCGCTCAGGATGACACCGAGCGAGAGTCTTGAGCTAATTGCTAGTTGCTAGCAACGCTACTGGGCGGTCGACTAATGGTAGGTCAAGTGCCTTTGGAGCACTTTGTCTAGGTTCGAATCCTAGCCGCCCAGCCAAAATCAGTGGCTAGTGGTCGGTTGCTAGTTGTCAGTTCCGGTTTGCTGTCGTTCGAGATTGTAGGTAAACAGCGAAGGTCAAGAAGTGGAAAAACTAGTTGCTAATTGCTAGACCGTGTTTCAAAAATCGCCTGACGACGAACCACTTGTTCCCTCAGGGGCTAAAGCCCCGGTTAGAAGCGACCCGGAACGGCACGGCTGAAGCCGTGCCCTTTCAAACCGCCTTTTTGAAACACGCTCTAGCAGCTAGTTGCTTGTTTCACCCGGCTCATAATCCAACCAGATTTTGCGGGGTGTTGAAACGATGGAAGCAGCAGGAGTAAAAACCGGCGCAGTGCAAGCCGCGGCCGCCGCGAGCGAGACCGCCACGGTGGCCGCCCAGCCTTCGGAGAAGAAGCAGCAGGCCAACCCTGAAGCTAAACCGAAGCCGGCGCCGCGACAGCGGGTCGAGGACAAGTGGAAGATCTTCTCCGGCACTGCCAATGACGCGCTGGCCAAAGAGGTCTGCGAGAAGCTGGCCCTGCCGCTGGGACAGACGCACATCACGCGCTTCTCCGACGGAGAGACCTATGTGCAGATTATGGAGAACGTGCGCGGCGCAGATGTATTTATGATTCAGCCGACGTGTGATCCGGTGGACTTGCACCTGATGCAACTGCTGCTGCTCATCGATGCGCTGAAGCGAGCTTCGGCGCGCCGCATCACGGTGGTGATTCCGTATTTCGGTTACGCCCGGCAGGACCGTAAGGACAAGCCGCGCGTGCCCATCAGCTCCAAGCTGGTTGCGGATCTGCTGACGACGGCGGGCGCGGACCGCGCGCTAGTGGTGGACTTGCACGCGCCGCAAATTCAGGGGTTCTTCAACATTCCGGTGGACCACCTGTTCGCCTCGCCGGTGCTGGTGGGGCACTTTAGGGAGTTGAGTCTTCCGGAACTGACCGTCGTGTCGCCGGATGCGGGCGGCGTGGAGCGCGCGCGCTTCTTCGCCAAAAAGATGGAATCGGCGCTGGCCATCGTGGACAAACGCCGCACAGGAATGGATGAAACGGAAGTGATGCACGTGATCGGCGATGTGGAAGGCCGCTCGTGCCTCATTCTCGACGACATTATCGATACCGCCGGAACGCTGGTGAAGACCTGCGAGGCGTTGCTCAACGCAGGTGCGAAGCAGGTGTACGCCTGCGCCACGCATCCCGTGTTGTCGGGGCCGGCGATCGAGAGGATTTCACAATCCGAGCTGGTCAAAGTGGTTGTGACCAACACCATCCCGCTGACCGAAGCGGCGCGCAACGAGCCCAAGATCCAGCAGTTGTCGATCGCGGGCCTGATCGCCGCCGCCATTCAGTCGATTCACGAAGAATCGTCGGTTAGCAGACTGTTCGTGTAGAGGAAACGAGATTATGGCGATAGCAACCGAAAAGAACATCGAAACCAAGCCGCGTAAAGGCGGCAACAAGAATGACGCGCGCCGTTTGCGCCAGCAGGGCATGATCCCGGCGGTGTTGTATGGCGCCGGGCTGGAACCGCTGACCATCGCGGTCGATCCCAAGCAAATGAAGCGCATTCTGGCGTCGGAGAGCGGTCACAACACCATTTTCGACCTGAGTGCGGGTGGCGACTCGGGCAAGGCGATGATCGTGGACTGGCAGGCGGATCCCACCAAGGGCGCGCTGCTGCACGTCGATATCAAGCGCATTGCCATGGACAAGCGGCTGCAGGTGAGCGTGCCGGTTGTGCTGAAGGGTGAGGCGCCGGGCGTAAAGGTGCAGGGCGGCATCCTTGAACAGATGATGCGCGAAGTGGAGATCGAGTGTCTGCCGGCCGACATCCCCAGCCACATCGACGCCGACGTGAGCGGCCTGGTGTTCGGCCAGACGCTGCGCGTCAGCGACCTGCCGCATAGCGACAAGGTGAAGTTCGTCACCGACGAGAACCAGGCTATCGCGCACGTCACGGCGGTGAAGGAACACGTCACTGCGCCGGTGGTCGAGGGCGCGGAAGCCGCGGCCGCACCTGCCGAGCCCGAAGTCATCAAGAAGGGCAAGCAGGAAGCCGAAGGCGAAGTTGCCGAAGGCGGCGAGAAGGCCGAAAAGGCAGAGAAGAAGAAGTAGGCGGCGTGAAACTGATCGTCGGGCTCGGCAATCCGGGCATCGAGTACCAGTTCACACCGCACAATCTGGGGTTTCTGGCGGTGGACCGCATCGCCGAACAGTGCGGCGTGGTGGTGAACAATCGCCACTGCCGTGCGCAAACGGCGCGGGCCCGCATCGGCAACGAAGAAGTGGTGCTGGCCAAGCCGGAAACCTACATGAACCTGAGCGGCATGTCGGTGCGCGAGCTGGTGGCCAAGTACGAAGCCCAGCCGGAAAGCGATCTGGTGCTGCTCTATGACGAGCTCGACCTGCCGTTTGGCACGTTGCGGGTGCGGCCGCGGGGCCGCTCGGCGGGACACAACGGCGTGGAGTCGGTGATCGGCGCGCTGGGTACGCAGGAGTTTGCGCGCATCCGGATGGGTGTGGCGCCGGATTATCCGGTCGGCGATGGCGCCAAGTACGTGCTGTCGCAGTTCAAGAAGGTGCAGTACCCGGTGGTGGACCAGGTGCTGGACACGGCCGCCGAAGCGGTGAGGGTCATCCTCGCCGAAGGTGTGCAGGCGGCGATGAATCGGTTTAACCGCAAGGCGGAAGAAGAAGCAACCAGCGATTAGCTAAGAACCGGCTGCTGGGAGCGATACCACGAACGTGAGTTTGGGCGAAGCGTCGTGAATTTTGAGTTCGCGCCTTCCGTGGTCGCAGGAAGTGATTCGAAAGAACAGATTAAGGGTACAGGCAGTTTGAGCTAGTTGCTAATTGCTAGTCGCTAGTTGCTTCCTGCCAGGAGAAAACGAATGCAACGTACTTACGAATTGATGTTCATCGTGCGTCCTGACATGACGGACGAAGACCAGGACAAGCTGGTGGCCAACCTGGAAGGCTATGTGGGCGCGGCCGGCGGCACCGTGAAGAGTGTGGAGCGCATGGGCAAGCGCCGTTTGGCGTATCTGGTGCGCAGGTTCCAGGATGGCGTCTACATCCTGATGACGCTGGAAGGCGACGGCGCCATGGTGAAGGAAGTGGAGCGCCGTCTGCGCGTTACCGAGCCGGTGATCAAGTTCATCACCGTGCGCGTGGACGAGGAACAGAAGCGCATGGCCAAGGTGAAAGCACTGCGCGACGCGAAAGTGCGCGGCAAGGGTACGCGCGGGCAGGCTGCAGAAGCGGCTGCGGCTGCCGCGGCCGCCGCCACTGCGGCGAGCGAAGCAGCAGCGGCGCCGGACGCGGAGTCGGCTCCGGCCAGCGCGTAGATTCCGCTGCGTGGAGGAGCGTCGCGTGGGTAGGTGTCATTCGAATCCGCTCCCTGCGGTCGCATTGCTCAGCACGACAACGAGATTGATTTGGGGCCGGAGACGGCCCGAAGGAGAAACATGGCAGACGAAACGACGAACACGGTGGCCCCGGTGGCCGCGACGACGGAAGGCGGGAGCAGTTCCACACCGAGCGCACGTCCCGATGGCGGCGGAGAGCGCGGTCCACGCGGCCCGCGTCCAGGAGGGCGTCCGGGCGGCGGTTCCGGCGGACCGCGCGAAGGCGGACGCAAGTTCTTCCGCCGCAAGAAGGTGTGCAAGTTCTGTGTCGAGAAGATCGACAGCGTCAACTACAAGGACGTGCGGCTGCTCGGGCAGTTTGTGGCCGAGTCGGGCAAGATCGTGCCGCGGCGGCTGACGGGCGTTTGCACGCCGCACCAGCGCCGATTGGCGGATGCGATCAAGCAGGCGCGCAACATTGCGCTGCTGCCGTTCGCGAGCCGGTAAGGCAGTTGCCAGATCGAAATTTGAAGACTTGATAGGGAGTTCGACACATGGAAGTCATTCTGAAGGAAGATATCAACAAGCTGGGCCATCGCGGTGACGTCGTGAAGGTCGCCGAAGGTTATGGCCGCAACTACCTCATCCCGAAAAAGCTGGCCATCGAGGCGACGGCCGGCAACAAGGCCGTCATCGAGCAGATGAAGGCGGCGGCGGTGCGCAAGTCGGCGAAGGAGAAGGGCTCGGCCGAGGACCTGGGCAAGCAGCTCGAAGGCGTGGTGGTGGAGTTCACCCGCAAGTCGGGCGAGCACGACCAATTGTTCGGCTCGGTTACCTCGGCCGATATTGCGCACGCGCTGGAGGCCAAGGGATTTACCGTCGACCGCCGCAAGATCGTGCTGGACGTGCCCCTGAAGACGGTGGGCGAGTTCAACGTTCCGATTAAACTGCACCGCGAAGTCACGGTCAACATCAAGGCGGTGGTGAAGAAGGACGCGGTGGAAGAAGCCGCTGCGCCTGCGGCGGAAGAAGCCAGCGCCGAAGCGTAAGTTTCCAGTTTCGACAAACCTAGTTTCCGACAAGCAAGAGTCGGATGATTCAGAAGGCTGGCCTTCAT
>Ga0335070_10001955_pt1 | contig 23924 bp, 23 predicted proteins | sample Lox_Sample_13_FD_206722 | JGI IMG/M metagenome (GOLD analysis project Ga0335070, IMG submission 206722) | Soil microbial communities from Loxahatchee National Wildlife Refuge, Florida, United States - Lox_Sample_1.3 | ecosystem: Environmental > Terrestrial > Soil > Wetlands | place: USA...
TCCTTGAGGATGGGGTCCTTCCCGTTCCACAGGGCCAGAGCAAAGCAGAGGTGCTGCTTGTCATCGGATATGCCGGCAATGCCGTCCTCGCCCCAGCGGTACGCGCGCGAGCGGGCTTGATCGTGGGTGAAGAAATTCCAGGCATCTCCCCCTTCGCTATAGTCCTCGCGGACTGTTCCCCACTGACGCTCGCTCAGGTAAGGCCCCCACTTCTTCCAAAGAATTTGTTGCTCCCGTGCTTCGTCCAGTCTTTTCTTCTCTGCAGTGTCGTTCATGCGCTTTCTCCCTCTGAGGGTTGTTCATCCTCGTTATCAAGACTACAAAAATTCATACTGTGTGTTGTAAATTATATCAGAGCGAGTATACTTTTCAAGAACGTAGGGCATGTGGGAATTTGTCGTAAAAGAATCTGCGCCTCTCCTGATAAAGAGCGCATCATGCCTTGACACTCCAAATGTAACCTGCTATAAGTGAGGTGTAGATGGCAAGATACGTCCTTGTCATCTCATCTTTCATGAAGGAGGCATAATCATGACCATATCCAAAAGAAAAGAACGTCTTGCACTGATAGCAACACTCTTTCTGTCAGTCCTGTTCATGGGAGGCTGCGCCACATCTATCAAATATCTATATGACACAAAGGCCATCTTCCCGGACCAAAAGAGTTATGCGTGGGCCCCGTCATCGGCCATGTACAGGCAGGACCCCCTGCTTGAAGCAAATGTTCAGGCCCTTGCGGATCAACTCCTCGAACAGAAAGGCCTCACCATGGTGTCAGAGAAGTCCGATTTGATGATCTCGATGAGTTACGAATTCGACAGCAGTCTCTATCAATACAGCTATCAGCTTCGGGCGTTGACTTTGAACGTCTATAAAATCAGGAGCGATATGCCCTCGCCTTCCGACACGACCAAAATGTCCATGCACAAGGACAATACTATTGAGAACAAAGAGTTGGTCTGGCGGGGGACCGCTTTTGGTTGCATTAACACAGACGCGGCGTCAGGCGATCTGAAGCAGGCTGTACAGGGAATTCTTTTAAATTTCCCGCCAAAGTGAGGTGCTGCGCATTTATGTCTCAAGGGAAGACGCCTGCGATTCTCGAGGCAGGCATCTTTTGTTAAGGATAGTCGCGGGATCAACTGTGCGGCAACGTCAAATTCACTGATGATACGAAAGACTTGTACTAGTCATGACTTGACCATTCTTACGATGTCAGACCGGGTTGCGGTTTCTCCCTGGAATTATTGTCAAAGGACTGCCATTCACTTTCTATACTTTCTTGCCGGTATCATCTTTCTTGTTGTCCCATGTTTATGTTCTGCTGAACCGTCCTTTGAAGAGATCAAGGCAGAGTATAAACATAAAGACTTAGAAATACGGGTGGGGGCAATACAAAAACTGGAGGGGAGGAGAGATGAGGAAACCGTTGATTTTCTGATGGTTGTTGTAGACAACGGCTGGGAAAACTGGCAGGTCAAGATTAGGGCTATTCAGTTCCTGGGAAACGCAGAAAATCCCAAGGCTGTTGATCTTCTCCTCAAAATCTTTGCCAGTCGTTCACTCCATTATAGCTGTCCTGCCGTCAAAACATATACTGCAATTGCACTTGGAAATTTCAGAAAAGATGGCAGGATACAAGATATTCTCATCAAGGGCATCCAAAACGATGAACCTCAAGTGAGGGAGGCGTGTGTCCAATCATTGGGGAAAATAGGAGATGCGAGGACTGTCCCACATTTGCTCCTCCTTCTGAATGACCACAGTGTCGCAATCAGATTAAGTGCCGTACATGCACTCGAAAGACTGGCAGATCCCCGGACTGTTCCTTATCTGGAACTCCTCTCCGAAAAAGACAGTGATGAAATCGTAAGGAATGTCGCAAAAAGCGCCTTAGAGAATTTCCACAATAAAATATCTTCATATAATTGACAACGAACAACTGAAGTGCTATAAGGAAATCAAAGAATAATCATACCGGGGAGACAGAACTATGGGACAAAATCAGTTCAGAATCGCAGGATGGTGTATCGTTATTGCTCTTATGTTGGGCGGGTTCAATTCATTTGTGGTTGCGGCAGATAAGAAGCAGGAGAAACGCCAGGAGATTCGCAACATGGCACAAAAGACATTGAACAGGCTTTATAGCATCCACCCGAGCGCAAAGGCTGCTGTCGAGAATGCAAAAGGCTATGCTGTCTTCAGTAATTTTGGCATGAAGATCTTTCTTGCCGGCGGTGGTTCAGGCAGCGGTATTGCGGTAAACAGGGTTACCAAACAGGAGACCTTCATGAAGATGGCAGAAATCCAGGCAGGCCTTGGTATAGGGATCAAGAAGTTCAGCGTCGTGTTCGTCTTCGAGACAGAGCAGGCGTTAAATAATTTTGTGAATCAGGGGTGGGAGTTTGGTGGCCAGGCAACAGCGGCAGCAAAGGCGGGGGAGAAGGGAGGCGCGCTCGCCGGAGCGACCTCTGTGTCACCTGGTGTCTGGATGTACCAGTTTACCGACACAGGACTGGCGGCCGAGATCACGGCAAAGGGGACAAAATACTATAAAGATTCGGGTCTTAATTAGCCTCTCACACTACACGGCTCGCGCGGCCAGATGCATTATCAGTTCAGGGGCACAGTGGTTACTGATCACTTCAGATCACCAAGAAAACGGTGATACTCTTCAGACTGGTTCAGTATGCGGCGCGCCACCTCACGCAGCTTGTCAACCTGCTCATCCGAGAGGCTGAAGGATGTAGGTAGTTGTTTGTAGTAGCTCCTTTCCTCCTGATCCTTTAATGCATCAAACCTTACCTCTATCAGATAGAACTTTATATCACCGCATGCCCCCGGTTTTGTAGATATCGGCTTATTTCCGCACCTGCCTTTCCGCACCTCTTCGGTCCATCTCCCGAAGTTCTCACGGAGCAGCATAATCGTCTCATAGTTATAACGGGTAATGGCAATGGAGGAGTAAGAATCAAGCATCGCGGAAAAAGCGGGTGGCTTCCCGAAAAGGTTGAGCGACTTGCTCACCTCCGTCTCTGCGTTCACCACGATAAAAGCGACCTTGTGTGTGTTCTCCAGGCCTGTATACTGGAGGGTGCTCCAGAGATTTCCGAAGAGCGTCACCCTGTCGAGGGCTGTTCTCACTCCAAGGTTGTCCGCAACGCCTCCGTCGACAAGATGGATATATTTCTTCCTCTCTCCGTTGAAATAAGGCCTGAGGTCGTTGACAAGATGATACTGGCGCGAGGAGGTCTCCTGCTCTTTCAGAACCGTTTGGAGCTTTGCCGGCAGGGCAAAGCCGCAGGTGCCGGTATAATTCCGAAGAGCTATGGGGGTCAGGAGGATAGGCACAGCCGATGAGGCGGCCGCAGCCCTCGCCACCGGAAACGTCGAGACATCAGAACAGATGATATCGAAAGCGTCCTGGTTAAAGGAGAGCCGAAGGCCATCTACCATATCTGTGGCATTAATATGGATCATCGGACCTTTCCTTTTTGCGATATCACTGAAGGTCCCGTGCTCGAAGACATGCTCATCATAGTATTCGGCAGCGAGGTCGCTGCGGTCGAAGTAAGGCGACCATAGCCTGACCCAGTTGAAGGGGTTGAGAAAAATTTTTGAGGTAAGAATACCCTGGATATTTTTTTTCAGGAATTTGGGTTCGAAGTCTTCAAAGATGCGCTCACCGAACAGGCCATAGTATCCGGCAGTGAAGCTACCTCCCGATACTGCGGAGATTGCGTCAACCTCATCAAGAAGTCGCCTCTTCTTCCCGCCTAGTGTCACCTCTGTCGTTCTCAGTTCTTCGAGCACGCCATAGGAAAATGCTGCTGCCCTGGTGCCTCCGCCCGAGAAGGTGAGGTAGAGCAAAAGCTCATCAGAATTTCCTGGTACTCCCATGAATTTGCCTCGGTAGCCGGTGTCAGGATCGACATGAGTGAGAGGTTGGTTTACAGGATAGTGGGCACAACCGGCTGCACTGAATGCAATGGCCAAAATTCCACACAATAAAACTAATCGCCGAAGTATCTTGCTGGATGCTTTTACCTCAGGTTCTAAACTTTTGAATCTCCCCATTACTCCCTCCTCCCCAACCTTCAACCGTATCTGGTTGATAAGGCCCTCTAATGTCTATTCTGTTTTTAAGATGGGGTATATTAACAGAAATATAAGTCAATAAAAAGGGCGGAGGAAACATCAGCCGCCCGTCCTCACATTCATTATTCAGTATCTGGTTATTTGGTCCGATTCACCTGACCTCGTTCTCAACTGGGGAGAATGGAGCCATGGGGCAACACCTTCTTCCCCTTCTACACAGTTTACTGATTCTTCCAAAAAGTGTATAGTTCATCTAATAAAATATTTAAAGGAGAAGGGATAATGGAAAAAAACAAGAATCTATACGATGAGATTGTGAAGGTTGCATATGCTCTTTATGAAAAGAGAGGAAGAGTTCATGGGTGTCACTTGGAAGATTGGTTAGAGGCAGAAAGGATTGTATTGGAGAGACACGCAAAAGAGATAGAAAAGGAAGCCAGTACTATCGGATCAACCAAAGGGAAGAAGGCATCAGCCAAACCCAGGTCCAGGACATTGAAGACTTCCAAGAAAACTTCAGAAAGCAGATCAGAGACAAAGGTCAAGAAAAGCCCGACTAAAAAGAAAATATAGTGCGTGGTACCAGCTAAATCGTGCTGTCCTGTTATTGAGCAGAAGTTGCCGAATTATGCAGATAATGCGACATGACGTCTCTTAATGGATTTCATCCGGATGCAAGATGCTCAGTCTCTGAGCAGACACTGCATCTCTGCCGGGCAAAAGGATAACCGATGTGAGGCCGCACGTTTCTGGAATATCCGGGCGAAGGTTAGGCGACTTACTCCTGTTCGGCGTCACGTCGGCAGAACTGGCCCTCCTCTTTTTCCTGACGTCCACCTTCACAATCGTAGATTGGATCTACCTCTTACAGCACCTCCTGGTTCTCGGGATCGCCCTTACACGGCGCCCTCCCAAAGTGCAGGATATCTCGCTGCCCTCCAGCGCCTCCGTCGTCGTAGCGTATGCCTACCCGTACGCCCAGGTGGCGTATCTTCGTTGGGTGCCTGGCGAACTTGCGTGGCCCGCAGCTGGGCTCGTCCTTGTGGTACTCGCGGCGTGTCTGAGCCTCGCCAGCCTCCTCAGCCTGGGCAGACGGTTCGGGGTCTTCCCGGCCTTGAGGGGTCTGCAGACTAGAGGCCCCTACCGGCTCGTGCGCCATCCGATGTATCTGGCCTACGTGGTTGCGGACATCGGGTACAACCTCCAGGAATGGAATTTCGGCACTGTGCTGCTGGTGGTGGCTGGGTGGGCATCCCTGCTCTACCGTATCCACGCCGAGGAGAGGATACTCTCTCAGGATGCGAGATGGTCTAACTATGTTGCCCTTGTGCGCCACCGCCTCCTCCCCGGCCTCTGGTAGGCGGCGTAGAGGCCCTTCGGGATTTTTTATTTAGTGCTTCCGCTCATCTGAATCTGTCGATAAGTTTATGGGTCCCGACAAAATAGAGTTTAAAGGCGACCCCCTCTTGCTTAAAGACGCATCTGTAAAAATCATCCACATAAAACTCCCAGTAGTCCGAACCTTCGAGCCTGTGGATTTTCAAGGACGGGTGTTTGGGATTCTCTTTGAGAAGGGCTATCTGTTTCTTAAATTTCTTTTTTATCTCTTTGGGGAGTTCGTCATACTGAGGCAAAAACTCGGGTTCTATGGCGATGAGATAATGACTCAATCTCTCTTTTCCAGCTCCTTGACGAATTCATCGATCGGGACTTTTTTCCCTTTTCCCGCTCTAAAGTTCTTTTCAGCCTTCTTAACCTTTTCTTGTACCTTCTCTGTCCAAAACCAAGCTTGGGAGCGGGGGACGTTAAAGGAAGGCTCAAGGACGAGTCTTCCTTCCTTAATCTCCAGGATAAGCTGATCGCCTTCCCTTATGTGGAGCTTCTCACATACCTCTTTCGGTATGGCTATTTGTCTTTTCGGAGAAACCGTCAATGTCTTCATATTCAATCACCTCTGGTCTATGACAATATAAAATAGTAAAATAATTTTACTTTCTTGTCAAGCGCTCCTTCACGTTGGGAGTCGGTGCACATCGCAGCCGAGACTCTTTCTGACCCTGTCTGAAAGGCTAAGTAGTAGCAACAATCATATATCTACCAAGGATTTCGATTATTCTGCTTCTGTTTTACTGCACCAACAAAAGAAATGACTATTGACGTCACTTCGTTTTTGCTGGCGTTTGTTTTGCTAATTTCGCCGCATTTTCTCCTGCAATCCGCCCAAAGGTTATCGTCTCTGAGATTGAGTTTCCACCAAGACGGTTAGCACCATGAACACCTCCGGTCACTTCACCGGCAGCATAAAACCCTTGGATAGGAACACCATCCTTGTTAATCACCTGTGCCTTGGTGTTGATTTTCAGTCCCCCCATCGTGTAGTGAACACCCGGCCTGATCTCTATGGCGTAATACTTGGGAGTCCTGATCGGCCGCGGAATATCAGGGCGCTTAAACTCGGAATCGTTCTTTTGATCGTATGCCTTATTATATGCCTCTATAGTTGCCTCAAACGCGTCGGCAGGGACCTGCAGCTTTTCTGCAAGGCCTTTGACCGTGTCTCCCTCGACCACCAGATTGAGATGGAAATATCCGTCAATCTGTTTAAGGCTCTTCCGTATCCCTTCGTCAAATATCATGTAAGCAGATTTGCCTGTCTGGGCAAGAATGGCTGCAGATGCTGCATCGCGGGTGGTCAACTCATTCACAAACCGTTTTCCTTCGCGGTTCACAAGGATAGCGCCGTTTCCCCTCACCGCCTCGGTTATCAGTATCCTGCTGCCTGCTGCAACCGTGGGATGTATCTGGATCTCTTTCATATCCTTTAGCTGCCCGCCGGCATCTGCACCGATATCCATCCCTTCCCCGGTTGCGCCGGGCTGGTTAGAGGTGGTCATACCCTTAAACTCAGGTCTGTAATAGGCGACCTTTTCTGGATTTGCGGAGAATCCGCCTGCAGCGTTCACGACCGCCTTTGACAGAATCCTATAGAGCCCACTGTGCTTGCCTTCGACAAGGACACCGATAACCCGTCCCTTCTTGTCCTCAAGAATCTTTACTACCTTGCTGTTCACCCGCACATCGATCTTCCGCTGCTCAGCATTTTTTCGCAGGACCTCGATGAGATGCGCGCCAACAGCAGAGCCTCCGCTGGGCCGATGCGTCCTGTTCACGCTCGCCCCACCCATCCTGCCCACATCGCTGAGATCAGCACCAAGCTTTGTAAGCCATTCCACTGAACCTGCTGAGTTTTTTGCCAGGACCTTCACAAGTTCAGGGTCACTGAGGTTCTTCCCACCCTTCATGGTGTCCTCATACATAATGTCAACGGAGTCTTTGATTCCCTTTGCCTTCTGAAAAGAGGTCTCAGCCGCATTCATCCCTCCGGCAGCCAGCATGCTGTTTCCGCCAGTGATAGGCTGCTTTTCGAGCAGGACCACTTTTGCGCCCTTGTCGTGCGCTGATATCGCAGCAGTGAAGCCAGCAGCACCTGCACCAATGACAACCACATCCGTTCTTTCGGTCTTGATGCCTTTTGGAATCTCGATGGCGGGCGTGCTCTGTTTTGCGCGCGGCAATTCGGCTGCCACGGCCCCCGCGGGAATTTTCATCTCAAAGGAGTGGCAACTGAGACAGTAGGTCCACGAAGCGGTATGACCGTGGTGGCAGGTAGTGCAGTTGATATTCCCGAGGTGCGATTTGTGAGGGTTGACCCCATGCTCCCCACTGCCCGAAGGTTGATCTTCTTCGTACGGTTTCTGGACAAGGGCAAGTTTGTCGAGAGAACCATGGCACTCGATGCATTTCTTGTTTACAACGGCCTCATTGTCGTCAACTGTGGTTTTCTTGCCATGGCATGATGAACAGTCAACCTTTTTTTGCTTATGGAGGTCCGCCAGAAAAGGCGTTGTGGGAGACTCTTTAGTCGAGCCTTCGCCCGACTGGGCGGCAGATATGCAAATTGTCGGAGCAGCCAGTACAATCATGACCGAAATGAAAACCAAGAGAGAAAAGTTAATTTTCTTCATAGATGCCTCCTCAGCAGATCGGATATTTACGCTCAGAACTTGCCTCTGATGCTCACCGTCCTATTCGTTCAGGTCTTTGTCCTTCAGGAACTTCGTCCCACCCCAGTTGGCTTGCAACAGAAGGCCCTTGTCGGTGATCTGGTATACCTTTACATCGGGGTTAAAGGATTTGGCATACGCAGCCTCCTTGCCCTCCCCGCTCAGCTTCATCGTAGCATCAGCCGATGCCCCTGCGTCCATGCCAAGCGTAGTGAAGCGCTCGAAGACGCCCTTGGTCTTGAAGACTAAGACCATGCGGTACTCTTTGTAGCCGATACCAGGACCGCTGCCAGCCCTGACCATGTTCATGTATGTTGCCTTGTTGGACCCGTTCTCCACGGCAATACCTTTGCCTTTGACGCCGACCAACAGGATCACGTTGATACCCGTGGCGTCAAAGACCGCATAGCCGACAGCGCGCTCAACATCAGCTTTCGCTTCAGGATTCATCTTATACAATTGTGCAAGAGTCCTGTTTTTCATGCCCAGGATGGCACGTCGTTTTTCTTCCTTTTTTGGATCCTTCTTTGCGCTTTCCCCGGTAGCGCCTTCGCCTGAGGATTGCGCGCTTGTCCCCTGTTCCTTCAGCGGCTCATCCGCCGCGTTCGTAAAGGCCGATCCGAAGATGAGACAGAGGGCGACTATAAGTGGCAGACCGTACGTTTTCATGAATAAATCCTCCCGATTCTGTCTATAGTTCTTTTACATCACTACTCAGCTACTTGACGAGCGGTACATCCTTCGCCAGCTCGTACTTAACGATAGCTTCGAGTTTGTTCTCGATCTGGTAGTACCGCGCGACCTTCTTTGCAGGCAGGACTTTGGTGAATTTCGGCAGGAATGCTGACTTGAGGTCTGCCCTCTCTTTCTCGATAGCCATGTACTCCTTGAGGAGAGCTTCAGCTTTTTCATTTGTGATGGTCTCATAGCTGTCCAAATAATCCTTGATGACCTTTATCGTCCTTTCGTTGAGCTTCTGCTTGGCCTGCTGAAACTCATCATAGACCGGCCAGAAGGCCTTGCTCTCGTCCTCGGTAAAGCCCATGTTGTCAACGATAATCGCCTTCTTCCCTGTCTGAAGAGTGGATTTCACCAGTTCCTCCTCATCTGCCTGAGTCTGGGCGAACACCACGAAAGGAGAAAGTGACAGGCTCAGCACTACCACAAATGCCACAAATGCAGCTTTTTTCATATTGACCTCCAATGAATGATTTACGTTCTTACGAATGAGATTACCCTTGATTTGATCGTTTCTCGTCTCCTTTTCTTACCCCTGTCTAAGATAGAATGCTCTGCCGCTTTCATATTAAGGGATATGGTCAAGTTTCTGATGCCCAATCACGGGTAACTTCAATGAGGCCGGAGTCGAAGCAAAGGCCTCACATGAGGATGTATGAAACCACACTATAGTCATATCAAAGATAGACACATGCAGGAAGGTAGTTCATTGGGCGAGGAAACCTAGCCATATCCCTTTGGTAGATCTCTTTGGACACCAATGACCCCTCCTGATAGAACAGATGCGTCAAAACTCACTCCTTTGCCTCTTCCGCCTTTTTCCAGGTCTTGTCAGGGTCATACGTCTTCACGGCCTTTGCCACTTTCGCGGTGTTCTTCCCCAGGTCTTTTTGATAGACCACCCCTTCCTGGTTCACAATAAAAGTCATGATACCTGAAGAACCATATTTTGCGGGGTACGCAAGGAAAGCAAACCCGAGTATCATCTTCCCTTTCGCCACATAGTCATATGCCCCGCCGGTTGCATTCTTACCCTGTGCCTTGAGGATCTTGAAATAGTATCCCTGGAAAGGCATGGGCTTTTCGCTCCTCTCCTTCGTCCCGTAGCCCATGGCTGATGCCCTGACAACAAAAGGACCAAGGGGGCTGTCCTCTTCGCCTTCCTTCGTGTCCCAATAGAGACCGTCATGCTTACCTTTGCTGCTCATAAATTTCTGGGCGAATTCCAGTTTTCCGTCACCATCGCGGTCCTTAGATGCAAATTCGCGCTGCGCATCAACAAATGCATAGAGCGAATTAATGACATTAAGCTCGTTTCTGCCTATCCTCCGGTTTAGTAGCTCTTCTTTTCCTGCCTTTGTGTCAAAGTACCATGCCGTCCCCTTTTTGACGATGGGAATAGGGAGGGGAAAATCATCGCTTCCCACATGGAGTACCACCTTCTCATCTCCCTGTTTTTCAAGGCTGTTCTTTTCCTCAAAGCGCTTGACAAAGCGCTCCCTTCCTGCCCTGTCTCTCACTTCATCACCGGCAGATACTATCGATTCTGATCCGGGACCCAAAATGGCAAGAAGCTCCTTGCTGTTATTGGTTTTCAGTGCATCCACAAGGGCCTTCACCGCATCTTCCGGAGTGGCAAAGGTCTTTTGCGTTCCTTTGGCAGCAGCCGAAACCTGAGTTGAGAAAGCCATCGACACCACACAGATAAATATCACTGCCACTGCGAAAAACAAAAATCTATTTTTATGTAATCTTATCAATCTCATTCTCTTTCCCTCCATAAAGTATCGCGGTAAGATCTGCAATTTCCTGTAGTTTCCATCTTACCTGCGTCCTCCGCCACCACCTCCACGGCCTCCTCCGCCGCCACCGCCGCCGCGGGAGCCTCCTCCGCCGCTGAATCCTCCGCCACCGCGGGAGCCTCCGCCACTTCCGCCAAAGCTCTGGCTGCGGCTGGCCTGGCCGCGCTGACTTGCCGAGCGCTCAGCGCCGCCGTTGCCGGCACCGCCGAAGGCACTCTCACGGCCTCCAGCCTGCCCGGCCCCTCCTCTGGCGCCACCAACGTCCCGTGTCTGTGCGCCGGCGCCGCGACTGTCACCAAACCCACGGGCCTCGCGGCTCGAAGCACTTGGCCGTGAGGATGATTGTCCGTACTGCCTTGCCGTCCCGGAATCGCGGTAGGCAGCACCTTTGCGATGCTCGGGGTTATGCTGCCATTTGCCCTGACCGCCCTGGCCTCTTGACGGCTGCTGCTGGGCATATCTGCCACGGTCGATTTTATTGTTTATGTTGGTATTCCGGTTATAGTTCACATTCACATCACCGCCGTGCCAGTTGGCCCCGCCCCAGGCATAGCCCCAGGCAGCGCCGAGTGCAAGTCCCGCGCCAAAGGAAAAGAGCGCCGCTCCCGGCACATATCCGGGAGGATAGTAATAGTACGGCGGATACGAAGGGTATGGCCACGCACCGTACACCACTGTCGGGTTGTAGGTGGGCACATAGACGACCTGGGGATTGGCCGGCTCGATGATGATAGTCTCTTTCTCCACAACCACCTTCTGCTCCTGCGTGGTATTCAGATTGCCCGCATCCTTCGCCCTCTTACGGAGGACCTGGACAGTATCCATAACCTCCTTCTCCTGCCCGAGGAACGCATCTCCAAGCTTCTGGGTCCAGTCAAGCTTCTCGCTCAGCATCGAAAGCACCTGGGGGAAATTCACCAGGGATTTGACACTTGGGTCCCAATCCTGTTTTTCAAGGGCATTGGCAAGCGCATCACCCTTGAGGTCTTTGTTCTGCCTGACCCAGCGGTCGGCCTGTACGATCTCAATGGGATAGGTCGATGCCATCAAAACCTGCACCACTAAATCATCAGGATAAAGCGCTATGGGAGCCAGTATCTGTTCAAGCTGCTCTTTAGAAAACGCAGCAGAAGGCGCTCCCCCGGCTTCCTGGGCAAAAACCCATGGCGGTAAGGCCATAACAACCACGAGCAACCAACGCACTGCATGGGTAAAAACTCTTCCTCGCTTCATGAAACCTCCTTGTGACACTTTATGTCCTCCTGTTTTTTACCACAGAATGAGCTGACAGTCAACAAAAGCACTGTGAGATGTTCAGACAATGTAGCATGAAAGTGAGCCGCAGGAGAACCTAAAGAAGGCTTCACGCCTTCACCCACTCCTCGGCCTGCTTCAACGCAGATGAGGGGAAGAACTCTATTTCTGTGCTCCTCAACCCTTTTCCTACATAAAGAAAGGTCTCTTCCTTCCACCGCTCGTCACCCACAATCGCCATTTTGACAATATCATCATAATGCTCCAGCATAAAGCCAAGGTCGCCCCCGGCTCCTCCCTTCTCCCATCCCTTGAAGTTCTCCATAACCGCAAGGAGCCTCACCTTTTTGCCCTTGTCGATTAATTCCGTGGCAACGGACTCCAGCATCCTCTGGTCTTCTCCTCGCATGACATCCCGGATACGGACATGAACAACCGAATCCGTGATTTTGATTACCTCACAAGCCATTTGTGAACCTCCTCTGACCGCCAGTTCTTGCATGCGGTATCATTTATTCTCGGACGGGAATACCAGTTCCCAGTCCTTTCACATATCGTAGGACAATGAGTATGGGGAAGTAAAGTCTTCCACTGCTTGCCACAGCGAGACTCATTCATCATGAGCGATTGCCCTATCCTCCTGATCGCTTCCATTCACCCATGCCTTCAGAAGGGTGTAGGTGACCGCAAGCAGCACCGGGCCGATGAAGAGACCGATGACGCCAAAGGCGATTAAGCCGCCGATCACACCGGCAAAGATCATTATCAACGGCAGGTCAGCCCCCTTTTTAATAAGAATGGGGCGTATAACGTTGTCGATAGTGAGAGCGACGATCGAAAAAATAAGCAGTACAGTACCCCAGAGAGGGTCGCCTTTCCAGTAGAGCCATATCACTGAGGGAACGAGCACCAGTACCGGGCCAATCTGTGCCAGACAGAGCATAAAGACCACTGCGGTCAGTAACAGTGCTGCCGGCACGCCCGAGATTACCAGCCCCGCTCCAGCTATAGCGGTTTGTATGAGAGCAGTAAGGACAATCCCGAGAGCAACACTTCTGACCGCCTTTTCCGCGAGGACAGTAACCTCTTCTCCCCGTTGGCCGGCCAGGCGTCTCGCAAAGGCGAGGACTCCGGCGGCAGCCTTCTCGCCTCCGGCATACATGACCGCTGAGATTATCACGGTCAAGAGGAACTGGAGCAGCATGGAAGCAATACTTCCGGCCTGGGACAGGAGCCACTGCAGGGCCTTCCCGGCGTAAGGGGTCATCATGGCCGAACGTTCTTCAGGGGAGCGGGCGGCAAACTCACGCCACTGGACGGAAAACTTCCCACCGACCAGGGGAATGCGTTCGAGCCATTCCGGCGGCGGTGATACGGCCAGCGCAGCAATTGACTTGATTCTTGATGCCAGATCCTCTGCATTATTTAGGATGGTGAGGATGGCAAGCGTGAGTGGTACGAACACAATGAGCAGAAGCGCGGCAGTCATCACTGCCACGGCTAACCCCCGCCTACCCGCAAACCCTTTCTCGATCTTACGCAGGATTGGCCATGTGGCCACAACGATTATTGTGGCCCAGACAATCGAGGTGATGAAAGGCCGCAGTATCCAGATGCTTGCTGTCATGAGGATACCGATGAACACTACTGCAAGCGTCGTGCGCGTAATATCTCGGTTGATCCGGTCCTGAGTGGTCATCTTAGTGTCCCTCCGGAAGTCTCACTTTCCCTCTCTTTATCCAAATGAATAGTAATATGTATCGAATCGCCGGATGGCACTGTAGTGACAGGAAGGCCGCTCCGGTGAAACACCCTGAGCATTGCCTTGTTCTGGGGAAGCACCTCGGCCTCAAAACGGGAAACACCCTGTTCCTTACCGATCAGTACCAGGTGCTTCAACAGGATCGATGCAATGCCAAGGCCATGATAATCCTCTTCCACCATAAAAGCAATCTCTGCGGTGGTCGGGAGGTCCGATCCCTTTGCGGTGCCCAAGTAGCGTCCACCGCCGATAATCCGCTCCCTGTCACCTTCCTGAATGCATACGACAAGAGCAATGTCCCGGATAAAGTCGACTTCCGTTGCCCATGCCAATTCCTTCTCGGTCAGTTCCTTTTTTGGCCCAAAAAAACGCGTGTAGATGCTCTCTTCATCCAATTCCTTGAAGGCCTCGCGGAGCAAATCCTTGTCATCAGGCCGTATTGCCCGGACCGTGATCGACCGTTGGTCACGGAGCTGTTCAGTCACCCGGTATTTTTTAATGTCATCCACTGTCATCATCTATAAGTTGATCCTATGAGAATCTCTGCCTTTCAATAAACACATCAGATCATCCGCCGTCCAATCCATCTGTAGCTCGCTTATGGTCCCAGCATGATCTTCTTCTCTATCAGGCCATAATATTCAGACCACCGTCAATATACAGTATCTCTCCTGTGAGATGGCGAGCAAATGGGGATGCGAGGTACGCACAGGTAAGGCCCACATCCATGATGTCTATGAGTTCTCCAAGGGGTGCGCGGGACGCCGCTTCGTCTACCAAAAGGTCAAAGTCCTTCAGCCCTGACGAAGCCCTTGTCTTGAGAGGCCCCGGTGAGATCGCATGCACACGGATATTCCGGGGCCCGAGTTCATACGCGAGATAGCGGCAGACCGACTCGAGGGCTGCCTTTACCGGCCCCATTACATTGTAGTTGGAGACGACTTTCTGGGCCCCGTGAAAGGTCATGGTGAAGAGGGTCCCGCCGTCCTTCATCAGGGGAACCGCGAGCCGTGCCATGCGAATGAACGAGTGGCACGATATGTCTATCGCCTTTCCAAAGCCCTCGGCAGAGCAGTTGAGCAGCCCTCCCTGGAGATCATCCTTTGGAGCAAACGCGAGGGAGTGAACGAGTATGTCGAGGCGATCCCAGTTCTTTTGGATTCTTTCGAACAGGGCTTCCAGCTCTCCGGGCTTTGATACGTCGAGGGGCATGAATACCTGAGCCTCAAGCTCCTCCGCCAGCGGCCCGACAAATGCCTTGGCCTTTTCGTTGAGATAGGTTATTGCAAGGTCGGCGCCCCACTGCCTGAAGGCCTTCGCACACCCATAGGCGATCGAGTGTTCATTCGCGATGCCAGCCACCAAAGCCTTTTTACCCTTGAGGACAGAGCCTGGGCCTTCCAATGTCATAGTATATTCTCCTTCATCCGAGCACACGCCTGGTGTGGCGCGCGATCATTAATTCTTCGTTAGTCGGAATGACCCACGCTGCAACCCGGGACTTGGCTGTGCTGATGCAGGGACCTCCTCCTGCGTTCGCATTGGCGTCCAGTTCCACACCAAGCCATGCAGCATCGCGGCACACGCGTTCCCGGATTGGCGCAGCGTTTTCGCCGATACCGCCTGTGAACACAACCGCATCGATTCCGCCAAGGGCCGCAACGAGCGACCCCATCTCGCGCCGGACGCGATACAGAAACAAATCGATGGCAAGCCGCGCCCTTGGCTCCTGGCTCGCAAGAAGGGTGCGCATGTCGCTCGAAATGCCGGACACACCGAGCAGACCGGATTGGGTATAGACCAGCTTCTCAATGGCCCGCGCGTCCATCCCGCGTCCGTCCATGAGGTACAGGATGATTCCCGCGTCAATAGCGCCGCTTCGCGTGCCCATGGGCAGGCCCACAAAACTGCTGAATTCCATAGTGCTCGCCATGCTCCTGCAACTGTCCAAAGCACACATGCTTGCACCATTGCCAAGATGCAATACCACGGCCTTGCCTGAAGCCGCCCTGGCATCGAACTCCGGCAGCACCGAGGCAATGTATTCATAGGAAAGACCGTGAAAGCCATAGCGTATCACTCCCGACTCTCCATATTCCGGAGGGAGTGCATAAAGCTGCGCAATCTGAGGGTTTGTGCGGTGAAAGGATGTGTCGAAACAGGCAACCTGGGGAAGCTCGGACCGACGCTCCAAAAGAAGCTTGATAGGCGCCAGGTTGTGGGGCTGGTGCAATGGGACCAGAGGGATGAGCTTCTCAAGTTTGGTCAGCACCTCAGAGTCGAGGCGCACTGGCTTGGTATACTCCAGCCCACCATGCACCACACGATGACCAACGCCAAGCAGATGATAGTCAGTGAATTTCTCACGTACATATGCGAACAGGTGGTCGATCGCCCCGTCATGACCAAGCTTTGTTCCCTCGGGCCATGACTTTTCAGCCATGACCTTGCCTTCCTTGTCCTTTGCCACAAAACGCGGTGCGGTGTAGATGCCTTCAGTCTGGCCGCGGGCAAGGAGCTCTGCCTGATTGTCGCGGAGGACAAAAAGCGAGAACTTTATGCTCGAGGAGCCAGCGTTAAGTACCGCTATTACGTCTGCCATGTGACCTCCTTATATATTTCTTCCGGGTGCGGCCTTGCGCTTCGCATGGGCCACCAGGGCCATCACCGCAATGGATGCGAGCCTGGTGCGCACGCTGTCGGCCCTGCTCGTGAGCACAATAGGAACACGGGTGCCGAGGACAATACCTGCCGCATCTGCGCCCGCGAGATACTGGAGCTGTTTCGCCAGCATGTTGCCAGCTTCCAGGTCCGGCACGAGCAGGATGTCGGCCTTCCCTGCAACAGGGGAATCGATCTTCTTTATCTTGGCTGCCTGCTCACTCACGGCATTGTCGAAGGCGAGCGGCCCGTCGAGGATGCCCCCGGTAATCTGTTTACGGTCAGCCATCTTGCAGAGGGAAGCGGCTTCAAGGGTGGAGGGGATGTCAGGGTTCACCGTCTCGACCGCTGAAAGGATGGCGACCTTGGGCTCATTGATACCCAGCACATGGGCGAGGTCAATGGCGTTCTGGACGATGTCCACCTTTTCTTTAAGCCCGGGTGCGATGTTGATAGCCGCATCTGTCACCAGAAGCACACGCGGATAGGTCGGCACGTCCATGATAAAGATATGGCTGATACGCCGGGCTGTGCGAATCCCTGTGGCCGAAGGCACAACAGCGGCCATCAGTTCGTCGGTATGGAGGCTCCCTTTCATGAGGGCTTCCACTTCGCCCGCACGCGCCATAGCCACCGCCTTCTCAGCAGCTGCACGGCCGTGTTCGGTGTCCGCGATACGATAACGAGAAATATCAGCGCCAGCGGCCTGTGCGGCCTCACGGATCTTCGCCTCAGGCCCGACCAGCACCGGGTCAATTAAATTGCGCTTTGCGGCCTCGAGCGGGCCAAGAAGGGAATCGTGGTCGCAGGGGTACACTACGGCACAGACCACCGGGGGCATCCCCTCACAGGTCTTGATGAGGCGGGCGAAGACGTCAGTCCGGCGGAAGATGACCTCAGGTGTGGCGAGGTCGGTGTAACTGATTCGCTTCACTGGCGCAGCAACGGTCGCGGTGCCGGATGCAATCACTTCGCCTGTCTGATTTGTGCATCTACAGTCGAATACGATCTCATTACCCTGTGGTCTTTTCTCCTTCGCAGTAACGGTAACTGCGAGTGTATCGCCCATCGCGATGCGCCCATGGAACGTGAAGTTGTGAGAGAGTATAATAGTCCCCGGCCCGGGAAGCCGCCGGTTGAGCATGTACGAAAACAATGCCTCGGCTGCCACCGGTTCGGAAGAGGGGATATGTTCAGGACCCAATTCCTGTTCGATATGGGCCTCATCAATATCGCCTGATACGAGGGTGAGGGATTCTATATCGGTCCTGGACACAGTACGCGAGACCGTGAGCGACTGACCTAAATTGATCTCGTCGAATATCACATTCGTGAAGGAGCTCATGAAATCACCCCCTTGCTGAGCAGGAGAGGCATCTCCTCTGCCTTGACAGAGAGAACCTCCCGGATCCGCTTGAGCATGGTACGCTGTTCAGGTGTCACACCATCCAGATGGAGACGGTCATCAGAGAGCACATGGTCAACCAACGTCACTAGCCTGCTCCTGTCCGCAGGGTCACGCAGGAGCTGAGGCAGGGTCTCGAGGGCCTTTTCCGGCTCATAACGGATGATAATCTCCTGTTCCCCCCTGATGCGGCGCATCTGGTCGCGCGGAATGTCAGGGAGGATATCCCGGTACTCCGCGATGAGTTCTTCCTTCAGATCCATGAGGGACAGCGGGATCGGATGCCCGCGACGCGCGAGGAGAGCCCCCACGCGGGCCAAAGCCTCCGGATAGCCGCCCTCACCCATTGACGCGAGCGCCTCCTGGACAAACGGCAGTTCCCGAGGGTCCTGCACATATAGGTGTTCTTCTTTTGCCTTATCTTTGTCCTGAATATACAGTAAGAACATGTTGCCGTAGACCTCAAAGAAGAGCGCCTCACTTATGGCATCACGGACATCCCGATAGAAATCAAAGGACGCACTCACAAGCTCCGAAACCATCTGCTCTGCCTTTCGAAGGGGCTGGTCAGGACCTGCCGGTTTGCGTTGTTGCTTCACAAGTTCTGCGGTAGGCTTGAGCCACCAAAGCCATGGGTTCTGGTCCGAGAGTATCCAACGCTGGAAGCGCATGGGGTGAAAGTCACGGGCCAGCTTGGCGCTCGCCTTGGTAGACAAAGCCTGTACCAGGGGCTGTGCAAACAGCTCATAGGCACGCTGGTTGAAATCAGAAATTGCTGCCACCGCCTCAAAAGGCTTCTCGTCAGCACGCTGCAGACGGTTCAGTCGCCCGACTATATCTTCGAGCCGCTGCTCAATGAATTCGACGTCGTAATGGACCTTTCCGTCATCACCTTTTGACTCATTAATCTTCATCCCGTAGAGCCCGGGCGGAAGGGCCTCGATCGACTTCATCACCGACACAATCTGTGCATGCTCCTTTTTCGCGACCTTCCCCGAAACGAATATGCCAAGGTGGCCGACATTCTGGTGCAGCAGTCCGATAATCGTCTGGCCGCGGGACTTGATCTCGTCGGTTGAGCCGTACACGTCTGCTACCCAGTTAAATGCCTGCTGAGGCGGGGTGATGTTGTCACCCATGGAGGCGAAGAGGATAATGGGAGACTTGATTTCGCGCAGATCGAAGGCTTTGCCGCTTTTGTCCCGCACCTCGCCAGTCCACAACTTGTTGCCAACAAAGAGGTCCTGGACGATCCACTCGATCTCTTCGCGGTTGAGGAGATAAAAGCCCCCCCACCACCGCTCGAACTCCAGGAAACGCGGCGGCTCGGTATCGACATTGGCAAACACGTGATAGTATTTGTCCCAAAAGGTATTTGCCGGGTTCAGGTTCTCCATGTTCTCAACAAGATAGGCGCCGTCGAATACGCCGTCGCCGAGGTCGGCTGCCAGAGAGGCCAACCAGGTTCCGCCGAGCATGCCGCCGGCATAGCGCATGGGATTGTCTCCCTCTCCCTCTTTCCAGGCACCTCCCCAGTAGGACATGGGCGCGCCATTGATCACGATCGGGCCGGTATCATCAAGGTCTGAGGCGGCAAGCATCATGGCAGCCCAGCCGCCCTGACAGTTTCCGAGGATTGCCGGTTTCGGGCTGTCGGGATGCAATTCCCGCACTTTGTGCACAAAGAGTTTCTCGGTCGCACAGACGTCAGGGAGCGTCTGACCTTTCTCCGGTTCAGGGAAAAAGATGACAAAGTAAACCGGGTGCCCTTCGCGCAATGCAACACCCACCTGTGAATCGTCCTTGAACCCTCCGATACCGGGGCCATGGCCGGCGCGCGGGTCGATGATGACATAGGGCCGGCGCTTTGGATCAACGGTCACTCCTGCCGGCGGGATGATCCGCACAAGGGCGTAATTGACCGGACGTTCGAACGTGCGGGCATCCATCACGATCTCGTAGTCGAAGTGCAGCACCGGCGGCTTGCCGGCGCGTTCGTGCTGGACAAAATTAGTGCCGCGCTGACGCATCGTGTCCCAGAACAGGACCGAGCGCTGCACAAAGTCTGTTGAATACTGCAGCCAGTTTGTCCATATTTCCCAGGGCGATGCCGGCTTGCCGATGAGGTCGGCAATCTGTTCTTTGTACGCTTCCTGGACTCTCTCGTTGAATCTCGTCTGAGCCAGCTGCATCCGCTTCTGGAAGAGCTGACTCACCTTAGTTGAAAGCTTTTGACTCTCTGTTATCTCCTTTGTGGGGTCCTTCATGGTTCACTCCTCTCTGAGAACTATTATGGATCTTCTTTCTTACAGTATCGAATGAATTTACAGAGTGTTCAATATCAAAACATATTTATAGGTCCATTTACAATACTTATAATTAAAGCCCTGCTTATTGTCAAGGCACAAGGATAAACAAAAGACTTTTACCTTGACAAGATTTTTCCCCTTTGTATACTGGTTTTATGCTGAGGGGCAAGTTTCTATAAGCTTGTCATTAGTTACCATAGATCGGAGGAAAGCTTCATGGACGCAATAAAGATGCTGATCGAGACTCAGCCACTATTTACTCTATTCCTGACCGTTGCCCTGGGGTATCTGGTCGGTGAGATCAACATCAAGGGGTTTTCCCTCGGTTCCGGTGCGGTGCTCTTCGTCGGTCTTGCGATTGGCGGATTCGCTCCAAAGGCCGCACCGCCGGCACTTCTGGGCACCCTTGGCCTGCTTCTTTTCCTGTACGGCGTCGGCGTCCAGTACGGAGCCCAGTTTTTCCGGGGCCTGATCAGCGCTGAGGGCCTCAAGGCCAACGCCGCAGCTGCCATCGGGGTCATTATTGCCGGCTGCGTTTCACTGGCACTGGTTCCCCTGACAGGTGTCAAGCTCGGAGAGACACTCGGTCTCTTTGCCGGATCGGGAACCAGCACCGCAACACTGCAGGCCATCATCGCCGCGCTCAAAAATGATAGCGCTGCAGTCGGCTACAGTGTCGCTTATCCCTTCGGTCTTGCGGGACCCATTCTGTGCATGTATATGCTCAACGCATGGCTCAAGCCAAGAATCGAACAGCCGGCGGGACAGCAGATCGAGACTGCGGAAATCATGCTGCGCAATCCGGTCTTTTTTGGCGTCCGCTTTCCGGAACTCGCCGCAAAACTGCCTGTCGGTGTCGCCATTGCTGTTGTGCGCAGGAAGGGGCAGAACCGTCTGCCCTCAGACAGCCTTGTACTGAACCAGGATGATGCGCTGCTTGCAACAGCCACCAACAAATCGGCGTTAGAACAGGCTGTAGCCCTCCTGGGTGAACTACAGCCTGGCGTCATCGCCAGCGACCGCCAAGACCTGGACTTAATCCGGGTTTTCGTGTCGAAACGCAGCGTTGTCGGTCGTGCCATCGCAGACCTCGATTTTCCTGAAGACATGGCGTGCTCCATCGTCCAAGTCCGTCGTGGCGACAGCGATCTGATGCCCGGCCCGGACCTGATCCTGGAGGTCGGCGACCGGGTCGGAGCGCTGGTTCTCCGCTCCAAGATCAAGCAGGTTCGCGCCTTCTTCGGCGACTCGATCAAGGGGACCGCTGATTTCAGCTATATCTCGATAGGTATCGGCGCCGCGCTCGGCCTGCTTGTCGGGATGATCCCTCTCCCTGTTCCCGGCTTGGGCAAGCTGACGCTTGGCCTGGCCGGCCTGCTTCTTTTGGCCCTGTATCTGGGAAAGGTCAGGCGAACAGGTTCCTTGGTCTGGACCATGCCTCTGTCTGCCAACCTCGTGCTCAGAAACTTCGGGCTGACCATCTTTCTGGCCCAGGTCGGCATTGCCTCAGGACCCAAGTTCTTTGCCACCGTCGGCACGACGGGCGTCACCTTTCTGCTCTACGGTGCTATCATCGCCTTGGCGCTGCTCCTGCTCACCGCGCTCATCAGTCTCTGGGTGTTCCGCCTCCCGTTCGATACTGCGCTGGGGGTGATCTGCGGTGCCACCGGCAACCCGGCCATTCTTGCCTTTGCCAGCCGCACCGCGCCGACCGACCGGCCCGATGTCGGCTATGCGATGATCTTTCCCTCCATGACCATTCTCAAGATTTTGTTTGTTCAGATCGCCGCCATATTGGTCGGTGGTTAAGCCGTATGGGTCATCTTTTCTAACCCAAAATAATTCATAAACTCGGGAGAGGTATCCGGCTCGAACGGCAAGACTCTTGGTTATGTGCCAGTCCGCAAGAGCGGACCTTGACAAAAAATGGGAACAAAATGTTCTTAGATGCGTAAACCCGGTCTGGTCAATAAGGGCTATTGTCTTGCCGAGAGACGGGTGCCTCTCATGCAAGAAAGAAACAATGGGCTTAAGCAGTCCAGATACATCAGACGCTATCTTTGCAAGGATACTTTAATGAAAGTCACGGTATTCAGCGCCAAATGACAAAAGGATGGTTGTGGAGTCCGCCCATAGCTGGTAGTAGTTAGTAAATCTTTTGTACTGGACGATATGCCATACTCCGCGCTGGCGAACTGACAAAAAACACTCGGAAGTGCGTGCATGGTACAATAGACCAAGGTCGCCCTGCATACAATACAATAGGAGGTTCACAGCAGTGAGAAATGCGAAGGTGGTATCTGCCCTGGCGGGCGCATGTGTTCTGCTTCTTATTTCCTGTGCAACGACGAAGCAGGTCAAGGTCTGGAAAGACGATTCCTATCAGGGGAAGCTCAAGAAGATACTGGTGATAGGGATTTCGCAATTGCCGCTCATGAGGAATTTTTTCGAGAGTGAGTTTGTGGACCAGTTGAAAGCACGGGGCGTTGAAGGGGTTGTCAGTAACAAGATCATCCCCCCGGAGAAGATGCGGGACAAGGAAGCGGTCCTCTCAGCCATCAAGGGGATGGGTATAGAGGCCGTGCTCGTTACCAGAGTTGTGGATAAGAAGTACGCAGACCAGTTTTACGGCGGTGGAGTTGCGCTGGTGCCAACGGGTTACGATGTCGGTTGGGACAGTATTTATGCCCAGAGTTTTGGTGCAGTGCCGCTCCCGGTGTATCAGCATTCCGTGGATATCGTGATGCTCCAGACGAATGTGTATGATATCCAAAAGGAGAAGCTGATCTTCTCTGCCATCTCAAAGACGTATATCGAAGGCGCGAAGGAGAGTGTGGTAAAGCCCTTCATTGAATCCATGGTAAAGGAACTCGTCGGAGACAAATTGCTGTAGCACAGGGTAGTTGCCTAAGCGACAGCAGATCAGACCAGTATTCTTCTTTTCCCGATGACTTCAGGCCCCAAGCATGTTCCTTTTAGTCCAGATTACTCACCCCACGGGTAGGGTGTGCAGGAGCCAAACAGAACGATTGCCCTGTCTACGCCAGCCAAAGTGACCGACATGTTTCCTGTGGAACGAACGATCGCAATCGTCCAGCCCATGCCAACTTCAAACCCCTGGAGCGTAATCTGGGCATCATCCATCTCGGTCAGGCGGATAGGGGTGGTGCGCTTGGGACCGATGACCTCTTTCTTGCTGAAGTCGATCCGCATAAACTGAGGCGCCCCGATATCTTCCGAGAGGCCCTTTTCGCATTGCTCACCCCGCTCGCAATTTATCGCCTCAACAGTTGCGCAGATAAGCGGCTTGTTACCGTCAATGGGCTGCTCAGCACACACCGGAACTGCCATAGCACACAGCAGTGCAATGACTGTAAATACAAACATTCTCATTGTATCCCCCTTGTCATGTTTACTTAACCACATAACCCTTACCCTCCATGCAGGCGCCAAAGGCTTTATTGAATTGCTGAAGTGTCCCGGCTTTTGCCTGCTCAGCCTGCTGCTCCTGTGCTGCCTTGTTCTTCCTCGCCTGCCTGCCGCCGGCCATGGTCCCAACTACGGCACCTGCGGCTGCGCCCTTTCCGGCATCGCCGGCAATGGCACCGATCGCTGCACCTCCAGCTGCGCCTCGGGCAGCGCCGCGTACCCGCTCACCACCACCCGCTGCCGGACCAGACTGCTGAGTAGGAGCACTCGCCACCGCAACCGGGTCGATCCCGGTCTGCTGTTTTGCCCATGCATAGCACTCTCCCTCGTCTTTGCTCTGCTGCTGGGCAGACTGTCCCTTCGAGGGATAAGGCACCACCCCAAGGGAAGATGAGATTGACT
>Ga0335070_10001956_pt1 | contig 23921 bp, 23 predicted proteins | sample Lox_Sample_13_FD_206722 | JGI IMG/M metagenome (GOLD analysis project Ga0335070, IMG submission 206722) | Soil microbial communities from Loxahatchee National Wildlife Refuge, Florida, United States - Lox_Sample_1.3 | ecosystem: Environmental > Terrestrial > Soil > Wetlands | place: USA...
ACGACCCTCTTCATCATGGACGCCCAGCCCTTCCTGATCGGCTACGGCACCGTCATGTCGCTGGCGCTCTACCTGCGCCAGAATATCACACCGGCGTTAGGCATCAGCGCGACCGGCCCAGGCTTTGTTGACAAGTCCAACGTCGACATCGTCGAAGCCCTCGCCGGCACCTACCGCTAGCATCTTTCCTTCAAGACCCTAAGGGTTTCCCAAAACCCTTAGGGTCTTCTTCCTCCCTCCCCTTCCTTTTTAGGGAAGGGGCCGGGGGTCAGGTAGGTTTTCATGGCCACAATCACCGACACCTGGCAGGTAAAAACCCGCCGTCTGGTCTCCGGATCGACCCTGTTCGGACCGCTGGCAGTCTTCATTATCGTATTTATCCTCCTTTCTCTCTTCGTACCCAAGTTCCTGACCATGCGCTCGGTGACCGGGATCATCAACGCCATCTCACTGACCGGCACAATCGCCATCGGGGTGGCCCTCCTGATGATCGCTGGCGAGTTCGACCTCTCGGTCGGCTCGGTGATGGCTGTCGGTGGGTATCTATTCGGCACCTTTACCATCTCCGGGCAGCCCCTCCTCGGCCTGTTCCTCGCCATTCTCGTCCCTGCCCTGCTCGGTGCGATCAATGGCCTGATCCTGGTCTGGTCCGGGATCCCCTCTTTTATCGTCACCCTGGGAACGAAGTACTTTTATCGCGGCATGCTCTGGATCCTTTCCGGCGGGCAGATGCTCCAGACCATCGGCCGGCCCGCGATCTACAACGTGTTCAATGGGCGCTTCGACCTGCTCAACAACCTCTTCTCCGACGCCAATTTTCGAACCTCCCTGCTCTGGCAGCTCCTTCTGGTGGTTGCCTTCCAGTTCATCCTCACCCGCACCACCTTTGGCAACCACGTCTTCGCCGTAGGCGGCAACCAGGGCGCAGCCCTCGGCCAGGGCGTGCGTGTCAAACGGGTCAAGGTAATCAGCTTCATGATCGCCGGCGCGCTGGCAGGCTTCACCGGCGTGATCCTCTTCAGCCAGTACTATACCGTCCGGGTCGCCTCGGGGGATGGGCTGGAGCTCAGCGCCATCGCCGCAGCGGTGGTGGGAGGCGTGCTCATCACCGGCGGCGCGGGGAGTATCTGGGGCGCGTTGATCGGCGCTCTGACGATCAGTATGCTGCGCACCGGCGTGGTACTGATGAATATCCCCTTCATCCAGGCAGACAATTTTGAAGCAATTGTCGGAACGACAATCATTCTGGCGGTCATTCTCAACAATTACCTTCGCCGCCGCACGTAACGCGTAGGGGCAGACCTGCCGACCACAGGGAGGGTCCGCCAAAGTAGGACGGGCGTCTCGCCAGTCCAAGAGCGAAATGTAGTACAGGCCTCTCGTTGATCCCGTATGAGACTGGCTTGTCCTCCAGTGCGCAAGCGATTTCGCATGCGCCACATCATCGCACCAATCAAAGACAGGGATTTCATGGACACATTGGACATTCAATCGGGTCGCAACTGTCTGGTCTGGATGGAAGGGATCAGCAAGCGCTTTGGGACCATCACTGCCCTCCAGGAAGTCAATTTTGGCATCGACCGCGGCGAGGTTCGCGCCCTGCTCGGCGATAACGGCGCTGGAAAATCCACTCTGATCAAGATTCTGATGGGTCTCTACCCGGCGACCACCGGTCAAATCTATATCGAGGGCAAACCGGTCACCATCCGCTCTCCATCCCAGGCCCGCGACATGGGCATCGAAGCGGTATACCAGGACCTGGCCCTGGTCAACCTGATGAGCATCTCGCGCAACTTCTTTCTGGGCCGTGAAATGGTCAAAAACCTTGGCCCGATCACCTGGCTGGATATGAACCGCATGAACGACCTGTGCCGCAAGGCCCTCCACGATATCGGCATCGAGATCCGTTCCCCTTCCGAGCGGGTCGGCAGCCTCTCGGGTGGAGAGCGCCAGTCCATCGCGATCGGTCGCGGAGTCCATTTTGGGGCCAAGGTCTTGATCCTTGATGAGCCCACCTCCGCCCTCTCGGTAGCGGAGACACGTAAGGTTCTGACCTATATCGTCAACGCCAAAGAGCGCGGCCTGGCGGTGATCTTCATCACCCACAATGTCGGCCATGTCTACCAGGTCGCCGACAGCTACACCATTATCCGCCAGGGACGCCAGGTCGGCACGTATCGCAAGGGGGAATTGAGCCAGGATGACATCGCCGACCTGATCACTGGCGAGCGTGAAGTTTGATTGAGAAGAGACCATCTACCTGTTTCAAAGGAGGCAGCATGAGCAAAATTCAGGTCGGAAACGCTCCCTGTTCCTGGGGCACCCTGGAGTTCGAAGGGTACAACGTCAACCCGATTGGCTACAAACAGATGCTGGATGAGCTGGTCGAGACCGGCTACACCGCCACCGAGCTGGGCGATTGGGGGTTCATGCCATCCGACCCGGCGCTCCTGCGCTTTGAAATTGAAAGCCGGAACCTGCCGATGCTGGGCGCTTTCGTCCAGATGGCGTTTAAAAACCCATCTGCCCTTCCCGCGGGAAAGGCCGAAGTAATGAAGGTCGCCCGCCTGCTCGAGGCAGCTTTTCCCGACCAGGACCCGCGGCCCTTCATTATCCTCGCCGATGACAACGCTACAGTCCCGGTCCGCACCCAAAACGCGGGGCGCATCACGCCGGAGAAGAGCCTCACCGCCGAAGAGTGGCGGATTTTTACGGGAGCCGTCCAGGACGTTGCCCGGGAAGTCCGCGAAGAGACCGGCCTGCCCGTCCTCTTTCACCATCACAGTGCGGGTTACGTTGAGACTCCGGAGGAGATCGACTGCCTCCTCGACGCCACGGATCCCGCTCTGGTCAACCTTGTCTTCGATACCGGCCATTATGTCTTTGGCTGCGGCCCGGATGCCCCCGGCTCGGACGGAAAGATCGTGCCGGCCCTGGAACATTACGCGGAGCGCATTTCCTACATCCACTTCAAAGACTGCCAGCCCGGGCTGGCTGCGCGTTCCCGCCGTGAGGGCTGGGATTACATCCGGGCGCTGCGGGAAGGCATTTTCTGCGAGCTGGGCCAGGGCTCCGTCGACTTCCCTGGCGTTCTCGCCTGGCTCCAGCAGCGCAATTATGATGGCTTCGTCCTGGTCGAGCAGGACCTGCTCCCCGGCATGGGCGCCCCCAAAGAAAGCGCGCTGCGCAACCGGGAGTATCTCCGCTCGATCGGGTTGTAGAAGAAACCGGCATGGCGCGGGTCTCGATCAAGGATATTGCCAGATCGGCTGGGGTATCGTTTTCGACGGTATCCCGGGCGTTAAATGACAATCCTTTAATCAGCCAGGAGGTGCGTGCCAGGATCCAGGTCCTGGCTCGCGAGCTGGGATATACCCCCAACGCCCTCGCTCAGAGTCTGCAGTCCCGCCAGACCAACACGATTGGGCTGATCCTCACCACCATTTCCGATCCTTTTTTTGTCGACGTGGTCAAAGGGGTGGAGGAGGCCGCCAGCCAGGCAGACATCAGCGTCTTCCTGGCCTCTTCATATAATAACCCTGAGCGCGAGATCGAGATCATCGAAAATTTTAGCCGCCGCCGAGTGGACGGCGTCATCGTCGCCGCCTCGCGAATCAGCAGCGAATATGCCTCCCGCCTCGAGCAGATCCATATCCCCGTGGTGATGGTCAATAACCAGGCCGAAGGCGGAACGTACCATCAGCTTTACTCCGTGTCCGTCGATGACTATGCCGGCGGGCGAGCGGCGGTTGATCACCTGATTTCCCTGGGTCACCGCTGTATCGGCTATATTGGCGCGGCAAATCGCCCAAGCTCAAACTCCCGCAGAATGAAAAGCTATCTGGATGTGATGACCGAGCACGGGATCACCGTTCCCTCGAATTGGACCTGCGATGAGGTCAGTAACGAGATCGGCGACCTGGAAGGAGATATCCACCTTGGGCAGTGTCTCGCCCCCCGCCTGGTCGCCGCCGGGGTCACTGCCATGTTCTGCTACTGCGATACGGTCGCCGCGGGGGCGATCCTGGCCTGCCACGATCTGGGCGTTGCCGTTCCCGGCCGGGTGAGCGTCATCGGCTACGACGACAACGCTCTCTGCGAGATCGTCCAGCCGCGCATTACCACCGTCCACCAGCCCAAGCGGGAGCTGGGGTTAGAAGCGATGCGCATGCTGCTGACCTCCATGCGCGGCGAACAGGTCCTCGATTTCACCTTCGAGCCCTCTCTCGTCATCCGCGAGAGCACGGCTCCTCCAGATCCATCCCTCAAGGAGGTTTCATGTCCGCTCAGCGTTTGAACGTTGCAGTCATCGGCGCGGGGACGATCGGTAGAGTCCATGCCGCCAACCTCTCCTTCCGCATCCCTTCCGCCAGGCTGCTTGCCATCGCCGACGTCAACCTGCAGGCGGCGCGCGCTCTGGCAGAAACCTGCGCTGTCTCTAAAGCCGTCGAAGACTACCGCGAAGTCCTCGCCGATCCCCAGGTCGAGGCGGTCGTCATCTGTTCCTCGACCAACACCCACGCCGCGATGATCTGCGAGGCCGCTGAAGCTGGTAAGCACATCTTCTGCGAGAAACCGATCGACTTTTCTTTGCCCAGGATCGATGCGGCCCTCGACCTGGTCGCGAAAAAAGGGGTTAAGCTCCAGGTGGGCTTCAACCGCCGCTTCGATCCCAATTTCGCCCGCGTGCGCAAGGCAGTCCAGAGGGGTGAAATTGGCGAGCCGCATCTCCTCCACATCATCAGCCGTGATCCAGAGCCTCCTACTCCGGAATATGTTAAAACGTCTGGCGGCATCTTCATGGATATGACCATCCATGATTTCGATATGGCCCGCTTTCTCATCGATAGTGAGATCGTTGAAATATTTGCCGCGGGCGGGGTGCGTATCGATCCCGAGATCGGCAAAGCCGGCGACATGGATACGGTGCTGCTGCTGCTCAAATACGCCGACGGCACCCTCGGGACGATCGACAACAGCGAAAAAGCGGCTTACGGCTACGACCAGCGCGTCGAGGTTTTCGGCAGCCAAGGTGCGATCCAGATCGCCAACAATTATCCCAACTCGGCGGTGATCAGCACCGGCGAATCAATCCACCGCGACCTGCCGCTCTATTTCTTCATCGAGCGTTACATGGATAGCTACATCGCGGAGATGAGCTGCTTTGTCGAGGCCGTCCTCCAGGATGGACCGGTTCCAGTCACTGGCCTGGACGCCCGCTTCCCGGTCGTGATGGGATTAGCCGCCAGGCGCTCCATCGACGAGAACCGCCCCGTCCGCCTGTCCGAGATCGGCTGAGGGAGGCGGCATGGCGCTTAACATTGGCTTGATTGGCGCCGGGCGGATGGGCAAAGTCTTTGCCCACACCCTGGCCTTTGGCGTGTCTTCAATCCGCCTGGCCGCGGTCTCTGACCGCGACGAGGGGACCGCTCGCGACGTGGCGGAGCGCTTCGGCGCTCCGGTTTGGACCACCGACTATCCCGAATTGCTCGCCCGGCCCGATATCCAGGCGGTCGTGATCGCCACATCGACCGCCACGCACCAGGAGATCGTCCAGGCGGCCGCCGCCGCGGGCAAGCACATCTTCTGCGAGAAACCGCTCTCAGAGACCATCTCCGGCTGCGACCTGGCCATCGCCGCCGTCGAGAAAGGGGGGGTGCGTCTGCAGGTTGGCTTCATGCGCCGCTTCGATCCGGCCTACGTGCTGGCAAAGCAAAAAATCGCCGCGGGGGCGATCGGCCGGCCGGTCATGTTTAAATCGGTCAGCCGCGACCCCAAACGCACCAGTCTCGAGTTTGCCCGCCGCGAAAACAGCGGCGGCCTGATCATGGATATGGGCATCCACGACTTCGATCTCGCTCGCTGGTTGATGGGCGGCGAGGTCGAGCGCGTCTCCAGTGAGGGCGCCTGCCTGGTCTACCCCGAGCTCCAGGAGGTCGGCGACATCGATAACGCCGTGATCAACCTTCGTTTTACCGACGGCCGCCTGGGTAACATCGACGTCAGCCGCAACGCGGTCTACGGCTACGACATCCGCACCGAAGTGCTCGGCTCCGAGGGGGGGCTGATGATCGGGAAATTGCAACAAACCAGCACCCTGATTCTCACCCGCCAGGGCGTCACCCACGACACCGTCCCCTATTTCATGGAGCGCTTTGGCGAGGCCTACGCCGCCGAGATCCGCGCCTTCGTGGACTGCGTCCTGGAAGGGCGCGATCCCGAGGTCGGGGGGCGCGACTCCCGCGCCGCCACCGCCATCGGCGTCGCCGCCACTCTCTCCCTCGACGAAAGCCGCCCGGTCAGCCTCAGTGAGGTGGAGTAGGTTGGCCGTATGGAAAAAATTCACCGCCTGTACCCTCTCCCCACCCAGGAATACGAGCTGAATGGCCTCTACCTGGCCCATGACCTGCGCCAATACCGCCACCGAACGGACCGCCCGTATTTTTACGCCGATTTCGTCGCCAGCCTGGACGGCCGTATCGCCATCCCCGGCCCAGGGCCGGAGAGCCTGGTAGTGCCCAACTCCATCACCAACCCACGCGATTGGCGGCTCTTCCAGGAACTGGCCGCCCAGGCCGATATCATCCTCAGCAGCGGGCGCTATCTACGCGAGTGGACGCAGGGCAAAGCGCAGCAAATCCTCCAGGTCGCCGACCCGCGCTTCGCCGATCTCTCCCGCTGGCGCGCCGAACGCAGCCTCCCACCCCAGGCGGATATCGCCATTCTCAGCCGCAGCCTGGATTTTCCCATCCCTCCCGAGCTGACCCAGGCCGGCCGGCGGGTGGTCATCTTCACCTCGGGCAGCCCGGACCCTGGCCGAGTGGCAGAGATCGAAGCCCGCGCCGGGAAGGTGATCGTCGCCGGCCAGACCGGCGTCGACGGCTCGCTCCTTGCCCGGAGGCTGAGCGAGCTGGGCTACTGCATGGTCTACTCCGCCGCCGGCCCGCGCGTGCTGGATCTGCTCGTCGAGGGGCTGGTCCTAGACCGTCTGTATCTGACCCAGGTCAGCAAGATCCTCGGCGGCCGTCCGGACTCCTCGATCCTCGAAGGTCCTCTGCTTACCCCTCCGGCAATCTTTCAGCCTTACCACGTCTACCTCGATCCACTCGGGCCCAGCGGCTCCAGCCAGCTCTTCATGTCATATGATCGGATATAGTTTTTTCTTCCTCCCCCAAAATAAAAAGCATTTTGGGGGAGGACTGAGGAGAGGGTTGCCCTGCGTCCCATCATACAGTCAGCCGCATAGCGAAAGCTTCCATCTTGCGTTCCAGCTTGCTGGTCCACGGCTGTAGCCCATGCCCCCTCGCAGATCCTTGCTTGTGCTCTTGTAGGTCGGTCGTCCCGAACGACCCTGTAGCGCATGCGTCCTCGGTTGCGCTCTTCTAGGCCGGCCGAGAACAAGCCGGAAGGCATGTTCTACGAAATTTATTGGCTGGACCAGGCCGGGCGACATGACTTGAAACTTAACATCTTCACGCCCAAAAAGGCTATACTTATTGAATGATCGCTGTCCCTTGGTCCCTCTCCTTCCCCGCGATCTCCGTGGTAAATTTTTCTCTTTACCGGTACAGGAGGACCCATGTCTGATTCCTTCTTCTCACGAGGCTTCCTCGGCAAGCGCCGCGAGCCCCAAACCGCCGGGCGTTTACCCCCCGGCCAGTATCTCACCGCCGGCTTTCCGGTTCTCTCCGCCGGGGCCACACCATTCACTCACCTCGACGCCTGGACCTTCAGCCTCAACGGCCTTGTCAAAAAGCCACTCCAATGGACCTGGGAGGAGTTCAAGCAGCTTCCCAGCCAGGAATACCGGGTCGACATCCACTGCGTGACCAAATGGTCCAAGCTGGACACCCAATGGCGGGGAGTGAGCGTCGATACCCTGATCGAAGCTACCGGGTTGGAACCCGATGCCCGCTTTGCCGTCGCTTTCTGCGACGGCGGCTATACCACCAATCTGCCCCTCGAGGACATCCGCGGGGGAAAAGCCTTCATCGGCTACGAATACGATGGCGAGCCGCTGGCCCCCGAGCACGGCGGCCCGGCGCGCCTGGTCGTTCCCCACCTGTATTTCTGGAAAAGCGCCAAGTGGGTGCGCGGGTTGACTTTCCTCGACCACGATGAGCCCGGTTTTTGGGAAGCTCTCGGCTACCACAACCGCGGCGATCCCTGGAAAGAAGAACGCTACCAGGGGGACTGATTGTTAAAAGCCACTATCCGCAAACCCCTCGTCTGGCAGTTGGCCGCGGTCCGCCAGGTCATTGTGGAGACGCCCGAGGTCAAGACCTTCACCCTGGCGCTCCCCGAATGGACGCCGCACCGCGCCGGCCAACACTATGATATCCGCCTGGCCGCCCCCGACGGCTACCAGGCCCAGCGCAGCTATTCCATCGCCTCCGAACCGGAGCGCCAGGGCGAGATCGACCTGACCGTCGAACGCCTCGCTGACGGCGAGGTGTCCGCGTACCTGCACGACGTCGTCGCCGTGGGCGATCAGCTCGAGGTCCGCGGCCCGATCGGCGGGTATTTCGTCTGGGAAGCCTCTGAAAACATCCCCCTCCTGCTGGTCGGCGGCGGGTCCGGCGTCGTCCCCCTGATGTCTATGATCCGCCACCGCGCCGCGGCCGGGGCAACCAATCCCACCCGCCTGATCTATAGCTCGCGCACATTCGACCGCATCATCTACTATTCGGAGCTGGAACGGCTGCGCGCTTCCCAACCCGGGCTGGAGGTGTTCTATACCCTCACCCGCTCCCAGCCTCCGGGCTGGACCGGGTTCAGCCGCCGAATTGACCTTCCCCTGCTCGCGGAGGTGGCTCTCCCCCTGGGCAGCTCGCTGCGCGCGTACATCTGTGGGCCGACCCCGTTCGTCGAGACCGCTGCCAACAGCCTGGTGAAGCTGGGTGTCCCCCCGCCCCAGGTCCGTACCGAGCGGTTTGGACCTACCGGCGGCGTTCCCTGACCTTTTCAAATCGATCGGAGGAATGATGGAAACCCAACCGACCGACCCTGTACTGGCCATGATGCTGGATGGTAACGCACTGGCCGGGACCTTGCAGGAAATTTTTTCGGTGGAAATGACCACGGCGGATATCCAATGCGCCGCCTGCGGCCGCCGGGGAGAGATGGGCAGCCTGTGGGCCTTCACCCAGGCTCCAGGGGTGGTGCTGCGCTGCCCCACCTGCCATAACATCCTGCTGCGCATTGTGGTTGCCCCGGACCGTTACTATATCGAAGCGCGCGGCGCAGCCCACTTCTGCATCCCCAGGTGATCCAGATGCGCGTCCATCTCGGCGGCCACCTCGCGTATTATCATCCTGACCGGCAGCACTGGCTTGAATTTCACCTGTCTGGCCTCACACCGCTGCGCCAGGCTGCCGCCTTGATCGGCGTGCCGCCGGAGGAAATTTTCCTTGTAGTCATCAATGACGAAGTGATCGACCCGGACCAGGCTATGGTCAGTGATCAGGACACCCTCCAACTCTATCCTCCCATCGACGGCGGCTGAAGGAACTTTTTTGGACCGGTGAACGTAGTACACGGAAACGAGAGAATTTACACCTAGACCAAGGAGGCGCCTATGTCGAGCTCCGCTCCCGCCCTTCAGATTCCCCAGGAAAATCTGTCCGCCACAAGCTCACGAACGCCCTGGCTGATGTTCTTCAGCCGGATCACATTGTTTCTGGTCTTCCAGGTCTTGTTTACCCTGGGATTCTACCTGGTTGGATCTCGCAATGCCTGGGAGGCCGGCGCAGCCATCTGGCCGCTAGGCGTTTTCATCGTAAACCTGATTATTACGGCAATTCTCGTTCGCCTGTATAAAGCTGAGGGAAAGAATTATTGGGATATTTACCGCATCCGCAGTGTGGATATCAAAAAGGATCTGCTTGTCCTGCTCGGTTTTCTATTTATTGCCGGTCCAGCGGGTTTTTTCCCCAACATCCTCCTCAGCACCTGGCTGTTTGGCGACCCCCAGATTTCGCTGAATTTGATCATGCGCCCGCTGCCGCTGTGGTTTGTAATCGCCTTTTGCGTTGTATTGTTTCCGCTCACCCAGGGGCTGGCAGAGCTGCCGACCTATTTCTGCTATTCTATGCCGAGGATTCAGGCCCAGGGCTTCCCCCGCTGGATGGGAGTGGCGCTCGCGGCCCTCATGCTGAGCCTGCAGCATCTCACCGTGCCGTTCCTCCTTGACATCCGCTTCATCCTCTGGCGCGCTTTTATGTACCTGCTCTTTGCCCTGGTTGTTGGGATTATGTTGAACTGGCGCCCGCGCCTGCTGCCGTACATGGCCATCGTCCACATCCTGATGGATGTCTCGTTCGGTGCAATGTTCCTCGGCGTGGCATACTGATCAATTCCGTTGGCACTGAGAAAAGCTAGCTCAGCATGGATAAGGAAATGGCGGCCTAATCGGTCGCCATTTCCTTTTTGATTGAACCAGCCTGCTGGAACTACACCAGCTTACTCAACGTCTCGAAGCTGCGGATGGCATCCGGGACGTTGCCGCATTCCACGCTCATCACGATATCCCGCGGGCAGGTCCTGAGGATTTCCACGATCCGTCTCCAATCGATCACGCCATCGCCACAGGCGCAGCCGACCGCAGTCCCGGTGACCTTGCCGCGCTCGTCGGAGCTCTGCTGGATGCTGATATCCTTGGCGTGCAGGTGGACCAGGCGGTCCTTGACGTGCTCGAGCCACTCGTAGGTATCGCCGGTGCCGGCCAGGTAAGAATTGCCTGTGTCATAGTTGATCCCGATCACCGGCGAATCGACCAGATCGTAAATCCTATCCAACCCCTCGGGGGATTTGCTGTACTGCTGGTGGGGTTCCAGGCCGATCAGCACGCCGTGGCGCCGGGCTACCATAGATGCTTCGGTGAGCGTGTATTTCATTAGAACGAAGTCCATCTCTTCGCTCGTCCAGCGCGGTTTGGGTCCTTCGTCTGTATTGACCACCGGAGCGCCCGCGTCGGCAGCCCAGCGAATGGCCTGCTTGAGGTATTCCACACCGATCTCGGGCTTACACAAAGGTGTATGGCTGGATAAGCCTGACATTTTGATATTGTGCTTCTCGCAGACCTCTCGAGCCCAGAGAGGGTCGTCGTACATCGAGACGCTGTGGAAATACCCTGCCTCGCTGAGCAACTCGCGGCCCCAGTGGACCATTGGCTCGACGTACTGGTAGCCGATCTCCGCCGCCCTGGCTACCCCCCACTCAAAGGGCTTATCGTGCTGGCGGACAAATTCCATGTTGACACCCAGGTAAATTTTTCCCATGGATACTCCAATCAGGTTGCGTGAATCCGGTTGGTAAATAGCTACTTCCTGGCAGCCAGCCGCCGGTTTGCGTCTGCCACCAGACCGCGGACGAACCCCAGGCTCTTTTCGATCATGGGTCCACCCTGGCCTTCGCATTCCAGGCTGACTACACCGTCGTAACCGATATCGACGAGGATGTCGAAGCATTTGCGAATGTTATTCACGTTGACGCCGTCGCCGATCGCGCACTGGCTGACTGCGATCCCGGTCAGCTCGCCGCGCAGCGAGGCGGCCAGTGACTCGCTCACGTCCTTCACGTGCACGTGGCTGACCTTATCCTTGAAACGGCTCAAAAAAGCCGCCGGGTCCTGACCGGCGATAAAGGTATTACCGGTATCCATGTTCATGCGCAGGGATGGGCTGTCGACAAAGGCGAGCATCTTCTCCATGAATTCTGGCTTGGTGGTGTAATACCCGTGCGGCTCGATATCGATAATCATCTTGTATTTTTCGGCGACATCGATGATCTGCTCGTAGCTGAACTTCATGTGATCCAGGGCCTGTTCGTCCGTCATCCCGGGCGGGGCGAAGCGGTCGTCGGTGGTGTCGATGTGGTCGCAGCCGGCCAGGGTTGCCCAGCGGATGGTGTGGAGCACGTAGGCTACGCCCAACGACGAGCCTTCTGGAAGGGACATGGGGAAAGCGGCGTCGATCTGCGAAAAGCGGACGCCGTACTTTTCCATCTTCGCGCAGACTTTCAACGGATCTTCCCAAAGGGCGATGTGCGGCTGGTAACCCAGGCCATGGATCCAGCTCACGCCGTCGATCGCGCCGCATTCAATCCATTTGACTTCATTTTTCTGAGCCCACTGCAGGCACTGTTCGAAATTCCAGTAGCTGCTGTTGAAGGCATCTGTATGGAAACCAATCTCGATCATAGTCAGCCAACTCCTTTTGGGTAGAACGCGATTTTGGGAAGTACATTTGTGAAGTGAGCCCGCCCATATTGCAGAGCGGGCTCAACTTCAGAGCATGGTTTCGCGAATGACTATTTGGGGACGTCTACGTACTTGTTGACATCGACGTTCTTCCAGGCCGCCGGATAGTTCTTCATATCCTCGCAGCCGCAAAGAGCGTAGTGCAGCGGGGGCATATCCGGATTGTAATATTTGTCCAAGTTGGCCTGGGTCACGTCTGGTTGGGGCAGAACCCAGTTGTGCTGGACGGTCTTGCTCTGCAGGAACATGACCGACGCCAGGACAGCTGTGCGCCACTGGAAGGTCGGGAAGGTGGGGGCAATCGCGGTCAGTTTATTGTCTTTCCAGTACTTCAGGTAGTCGTTTTGATCCTCGCCAACCATAACCTTGGGGTAGGGGGCTCCAGCATCTTTGAAGGCCTCGAGAATGGAAACAGCCGTACCGCCGGCATCCATCCAGACCGCGTCAATGTGGCCGAAGCGGTCGATGTAGTCGCTCACCACAGTGCTGGCCTTGAAGCTATCATAGCCGACGAATTCTACGCCAACGATATTCAGGTTTGGATGCTGTTCGAAGATCTTACGAGCAGCCCCCCAACGCTGTTCGAGCACGTCTACGCCGGGTAAGATACGGAAGGCGAGCACGTTTCCGCCCTGGGGCAGGTTATCGACCACGAACTGGGCGCCGGAGATACCGAAGGCGTAACCACCAATCGGCCGTTCGGAGACGACCGGGCAGGTGGAGAGGACATAGCGATCGAAGTTGACCACGGGCATAACCGCGCAGGCCTTTTCAACAATGGGGGTCAGGGCGTCGCTGGTGTTGGCGGCAACGATCAGGATATCGCACTTTCCAGGGGTGTTGATCAGGTCCTGGATATCGGCGATCTGCTTGTCATCCTTACCCTGAGCATCCAGGTGATAGAAGTTCTTCACCAGACCCTGCGCTCGGAGCTCATCAACCTGTTCGCGCATATCCACGTAGCCGACTACACGCCAGGGGTTGTTCACGCCTGCATTAGAGAAGCAGATATTGTAGGGCGGCTGTTTCTTCGCGAACTCAGCATACTGCGGATACTTGGAGATGTCCGTGGGATCGTCGACCAGGTATTGCAGGTAGATCGGATCGTTGGGATTCTTGGGAGACGCCTTCATTAAATCCAGAGATTTCGCGAAGTCGGCGTCATTGAAGAACTGCGCTGCGACTTTGGCGGCGTCCAGAGCGAGGCCTGGATTTTTGGCCCCGGATGGAGCGGCTGGGGCTTTGGTGGGCTCGGGGGCCGCTGGCTGTGCGGGAGCCTGGGTAGCTGCAGGTGCTGCAGGAGTAGGGGTCGCTGCGGGGGCGCAAGCCGCAAGCAGCATCGTGACGAGCATCAACAGGGATAGAACGTACAACGGACTCTTTTTCATTTGTGAAACTCCTCCTGTATAGGATCCTGAAGTTTTAGTTGCAGACGTCTTTTCCAAAATCTGATTATTATCTTTCGCTGCGACACCTCCTCTTGGTTAATTCTCGCCGAAGGGTCTGGTTTTTTGACCCAGAGAGGAAGATGGGTGAGGTACTACGCTTTCTTCCGCGAGCTGAGCGAGACATACGCCACTGCTCCGATGATGATCAAGCCCTGGATCACATCCTTGTAAGGCTTGGGCAATCCCAGCAGGTTAAGCAGGTTGAATATCGCCTCCATCGTGAAGGCGCCAAAAATCACATTCGGCACGGATCCCTTTCCGCCGGTGAGCAGTGTTCCACCCACCACGCAGGCGGCAATCGTTTGCATTTCGAGGCCCTGGCCAATCGTGACGTTGACGCCTCCATACCCGCCAATCATCACCCCACCAATCACTGCCAGCACCGAGGAAATGAGGAATACCATGGTTCGCACGAGCCTGACGTTGACGCCAGAAAGCTGGCTGGCGCGAACATTATCGCCGATGGCCAGAATCTGTTTTCCAAAATTGCTCCGGTGGAAGATTAAGTACGCCACGACCGCAATCACGAGTAGAATGAGCAGCGCATATGGGACGCGGCCTAACAGAGGGATGTTTTCAAGGTAATCCCGGCCGAAAGAACGCCAGTTATCCGTCAGGTAACCCTGGGGGGCTCCCCCGACCCAATACAGCGCTCCTCCGCGAACCAGCAGCATCATCCCCAGCGTCGCGATAAACGATGGCACTTTCAAAAAGCTGACCACCAGGCCGTTCGTCAGGCCAATCAATACTCCTAAACCCAGCATAATCCCGATCGTGGGAAGTGCATTGGCTGGATCGTTGTGCAGTAGAAGCGAACTCACAATCACCACCATGGTGACGATCGAGCCAATCGAGAGGTCAAAGCCACCGGTCGCCAGGACCATCATTTCGCCAATCGCCAGGATCGCCAGCGGAGAAACCCGGCGGAGAAAGGTCATGATCCCATTTGCCGTCTGGTAATTATGGTTTAGTATCCCCACGGCGATAAAGATCACCAAAAACACTGGATACACGGGAGGAATCCTGCGGATCCAATCCCAAATCGAGCGGATAACTTTTAGAGAATCAGTTTGGGTAACAGTTGATGTTGTCATTCGATCCACTCCTTAAGCGGCTTCCTTCTTCGCCCGAAACGTGTAGCTGGCAACTGCCAAAACGATAATCACGCCGCGAAGGACTGTTTTCAGGTACGGGTTCACACCCAGTTGGTTAAAAGTTGTATCCAGCACGCCAAAGATCAGGACACCGGCGAGCGTGCCCCAAACTCCACCCTTTCCGCCGGCCATCGCCGTGCCGCCCACGACTGAGGTTGCGATCGATTCCAGGTCGTAAATTCCATCAGGGCCTACCCATGGAGCCCCGGAGCGAAGCCGGCTCACCATAAACAAACCGGTGATCACTGCCGTTAAGCTGCAGATCACGTGAGCACCAATGAGGATCCGGTCGGTCCGCAGGCCTGAGAGGCGCGCCGCCTCCCGGTTCCCACCCACGCCATATAAGTGGGCGCCGAATTTTGTCCTCGTTAGCAACAGCCAGCCAGCGACGACGAAAATCAGAAGAACGATAATCGAGACGGGAATGGATCCAATCGTGCCGTAGCCAAAATACTCAAAGCTTTGCGGCACGCTCCCGGTATAGTTGGAGAAAGTAGCATTGATCAGCCCGCTCAAGATCAGGCTCATTCCCAGAGTGGCGATAAAAGAATTGACCCGCAGCTTGGTGATGACCAGTCCATTGACCAACCCAACTACGACCCCAATGCCGAGAACCGCCAGAATTGCTTTAGGAACATTATTGGCATCCCCCTGCATGATGTAAGAACACATCACCGCCGTTACGCTGATGAGATATGCTACCGAAAGATCGATCGAAGCACCAATGATGACCAGCGTCTGCCCGACCGCCACGATTCCCAGTGCGACCGAGCGGACGACGATATTCATCGTAATTGCTGGATTGGTGAACATCTGACCATCTGAAAAGAGCAGGTCCAGGGTTCCTCCCAGGATAAAGATCACAACCAGAAAAATATACACCGGGGGTATCCGGATCGCGCTTAATATTTGTTTCACTTGATTTCTGGGAACACTTGTGGTCGCCATTTTATTCCTTTCGTCCCGTTAACGATTGTTCATCGACCTGTTCGGGATGACCGGTTGCTACCATCATAATTTCTTGCTCACCGGACTTCGCCGGGAGCTCTCCAGCAATTTTTCCATCCCACATCACCAGGATTCGGTCGCTCATCCCGATAATCTCCGGCAGCTCCGATGAGATCATCAGGACGGCAGTCCCCTTATTGGTCAGATCGCGAATCATGTCGTGAATGCTCGCCTTGGATTCCACATCGATGCCTCGAGTAGGTTCATCAAAAATAAACACATCGGCATCTGAAGCGAGCCACTTCGCCAGAACCACCTTCTGCTGGTTGCCCCCACTCAGGAACTGCGCTTCGCGATCGTAGGAGTCCGTTCGCACGTCTACCTGCTTACCCAACGTAGAGACCAGCTTGCGCTCCTTACCGATCCCATCCTTATAGGTCATTCCAAAAATCGGCTGGATGGAGCGGACTGTCAGGAGGATGTTATCCCGGATAGGCTGTTGAGGCACGATCCCTTCAGCCTTGCGGTCTTCGGTGACAAAGCCCATCCCGTTCCTAATCGCCGTCGTTGGGGTCTTGATGTCGATGGGTTTCCCGTGTAGCTCGATCGTACCGGTTTTAAACGGGACCACGCCAAAAATTGCCTGCGCCAGCTCGGTCCGCCCGGATCCTTGCAGCCCGGCAATTCCCAGCACCTCACCTTTGTGCAGCTCGAAGCTGATCCCTTTCAGAAAATCGTTAGATCCATCCTTGACCCTGAGCACCACCTCCCCAAAATCTTCGGGTTTTCCCAGCGGAGGGAAGTAATGATCCAACGCATGGCCCACCATCATGGCCACGATGTCACCCGGCTGAACATCTTTCGTCTTTACCGTCCCGACCAGGCTGCCATCCTTCAGAACCGTGATGGTTTCGGCGATATCGAATACCTCTTTCAGGCGGTGGGAGATGAAGATAATCGCCATCCCACGCCCCTTGAGACGGTTGACCAGGTCGGAGAGCATCTGGACTTCCGTAACGGTCAATGCGGCGGTGGGCTCGTCCATGATCAGCACCTTGGCGTCCAGCGAGATCGCCTTGGCGATCTCGACCATCTGCTGTTCGGCGACCGAAAGAGAACTAACCGGCGCAGATGGCGAAAACATTTTTTCGGCCCCGACTTCCTTGAGCACATCCTCCGCCATTTTATTCAACCGCCGGAAGTCTATCAGCCCCAGACGGGACGGCTCGCGGCCCAGAAAGATATTCTGGGCAACGGTCCGCTCCGGCAGGAGGTTGAACTCCTGGTAAACGATACTGAGACCCTTCGCCTGGGCTTCGACCGGGTGGTCAAAGGCAACTTTTTCGCCTTGTAGCAGGATCTCGCCGCTGTCGGGTTTATAGGCTCCTACCAGTATCTTCATCAAGGTCGTTTTCCCTGCCCCGTTTTCCCCGACGACTGCGTGGACCTCCCCCGGCAGAAATTTCATGGAAACGTCATTTAATGCCAGAACACCCGGGAAACGCTTGATGATATTGCGTACCTCCAGAACCGGCTGCTTATCGGCGGTTTTCCCATTTTTCCCCTGGATATATTCATCTACCATCGGGCGCTCCTCAAACAACTTCTTTCTGGCTTATTCAGCCAAAAGAGATCTCAAAAACTTCAAACCCTGCCCTGCGACCGCGTCCTGGCTGGGGGCGATCTCTCGCCAGATGCATACGGCTCTGGCGATCTCTTTGACATCAGGAGTGAAAGATTCGATCACGACCGGTCCGGGATATCCCACCTCATGCAGGGCGCTGGCGATTTCTTTCCAGTGAACCTGGCCTGTTCCGGCTACCCCGCGATCGTTTTCACAGGCGTGAAAGTGATAAATTTTCGATCCGGCCGCGCGGATGGCTTCCGGACTGGATTTTTCTTCCAGGTGCATGTGAAACGTATCCAGGTGCAGGCCGACGTTCTCCCGGTTTACATCCTGCAGGTATGTTAATCCCTGGGAAACCGTGTTGATCATGTCCGTCTCGAAGCGGTTGAGCGGCTCCAGGGCCAGCCGGATCCCTTTGGGGGCAGCGTAATCTGCCATTTCGCGGATCCCGGCTGCGGATAGATCCCATTCCACCTGGCGGGCGGCGGGGTCTTCCAGGTGGGATTTCCCCACATAGGAGTACATCGGCCCGGCAACCGTCGGCGAGCCCAATTCCTCGGCGGCGTCGATCAACCAGCGGATGTATCGTTTGGCGTTCTCACGAACCCTGAGATCGTCGCTGCAGATATTTCGCTCGGGCCCAAACGCCCCACAAACGATCGTCTCCAGTTGATAGCGGACTAAAACCTCCTTGACCACTCTCAAATCGATCTCCTCGGTGCCCTCGATGGCCAGCTCGAGGAGGTCAAATCCGAATTGCCTGGCCTTGCACGCCAGCTCTTCTACATTTCGGGAAGTGAATGGGGAAACCCATACAAAAGTATTGACGCCGAACTTCATGAAAAAATCCTTTCGAAAGGTGAACGCGACTCTCTCATGCGTTCACCAAAAATACGTTTTCGATAGCCAGCATCATGGCTCCGACCACACCCGCGTCCGCGCCGATAGCGGAAAAAACGATTTGCAGATCGCGCGTGGCCAGCGGCAAAGAACGGCTCAAAACCGCCTGGCGGATCGAGGAAAGCAGCAGGTTCCCGAGGTTGCTGACCCCACCCGCGATGACGATCATCCCGGGGTTATAAAAGTTCACCAGGCCGGCGAGCACATCGCCGATCATCTGCCCGCTACTGCGGATGATCTCGATTGAGGCCGCATCCCCCTCACCCGCCGCCAGTCCCACGTCCTCGGCTCGCAGCCTGCCGCCGTTGGTGTCATAATGTTTCTTCAGAATGGGGCTGCTGCCATCCAGGGCTGCTTTCACTCCGCGCTCGGCGATCGCCGGACCCGCCGCCATCGCTTCCAGGCATCCGCTGTTCCCGCAGGGACAAAGGGGGCCGTCCTTCTTCACCGAAATATGGCCGATGTCGCCCGCGCAGCCGTTATTCCCGCGGTAAATCTCACCGCTGCAGATGATCCCCGCGCCAATGCCGGTGCCGATTTTCACAAAAATAAAATTCTGGAGTTCTTTTCCCAGCCCGCGGTACTTTTCGCCGAGGGCCATCACGTTGACGTCGTTATCCACGACGGCCCTGGCTATCGGATAGCGATCCTGGACGGTCTGGACGATGGGGAAGCTGTCCCAGCCGGGCATGATCGGGGGTGAAAATACCGTGCCCAACATAAAATCGACCGGTCCCGGGACCCCGATCCCGATTCCAAACAGGTGATCCGTCTTCCAGCCGATCCCGCCGATCATCTGGTCCAGGAGGACGCACACCCGGTCGAGGACTGCCACCGGGCCCTCCCGAATGCTGGCCGGCTCTCCGTAGCGCGCGCAGATCTTCCCCGATAAGTCCGCCAGGACGATATCGATGCTGGTTGCGCCAATATCAACCCCCGCTACCAGGCCAAGATCGCCGTTCACGCTAAATTTAACCGACCGCCGGCCGCCTGTGTAACCGCCAGCACCGGCAGGCTTGATAAATTTTCTATTTACCAGGCCTGCAATACAACTGCTGATCTTGGACCGTGAGTAAATGGTGTTTGATACCAGATCCGCTTTGGTGATTTCACCCGCCCTGCGAATCTTGCCAATCAGCTCGATCTCCAGCGGCGTCACTCTGAGATGCGGCACCACCTGCATCCTTTTTTCGATCAGGGATGCAGGCCCAGAATCGTGCCGACCCACCAGATTTCGTTCCATCAGATAGGAGTTGCGCATATCGATGTGCTCAGGTCCTCAAGATCTGAAACAGGCGGTTCCGTTCAACAGTATTTGCGGCTGCAAACCTATTGAATTTATCATCACCAGATGACACAATTTTCGAAGAAAGGATCCATAAAATTGTAGCAACTTATCATAAAAAGTCAATATGTTTTGCGCAACAATTACATACTTATAACTTTTTATAACAAAAGATGCCGTCTCAATGGATGGTCAGGCAGTCCAGGCCAAACACCTGGGCCACATATTCCAGATCGGGCAGGTTTTTACCAGTTGTCAGGATATAGTGGTGGGAAGCAAGCTCTTTCATCAACCGTGGGCCGTTCGGCACGCGCACCACCGCGCCGTTGCGGCAGTCCGAATTTTCGAACTGCGCGTAAAACTCCAACTTCCCTTCAACGACCGAGAGCGTGTCAAAGGGGGGCATCAGCTTCACCAGGGTGATATCGCCTTCGCGCAGGCGTGCATCCAGAGCGTGTGCGTTCTCGTCCACGATGGCCAGCACCTTTTCGTTGACCTTCCAGTCCGTGGCGAATGACTGGGGGACCACGCCCAGGTAGCCACAGTGGGCCATCAAAATGTGGTTTTCCGGTTCGGACTCGACCCGGGGGAAATAGGGGATCTTCTCGTGCTTGAGCGCCGCCATTCCCATCAGGAAGGGGTACAGGTTGGTCATTATAAACGGCACGCCCAGCGTTTTGTGGATCAACATCTCGGTCATCATCGAGACTAGGTCGGCCTCGCAGCCCCACACGATCCGCTGGTCCTCGAAGAGGATATTCCAGGCCAGGCAAGGGGTCGTATCCGAAAAGCTGGACTCGTTCAGGCAGTTGATCCCTGCCGCCGCGATGCTGGGATCCTCGTCCAGGTCGTGTTTGATCGCCAGGTACATCTTTAGCGCGCTGAGAATGGCGCGGTGAGAGAGATTGATCACCGGGATGCGCTCTTTCCGGCTCTCCCAAACTGCCTCAACTTCCTCGTCGGGGATCTGTTTGGCCCGGGCGCCGAGCTTTTTGAAGCTCTTTTTAACCACTTTGATCCCAAAACGACTTTCCAGCCGCTCCACGCACTCTTTTTCCCACCAATAGAAGCGCTTGAAGATATCCGCCTGGAATCCTTCCCCGGGATTATCCTGGTAGACCAGGAATTTCATGGATTTGAGTTCCTGCTTGAGAGCAATGGCCCTGATGATTTTCCGCGCCTGCTCCAGACTGTTGGGGGACAGGACGCGCACACCTTCGGAGTCCAGGTAATTGTTGATTTCCCAGTCCCACATGGAAACAGTGCCAAACTCGGAAGTAATCACCAAAATCGGCACGCTGATGGCTTTGAATTCTTCCAACTGCCGGTAAGCATCCCCCAGCATCTGCGGGAAAACAACCGCGTTTGCTTTCTTCGGAAGCTTCTTGCCCAGCTCGACCGGCTCCAGGAACTCTGCATCCTCCTGGAAAAGCTCCGCGATATGGCCAAGCTGTTTGACAAAATCGGGATCTTGCGGGTCTCGAAAATACAGCGGCACAAGCCGAATCTTCATCACGGTTTGCTCTCCAATCCATCTCCAGTCGGGCTGGTGCGGATTTCCATCGTTGCCTGGCTAAATATTTGGGATGAGGCCTCTTGCGCAAGATAGCCTCATCCCCTTTTTGCGATCAAATCGTGCCGCGTGCTGCCGGCTCACCATGAAGGTAGCGATCATTGGATTTCGCTTACGGCAACCTTGCGACCGGTCGAGGCGGACAGCAGGCCTGCTTCCAGGACCTGCATGATCTTCATGCCGTCCAAGAAGTTGGGCTTGATCGGCGTGCCATTCGCCATAGCTTTGAGAAAATCAGCCACGGCATGGGTGAATTCGTGTTCGTAGCCGATGATATGGCCCGGCGGCCACCATGCCCCCACATAGGGATGGGTAGAGTTGGTCACCAGGATGGTGCGGAACCCTTGCTCGTCGGATGGGTCCTCCAGATCGAGATACATCAGCTCGTTCATCCGCTCGAGGTCGAATGCCAGGCTCCCTTTGCTTCCGTAGATTTCGAAGTAGTTGTAGTTTTTGCGTCCACTGGCAAAGCGGCTGGCCTCGAAGGAGCCGATGGCGCCGTTCTCAAATTCGGCCACCATGAACGAGGCGTCTTCGACGGTCTGCTCGGCCATTTCCGCGCCACCGGATCCGGACTTGAACGTCCCCGCGCCCGTGCCGGGTAGCGGCCGCTTTGCGTAAAACTGCTTCATGATCGCTGAGACAGCGGCCAGTTCGCCAACCAGGTAACGGGCCAGGTCCACGCTGTGGGAATTGAGGTCGTAGTGCGGGCCGGCGCCGGCCATTTCTTTGCGCAGGTGCCAGGTGAGCGGGAAGTTCGGATCGGTGATCCAATCTTGCAGATACGCTCCTCGCCAGTGGAAGATCTGCCCGATTTTCCCTTCGTCGATCATCTGTTTGGCCAAGGTTACCGCCGGGGTGCGCCGGTAGTTATGGTTGAGGTAGTGCAGCACCCCAGCCTTTTCGACTGCCTCGTACATTTCCTTCGCCTGGGTATAGCTCAGGGCGATCGGCTTCTCGCAAAAGATTTGCTTGCCGTTTTGAGCCGCCGCGATGGCGATATCCCTGTGGAGGTAAGTCGGCGTCGAAATGTCGACGATGTCCACGTCCGGCCGTTTGACCACCTCCCGCCAGTCGGTCGATACCTCTTCCCAGCCCCAGTTGCGGGCAAAATCTGCTGTGCCTTTTTCGTTCTTCCCGCAGGCCACTTTCAATACTGGTGTCAGCTCCAGGTCAAAGAACCGGGGCGCGGAGCTCCATGCGTTGCTGTGAGCCTTCCCCATAAACTTGGTGCCGATGATCGCCACGTTTACGGTTTTCAAAGGATTCTCTCCTTTCATTAACTGCGCGATAACGGGTTTCGCTTAGTTCAAAGATGCGGCGATCTTTTTCAGTTCCTTGATGCTGATCGAGACCGCCTCATCCTCGTAGTCGGTCCATTCAGTGTGCGGGTGGTCGATTTCCACCGCCAGGAAGCCCTGGAAATTTGCCCTCTTGAGCAGCTCGGCCAGCTTCTGGTTGTTGATCAGGCCTTTCCCCACCGGGACGCCCGCGAAGAAGTACCAGTCGGTCGGCGAGGCGTTCTTATCCGGCATCAGGTCCTTGACGTGCGTGGCGAACACGTAGGGAGCCAGTCTTTCCATCCCACGCACCGGATCGTCCAGCAGGCGGAGGAAGTTGCCCGTGTCGAAGTTCAGGCCAAAGTTGGGAGAGTTGACCCCTTCGAGCAGTTGCAAGATCTCGTCTGCGGTGAAGTCGATGTGATTTTCGACCGCCATCTTCACCCCGTGATCCTCGGCAAACTTGATCGCCTGTTTGAACATCCTGGTCAGGGCTTCGATCTGCGGCCCGTGGGGTTCGCGCCGGAACATCAGGCTGCTGCCTACCACGCGCATTACGTCTGCACCGATTGCCTTCGCCCGCGGGATGCTGGCGACCATCTCGTTGTATGCTTCCCAGTTCTGCCCGCGTTCCAGGCCGTCCGGGTGACCCCAGGCGTAAACGCGGTCAAAACCGTACTCATCTAACTGCGCCTTGAGATCCTTGAAAAAGCCATCATCGTAGGATGGAAAGAAACACGATTCCAGGGAAACCCCGTCCACGTCCAGCTCTTTGGCGCGGCGCAGGAAATCCTGCATCGTCATTTTCCTGGCGGGTGGCCTCTGGTCTGGATAGACTTCCCCAAAAAATCGGTGGTAGCAATAACTGTCGATCCCAACTTTCATTGTTTCCTCCTGTTGCCAAATTACGGTGGGTTTTTATTCAGGCTGGGCTAAGACGATCTTTTGAATGTACTTCTGTGGAGAATCCATCACATGTCATTACAGGATGACATTATTATAACAAGGTGTCCTTTAAATTTCAATATCAATCCCTCGGGGTGTCTGTCCCAAAAATGGTAGGCGAATTTAGCAAAATCGCCCAGGCAGTTTTCCTCCAGGAAACAGGATGGTGAGCTAAGCCACACCCACCCCGGCCACCATCAAACCGCTGGTCATTCCGGACCAGGTTTTGTACCCCCGCACCGTGCGGGCGCGCATCTTCATCCTCCCAATCACCTGTTCGGTGGGGTTGTTGGTCCACGGCACCTCTGGTTGCCAATCAAACACCCGAAAATGAGCCCAATTGTTGGCCAGGCGCACGATCAGCAGACGCAATTGATCCAGGGGAGTGGCTTCATTCCCGGAACGACCACTCTGACTGGGTGGCAGCTGGCGCAGCAGCCCCACCAGGCGCTTGTCTCCCTCCAACGGCAGATCGCGCAGCAGCTGACGCACTTCCTCGGCC
>Ga0335070_10001957_pt1 | contig 23920 bp, 19 predicted proteins | sample Lox_Sample_13_FD_206722 | JGI IMG/M metagenome (GOLD analysis project Ga0335070, IMG submission 206722) | Soil microbial communities from Loxahatchee National Wildlife Refuge, Florida, United States - Lox_Sample_1.3 | ecosystem: Environmental > Terrestrial > Soil > Wetlands | place: USA...
CGGGCTGGACGTGGACAAGTTCGCGCCGCGGCTGTCGTTTTTCTTCAACACGCATAGCAATTTTCTCGAGGAAGTGGCCAAGTTCCGCGCGGCGCGGCGGATGTGGGCGCGCATCATGCGCGAGCACTTCAAGGCCAGGAACCCAAAGTCGTGGATGCTGCGCTTCCATACCCAGACCGCGGGCTCGACCCTGACCGCGCAGCAGCCGGAGAACAACATTGTGCGCACCGCCATCCAGGCGCTGGCGGCGGTGCTGGGCGGCACGCAGTCGCTGCACACCAACTCCTACGACGAGGCCCTGGCCCTGCCCACCGAGCAGGCGGCGCGGATTGCGCTGCGCACCCAGCAGATCATTGCGTTTGAATCGGGCGCGCCGCAGACCATTGACCCGCTGGCCGGGTCGTATTACATCGAGTCGCTGACCAACGAGATCGAGCGGGGAGCGACGGCGTATCTGGAGAAGATTGATGCGCTGGGCGGGATGCTAAAAGCCATTGAGCGCGGCTATGTGCAGCAGGAGATCCAGAACTCCGCCTACGAGTATCAGCAGCAGGTGGACCGCCTGGAGGCGGTGGTGGTGGGGGTGAACCGCTTCGAGGTGGAGGAAGAGAAGCCGATTCCGATTCAGCGCATCGATCCCGCTCTGGATCCGAAGCAGGTGGAGCGGCTCAAGGCGCTGCGGGCGCGGCGCGACGCTGGGCCGTGGAAAAAGGCGCTGCGCCAGGTGGAGGAGGCGGCGGGGGCGGGCTCCAACCTGATGCCGCACATCCTGCGGGCGGTGGAGGCCTATGCGACGGTGGGGGAGATTTCCGATACGCTTCGGAGAGTTTTTGGGGAGTACAAGGAAACGGTCACGATCTGATTGCCCGGCTCGTCTCTAAAGGCGGTGAAGATGTGATCCTTCGCGGGGTGTATTGGGGTTTTGACTGTAAACGCCGGGTTAAGACAGTTGCGCCAAAACTAAGGATATCAGTTGTCGTCTTCCCAGACGTCGGCGGTGCATCGTCCCGCAGCAGTCTGCGCGACAAGCCTGAAACGTAAGCGGCGCTCGCGCCACACGCTGCGTGGAAGCCAAGCCCGCAGCTCTTGCGGTGAGACATACACGGTCTTTAGTTTTACTTCCTTGTCGCTATTGTCCGCCAGCACTGACTCACCCGGAGCGAAGTTTTCGCCGCGCACAGTGAGGAGAACAGAAGCACCCGAATCAATCAACGGCACAGGGTAGGGAGAAATATGAGTGATGCTGGCTACTGGGTCACCTGAGGGGTGATGCGGAAAATGCACGGACTCCGATACACGGACTTCTTGGGCTTCAGAGATATGAAATACATCATCATTGCCAACCCACAAGCGAATCGGACGACTGGCGCTCCATTTGTGGTCGATAACAAGTCGTTCCGCTGGAAGGTGAACCCGAAGCTCGTCGTTCGAGATGAATACCGGCTTGAGTCCTCCGTGGGCCAAACCGCGGGCATTCTCCAGCGACATCGCTACCCTTGAACCGGGTGTAAAGCCACTTCCGCGGAGGCGAACTGTAAGCCCGCCGCCCTCCTCAACCTCATCGGAGTCCACTTCTGAGGGCTCAACCGAGGAAAGAATCGGGCTGTCCTTGCTCACTACGTAAAGCGTCTGCTGCGGAGGCCTAACTTCGCTTCTTGGCGCTTCTTCGTAGTCAGGCTGGGCTGCGGCGAGTCCGAGAACCGCTGGCCGACGTAAGTAAGCCTGTGGAATCTGAACTCGAACGTGATGCAGGTCAACCAAATCGGCGGGCAAGTATTCGCGTGCCACCCACCGCTCGTCGGCAGTCTGCTCCTGTAGAAGTATCTTTGTCGGCGAGCCAAATAGCATTCCTTCGACCACCAACTCACTCCACTGGTCTCCCTCGACAAGCCGAACGATCTCCGGCGTCAAGGAAGGGGTGGGAGGATCTTCGTCTGGCGCTGTACCGGCTAGAACGGTCGAAACCTTCCTATTACTTGAGGTTGTTCGACAATCCTCGGTGCAAGGCACATCGAATTCGGGAACAAGAATTGCAAGTTGGAGATTGGGCGGCGTGTCAGGAACGTCACGCAGGCCGCCCCAGACTAGTTCCCCATGGGACTGAACTTTCACACTTTGTTGAAACAACCGGTCTGGGCCGTCCCAGATTTCGATCCAGGCCGCAGAAGCAGATATTGGGCTGGACATCCCGTATTCAAGGCTCACGCGCGAAGCTTTGCCGGTAATCCATGGGCCAGCATAGGTGGCTCTGAGAGCAATCTTGAATCCACCGGAGCACGACTTTGTTGTCTCCTGCGCTGCACCGCGCATGTTACCGAGGAGGAGAAGAACAAAGGCTGATGCGAAACGTAGTGTCGATCGTCGCCAACTCAAGCTCATACCAGCTCAGATTCTACGGATCCAGTTGGCTGACGGCATAGATTACCGACGATACTCCTGAGTTCTTGGCAGCGGCGCGGAGATGGCCGATCTTCGCTCGTGAAGTACGGCTGCTGAAACGAGCACTCAGGTTCAGTCCGCGGTGGCCCAGCTTTCACATTTTTCGAACGGTAGGACCGGGCTCGAAGCCACGATCATCCCCACCTTTGCAAAGCATCAATACTGGGTCGGCGCGGTTTGGATCCCTCGCGGCAAGTACTCGGGGGTTTGAGTGTAAACGCCTCGATTACACTGAAAAACCCTCTGCCCGGCGGTTGCACGGTTAGAAACTTGTGGATTGGACCATTCCCGAGCTTGGGTGGTGAGAGTGGGCCAGTTATTCCGCGGATAACGCCGCCGGCTGCGCCATCGTCGCCTTGACGCGCTGCGGTTTGGGCTCCAGCCACTTGCGAATCTTTGGTAGGGCTTCGCGGGTGACCAGTTCTCCGGCGCGAATCAACTCTCTGCTGTGTTCGAAGTCGTCGTACTTGTAGCCGTTGACGTCGGGCTCGAGCACCAGGTCGGCGGCCTTCTGCCAGACGCCGCAGTTCATCTCCTGGGCGATGGCGAAGCACTGCCCGATGACGTCGAACAGGTGACGCGGGCCTCCGTTGCCGTTGGTCCAGCGTCCCTTCAGGTGCACGGCGAGGACGCGGTCCGCCCCCATCTCACGAAGGGGGTTGGTCGGGACGGCATGGGCGAGCATGCCGTCCACCAGCAAGCGTCCACGAATCTTCACCGGGAGAAACATTCCCGGATAGGCGCAGCTGGCGCGCACGGTGTCAATCAGCGGGCCGCTATGGAACACCGCGCCTTCGCCGGTAGCAAAATCCGTGGCGGTCACCGCCAGTGGGATGCGCAATTCTTCAAACGTCTTGACCTTCAGGATGCTGCTGAGAAATCCGATCATGCGCTGGTTGCTGGCGAAGCCGTAGCGGGAGAGCGTCCAGCGGGCAAAATGTTTGAAGCGGACGCGGGTGGCAATCTGCTCCAGTTCGGGGATGGTGACCCCGCTGCAATAGGCGGCGCCGATCAGCGCGCCCACGCTGGTGCCGGCCACAAACTGGATGGGAATTTTTTCTTCTTCGAGGACTTTCAGGACGCCGATGTGAGCGATACCACGCGCAAAACCACCGCCAAGCGCTAACCCAATGGCGGCAGGGCCTGAAACCGGCCCGACCTCAGATGGACGCTTTGACAGTTCGCGTCCAAAGGCCTGTACCGAACGAATAATCTTGCCCAGAGTCTTCACAGGGACCCCACAACAATCCCGGTTCTGCACCCGCTACCTCTAAACACTAACTAGCAAATAGGATGCCAGTTTGGGACGAACGGTTCAATGGCCCTACGGTGGGGGCGCATTACCCCGGAGAGGTTACCCTTCTCAGCGCGCCAGCGATGACTAACTCCCGTGATCCTGCTAATTTAGGGCGCATGGTACGAGAGATCTCGGCGGGTGGAGTAACCGTGCGGCGGGGGACGGAGCGCTGGGAAATCGCCGTCATTGAGCCGCAAAAGGAGCCTTCCGCCTCTGCCGCTGGGGGGAAGAAAAAGTCACAAAAAGTGCTCCTGGCTTTGCCTAAAGGCCTGGTGGACGCGGGCGAAAAGCCCGAGCAGACCGCCATCCGCGAGGTGCGGGAGGAGACCGGCATCACCGCCACCGTTGTCACCAAGCTGGCCGACATCAAGTACGTCTACGTGCGCTCCTGGGGCGACAGGCAGCGGGTGTTTAAAATCGTCAGTTTCTACCTGCTGCGCTACCTGTCCGGCACCATCGATGAAATCGAGCCGGAGATGCGCATCGAGGTCAAGCAGGCGCGCTGGATTCCTCTCGAGGAAGCGGCGCGCACCTTGGCGTATCGCGGAGAACGCGATGTGGTCCATCGCGCCCTCGAATACTTGAAACTGCATCCCGAGGTTTGACCAAAATGCCCACCACGCCGCACATCGAGTCACACTTTCTCTTGTCACAAACAAGAGTGACCCACGCACTTGCATCAATTTCACATTTTGTGCTTGCGAAGCCAATCGCATAGTGTTGAATCTAAACGATTTTGCTTGACTCGGGGCCCGCCGTCCTCTAGCATGAAGTCAACTTAATAGGGCGCGTGCCGTTGCCATCCTCACCCCACATCTAATACGGCTCGCGCCCGCTGTATTTTTGGACGCTGTTTTTCTCTTCGCGCATAATGGGTGGCGTGAGTTCCCGAATGCTGGATTCTGGAGCCGTCTCCCGTCGCCTGCCTTCCGTACCCTATTTCGATCTCATTCGGGTCAACCTTAAGAGGCTCGGCCTCGTGTTGCTGGCGTGCTTGACGGCATCCCTGCCGCTGCCGGCGAAGAGCAAGCCCTCGACCTCCTCAGCCCTGGATCACGACTACATCTCCGCGTTAGCTGCGGCCAATCAATTCCTGCACGCCTGGCGGACCCAGGACCATGAAGCCGGGCTGATCCTGCTCTCCGACGCTGCCAGGCAGCGCACCTCGGAAGACCGCTTGCAAGGGTTCTTCTCCCCCGCGTCGGGAACCGTACAGGCCTTCGAGATCAGGCACGGGAAAAAACTGAAGCCGGGCCGGTACAGTTTTCCCGTGGTGCTGTTGGAAATCACGCCCCTCCATGCCGTCCACCAGCGTTTCTCACACATCATTGTGACCAGGGCTAGCAAAGAGGACTGGGCAGTAGATAAACTTCCCTAGGAGAAGTTTTCTCTATAAAGCCGGCAATCAACCATCCTTCGTCGCAACGTGTGTGTGTCCGTCGTCGTCAGTGAGGTTCCTATGAAGCGCATTCATAAAGTCGCCGTCCTGGGTGCCGGAACCATGGGCGCCCGCATCGCCGCCCACTTCGCCAACGCCGGAGTTGCCAGCTACCTGTTCGACATCGTTCCACCCGATGCTGATGGTCCCGCGCGCAACAAGATCGCCGCGGCGGGTCTGGAGGCGGCCAGGAAGTCCAAACCCGCCGCCTTCATGGAGCCATCGCTGGCCCGCCTGGTGACGATCGGCAATTTCGAGGACGACCTGAAGAAGCTGGCAGAGGTGGATTGGATCATCGAAGCGGTGGTCGAGAACCTCGAGCTCAAGCGGGCCCTGCTCAAAAAGGTCGAAGCGGTGCGCAAGCCGGGAACCATCATTACCACCAACACTAGCGGCCTTCCGGTGGGCAAGATTGCGGAAGGCTTCTCCGAAGATTTCCGCCGCTCCTGGTTCGGCACGCACTTTTTCAATCCGCCGCGCTACATGCGTCTGCTGGAAATCATTCCTACGCCCGAGACCGATCGTGCCGCGCTCGAGGCCATCGCCCACTTCGCCGACGTGCACCTGGGCAAGGGCATTGTCATGGCCAAGGACACACCCAACTTCATCGGCAACCGCATCGGGACGTTCTCCGTGCTGAACGTCATTCGCCTGATGCAGGAAATGGATCTCACCATCGAGGATGTGGATGCGCTGACCGGGCAAGCCGTGGGCTGGCCGAAATCGGCGACCTTCCGCACGATTGACCTGGTGGGCCTCGACATCCTGGGTCATGTCGTCGGAAACATGATTCAGAACGTGAAAGACGAGCGCAGCGATCTGCGGCTGCCGGACTTTTTCCGGCAAATGATCGAGCGCAAGTGGATGGGCGACAAAACCAAGGGCGGGTTCTACAAGAAGGTGAAAGGCGGCGAAGGCAAGGAAGACGAGCGCATGGCGCTGGATTGGAAGACGCTGGAATACCATCCCCGGCACCGGCCGAAATTTGCAGCGCTGGAAATGGCGAAAAACATCGAGGAACCTGGGGCGCGCATTCGCACGCTGCTGGGATTGGACGGGGGCGGAGCGCAAAAGGGCGACAAGGCAGGACAGTTCCTGTGGGCGGCGCTTGCGGACCTGTGGACGTATTCGGCCAATCGCATCCCGGAAATCTCGGATACTGTAGTCGAGATCGACCGCGCCATGCGTTTGGGCTTCAACTGGGAGCTGGGCCCGTTCGAGTTGTGGGATGCAGCCGGAGTGGAAGCCACAGTCGCCCGCATGAAGAAGGAAGGGCGGTCGCTAGCGGCGAATGTGGAGAAGCTCCTGGCTTCCGGCAAGAAGTCCTGGTATCTCGACGATCCCCACACTCCGTCGGGACGCATGTACTGGGACCTCGATCACGAGAACTGGAAGCCGGTGCAGGTGCCCAGCGGGGTCTGGTCGGTGGAGGTGGCGAAGAAGTCCAACGGCGTGGTCAAAAAGAATGCCGGAGCATCGCTCGTGGACTTGGGCGATGGCGTGGGCTGTATCGAGTTCCACTCCAAGATGAACTCTCTGGGCGCCGATATCATCCAGCTGATTTTGCAGACGCTGAAGCCGGGTGGGCCGGGGGACAAGTTCGACGCATTCGTCGTTACCAACGATGCAGGTAATTTTTCCGTCGGTGCGAATCTGATGTTGCTCCTGATGTCCGTGCAGGAAGAAGAGTGGGACGACGTGGATTTGGCGATCCGCACCTTCCAGGGCGCGACCCAGGCGATCAAGTTCTCGCCCAAGCCGGTGGTGGTGGCGCCGTTTGGCCTGACGCTGGGGGGCGGTTGCGAAGTGTCGCTGCACGCGGCGGCCCGCCAGCCCCACGCCGAACTCTACATGGGGCAGGTCGAAGTCGGTGTGGGTCTGCTGCCGGGTGCCGGAGGCTGCAAAGAGCTCCTGCTCCGCGCCGTGGACAGCGCGGCTGCGGTAAGGAAGGACGGACGCGGGGAGTCGGTCGAGTTGATGGAGGCGATGAAGAAGGCCTTCGAACTGGTGGCGACGGGGAAAGTTGCGACTTCAGCTCACGAAGCGCGGAGTTTTGGTTTCCTCAGCGACTCCGACCGCATCACCATGAACCGGGAGCGAGTGCTGGCCGACGCCAAAGCGCGGGCGCTGGAGCTGGTGCAGACGGGATACGAGCCGCCGCTGCCGCGAACTGACATTCCCGCCCCCGGGGAGAATGTCCTGGCCATGCTCAAGCTGGGCGTGTACCTCATGCATGAGGGCGGGTACATCAGCGAGTACGAAGTGAAGCTGGGCAACAAAATCGCGGAGGTCATGTGCGGCGGCAATGTGACCACGGGAACCCCAATCAGCGAGCAGTATGTTCTGGATCTGGAGCGCGAAGGGTTCAAGTCGTTGTGCGGAGAGAGGAAGACGCAAGAGCGGATTCAGTACACTTTGAAGACGGGGAAGACGCTGAGGAACTGATTCGAGCCGATGAAGCTGCGGCATGCATCGAATCAGCGGGGCCTAACCCACGACCAACAAGCAAGAAGGTTTGGCGAATTGCCAAGTGCTAATTGCTGATTTCAGGAGTTTTCCATGCGTGAAGTCATCATTGCCTCTTCCGTTCGTACTCCGGTGGGACGCGCGTTCAAGGGCACGCTGCGCGCGACCCGTCCGGATGAGCTGGCCGCCATTGCCATCAAGGGTGCGCTCGAGCGCGTGCCCCAGGTCGATCCCAAGGAGATCGAGGACGTCATCTTGGGCTGCGCCATGCCGGAGGCCGAGCAGGGCATGAATGTGGCGCGCATCGCTTCGCTGCGAGCCGGCCTGCCGGTGGAAGTTTCGGCGCTGACCATCAATCGCTTCTGCTCTTCGGGACTGCAGGCGATTGCTCAGGCGGCAGAGCGCGTTATGGTGGGCGGCGCGGAGGTCATCGTGGCCGGAGGCACGGAGTCCATGTCCATGATCCCTATGGGCGGCAACAAGATTTCGCCCAACCCCTGGCTGGTGGACCACCATCCCGGCGCCTATCTTTCGATGGGTCTGACCGCGGAACGGCTGGCACAGCGTTTCGGGATCACTCGCGAGCAGGCGGACGAATTCTCTTATCACAGCCATCAGAAGGCGATTGCGGCGATCCAGGCGGGCAAGTTTGCGGATGAAACTGTGCCGGTGCCGGTCAGCTTTACGACTCCCAACGGCTCCAAGCCGACGCGCCAGGAGATCGTCTTCAAGGTGGATGAAGGGCCGCGGGCGGATACTTCGCTGGAAGCCCTGTTGTCTCTCAAGCCTGTGTTCCATCTGAAGGGTAGCGTGACGGCGGGCAACTCCTCGCAGATGTCGGACGGTGCGGCAGCGGCAGTCGTCATGTCGGCGGAACGGGCCAAGGCACTCGGCATCAAGCCGCTGGCGCGCTACGTTTTCTTTGCTACCGCGGGATACAAGCCGGAGGAGATGGGACTCGGCCCGGTGTTTGCGATTCCCAAGGCGCTGAGGATGGCGGGGCTGCAGCTCTCTGACATGGATGTGATCGAATTGAATGAGGCTTTCGCAGCGCAGTCGTTGGCGGTGATTAAGGAAGCTGGACTCGATCCTGGCAGGATCAATCCCAACGGGGGAGCGATCGCTTTGGGGCATCCTTTGGGCTGTACCGGGGCGAAGCTGACCGCAACCATCATCCGCGAAATGAAGCGCCGCAACGCCCGGTACGGGCTGGTGACAATGTGTGTGGGTGGAGGAATGGGCGCGGCGGGGATTTTCGAAAACAGCAATTAACCGCCAAGCACGCAGCGATCGCCGAGGATTTCGGCTAAAAACCGAAGGAAAAGGTATCCATCTGCCTATCCATCCGGGCTCATCTCACATTACAATTAACAAATGTTTCCTTCGTGTACTGGGCGTACTCGGAGGTTTCCATCTCAAAAGGGGTTAGTGAATGGCTACAACTGCAGTTCCCAAGATCAAGGTTTCCGGCGGCAGTTTCCTGCTGGAGGAGCGCCGCCCGGAAGACGTGTTCACGCCTGAAGATTTCACCGAACAGCATCAGCTGGTCGGGCAGACGGCGGAAGAATTCGCCGTCAACGAAATCGTTCCCAACGTCGAAAAAATCGAGCACAAGGATTTCTCCGTCACCCGCGACCTGCTGAAGAAGGCGGGCGAGCTGGGACTGGGCTCGGTGGAGATTCCCGAGGCCTACGGCGGTCTCGACATGGACAAGGTCACCGCGGCGGTGATCGCCGACCACATCGCCAAGTACGCGGGCTTCGCCACTTCCTGGGGCGGACACACCGGCATCGGCACTCTGCCCATCGTGTACTTCGGCACCGAGGAGCAGAAGAAAAAGTATCTGCCGCGGCTGGCGATGGCCGAGATTGTTGGCGCCTACGCCTTGTCGGAGTCCACTTCGGGCTCCGATGCCCTGAATTGCCGCGCCCGGGCCACCCTCTCCGCTGATAAGAAGCATTACATCCTCAACGGCGAGAAGATGTGGATCACCAACGGCGGCTTTGCCGACCTGTTCACCGTGTTTGCCAAGGTGGACGGGGAAAGGTTCACCGCATTTCTGGTGGAGAAAACGTTCCCGGGATTCTCCATCGGCGGCGAAGAGCACAAGATGGGCATCCGCGGATCGTCCACTTGTCCGATCATCCTTAACGACTGCAAGGTTCCCGTGGAAAACGTGCTGGGCGAGGTCGGCAAAGGGCACGTCATTGCCTTCAACATCCTGAACATCGGCCGCTTCAAACTGGGGGCGATGTGCGTGGGCGGCGCGCGAGTCTCGCTCGAGAACTCCATCGGCTACGCCAAGCAGCGCAAAGCGTTCGGTAAAGTGATCGCGGACTTCGGACTGGTGCGCGAGAAAATCGCCAACATGGCAGTGGGCGTGTACACGGGTGAGTCGCTGGTATATCGCACCGTAGGCATGATGGATGTGGCACTCTCCGAAGTGGACAAGACCGGCCCTGACGCCATCAAGGAGATTCGCAAAGCCATCGAGGAGTATGCGGTCGAATGCTCCATTATCAAGGTGTGGGGTTCCGAGATGGTGGACTATGTGGTCGACGAGACGGTGCAGATCTACGGCGGCTACGGTTTTGTCGAAGAGTATCCGGCGGAGCGGGCTTATCGCGATGCCCGCATCAACCGCATCTTTGAAGGCACCAACGAGATCAACCGGCTGATCATCACCGGCTTCCTGCTGAAGCGGGCGATGTCGGGTCAACTACCACTGATGCCGGGGATCAAGAAGCTGATGGAGGAAGTGTTGTCCGGGCCTTCGGCCGGCGAGGACGTCGAAGGACCGCTGGCAGAAGAACGCAAACTGGTGGCCCAGGCCAAGAAGCTGGGACTGTTCGCTGCCGGCGCGGCGACGCAGAAATATATGCAGGCAATCCAGGACCAGCAGGAGATCATGGGTGCGATCGCCGATATGACCATCGAAACCTATGCCATGGAATCGGCGGTGCTGCGGGCGCAGAAGATCGCCGAGCGCGCCCGCGAGGCTGCGGCGGCGTTGCCCATTGCCATGACGCGGGTGTATCTCTCGCAGGCTATGGACAAGATCGAAGCCTCCGCGCGCAGGGTCATCGCGGCCGTGGCCGACGGCGATATGTTGCGAACCCAGCTGGCCATCCTGCGCCGGTTGTCCAAGTACGAACCGTTCAATACGATTGAGTTGCGCCAGCAGATTGCGCAGAAGGTGATTGAGCGGGGAAAGTACACCCTGGCCTAGAAGCGGAACTGACCACGGAGGACGCAGACCGGCACAGAGGATACTCCTCGGATTCTCTGTGTTCCTCTGTGTCCCCTGTGGTTACGACCCATTCTTCTTCAGCTCCTCCATCACGCTCTGAATCAGTTCCTTGGCATCGGTGAGATTCTTCATGATGATCTGGATATCCATCACCGGTTTGCCCGGCCAGCGCTGGCTCTGGCAGTAGACACCGTGCTGGCCGACCAGGGCCATGGCGTCGGTGATCATGTCCATGGTGACGGCCAGGCGGCCGCGAGGCACGCCCATCATGGTCTCAAAGTGCTCCAGTTCTTCGTGCTTTTCGTTGAATACCGGCATGGAGTGATTGTAGCGTGGGAAAGCAGCAATCAGCATTCAGCAATCAGCCTTCAGCCGCAGCGGGGCCTGCGGCCAACATTCAAGCAAAACAGACCCTCGTAGTTGCTATCCGCCGAGGCCAATGGATAGTCTAAGAACCTGCCCTCAGCATCGTCAGGACGGCGTACGCTCGCGGAACTGTCTTTGGCTGAATACTGAGTGCTGAATGCTAACTGCTCAAAGGAGAAACTCATGAAGCAACGCATTGCTCTTCTCACACTGGTTCTTCTCGCAGCAGCCACGTTTGCCCTCGCCCAGCAGGACAAGAGCAAGCGTCCCAGCCCTCCCGCCCAGGCACAGTGCAAGTTCGCCGACGGCAAAAGCATCACCGTGGACTATTCCAGTCCGCGCATGAAAGGCCGCAAGATTTACGGTGGCCTCGTGCCCTTTGGGGAAGTCTGGCGTACCGGCGCCAATGAAGCCACCACGTTCGTCACCACCGCAGACCTAACCGTCGACGGCAAGGAAGTGCCAGCGGGCAATTACACGATCTTCACCGTCCCCAACCAGGACAAGTGGACGTTGATCATCAACAAGAAGACTGGTGAGTGGGGTATCCCCTACAAGTATGAAGGTGACGAACTGGCGCGGGTGGACATGAGTGTCTCGAAGACGGCAGGCCCGGTCGAAGACTTCACCATATCGTTCCACGAGATGGGCACCGGCTGCCATATGTATCTGGACTGGGAGAACACCCGGGCCACGGTCGAGTTGACGGAGAAAAAGTAGAACTGCAAGACCCGACCGCCACAAAGGGCACAGGGATCCAGAAAGGCCTACATGAGTTCTTTCGTGTCCTTTGTGGTTAATTCTTTCCTGCCAGTCTAGCCACTGCCTCTGCTGCTTCTTTGAGATCGGGGTTGATTTTCAGCGCTTCTCGATAAGCGGTTAAGGCCTCGGCGCGCCTCTGTGACTCCTCCAGGGCGGTTCCGAGGTGAAGATACCCCTCATCGGTGGGATAAAGTTGGAGCGCGCGCTGGTAGTTCGCAATCGCGCCGCTCAGGTCGCCTTGCTTTTCCCGGAGCCGGCCAAGTCCAAAGTAGGCATTGAACTGGTTGGGATTCAACCGCAGGGCCTGGTCGTAACTCTCCTCCGCCTTTGCATTTTCTCCAAGGTCACGATATGCGCCGCCCAGGTTGGCGCAAGTCGAAGCCAGCAGCCCCGCATCGCTGGTGAGGCGGATGGTGGTCTGATATTGCTCTACTGCCTGGCGAAGCTGGCCGTGCTCCTGCAAATAGGCGCCGAGATTGGAATGACTCATCGGATCGTGGGGGTTGATCTCGGCGGCTGCCTGAAAGTGCGGATAGGCTTCGTCCGCCTGGCCCATCAGCACCAGCGCCCCGCCCAGGTTATCTTGCGCGATGAAATTGCTCTGGGTCACCGCCAGAGTATGTGCCCAGAGCTTGTAACTGCTCGACCAGTAGCCGAGTTGAATGTGGGTCATGAATCCTAGAACCACCAGCGCACAAGCTGCGGGCAGCACTCGCAGCGTCAAGCTCACCTTGCGTGAACGAGCCAGGTCGGAGAAACCGAAGGCGATCATGATGAAGATGCCTATCAGCGGGATGTAAGCATAGCGGTCGGCCATGGCGGCATCGCCTACCTGCACCAATCCAATCACAGGCACCAGCGTGCCCAGAAACCACAGCCAGCCCACCAGCAGATAGCGCTTGGAGCGGAACTTAATCCCGAGCACGGTGATGGCCAGCAACGCGAGTGCCGACAGCAACACCTGCCAGGCACGCACCGAGTTTCCGGGATGGGGATAAAGCGGAGCCAGGTGCATGGGCCAGAGCATCTTCCACAGGTACGTGGCGTATGCCACGATGGCGTTCTCCATACGCACCGGCAGGGAAAATTGCACAATAGAGCGTACGGCGCCACCTGCCTGCTGGGCCTTCACGGTGACCACAGCGCTGGCGGCCGACAGCGCGAGCAGTGGTAGCTTCTCGAGCACGAGCCGCGAGATGGGCGCCTGCGGGGCCCCTATCCTGCCAAGGGGCCAGTAATCCAGCAGCAGCAGCACGCACGGCAGCGTAATCACCATAGGCTTCGACATCAGTCCCAGGCTGAATAGCACAGCGACCAGCAGATATCGCCGCCAGCCTGGCTTCTGCGCATACCAGCCATAGGCGCCAATCGCCAGGAAAAAGAAAAGTGTGCACAGGACGTTCTTGCGCTCGGCGACCCATGCCACCGACTCAACGTTGATGGGATGAAGCGCGAACAGGGCGGCCACGAACAAGCTTGGGCCCGTGCGTCCCGTGCCGCGGACCAGCAGCAGGAAAAGGAGCGCAGCGCTTAGCGCGTGGATCAGGAGGCTGGTGAAATGATGGCCCGCGGCGTTCAGGTGGAAGAGCTGGTAGTCGAGCGCGTGCGAAATCCAGGTCAGTGGGTGCCAGTTAGCTTGCTCCGTCGAAGTTAGTGCCCAACTGATTGTTTCCCAACTCAGACCTCCGCGGATGTGGGGATTGTCGGTAATGTATCGATCGTCATCGTAATTGACGAAGGGGTGCCGATTCACCGGGTTGTAGAGAGCGAGAGTAACGACGACGAGGAGCAGACTGAGAACAAAAATTCGCTTCTCGGGAGAGGCGAATAGGCCCTCGGGCTGTTGGTTCTTCGGCAATAAAGGGATTTAACCACAGAGGACACGGGGGGATTGTTGATTTCTCGATTGTTGATTGAAGGTTGAAACCTGATAGTTAATGCCTTCAGGTTTTCCAATCAGCAATCAAAAATCATCAATCAACAATCAGGCTCCTGGCTTCCAGCGTAAGACCGGCTTTCGCGCGGCGGTAGTCTCGTCCAGGCGGGAGACGCGGGTGGAATGTGGGGCATCCAGCACCATCTGCGGATCCTCTTGCACTTCCTCGGCGATGGATTTCATAGCTTCCACGAACAAATCCATCTCTTCTTTGGACTCGCTCTCGGTGGGCTCGATCATGAGCGCCCCGTGCACAATCAACGGAAAAGAAACCGTGTAGGGGTGAAAACCGTAGTCGATCAAACGCTTAGCAATGTCGCCGGTCTTGACGCCCTTTTTCTGCTGCAGTTTGTCGCTGAAGACCACCTCGTGCATGGTAGGCGTGGAGTAGGGGAGATCATAAACGCCTTCCAGCCCCTTGCGAATGTAGTTGGCGTTGAGCACGGCGTCTTCGGTGGTCTGACGCAGGCCGTCGGGACCGTTGGCCAGGATGTAGGCCAGCGCGCGAACGAACATGCCGAAGTTGCCGTAGAAGGTGCGCACCCGGCCGACGGACATGGGACGGTTGTACTCGAAGGCCAGCGTGCCGTCCGGCTTGGTGATCACCACGGGCTTGGGCAGAAAGGGCTCCAGAACTTGCTTGACTGCCACCGGGCCCGAGCCGGGACCTCCACCCCCGTGCGGAGTGGAAAAGGTCTTGTGCAGGTTGAGGTGCATCACGTCCACGCCAAAATCCCCGGGCCGCACCTTGCCGACCAGCGCGTTCATATTGGCGCCGTCCATATAGAGCAGGCCACCCTTAGCGTGCATGATTTCGGCGATCTTGTGGATCTCCTGCTCAAACACGCCCAGCGTGTTCGGATTGGTGAGCATGAGCGCGGCAACGTCTTCGTCCATCTGGGCTGCGAGCGCCGCGACGTCCACCATGCCTTGGGGGTTTGATTTCAGGTTCTCGACCGAGTAGCCAACCATGGCTGCCGTGGCCGGATTGGTACCGTGCGCTGAGTCGGGGATCAGGACCTTCTTGCGCGGATTGCCCTTCGACTGATGGTAGGCGCGCGTGATCAGCAGGCCGGTAAGTTCACCATGCGCGCCCGCAGCGGGCTGCAGCGTGATCGCATCCATGCCGGTGATTTCCGTCAGGCAATCGCTGAGCGTCTTGATGATGCGCAGCGCGCCCTGAGAGATCTTCTCCGGCTGGTAGGGATGCCCGTTGGCCAGGCCCTCCAGGCGGGAGACCACCTCATTCACCCGCGGGTTGTACTTCATGGTGCACGAGCCCAGCGGGTACATGCCGAGATCTATCGCATAGTTCCAGGTCGAGAGCCGGGTGAAATGCCGGATGATCTCGATCTCGCTCACCTCGGGCATGTGGCCCAAGTCTTTGCGCGCGGCGGAGCCCAGAAGTTTGGCTGCGTCCACTTCGGGGACATCGAGCGGGGCCAGCTTCCAAGCGGCCTTGCCGGGCGACGACTTCTCGAAGATCAGGCCTTCGTTCTGGCTAACGTGGCGGGTGGCCTTGCGCGTCATATGCTTCATCGCGCCACCCCCTCGGTCTCCGGTTCTTTGCCGGCGAGCAACGAGCGCTCGCTCTCTGCGACCATCGCGACGGCGGTATCGATCGCGGTACGGGTAGTCATCTCTGTGCAACACCAGAGTGCGGCGTTGCCGAGTTCGGGATAGAACTTTTTCATCGGAAGCCCGCCCACGATCTTGTGGCCCAGCAGCCGGGCATTGATTGCGTAGGGATCTTCGCTGGTCTGCACCACAAATTCGTTGAAGCGCGGCGCGCCGGAGAACAGCACCCGGGCGTGCTTGTTGAAGTGCTCTGCCGCATAGGCGGTCTTTGCTAAATTCTGCCTGGCTAATTCACGCAGACCGATCTTGCCATAGATCGTCATGAAGATGTTGGCCATGAGTGCAACCAGCGCCTGGTTGGTGCAGATATTGGACGTCGCCTTCTCGCGGCGAATGTGCTGCTCGCGCGTAGCCAAGGTGAGCACAAAGCCGCGCTTGCCGCTCTTGTCGGTGGTCTGCCCGACCAGGCGGCCGGGCATCTGGCGCACGAACTGCTCGCGGGTGGCAATCACTCCGCAGTAAGGACCGCCGAATCCCAGGGGCACGCCGAACGATTGCGCCTCCATGGTGACGACATCGGACTGGCGCGGCGGCTCCACGATTCCCAGCGAAACGGCCTCCGCAATGGAGACCACCAGCAAGGCTCCGCTCCTGTGAGCAATTTCGGCGATGGCAGCTACGTCCTCAATGGTTCCGAAGAAGTTTGGCGATTGAATCAGGACGCACGCGGTATCGGCGGTGATTGCTTTCTCCAGCGCCTTCAAATCCAAGCGGCCGTTGTCGCCGAATCCGACGCTGCTCAGCGGCATGCCCTGGTGCGAGGCGTAGGTGGCCAGTACTTCCCGGTACTCCGGGTGCACGCTGCGAGCCACTGCCGCGGAGTGGCGGCCAGTCAGGCGCACCGCCATCATCACCCCTTCGGCGGCAGCGGTGGAACCGTCGTACATGGAAGCGTTGGCGACTTCCATCCCCGTCAGTTCGCAGATCATGGTCTGGAATTCGAAGATGGATTGCAGTGTGCCCTGAGAAATTTCGGCCTGGTAGGGGGTGTAGGCGGTCAAAAACTCGCCGCGCGAGATGAGCGCATCAATGATGACGGGCCGGTAGTGGTAGTAGGCGCCGGCGCCCAGAAAGGTGGCGTAGCCGTCTCCGTTTTCGCGCGAGCGCTCGCGGTACCAGTCCACGATCTCCGATTCCGCCATCTGGCGGGGAACCTTCAGATCGCGCTGCAGTCGGTATTCCGCCGGGATGGGAGCAAACAGGTCATCAATCGAGCGCGCGCCAATGGCTTTCAGCAAGGCTTCGCGGTCAGCGGGCGATTTGGGCAAGTAGCGCATGGAAACCCTGATTAGATGTAGATGCTGGTCAATTCGAACTTCCTAATGCCCGGCTTCCTCAGCGATGAACTTTTCGTAGTCGGCGGCGGAGAGCAGGGAACTCAGCTCGCCCGGGTTCTTCAGGGTGATTTTGATCATCCAGGCGCTGTGCGCGTCCTGATTGACCTTCTCGGGCGCTGTAGCCAGTTCGCCATTGACTTCCGTTACCGTGCCGGAGGCCGGGGCGTACAGGTCAGACACGGCCTTCACCGACTCTACCGTGCCGAAGCTCTTGCCCGCTGTGATCTCCGACCCAATTTTCGGCAACTCGACAAAAACGATGTCGCCGAGCGACTCCTGGGCGTAGGCCGTTATGCCGATGGTCGCATTCTTGCCGTCGGCCTTAATCCACTCGTGTTCTTTAGTGTATTTGTAGTCGGTAGGGTAGGGCATGATGGCTTCTGGCTCCTGGCTGTAAGCTTCTAGCAAGCAACTCCGTGTCCTCAGTGTCCTCGGTGGTGAAATCCAGCTCTGTGTCCCCAGTGTCCTCAGTGGTCAAGCTTTCTTGGGCCTTTTGTAAAACGGCGTCGGCACCACCCGCGCCTGCACCCCCTGCCCGCGGATCTCCACTTTCACCGTCGCCCCGATCGCGGAATACTGCGTCGGCACATAGGCCAGCGCAATGTTCTTCTTCAAGAACGGGGCGAACGAACCGCTGGTGACAAAACCGATCTCGCGGCCGGCGTCGTCCAACACCTTGTATCCGTCCCGAGCAATGCCGCGCTCCACCATCTCCAGTCCGACCAGGGTACGTTTCACTCCGTCAGCCTTGGCCTTCCCCAGCGCGGCGCGGCCAACAAACTCGGGCTTTTCCATCTTGCAAAAGCGGTCGAGGCCGGCTTCCCAGACGTTGATGGTGTCGGAGATCTCGTGGCCGTAGAGCGGGAGTTTACCCTCCAGGCGCAAAGTATTGCGCGCCCCCAGTCCGCAGGGAAGCGCACCAAACTCCTTGCCCGCTTCGAGGACCTTACGCCACACCATGGCACTGGTGGCTTCGTCGGCGGGGACGTAGATTTCGAAGCCGTCTTCGGCGGTGTAGCCGGTGCGAGCGATAAGAATGTTCTTCAGGCCGCAGACCGTGCCATGGGTCACCCAGTAGAACTTCACGGCGGAGAGATCGGCATCGGTCAGCTTCTGCAGCAGGTTGACGCCCTTCGGGCCCTGGATCGCAATCTGCGTGAAGTCGTCGGACAGGTTCTCCACTTTGCAGTTGAACTGGCGGGTGTTGTCGCGCACCCAGTTGAAATCCTTCTCGCGCGTGCCGGCGTTGATCACCAGCAGGTAGTCATTCTCGCCCAGGCGGTGGACGATCACGTCGTCCACAAACGTGCCCTGCGGATAAAGCATGGCCGAGTACTGCGCCTGGCCCACCGCCAGCTTCGCTGCGTCATTCATCGAAATGTGCTGAACAGCGGCCAGGGCGTCACGTCCGGCGAGTCGGATATCGCCCATGTGGCTGACATCGAAGATGCCGACGCCGGTGCGGACCGCATTGTGCTCGGCGATGATGCCGCCTGCGGAGGGGTACTCGACCGGCATGTCCCAGCCGTTGAATTCAACCATCTTTGCGCCCATCTGGCGATGGACGGCATTGAGCGCGGTCTTGCGGGTGGTGGGCGTCGTCGCCTCAACAGCGGGCAATGAGGACCTCGTTCAGAAGCAGTGGCTGAGCTGCCGGGATAGTGCGACTCATTACCCTACCATGCGGTTTTTCGCGTGGTCAAACGTGGAAAGCCCTGACGACTGGGATATGATGAGGCATGAGTCTGGGCCGCGCTGTTATTGCTTGCGGGATCGCAATTGGCCTGGTGCTCCCTGCCCTGGGACAGCGCACGTCCACCCACCACTACACCAGCCCGGACGGTTCCTTTACCTTCAAGTACTCCGATCCACTCATTCTGTGCAGGATGGGTACTCGTGAGGCGCCGCAAAATTGGGTTCCGCTGGACTCGTGTGAGAGTCAGCGGCCCCTTTGCGCCACCGCGGATATGACTGACGACGCGATCGCATGTGTCGCACATCCACACGCCAAGGAAGTCACGACTCTCTCGGGGGCGGTTTTCGCGGTAAGCGTCGTTTCAGATGCCAAGAGAGAAGATGCCTGCATGAGCGGGTTACCGCCGTCCGATCATCCGAACGACCCGACAACGAGGTCGATCCATGGGGTGACGTTCAAGGCAACGACGACCTCTGATGCAGCCATGATGCAGTCGTGGGATATTCATGCGTACCGTACGTTTCACGCAGGCAAGTGTTTTGAGCTGACCATTACGACTAACAACCTCAGCACTGGCCCCTATGATCCAGGACAGATCAAGATTACGACGTGGGCAGAACGGAGTGCGATTGAGGGGGAACTGGAGCAGACCTTAGAGTCGTTTCGATTTCTTAAATAGGCTCATCCTTCTGGAGTTATGATCTGGCCGTGAAATTCCAGCATGCCACGATCTTCATAATCCTGACCGGCCTGACGACGGCTGCGGGGGCGGGCGGCGGTTTGCTCCACACCCTTACCAGTCCCGACGGAGTGTTTGTTGTCAGTTATCACGATCCACTCGTGGCGTGCAGGAAGACAGCTCAGGCTTGGGAACCCGTCGAGTCGTGCGTGGCGCCTATTTGTGGAGAATCGGACATGGTATGCATCACCTATCCTCATGATGCATTTCCCGACAGTGATCTGGTATCGGCCACTTTTTCACTCCGCGCAGTCCCGGAAGAGCACGATGCGTCGGCGTGCTTGAAGCAATGGACACGCCGAGACTATCCCACTCCGACAAGTCGCAAGATTGCTGGAGTGATCTTTAAGGCCATTCATCGAGACGGAGTGGCCAGCGGCGTCGCGGCAGATACGTATGAGTACCGTGCCTTTCACAATGGCACGTGTTACGAACTGCACGTTAGCACCGCTTACGTGAATCCGGAGATGGCCGATCCGGGAGTCATCAAGCCCCTGCCGCAATCGGTACGTCGCAAGATTGACGCCAGCCTCGATCAAACGCTCAACTCGTTTCGATTTCTGAAGTAGTAGCAAGAGTGTTTTTCGAGTCCGGGCTTTGCCGAGACCCGACACCCGACACCCGGTTACCAACGGCACTTTCCCCCATTCAGCGCAGGCGCGACAATCTGTCCATGGCCACGACCACCAAGCCCAAGTACCGCTGCGCGCAGTGCGACATGATCGAAGAGAAGTGCGAGTGCGAGAAGTACTGCTGCCTCTGCCAGGGGCAGATTGATGTGCGGCTCTGCCAGGATGGCTTGTTCTACTGTCCCCCGTGCCGCGAGGCCTGCGACTACAAAGTGGCGGACTAACGGTAGCTGTTTCTTGCCTTCGAATTGCGGTCGGCGAAACCCTGGAACTTATTCGCATGCGGGACGTCGGGCGGCGGCAGGTTCGCTGCGCGCGAGATCCCTCGCCCGGCGGACGCCGGGATTCGGGATGACGCCCCGTTGGGTTGGTGATGCGGAGAAGCCTGTGGTGGCCAGCCGGACGTCAGCGCCACGGCCGAACCGGTGACAGGACACCCGAGACCCGACACCCGACACCCGACACCTGAAACCTTGCTACTTCATCACGCCGCGCTGGGCGATGCCGATGTTGTCCCGCGTCGTGTTCTTGACCAGGTACATCATTTCGTCGGCCTGGCGGATGATGTCGTGCGGGGTCTTGGCGTCATGCGGGTAGGTTGCCACGCCAATCGAGGCGCGCACATTCAAATTCAAGCCCTCTTCCTGACAGAACATGCTCGTGCGCAGGTTGTCGCGCAGGCGCTTGGCGACGACCAATGCTGAATCCTTACCCGTCTGTGGCAGGAGAATTACGAACTCGTCTCCGCCATAGCGGAAGGCATAGTCAATCAAGCGCAGCTGCGCCTTGATCAGGTAGCCGATCTCGTTCAACAGCTTGCTTCCGATCAGGTGGCCGTGGGTGTCGTTGACCTGCTTGAAGTGGTCGAGGTCGATGAACAGCACGGTGAATTCGTAGCCGAAGCGCGCGGAGCGGTAAACCTCGGTTTCCAGCGTCTTATAGAGGTGCCGCGCGTTGAACAGGCCGGTGCAGTCGTCGGTGATGGTCAGTTCCTGAATCTTCTCGACCGCGCGGGCGTTCTCAATGGCAATGGCGGCATAGTCGCACAGGGACTGCAGGAAGAACAGCTCCGGGTCGGTGAATCCATCCATGTTGACGTTGACCAACTGAATGACGCCCAGCACGCGGTGTTTGGAGCGCAGAGGCACGCAGATGATGGAGCGCGTCTCCCACTTGGTCATCTCGTCAATACGCTTGGCAAAGCGCGGATCGGTGTAGACATCAGGAACCACCAGGCGCTCCCCGTGTTTGGCCACCCAGCCGGCGATCCCTTCCCCCACCTTGAGGCGGACATTCTTCAGGGCTTCGGCCGCACTGCCGACGGCGATGGCAAAGTAGAGTTCTTCCTTCTCTTCGTCCACCATGAGCAGCGACCAGGTGTCGGGGCGGAAATATTCCGCCATTTTCTCCATGATGGTCTGCAGGATGGAATCCAGGTCCAGCGAAGACGTGAGGGCCTTGGCCACATCGTGGAAGATGTTCAGTTCCTGGACTTGCCGGTTACGGTCGGCGTCGGTGGCCTTGGTCATTTACTGCGTCCTCAAGTGTGGGCGGAAGTTCTGAAATTATATGTTTCCCAAAGCAGTAGGGGCAATGAACCTAAGTAACCCGAACCCGCCAAGCCACGTGCCAGAAGGGCGAAAGCCGGAGGTCGACCCTCGGACCCCCAGACCTCGGACTGGCTCAAATCCAAGTGGCTAAGGCGGTTAATCTCCCCGGCTCTCGCCAGCGTCAATTTTGATGGCCCCTAAGAGACACACTTAACATATATTTAGAGAAGCGGCCCGGCGGGAGGCAATTCCGCCGGGCAGGAGAACCGTCGAATGGAATCATTCGGCGCCCGCCTGAAGCGGGAGCGCGAGCGGCGCGGTATTTCGCTGGACGACATCTCGGTTTCCACCAAGATTGGCACCCGCATGCTGCGGGCCTTGGAGGAAGACCACTTCGACCAACTTCCCGGGGGAATCTTCAACCGGGGATTTGTTCGCGCCTACGCCCACCACCTCGGTTTGGACGAGGAACAAACCATCGTCGACTATCTGGCCGCCAGTGGTGACGCCGTTCCCGGAAGAATTCCCGAGTCTGAGGAAGAAGCCCCGGTCATTGAGGTCCGGGCCGAAGCGGACAGCGCCCGCGCCGGCAGCGTGCCGTGGGGCGTCTTCGCGATTGTGGTCCTGCTCGTGGCCATCGGCATAGCCATCTGGGGCTCCTACGCAAGAGAGAAGCGCAAGCAGGCGGAGCAAGTTGCTGCTCCCCAGTCCAGTCAGCCTGCGCCGCCTGCCCCGGTTGCATCCTCGGCCAGGCCGGTTTCCGCCAGGCCGGTTGTGCCTTCGACGAGCACGACGCCTAAGCCTCCCGCTCAGACTCCATCTCCGGCGCCGGGTTCTTTTGTAGTGCGGATCAATGCGCGCGAGGATTGCTGGGTGTCAGTTACCGCTGATGGCAAAGAGATCCTTAAAGACACGCTCTCGGCCGCGGCTGACAAGTCAGTGGAGGCCCGCCGGGAGATCGTGATCAGGGCGGGCAATGTTGGCGCCCTGGACTTCTTCTTCAACGGCAAACGGCTGCCCGCCCAGGGAGATTATGGGGAAGTGAAGACCCTGGCCTTCGACACACGCGGCTTGCAACCCCCACCGGTGAAGCCTCTTGACACGCAACCCGCACCGGAACAGCCACAGTAGCAACCTGCTCGGAGGCCGTGGGCCGTCCATTCGACGCGAACTCTAGGCCATTGGACTCCCCCTCCTCTCCACCCGGCGCAGCCAGGTTCCTTTCAGGGCCCGCTTCCCCCGCCCAGTCCAAAACAATTGCGCCCCGGTATCTTCTCTGATAGCTTTTTATCAACGCGAAGGCACTCATATGTGGCCGTTGCTGTTCTGATTTTCCCCCCAGACGGGACGTCCAGATCGCTACAAGGAGAGCTGCTTGACATCCAAGAATCGTTATCTTTTTACCTCCGAATCTGTGACTGAAGGCCATCCCGACAAGATCGCCGACCAGATTTCCGACTCTATTCTCGACGCCTGCCTGGCGGAGGATCCCGCCAGCCGGGTGGCCTGCGAAACCCTGATGACGACCGGCCTGGCCTTTATTGCCGGGGAGATCACCACCAAGGCGTATGTAGATTTCCCCGCCATCGTGCGGGGAACGGTGATGGCCGTGGGTTACACCGACGCCGCCTACGGTTTCGATCACGAGACCTGCGCGGTGATCTCCTCGATTCACGAGCAGTCACCCGACATCGCCATGGGTGTCGATCCCGGCGGCGCTGGCGACCAGGGCATGATGTTCGGCTTCGCCACGCGGGAAAATCCCGAACTGATGCCGACGCCCATCTTGCTGGCCCACCGCCTGACCATGCGGCTGGCCGAAGTCCGCAAGAGCGGCCAACTCGACTTCCTGCGTCCCGACGGCAAGTCGCAGGTCACGGTAGAATACGACGAGCACAAGAAGCCGGTGCGCGTGGATGCCGTAGTGGTTTCCACGCAGCACTCCGAAAATGTGGACAACAAGAAGCTGCGCGCCGAAGTTCTGCAGCATGTCATCCAGCACGCCATCCCCGCCCATATGCTCGACGCCGACACCAAGTACCACATCAACCCCACCGGCCGATTCGTGGTCGGCGGGCCCATGGGCGATACCGGACTGACCGGCCGCAAAATCATTGTGGACACCTACGGGGGCATGGGGCGGCACGGTGGCGGCTGCTTCAGCGGCAAAGATCCGACCAAGGTGGATCGCTCGGCGGCTTACATGGCCCGCTACGTGGCCAAGAACGTAGTGGCTGCCGGATTGGCCGACCGCTGCGAAGTCCAGCTGGCTTACGCCATCGGCGTGGCCGAGCCGGTGAGCGTGCTGGTGGATACCTTCGGCACCGCCAAGGTGGATCCCACGATCATCCCCGATCTGGTGCGCGCGCATTTCGCG